>OEIU01000872.1_pt1 | contig 23530 bp, 21 predicted proteins | sample 1539221 | NCBI WGS metagenome assembly OEIU01 (sample SAMN03792071, study PRJEB22550) | activated sludge metagenome | feature: wastewater treatment plant; material: activated sludge; isolation source: Wastewater treatment plant of a petroleum refinery complex | place: Argentina: Zarate | collected...
CGACGCCTGGGTCGCGGCGGGCGTCGTCGAACCCAGCCTGCGCGAGGCGGTCACCGCGGTCCTCGAGAACCCCGACTGGCTACGGCTCGAGGGCCGCACCGTCGTCGTCCTCGGCGCGGCCGCCGAGATGGGCCCGCTCCGGTCGCTGCTGCGCTGGGGAGCCACCGTCGCGGCCGTCGACCTGCCCCGTCCGGAGCTGTGGACCGGGTTGCTCGCCGACACCCGCGACCTCGCCGGCACCCTCGTCGTGCCCGCCCGCGCCGGCCACGACGACGTGGAGCGCCGCGCGGGCCTCGACCTGCTCCACGACCTCCACGACGCCACCGCCTGGGTCGCGGGCCTCGACGGACACCTCGTCCTCGGCAACTACGTCTACGCCGACGGCGCGACGAACGTGCGGGTCAGCACCGCCGTCGACGCCCTGACCGAGGCGGTGCGCACCCTGCGCTCCGACACGGCCCTGTCCTTCCTCGCGACCCCCACCGACGTCTTCGCCGTCCCGGCCGAGGCCGTCTCGGCATCGGTCGAGTCGTACGCGCAGCGCCGCACGTCGAAGGTGCTGCGGGTGCCCCTGCGCACCCTCTCCGGCGGCCGGCTGCTCCGGCGCAACTACGTGCCCGGCGAGGACCCCGGCATCAACGACTCGGTCGTCCTCCAGCAGGGCCCGAACTACCTGCTGGCCAAGCGGATCCAGCGCTGGCGGGCCACCGCGGCACGCGCCGCGGGGTCCACGGTGTCGTTCAAGGTCGCTCCGCCGACGCGCACCCGGTCGGTGGTCCGCAACCGTGCGCTCGCCGCGGCCTACTCGGGCGCCCACCGGTTCGGGGTCGAGGTCTTCGAGCCGGGTACCGCGAACACGCTGATGGCAGCCCTGCTCGTCCACGACCTCGTCAAGGGGTCGCCGGCCCAGGACCATCCCTGGCAGGACGAGGCCTACGCGGCGGCGCACGGTGGGCTGTGGCGGTGCGCGTACGACCCGCGCAGCGCCCTCGGGCTCGCCGCGATGCTCGGCGTCGCCTCCGCCCCCTGACCCTGCGAACGTGTGTGAAGAACGTCGGTATGCCGACGTTCTTCACACACGTTCGTGGTGGGACGGCCTCACCCGAGGTCCTCCAGGAGGCGGTGGAGGCGCGCGGCCTGCCGGGTGAGGTGGTCGCGCTCGGCGACCCGGGTCGCGGTGGCGGCCGCCTCCCGGTAGAGCCGCTCCGCGGCGGCCGGGTCGCCCGCGCGCTCGTGCAGGTGCGCCGAGACCGCGGCGTACCGGGGCAGGCCGGAGTCGAGCCCTTCGAGGGCCCGCAGCCCGGCCCGTCCGCCGTCGGCCTCGCCGACCGCGACCGCCCGGTTGAGCCGGTGCACCGGGCTCCCGGTGATGGCGACGAGCTCGTCGTACCACTCGACGATCTGGGGCCAGTCGGTGTCCTCGGCCCGCAGCGCGTCGGCGTGCAGGGCCGCGACGGCCGCCTGCGCCTGGTACTCACCGAGCCGGTCGCGAGCCAGCGCCGCCCGGAGGATCTCGACTCCCTCGGCGGCGAGCCCGGTGTCCCACCGCGAGCGGTCCTGCTCGGGCAGCGGGACGAGGCGACCGCCGGCGGACGTCCGCGCCGCCCGCCGCGCGTGGACGAGGAGGAAGAGGGCGAGCAGCCCGTGCACCTCCGGCTCGTCGGTGAGCGCGGCGAGCTGCCGGGCCAGCCGGATGGCCTCCGCCGCCAGGTCGACGTCTCCCCCGTAGCCCTCGGTGAAGACGAGATAGAGGACCCGCAGCACGGTGCGGAGGTCGCCGGGAGTGTCGAGGCGCACGCCGGCCACGGCCGCCTTCGCGCGGCTGATGCGCTGCGCCATCGTCGCCTCGGGGACGAGGTGGGCCTCGGCGATCTGTCGGGTCGTCAGGCCACCCACCGCCCGCAACGTCAGCGCCGTCGCCGACGCCGGGGTGAGCGACGGGTGCGCGCAGAGGAAGTACAGCCGCAGCGTGTCGTCACGCGCGCCGGCCGGCCCCGGCTCCGGTTCGACCTCGACCCGTTCCTCCCGGGCGCGCCGGGCCGACTCCGAGCGCACGAGGTCGAGGTGGCGCCGCCAGGCGACCGTGACCAGCCACGCCCTCGGGTCCCGCGGGGGGTCCTGCGGCCACGTGGAGAGCGCCGCGACCAGCGCCTCCTGGACGGCGTCCTCGGCCGACGCGAAGTCTGCTCCGCGCCGGACGAGGACGCCGATCACCTGGGGGACGAGCGTGCGCAGGGCCGACTCGTCGACCGGGCCGACGCTCACTCGTCGGCGACCAGCCGGGCGTCGAGCAGCGGACGCAGCTCGAGCCACTCGTGGATGGGACGCCCGCCCGGTCCGGGAGCCGCGGAGAGCTCGCCCGCCAGCTCGACGGCCCGCTCGTGCGACTCGACGTCGATGCACATCCAGCCGGCGACGAGGTCCTTGGTCTCGGCGAACGGACCGTCGACGACCGGAGGGCGGCCCTCGCCGTCGAACCGCACCCACATCCCCTCGGGCGAGAGCGCCATCTCGTCGACGAACTCCCCGGTGCCACGCAGGCGGTCGGCGAAGTCGCGCATGTACCGGATGTGGTCGTCGACCTCCTCGGGCGTCCACTCCTCCATCGGCGCGTCCTCGACCGAGGTCTTCGGACCGCGGTAGTGCTTGAGCATCAGGTACTTGGCCATGGGATCTCCCTCGTCGCGGTGCGGCCCATTCTGGCCGCGCTCACCCCGTGGTCGGAGCCGGCCCGTCGTCCTCGACATCCGGCCGCCCCTCCCTTTCCCGAACGTGTGTGAAGAACCTCGGCATGGCGACGTTCTTCACACCCGTTCCGGGGAGGGGAGGGCGCGTCGGTCCCGGCATGATGGGCCCATGAGCTCGTCGACGATGCCGAAGCGCCCCTCCGACCCGCTCGACGTCGTCGACGTCGACTCGATGCTGAGCGACGAGGAGAAGGCCATCCGGGCGACCGTCCGGCAGGTGTGCGACGACCTCGTCGAGCCGCACGTCGTCGAGTGGTACGAGAAGGGCGAGCTGCCGGTGGCCCGCGACCTGGCCCGGGAGTTCGGCAAGGTCGGTCTGCTCGGGATGCACCTCGAGGGGTACGGCTGTGCCGGGATGTCGGCGGTCGACTACGGCCTCGCCTGCCTCGAGCTCGAGGCGAGCGACTCCGGCATCCGCTCCCTCGTCTCGGTGCAGGGCAGCCTCGCGATGTACGCGATCCACGCCTTCGGGTCCGAGGAGCAGAAGCAGGAGTGGTTGCCCCGGATGGCGGCCGGCGAGGCGATCGGCTGCTTCGGCCTCACCGAGCCCGACCACGGCTCGGACCCGGCCTCGATGCGGACGCGCGCCCGCCGCGACGGCGACGACTGGGTGCTCGACGGCTCGAAGATGTGGATCACCAACGGCTCGATCGCCGACGTCGCGGTCGTCTGGGCGAACGCCGGCGAGGAGCACGGTGGCATCCGCGGGTTCGTCGTCCCCACGGACGCACCGGGGTTCGAGGCGCACGTCATCAGGAACAAGATGTCGCTGCGGGCGTCGGTCACGGCCGAGCTGACGTTGCGTGGCGTGCGGCTGCCGGCCGGCGCGGTGCTGCCCGGCGTCACCGGCCTCAAGGGGCCGCTGTCGTGCCTCTCCGAGGCGCGCTTCGGCATCGTCTGGGGCTGCCTCGGCGCCGCCCGCTCGGCCCTCGAGGTCGCTCGGCGCTACTCGGTCGAGCGCACCCAGTTCGACCGCCCGATCGCCGGCTTCCAGCTCACCCAGGCCAAGCTCGCGCACATGTCGACCGAGCTGACCCTGGGCCGGCTGCTCGCCCTGCACCTCGGCCGCCGCAAGGACGCCGTCGGACTGCGGCCCGAGCAGGTGTCGGTCGGCAAGTACAACAACGTGACGAAGGCGATCGAGATCTGCCGGACCGCGAGGACCATCCTCGGCGGCAACGGGATCAGCGGCGAGTACCCGGTGATGCGGCACGCGAACAACCTCGAGTCGGTGCTCACCTACGAGGGCACCGTCGAGATGCACACGCTCGTCATCGGCCAGGCGCTCACCGGCGAGTCCGCCTTCCGCTGACCCCGCCCGCTACGCGGGCTACGCCGCAGTAAGTGCTGCTGTGGCGACACTTACTGCGGGGTAGCCCGCGCCGCCGTCGCGGACGGTGAGCCCGAGGACGTCGGCGTAGAACGTGCGGGCGGCGTCGAGGTCGTCGACCGAGCAGCAGCCGCTGACGGCGGGGCTGTCGCTGAGCACGGACGCTCCTTCCGGTGGGAGTCACCCGTACCGACCAGCCTGCCCCCCGGAGCTCGTCGGTGGAGCGGCGTGGAACCGGTTTGTCCGCCACCCGCGCCCGGGAGCACACTGGACGCGACCCATCACCACGCTCGACCCGGCCGGGAGCCCCGGCGGTCGCCCGACCGACGAGGCCCTCCGTGCTCGCCCCCTACCGCCCCCTGTTCGCCGTCCCCGGTGCCCTGCGCTTCATCGCCGGCACCGCCCTCTCCCGCACCGGCGGAGCGATGTTCGGCGTCGCCGTCATCGTCATGGTCAGCGAGCGGCAGGGTTCCTTCGCGCTCGCCGGCGCGGTCTCCTCGGTCGGCCTCGCGGTGCTCGCGGTGGCCGGCCCGGTCCTCGGCCGGCTCATCGACAAGCACGGCCAGCGCCGGGTCGCCCTGCCGTTCGTCGTCGTCTCCGCCGTCGCCGGGCTCGGCACCGCCCTGGCCTCCTGGTCGGCGGCCCCGGTCTGGACCCTCTTCGTCCTCTACGGCGTGAGCGCCTTCCTCCCCGAGCCCGGGCCGATGTCCCGGGCGCGGTGGGCGCACATCTTCCGCGACGACCCGGACCGCCTGCACACCGCGATGTCGTTCGAGCAGGTCGCGGACGAGGCGTCGTTCGTCATCGGCCCGGTCGTCGCCGTGCTCGTCTCCACGCTGTGGTTCCCCGAGGCCGGGCTCGTCCTCGCCGAGGTGTTCTTCACCGTCGGCGTCCTCACCTTCCTCGGGGCCCGCGCGACCGAGCCGCCGGTCGTCGCGCACGCCGACCGCCCGAAGGGGCTCGCGGTCCGCTGGCCGGGCCTGCTCGTCGTCGCCACGGCCCTCGTGATGACCGGCGTCATCTTCGGCGCCAACGAGGTCGTCGCCGTCGCGTTCGCGGAGGCCGACGGCAACGCGAGCCTGTCCAGCCTCGTCCTCGGCGGCTTCGCGGTCGGCTCGACCCTCTCCGGGCTGTGGTTCGGCGCCCGCAGGTTCAGCTCGACCCTCACCCGGCGGCTGCTCATCGCCGCCACCGCGATGCTCGTCCTCGAGGTGCCGGCGCTGCTCGTCGCGAACACCTGGCAGCTGACCGTCGTCATGGTCGTCGCCGGGTCCGCGACCGCGCCGATGCTCATCACGAGCCTGTCGCTGGCCCAGCGCCTGGTGCCCGCCGCGCTGGTCACCGAGGGGATGGCGGTCGCGGTGACCGGCATCCTCATCGGCATCTCGGCCGGCTCGGCCGTCGGCGGCTGGGCCGTCGAGGCGCTCGGCCCGCAGCGGGCCTACGCCGTGCCGGTGCTCGCCGGCCTGTGCGCGGTGGCCATCGTCGCGACGCGCGCCCGGCACCTCGAGGGTGCCGAGCGCGCCCGCCTCGGCTCAGCGGTGCCGTAGCCCCGGCTCAGCCCACCGGGGCCGTGGCCTCCGGCTCGCCGGCGCCGGCCCGAGCCTGCTGGTTGCGCTCGGTGTACGCCGAACCGCCGCGCAGCTCGACCTGCGGCAGCATGAGCATCACGAGGAACCCGAAGACCATGACGATCGACCCGACGAGGAACACGAGGTCCATCGAGTCGGAGAAGCCGATGAGGAACGGCTTCGCGAGGCGCGGGTCGAGGTGCGCGAGGAACGAGGAGTCCGAGAGGACCCCGCTGGACGCGGCCGGGGTGGCCCCGCTCGAGGCCGCCTGCTGGATGGCCGACGCGACCTGGTGGTCGACCGAGCCGGCCGGCGCCTGCAGCCCGGCCGCGACGCCGGCCTGGAAGTCGGCCGTCGGGCGAAGCGCCTTGAAGGCGTCGGCGATCCGACCGGGCACCGCCGAGAAGAGGATCGAGAGGAAGATCGCAGTCCCGATGGTGCCGCCCAGCTGACGGGTCGTCGTGGCCGTCGAGGTGGCGACGCCGATCTGCTGCGGCGGCACGGCGTTCTGCACGGCGAGGGTGAGCGGCTGGAAGTTGAAGCCGAGGCCCATGCCGAAGAAGACCATGACGATCATCGTCTGCCACAGCGGGGTGTCGAACCGGACGAAGTGGAAGGCGAACAGGCCGAGCACGAGCAGCCCGGACCCGATGATCGGGAACATCCGGTAGCGACCGGTGCGGGAGATGATCTGCCCCGACAGGATCGAGCCGGTCATGATGCCGCCGACGAGCGGGATGAGCTGGAGGCCGGCCTCGGTCGGGGACGCGCCCTTGACGATCTGCAGGTAGAGCGGCAGTGCGGCGAGCCCACCGAACATCGCGACGCCGATGATGACCGACGCGACCGAGGAGACGCCGACGGTCTTGTTGCGGAACATGCGCAGCGGCAGGATCGCCTCGTCCTGCATCCGGTTCTCCTGCCAGAAGAACGCGATCGCCGCGACGACGGAGATGGCGTACGCGACCCAGGCGCGGCCGGAGGTCCAGCCCCACTCGCGGCCCTGCTCGAGGACGACGAGCAGCGGCACCAGCGCGGCCGAGAGGAGGAAGGCGCCCGCCCAGTCGATGCGGTGGTCGAGCCGGTGGTGGCGCAGGTGCAGGGTGCGGGAGACGACGACGAGTGCGGCGATGCCGATCGGGACGTTGACGAGGAAGACCCAGCGCCAGCCGGTGACACCGAGGATGCTCGAGGCGCCGGCGAAGAACCCGCCGATGACCGGCCCGGCGACGCTCGAGGTGCCGAACACGGCGAGGAAGTAGCCCTGGTACTTGGCCCGCTCGCGCGGCGGCACGATGTCGCCGATGATCGCCAGCGCGAGGCTCATGAGCCCCCCGGCGCCGAGGCCCTGCACCGCCCGGAACGCCGCGAGGGCGTACATCGAGCCGGCCATCGACGACAGCGCCGAGCCGACGACGAAGATCGAGATCGCGAAGATGAACAGCTTCTTGCGGCCGTAGATGTCGCCGAGCTTGCCGTAGAGCGGCGTGACGATCGTCGCGGTGATGAGGTACGCGGTGGTCGCCCAGGCCTGCTGGTCGAGGCCGTGCAGCTGGTCGGCGATGGTGCGGATGGAGGTCGCGACGATCGTCTGGTCGAGGGCCGCGAGGAACATCCCCATCATCAGCCCGACGAGGATCGTCACGATCTGGCGGTGGGTCAGCGGCCCGTCGTGCGAGTCGTCGGCGGTCGTGGCCGCGGCAGTCGTGTTCCCCACGACGTGGCGGCCGGGGCCGTCGGCGTCGGCGGAGTGGCTCGTGGGCTGGCCGGGGTCGGCGTGCCGTGGTGTGGTCATCGGTCGGTCCTCTGGGTCGGGTCGGTCAGGGAGGTCTCGAGGTCCGCGGCGAGGCGGGCCAGGGCGGTGGTGAGCGAACCGACCTCGTCGTCGGTCCAGTCGGCGAGCAGGTCCTGCAGCCAGCGGTCGCGGCTCTCGCGGATGCCGGTGAGCAGGGCGGTGCCGTCGGCGGTGACGGCGAGGACGTGCGCACGACCGTCGTCCGGGTCCGGTTCGCGGGTGACGAAGCCGAGGTCGACGAGCGTGCTCACCTGCCGGCTCACCGTCGAGACGTCCGAGTGGACGGCGTCGGCGAGCTCGGAGACGCGCAGGGTGGAGCGCTTGAGGTGGAACAGCAGCGGATAGGCCATCGGGTCGACGAGCGGGTGCTGGCGCGGCGCCCGGGCCCGGGCGACGTGGATCAGCTTGACGACGCGGAGGAGCTCGTCGCCGAGCAGCGCCGTCGGGGTCGACGACGTGGAGCGGAACGGCACGGGTCCTCCGGGGTGGCGGCTGGGCGGCTGGGCGGCTGGCAGTTGTTTGCAGCATACAACTAGATGGCCGGGCGACGAATTCCCGTCGGCGGGGTTCGACAGCGGCGCCCGGCGTCCCGGTGCCCCGGTGTCCCGGCCGGGGCGGCCCGGGCCGGAGGTCAGAGCGAGCGGGCGTGGAGGTGGTGCAGCAGCTGCTGGGAGAAGCGCTGGCCCATGAGGGCGACCACCCCCTTCATCGCGGCGTGGACCGCCGGGCGGGTGACGCCCGGGAACGGCAGCTCGACGCTGATGGTCATCGATGTCTCGAGGCGCGTTCCGCCGGCCCGGGGTTCGAGGTCGTACCACCCGTCGACGCCGGCGGACTCCTCGTCGTCACCGGCCCCGGGGTCGTGCCGGAACTCGATGCGGTGGGGCTCGTCGAAGGTCATCCGCTCGGTGAAGGTGAAGGAGAAGCTGCGACCGAGCACCGGCACCCGGGTCATCTCCCAGACCCAGTGCTCGCCGCGTTCGGTGACCCGGTGGAGGAACGGGGTCAGCCGGGCGACGAGCGCCGGGTCGGTCAGGGCCTCCCACACGGCGTCCGGCTCGGCGGTGACCGTCGCGGTCGACAGGGTCGAGGTCGAGAAGCGCGCCATCGGGTCAGGGGGTGACGGCGAGCGCGGGGAGCACCCGCGCCGCGACGTCGTCGTCGCCATGCACCGTGACGGGCAGGTCGGCCGGGTCGCGCCGCCCGCCGGCGAGGCGCATCGCCACGCGGGTGGACACCGAGAGGGTGGTGGTCACGACGTCCGGGTGCTCCTCGGCGTCGCCGGTGAACAGGGGGACCCCCACGGCCCGGCCGTCGTGCTCCTCGACCCGGGCGCCGGCGCGCCCGACCGTCGGCCCGGTGAGGTCGAGGACGACGGCGTTCCCCGGCGGGACCGCGGCGTCGCGGGCCACGAGGCGCGGCAGGGCGGCGAACAGCCGCGCGACGCTCAGCGCGGCGGCCGGGGTGTCGAGCCCGCCGGGACGCTCGAGCGCCTCGCGCAGGTCCTGCTCGTGCATCCAGACGTCGAAGGTGCGCAGGGCCACGAGGTCGGCCAGGGTCGTCGGTCCGAACGGGCCGGTCACCGGCTCCTCGCCGGTGACCCCCTCGGCGCGGTAGGCCGCGAGCCGCTCCTCGAGGCGCCAGTCGATCTCGTCGACGAGGTCCTCGGGCGTGCGGCCCCGGCGCGCCTCGACGAAGCGCTCGTGGCGCTCGGCGAAGGCGTGGTGCACGTGGTCGTAGCCGCTGACGTCGACGTCGGGCTCGGGGTCACCGGCCACCATCGCCTCGGCTCCGGCGACGTGGGCGAGCTGGTCGAGGACGGTCCATCCCGGGCAGTCGGTGGGCCGTTCGGCGTCCCCCGGACGCAGCGTGCGCCCGAGGTCGGCGACCGAGCGGACCGTCTGTGCCCAGGCCTCGACGACCTCCGCGAACTCGGTCGGGGAGGGTGGGTGCAGCGGCATGCCGCCCACAGTACCTACGCTGGTCCACGTGACCCGTCCCCCGAGCGCCCGCACCGCGGACGCGACGGCGACCCCGGACGCCGGGGCGCACCGGCTGCGTCCCCTGGCGCTCGGTCTCGCGGTCGCGCTCGCCGTCGTCGTCCCCGCGGCCCTGGTCACGGGAGCCGCGGCGCCCCTCGCGCTGCTCGACCCCGGACCCCTCGTGCGGTGGGGGCTGCCGGCGGTCACGACGGTCTCCAACCTCGCGTCGGTCACCACCTTCGGGTTGCTGCTGCTCGCGGTCTTCCTCGCCCCGGAGCGGGCGCGCACCGACCGCCGGGGGACCGCCCGCCGGCTCGCCGCCTCGAGCGCCGTCGTCTGGGCCGTCGCCGCGCTGCTCGAGATCGTCCTCACCTTCGCCGACCTCTCCGGCACGCCGCTCACGTCGGCGTCGCTGCTGCCGCAGCTGCTCTCGTTCGCGTGGTCGCTCGAGACGACCCGCGTCCTCGTGATCGCGGCCGGCCTCGCGGTGGTCGTCGCCTCGACGGTCGTCTCCGCGCGCGGCCGGGCGGCGATGACCTGGCTGGCCGCCGCGAGCCTCGTCGCGATCGTCCTGCACTCGCTCAACGGGCACGCGGCCGGCTCGGCCAGCCACGAGGACGCCGTCAACGGGCTCGCCGTCCACCTCGTCGGGGTCAGCGTCTGGGTCGGCGGGCTCGCCGCGCTCGTCGTCATGCGGCGCAGCCTCGGCCGCGACCTCGGGACCACGGTGTCGCGGTTCTCGGTGCTCGCCACCTGGTCGCTCGCGGCGGTCGCGCTCTCCGGGGTGCTCCAGGCGTGGATCCGGCTCGGCACCCTGTCGGCGGTGCTCACCCCGTACGGGCTCGTCATCCTCGGCAAGGTCGTCGCCATCGGCGTCCTGGCCGTCCTCGGCTGGCGGCAGCGCCGCGAGCTCGCCGGCCGGCTCACCCGGGACCCGTCGGACGGCCGGGCGTTCGCGCGGCTGGCCGTCACCGAGATCGCGGTCATGGGCGCCGCGATGGGCCTGGCCTCGGTCCTCTCCCGCAGCCTCCCGCCCGTCCCGGACGCCCTGCCCGACCCGGGCATCGCCATCGAGCTCACCGGCTACCCCGACCCCGGCCCGCTCACCGGCGCGGACTGGTTCCTCGCCTGGCGCCTCGACTGGCTCTTCGTCACCGTCACCGCGCTCGCGGTCGGCCTCTACGTGGCCGGCTACGTCCGCCTCCGCCGCCGCGGGGACGCGTGGCCGGCGCTGCGGCTCGTGTCGTGGCTCGTCGGCTGGGGCATCTTCGCGTGGGCGACGTGCGGGGCGCCGGGCATCTGGGGGCGGGTGCTCTTCTCGTCGCACATGGTCATGCACATGGCGGTCGCGATGATCGTGCCGCTCTTCCTCGTCCCGGCCGCGCCGGTGACGCTCGCGCTCCGCGCGCTCCCGTCGCGTCGCGACAAGACGTGGGGGCCGCGCGAGCTGCTGCTCCAGGTCGTGCACTCCCGGGCGCTGCGGGTGCTCGCGAACCCGGTCGTCGCCGCCGCGTTCTTCTTCTTCAGCCTCGCGGCGTTCTACTACACGGGCCTGTTCGACCTCGCCCTGACGACCCACACGGGCCACCTGCTGATGATGGCCCACTTCCTCCTCACCGGGTACCTGTTCGTCTGGGTGATGATCGGCATCGACCCCGGGGTGCCTCGCTGGTCGCCGCTCATGCTGCTCGTCATCCTCTTCGCGACGGTGTCCTTCCACGCGTTCTTCGGCGTCGCGCTGACCGGCAGCACCGACCTGCTGGCCCCGGACTTCTTCACGGCGATCAACCTGCCGTGGGGGCCGGACCCGCTGCTCGACCAGCACACGGCGGGCGAGATCGCGTGGGGGATCGGCGAGGCGCCGACCCTGACGCTGGCGGTCATCGTCGCGGTGCAGTGGTTCCGGAGCGAGTCGCGCGAGACGGTGCGCCTGGACCGCCAGGCCGACCGTGACGGCGATGCGGAGCTTGCCGCCTACAACGCCCGGCTCGCGCGGCTGCGCGAGGAGGCCGAGCATCTCGACCCCCGCTGAGGAGCGATGCCCGACGGTGTCGGGTCGTGCCCGGCCGACGGGGTGCGCGAGGATGGACGCATGCGCATCGCGGTGATCCAGCTGTCCTACGGGGACGACGAGCCGTCCGCCGCGCGCGTCGAGCGGGCCGCCGCCGCCGTCGCCGAGCAGGCCGGGCACGACCTCGTCGTCCTACCCGAGCTCTGGGCGCCGACCGGCTTCGACTACCGCCGCTGGGCGGTCGAGGCCGAGCCGCTCGACGGCCCGTGGGCGGCCGCGATGGCCGAGGCGGCGCGCGCCGCCGGGGTGACGCTGCACGCCGGCTCGTTCGTCGAGCGGCTGCCCGGTCCGGGTGCCGACGGCAACACCCTGGCCAACACCTCGCTGGTGTTCTCGGCCACCGGCGAGCGGCTGGCCGTCTACCGCAAGATCCACCGCTTCGGGTTCGGCAGCGGCGAGCCGAAGCTCATGGAGGCCGGCGAGGACGTCGTCGTCCTCGACCTGCCGGACGGCGCCGGCGGCACGGTCGCCACCGGGCTGTCGACCTGCTACGACCTGCGCTTCCCCGAGCTCTACCGCCATCAGCAGGAGGCCGGGGCGCGGCTGCTCGTCGTCCCGGCCGCCTGGCCGCTGGCCCGGGTCGGGCACTGGACGCTGCTCGGCCGGGCGCGGGCCCTCGAGGACCAGTGCGTCGTCGTCCAGTGCAACACCGGCGGCACGCACGCCGGCGTGCCGATGGGCGGGCACAGCCAGGTCGTCGCGGCCACCGGCGAGGTGCTCGCCGAGGTCGCGCACGCCGACGGCGCCGTGCTGTCGGTCGACGTCGACCTCGACGCGACGACCGCCTACCGCGAGTCCTTCCCCGTCCTCGCCGACCGCCGCCTCTGAGCCCCGCCCGCCCCGCCAGGGTCGTGTGCTCCGGTGGCTGCCCGGGCAGCCACCTGGGCACACGACTCAGGCGGCGCGCGGCACGCCGAGCGCGAACAGGTCGCGCACCAGGTCCGGCTGCTCGAACCGCGCCTCCTGCGCGGTGCACCGGACGACCACCCGCCGGTCCGTCGTGAGCCCCCGCTGGCGCCGGATGTCCTCGGCCCAGCTCTCCACGTCGAGGTGGAACGCGCCGTCGATCTCGAGGACGAGCACGCGGCCGTCCGGCAGGTCCCACTCGCAGTCCGTCCAGCGCAGCCGGCCCGAGCGGTCCCGGCGACGCACCTGGCGGCGCGGGCGGGCGATGCCCCAGGTGCGGCACATCCGCACGACGTCGACCTCCGCCAGTGACTGCGAACCGCCCGCGACGTCGGCCAGGAGCGCGCGCAGCCGAGCAGCGCGCCGCAGTGGACGCAACCGCCGGGTCCACTCGAGCATCAGCTCCGCCGTCGTCAGGCGTTGCTGGATGCAGGCCGTCACCGCACCGAGAGCCGTCCGCTCCGACCGCTCGGCCGCCGCGAAGAGGAGGACCGCGGGCTCGACCCGCGCGGTCGGTGGGTCGAGCCGCGGATGCCTCATCGCCGCGAGGTCGCGACGGGTCCGGACGAAGTGCACCCCGTCGACGGGGTCGAACGACAGCTGAGCGGGGACGAGGACGGTGACCGCGTCGCGCTCCCAGTGGCGCAGGCCGTGGAGGCCGGCGGCGGTCAGCCCACCGAGCAGCGCCTCGGGCCCGGCGTGCTCGACGGCGACCCAGAGCCGTTGCTCGCGGGAGAGCGGCCCGGTGGTCGTCGTGTACACCGAGTGGGTGCGCTCGACCCATCGCCCGGCGCGGACCTGGTTGCGGACGAACTTGCGAGTCACCCGCAGCTCGCGCAGCCGGCGTTCGGAGAGCACCCCGCACTGGCGCCGGGCGGCCTCCTGCCACGTCGTCTGCATGCGCCGAAGAGTGGCGCATCAGGCCCGGCCGGCCGCGCGGTTCTCCACAGGGGCCGGGTCGTGTGCTCGCCCGGTCGTCCCGGCGACCACCCGGGCACACGACTCTGAGAGGCTGGGGGGATGGACGCCGCAGCCGCCGTCGCCGAGCTCGCCGAGGCCCTCCCGCAGGGAGTCGTCACCACCGACCCCGCCGCCCTCGAGAAGTACCGGCACGACTGGACCCACGACGCGAGCGCCGGCACGCCGCTCGCCGCCGTCCGCGCCGAGGACGCCAGCCAGGTCCAGGCGACGCTGCGCTGGGCCACCCGCCATCACATCGGCGTCGTCCCTCGCGGCGCCGGCACCTCCCTCTCCGGTGGGTCGATGGGCGTCGACGGCACGGTGGTCCTCAGCCTCGAGCGGATGCGCGCCGTCGAGATCGACTCCGCCGCCCGCGTCGCCGTCGTCGAGCCCGGCGCCCTCAACGTCGAGGTGAAGAACGCGGCTGCGGCAGAAGGCCTCTGGTACCCACCGGACCCGAGCTCGTTCGAGATCTGCTCGATCGGCGGCAACATCGCGACCAACGCCGGCGGGCTCTGCTGCGTCAAGTACGGCGTGACGACCGACTACGTCCTCGGCCTCGACGTCGTCCTCGCCGACGGCACCCTCGTCACCCTCGGCGGCAAGCGCGTCAAGGACGTCGCCGGCCTCTCGCTCCTCAAGCTCTTCGTCGGCTCCGAGGGCACCCTCGGCATCGTCACCCGGGCGGTCCTGCGGCTCGTCCCGGCCCAGGCACCGCGCTCCACCGTCGTCGCGCTCTTCCCGAGCGTCGCCGACGCCGCCGCCGCCGTCGTCGAGCTGGGGCGCACCGTCCGCGCGTCGATGGTCGAGCTGATGGACCGCGCGTCGATCAACGCCGTCGAGGACTTCCGGCCGATGGGCCTCGACCGCGACGCCGGCGCGCTCCTGCTCGTCCAGTCGGATGCGCCGGGGCCGTCGCGCGCGGAGGAGGTCGAGGCGATCGTCGCGGCGTGCGAGGTGAGCGGCGCCAAGGAGGTCGTCGCCACCGACGACCCCGACGAGGCCGAGATGTTCGTCCAGGCCCGGCGGGTGCACTTCACCGCCCTCGAGCCGCGCGGCGCCGTCCTGCCGGAGGACGTGGGCGTCCCGGTCCCGCAGCTGCCGGCGCTGCTCGCCGAGGTCGAGGCCATCGCCCAGCGGCACGGCGTCGAGATCCCGGTGGTCGCGCACGCCGGTGACGGCAACACCCATCCGGCGATCGTCTACGACGCCGCCGACCCCGACTCCGAGCGGCGGGCCCGGCTCGCCTTCGACGACATCATGCACGCGGCGATCGACCTCGGCGGGACGATCACCGGCGAGCACGGGGTCGGCCGGCTCAAGGCATCCTGCCTCGAGGACCAGCTCGGGCCCGAGGTGATGGCCCTCAACCGGCGGGTCAAGGCCGCCCTCGACCCGGACGGCATCCTCAACCCCGGCTCGTTCGTCTGACCCGGAACCGTGGACGCCGACCGGCAGGTCTGACACCCTGACCGGACGGGTCGTGAGCACGGCCCGGGAGGGAGGACCGAGATGTGGTGGATCATCGCGCTGCTCGCCGTCGTCGTGGTGCTGGGGGTGCTGCTCGACCGGCGGCGTCGCGGCAGCGGGTCGAGCGGTGACTACACCGGCGACGCGCCCTACGGCGCCGAGGCGGCCGCTGCACGCACTGCCCGGCAGAGCGGTCCGGGGATGGGCGGCGGGGGCTCCTGACCACGCCGGCGCGAACTTCCCTGCACAAACGTTAAACACGAGGTGTCCGCGCAGGTAGGGTGCGGTGCGCCAGGTCAGCCGACCCCGACCCTCGAGGAGACCCCATGTACATCGGACTCGGCATCTTCCTGCTCGTGCTCGGAGCGATCCTCTACTTCGCCGTCACGGCATCCATCGGGGGCATCAGCCTCGCGACGATCGGTCTCATCTTGATGATCGGCGGGGTGCTCGCCATCATCCTGTCCTTCCTCATGCAGGCCGGCAGCCGCCGCACCGGGCGGGTGACGACGACCCGCGAGAGCCACGTCGACCCGGCCACCGGCACGCGCGTCGACCGCACGGACATCGACCCGCACTGACCGACCCCCCGCACGACGACCGACGGCCCGCCCTCCCGAGAGAGGGCGGGCCGTCGTCGTGGGTCCGGGCTCGGCGCGTGCTCCGGGCAACGCGCCGGGCCCGGGGTCGAGGGGGCCGCAGGAGGCGAGGCCTCAGAAGGCCGACTCGGGGACGTCCATGAGGTCGTTGTCGGTGGCCTCGGCCATCGCCCGCTCGGCGGTCAGCCGCGGGAGGACCTGCCGGGCGTAGAACTGTGCCGCCGCGACCTTGCCCTCGTAGAAGTCCTTGTCCCGGCCCTCGGCGCCGGCCTCGAGCTTCTCGAGCGCGACGGCGGCCTGGCGCAGCAGCAGCCAGCCGACGACGAGGTCGCCGGCGCCGAGCAGCAGCCGCGAGGTGTTCTGGCCGACCTTGTAGAGGTTCGGCAGCTCGCCGCCCTGGCGCGGGTCGGACTTCATCAGCTCGCCGACCATGTAGCCGAGGATGCCCTGCACGTCCTCGACGCCCCGGCCGAGCAGCTCGCGCTCGCGGTCGATGCGGCCGCCGTGCGCGCCGAGGTCCTTGGCGAACTCCTGCATCTGGGTGGCGAGGTGGGTCAGGGCCTGGCCCTTGTCGCGGACGATCTTGCGGAAGAAGAAGTCCATGCCCTGGATGGCCGTCGTGCCCTCGTAGAGCGTGTCGATCTTCGCGTCGCGGACGTACTGCTCGACCGGGTAGTCCTGGAGGAAGCCGGAGCCGCCGAAGGTCTGCAGCGACTCGGTGCCGAGCAGCACCCAGGCGCGCTCCGACCCGAGGCCCTTGACGATCGGCAGCAGCAGGTCGTTGACCCGGTTGGCGACGTCGGCGGGCGAGCCCTTCTCGAAGGTCTCCTCGCCGGTGGTCAGCACGTGCTGGTCGACGACGTCCTGCTGGCTCGCGGTGTAGAGGACGAGCGCGCGCAGGCCCTCGGCGTACGCCTTCTGGAGCATCAGCGAGCGGCGCACGTCGGGGTGGTGGGTGATGGTGACCCGCGGCGCGGTCTTGTCGGTCATCTGGGTCAGGTCGGCGCCCTGCACGCGCTCCTTCGCGTACTCGAGCGCGTTGAGGTAGCCGCTCGACAGCGTGGCGATCGCCTTCGTGCCCACCATCATCCGGGCGTTCTCGATGACGTGGAACATCTGCGCGATGCCGTCGTGCACCTCGCCGAGGAGGGTCCCGGTGGCCGGGGCGTCGCCGCCGAAGGTGAGCTCGCAGGTGGGGGAGACCTTGAGGCCCATCTTCTTCTCGACGTTGGTCACGTAGACGCCGTTGCGCTCGCCGAGCTCACCGGTCTCGAGGTCGACGTGGTACTTCGGCAGGATGAAGAGGGAGAGGCCCTTCGTGCCCGGGCCGGCGCCCTCGGGGCGGGCGAGGACGAAGTGGACGACGTTGTCGACCATGTCGGACTCGGCGCTCGTGATGAACCGCTTCACGCCGGTGATGGTCCAGGTGCCGTCGTCGTTCTGCACGGCCTTGGTGCGGCCGGCGCCGACGTCCGAGCCGGCGTCGGGCTCGGTGAGCACCATCGTGCAGTGCCAGCCCTTCTCGACGATCCACTTCGCGAGCTGCTTCTGCTCCGGGGTGCCGAGGACGTGGAGCAGCTTGGCGAAGGAGTAGGACGCCGCGAACATCGCGAGGGCCGGGTTGGCGCCGAGGAGCATCTCGTTGACCGCCCAGCGCAGGCTCGGCGGGGCCACGGTGCCGTCGAGCTCGGCGGGCAGGTCGATGTTCCAGAAGCCGCTGTCGCGGTAGGCCGCGAAGGACTTCGCGAACGACTCGGGCATGGTGACGGCCTGGGTCTGGGGGTCGTAGACCGGCGGGTGGCGGTCGGCGTCGGCGAAGGACTCGGCGATCTCGTGCTCGGCGAGCCGGGAGACCTCCTTGAGCATCTCGCGGGCGGTGTCGGCGTCGAGCTCGGCGTACGGGCCGGTGCCCAGCACGTCCCCGCGACCGAGCACCTCGAAGAGGGTGAACTCGATGTCGCGCAGGTTGCTCTTGTAGTGGCCCATGGTGGTCCTCCCGGAGACGTCGCAAAGTGAGCGCTTGCTCACCAGTGTGCTACTCATGGGTAACACACGCAACCGGTCGGGTCTTCCCGCAGGTGGTGCGCCGTGCCGGGCCGCTCGCGCCGGGCGGCGGCATACTCGGGGAGGTGAGCATCGTCCCGGTCCCGCTGCGACGCGCCGTCACCGCGCGCGACCCGCACGAGGACGGACGCGTCTCGACGCCGCTCGAGCTCCTCTTCGACCTCGTCTTCGTCGTCGCCGTCGCGAGCAACGCCGCCCAGCTGCACCACGGGCTGTCCGCCGGGCACTACGGCACCGTGCTCGGGTACGTCCTCACCTGGTTCGCCATCTGGTGGGCGTGGATGAACTACACGTGGTTCGCCTCGGCGTACGACAACGACGACGTCGGGTTCCGGCTGCTCACCTTCGTCATCATGAGCGGGGCGCTGGTCCTCGCGGCCGGGGTGCCCCAGCTCTTCGACAGCGGCAACTCGGGAGTCGTCGTCGCGGGCTACGCCGTCATGCGGTTCGGGATGGTCGCGATGTGGCTGCGGGCCGCAGCGGGGCACCCGGAGGGGCGGTTGACGGCCCTGACCTACGCCGGCGGCATCGCGGCCGTCCAGGTGCTGTGGATCGCCCGGCTCTGGGCGCCCGAGGGATGGCTCGTCGCGACCTTCGTGCTCCTCGTGGGCGCCGAGCTCGCCGTGCCCCTGCTCGCCGAGGGTCGCAGCGGCTACACGCCGTTCCACCCGCACCACATCGCCGAGCGCTACGGCCTCATGACGATCATCGTCCTCGGTGAGGTCATCCTCGCCGCCGTGGCCGCCGTCCAGGGCGTCATCGCCGCGGGTGCCGGCAGCGAGGGCGGTGGGGGGCACACGGCGCCGTTCGAGACCTCCGCCACCGCCGGTGTCACGTGGGGGATGGTGCCGCTCATCGTCGGCGGGCTCCTCGTCGTGTTCTCGCTGTGGTGGGGCTACTTCGCCCGCGAGAACGCCGAGCTGGTCGAGCGGGAGCGGATGGTGTGGGTCTTCGGCTACGGGCACTACCTCGTGTTCGCCTCGATCGCGGCGGTGGGGTCCGCGCTGGCGGCCGCCGTCGACGTCGTGGCGGGGTCGTCCGAGGCGTCGCCCCGGGGCATCGCGCTCGCCCTGGCGGTGTCGGTGGTGGTGGCGATGCTCGCGCTGTCCGCCCTGCACGCGCTCGCCGACGGCGGCGGGCTCGCGTCGCTCGCGCCGGGGCTCCTCGTGGCCGGCGGCTGCGTCCTCGTCGCCCTCCTCGCGCCCTCGATCGCCTGGGCGGTCCTCGGGGTGGGGATCGTCGCGGCCGGGGTCGTCGTCCACAAGGTCGTCGTGGGGTCGGCGGCGGCCGGTCCGGTGGAGGTGGCCGCGTGAGCGCCGACGACGTCCTCGCCGAGGCCCGTGCCCACGTCGACGCCGGGCGCTCGTGGAAGGCGCGCGACCTGCTCGCGGCGCACGTCGAGACCGCCGAGGACGCCGAGGCGCTCACCCTCCTCGGTCACGTGCTCCACGGGATGGGTGACCTGCCGCGGGCCGGGGCGATGTGGTTCGCCGCCGGTGCGAAGGGTCCGGAGGCCGACGAGGCGGTCGCGGCGTGGCGCGAGCAGTCCGGGGACGACTTCGCCGTGATGTGGCGCTCGCTGCCCCAGCCGGTGCGCGCGGAGCCGCGGGCCGCCCGGATCGAGGCGCTGCACGCGAAGGCGCTCGTCGCGGAGCCGCGGCTCGACGCGCCGGACGAGCCCCTCGTGCGGCACGGTGAGCTCGTCGCGCGTCCCGAGGACGGGGACGACGCGGAGGGCGGCGGAGTCGACGGCGCCCAGGTCATCGGCTGGATCCTCGCCGCCCTGTTCGTCGTGTGCGCCGTCATCGGCGTCGTCACCGTCATCGGCTGGGTCGTCCCGAGCAGCTGAGTCGCTGCCGCGGTGGCGTCGTGTGCTCAGGTGGTCGTCCCGGCGACCACCTCGGCACACGACCCCGGGGGCCAGGGCTCAGCCGCGGGCCAGCGCCGTTGCGATCAGGGCCGTGGCGGCCACCGACACGACGACGCGGACGAGGTTCCAGCGCACCCAGGTCGGTTCGTCGAGCAGTGGGCGCGCGGCGGCCGCGTCGTCGCCGGCTGCGGCGGCGGCCTTGAGTGCGTCGTTGCGCGGCAGGTGGACCCGGACGGTCACGACCGTCCCGACGAGGTGCAGCACGAGGGCGGCGCCGACCCAGGGGCGCTGGGTCGGCGAGGCGGCGAGGAGGGCTGCTGCCGCGAGCAGCGGAGCCCCGACGAAGGCCGTGGCCATGAACCACGGGTTGACGATGCGGCGGTCGAGCGCGGCGAAGGTGGTGACGGCGACGTCGTCGGGCAGGTCGCGAACGGCGGGCATCACGGGGTGCGCGGAGAGCAGGTAGACGCCGGCGAGCAGTCCGGCCGAGACTGTCGCCGCGACGAGGAGGACCTGCGCCATGCCGCGAGCCTAGGCCCCGGACGGCTGCGCCCCGTCGAGCTGGCGCGACGGACGCGGGTTCGCGTCGTTCCGGCGCGTCACGGTCGTCGCGCCCCACCAGCGCAGCCGGTGCGGCGGGCCTGCCTCACCGATGTCGCGGCGGTCCCCGACGGCAGGCGACCCCGTCACCAGCAGCCGGTGATCGTTGCGGCCAGGCCGTCGACCGCCCGCTGCAGCGCCAGGCTCGAGCGCTTGCCGTTGACGAGGAAGGAGAACACCTTGGTGCGTCCATCGGCTCCCACCGTGTACCCGGAGAGCGCGACGACGTCGGAGAGGGTGCCGGTCTTGGCGCGGACGAGCCCCGCGGCGCAGCTCGACGGGGCGGTGGTGAAGCGGCCGGACGACGCGGAGAGCGTCCCGGTCCGCCCCGATGTGGGGAGCGCCCACGGCCCGGTGATCGCGGCCAGCTGGGGTCGGGCGGGGTCGACGGCGGCGTCGACGATGCGGGCCAGCTGCACCGCGCTCATCCGGTCGGCGCGCGAGAGGCCGGAGCTGTCGTACAGCGTGGTCATCGCCAGCCCCGAGCGGGTCATCTGCACGTGCTGGCCCACTCGTCCGCCGCTCCAGGTCGCGGCGTAGCCCAGCTTCAGGGCGACCAGCCGGCCCAGGGCCTCCGCGATCTCGTTGTCGCTGCTGATGAGCATCCGCTGAACCATCGTCGAGACCGGGGAGCCGGCCGCTGACGCGATCACGGGGGCCGTCGCGGCGACCTGGGTCCTGCCGCGGTAGTGGGAGGTGATGCCCTGGGCCTGCAGCCGGGTCGCGAAGTAGACGCCCACGTCGGCGGAGGTGTCGGCGACGTCCCGCTGGTCCCGGACCAGTCCGCGCAGCGGGGTGAAGGAGGAGGGCACGTAGCTGCTGAGCCAGCCTCCGGCCAGCGTGGGTGCCGGGAACACGCTGTCGTCGATGTAGATCTGGGCCCTCGGCTGGCCGCTGCTCCGCAGGGCCGCGGCGGTGCTGGCGGCCATCGAGTCGAGCATCGCACTCGACAGGGTCGGGTCGCCGACCCCGTGGACGACGACGACGTCCGGTGTCGCACCCTGCTGCACCGTGGTGGTGTACCGGGTGTCGGGGCCGAGGGCCGACAGCGCGTTCTGGGCGGTGACGAGCTTGGTGTTCGAGGCCGGCATGAGCGCGGTGGAGGCATTGCGCCCCCAGAGGACCTTGTTGGTTCCCGCGTCGATGACCACACCGCTGAATCCCGCGCCGAAGGTCGAGCTCGCGGCCCGGGCGGTCAGCATCGCCACCATCCGCTGGTCCGCGACGTTCGGTCCCCACACGTACGGCTCGGGGGGACGGGTCCCCGGCAGGGGCCGGGCGGAGGCGCCGGGCTGGCCCAGCAGCACCGTCAGCGCCATGGCCGTCAGGAGGGAGAGGAGGACCGTCGCGGGTCGGCGGTGGAGGGTCATGGTGGGACCTTCTCGGGGTACGGGCACGGGGCCGAGGGCCCCTGCCAACCGACGGTGCCAGGAGGCTACCTCCGTGCTGCGGTCGGCGTGCGGAGGACACGGGAACCCGACGGCGTCGGCTTGAGTGGTTCCACAGGAATGCGTTGCGCTCGAGGTCCTGACGCCGAGGTGCTGGCACGGTTGCCGGCGTGGACCTGCCCACGACCCGAAGGGCCGATGACGGGATCCCTCACGGGGGGCTCGCTTCGCTCGCGAGGGGATCGTCCCGATTCCCGTCGTGCTTCCGTGTCTGAACGAAGGAACCCCCGACGAAAAGCGTGTCGGGGGTTCCTTCGTTCAGAGCCGATGACGGGATCCGTCCCAGGGGGGCTCGCTGCGCTCGCGTGCGGGTCCTCCCACGCGGCGCGACAGCGCCCCGTGGAGTGGTGGGGTTTGGGTGACGGCGCGGCGTCCTGAATAGAGGGGGCCACCGGCGAGATTCTCGATGTGTACCGCCAAGCACGCATCGAAGGAGACCTCACCGATGGCCTTGCCCCAGTCTGCCGTGTCCGAGCTGTTCGAGGTGTTCCGCACCGGCGAGGGCACCGACTTCATCCGAGAATGCGTCCGGGTCGCGATGCAGGAGCTGATCGAGACCGAAGCCACGGCCGCGGTCGGAGCCGGCCGCTACGAACGCACCGAGACCCGCGCGACCGAACGCAACGGCACCCGGCCGCGGCTGCTCACCACGCACGCCGGGGACATCCAGCTGGCGATCCCGAAGCTGCGCGCCGGGAGCTTCTTCCCCAGCATCCTGGAGCCGCGTCGGCGGGTGGACCAAGCGCTGTACGCGGTGGTGATGGAGGCCTACGTCCACGGCGTGTCCACCCGCTCCGTCGATGACCTGGTGGTCGCCCTCGGCGGGTCGGGCATCTCCAAGTCCGAGGTCTCCCGGATCTGTGCCGGCCTCGCCGAGACCGTCGGGGCGTTCCGCACCCGACGCCTGGACCATCTCGAGTTCCCGTACGTGTACCTCGACGCGACCTACCTGCACGTGCGCACCGAGCAGGCCATGGTCGTGTCCAAGGCGGTCGTGGTTGCCACCGGCGTCACCAGTGAGGGTCGCCGGGAGATCCTGGGTCTGGACGTCGGCGACAGCGAGGACGAGGTGTTCTGGCGGGCGTTCCTGACCGGGCTGAAGAAGCGCGGCCTGTCCGGGGTGCGCCTGGTGATCTCCGACCAGCACGCCGGCCTGACCGCCGCGATCGGTCGGGCCCTGCAGGGCGCGGCGCACCAACGGTGCCGGGTGCACTTCATCCGCAACGTCCTGGCGCACGTGTCCAAGGGCGAGCGGGAGATGGTCGCCGCGGTGTTCCGCACGATCTTCGCCCAACCCCGTCTCGCCCCGATGGCCAAGCAGTGGGACAAGGTCCGCGACGAGCTGGCCGCCCGCTACCCCAAGGTCGGGCCGTTGATGGACGACGCCAAGACCGAGGTCCTCGCCTTCGCCGGGTTCCCCCGGGAGCACTGGCGCAAGATCTGGTCCACCAACCCCCTGGAGCGGCTGAACAAGGAGATCAAGCGCCGCTCCCGCGTCGTGGGCATCTTCCCCAACGAAGCCGCCGTCATCCGCCTCATCGGAGCCGTCCTGGCCGACACCCACGACGAGTGGGCCACCGACGAACGCCGCTACCTCTCCGAAGAATCCATGGCCAAGATCGGCACCACCGAGCATGATGACCCCGTCGCCCTCAACCAGGGCTGACCGGTCGGCATCGAGATGACCTCAAAGCCCACCACTCCGCGGGACTCTTACCGCGGCGCGCGTGGGACCCGCCGATTCCCGGCTCACCTCACCAGTGAACGACGAAGGACCGGACGGAAAAGCGTGTCCGGTCCTTCGTCGTTCAGAGCCGATGACGGGATCCCTCACGGGGGGCTCGCTTCGCTCGCGAGGGGATCGTCCCGATTCCCGTCGTGCTTCCGTGTCTGAACGAAGGAAACCCCGACGAAAAGCGTGTCGGGGGTTCCTTCGTTCAGAGCCGATGACGGGAATCGAACCCGCGTGTCCAGCTTGGGAAGCGAGCGGACGGGTCCTTCCGGGCTGCGATCACGCACGGCTGCAGTGGCTTTGGTGGTGCCTGATTGGTGCGTTCTGGAGGGTGATTGGGCACGATTGGGCACGCGGGCAGGGAGAGCCACCGATCCGTAGCGGA
>OEIU01000873.1_pt1 | contig 23514 bp, 29 predicted proteins | sample 1539221 | NCBI WGS metagenome assembly OEIU01 (sample SAMN03792071, study PRJEB22550) | activated sludge metagenome | feature: wastewater treatment plant; material: activated sludge; isolation source: Wastewater treatment plant of a petroleum refinery complex | place: Argentina: Zarate | collected...
GCGTTGATTTATAACGACCGGGTGTCTTCAAAACCCGCCAATCCGCGAAGACGGGCTAGCGCTTTCCATCCTCGCCGATCATGTCGTGGATGCGATTGGCCAGCGTCTCCACCACGAAGGGCTTGGTCAATATCCGCATGCCCGGAGCAAGCTGTCCGTTTCCAATGATGGCGTTCTCGGCATAACCGGTGATGAACAGCACCTTGAGGTCGGGCCGTGTCACGCGCGCGGCATCGGCCAATTGCCGGCCGTTGATGCCGCCGGGCAGGCCGACATCGCTGATCAAGAGGTCAATCTCCGCTTCGGATTCCAGGATCCGCAGCCCTGCAGGGCCGTCGGCCGCTTCGATCGAGGCATAGCCGAGATCTTCGAGCACGTCGGTGACCAGCATCCGCACGCTTGGTTCGTCATCGACGATCAGCACCGTCTTGCCGGTCGGCGCGCGTGCCGATGCGGTTGTGGAGGTGATGGTGGGAATCTCCGACGCGTCGCCGTAATGTCGCGGCAGATACAGGCACATCGTGGTGCCGCTGCCGACTTCGGAATAGATGCGGACCTGCCCGCCAGACTGGCGCACGAAGCCATAGACCATCGACAGCCCGAGGCCGGTACCCTGGCCGATCGGCTTGGTGGTGAAAAACGGATCGAAGGCGCGCGCGGTCACCTCCGGCGTCATGCCGGTACCGGTATCGGTGACGCAGAGCGACAGATATTGCCCGGGCGGCAGGTCGCGTTCGACAGCGGCGCGGTCATCAAGCCATTTGTTCGCGGTCTCGATCGTGATGCGTCCACCTTCCGGCATGGCATCGCGGGCGTTGATGCAGAGGTTGAGCAGCGCGCTTTCGAGCTGGGACGCGTCAATCAATGTCGACCACAGGCCGCCGGCGGTCACCACTTCGAGCGTGATCTGCGGCCCCACGGTGCGGCGGATCAATTCCTCCATGTCCATCACCAGCCGGTTCACGTCGGTCGGCTTGGGATCGAGGGTCTGGCGTCGCGAAAACGCCAGCAGGCGATGGGTGAGCGCCGCGGCGCGCTTCGACGCGCCTTGCGCGGCCGCGACGTAGCGCTGGATATCGGAGGTGCGGCCCTGGCGCAGCCGGACCTCGAGCAGCTCCAGCGAGCCGATGATCCCGGTCAGGAGGTTGTTGAAGTCATGGGCGATGCCGCCGGTAAGCTGGCCGACGGCTTCCATTTTCTGCGACTGCCGCAGTGCCTCCTCGGCCTGCTTGCGCTCGGCGATTGCTTCCTCGACGCGCGCCTCCAGCGTCTCGTTGAATCGCTGGGCCTCGGCCTCGGCACGCTTGCGCTTGGTGATGTCCTGGAACAGCACCGCGACCTGGCGTCGGCTGGCTGGCTCGATCCGGAAGGCCGCAAGCTCGAGATGGCGGCCGGTCGCAATCAGCTCGCGCTCGAAGCGGATCGGCACGCCCGTCCGCAGCACGCCGCCATAGAGCTCGGCCCAGCCGTCGGCCTCGTCGGGCACCATTTCGCGCAGCTTCTGTCCGACCACATTGGGAATGCCGGCATGCAGCGTATAGGCCGGATTGGCCTCGATATGCACATAGTCGCTGAGCGGGCCGTGCGGGCCGTCGAAGAATTCGATGATGCAGAAGCCTTCATCGATCGAGTTGAACAGCGTGCGGTATCTCTGCTCGCTGTCGGCGAGCGCGGTCTCGGCCCGCGCCAGTTCGGTATTGTCGGCAACGGCGAGCGCCCTGAGCCTCGCGTTCTCTGCCTCCAGCGCCGCAATCTTCCGCCGCAGTTCGTCGAGGTCGATCACCGTCACGGCCAGCCGCCCAGAGCGATCGGACGTGCAGCGGTGGGTACAGGGACTTGGCTCATTGCGCGCTATCAAGCTCCTGCGGGACCAAAAGTTCCCCTTTTTAGCCCGCGGGCCGGCCGTTTGATAGCGCGTTCGCGAAGGCAGGCCTTACGCCGCCCGCACCTCCGACAGGAAGCGGTTGACCTGGCCGGCGAGATCCTTGGACTGCGACGACAATTGCTCGGCGGCGCCCAGCACCTGGTTTGCGGCGGCGCCGGTATCGTCGGCGGCCTTCTGGACCCCCGTGATGTTGGAGTTGACCTCCTGGGTGCCGCGGGCTGCCTCCTGGACGCTGCGCGAGATTTCCTTGGTCGCGGAACCCTGTTCCTCGATCGCCGCCGCGATCGCGGTGCCGATCTGGTCGATCTCGGCGATCACGTTGGCGACGTTCTGGATCGCGGTCACGGTCTGGTCGCTCGCCGCCTGGATCGCGGCGATCTGCTCGGAGATTTCGGTGGTCGCCTTGGCGGTCTGGCCGGCCAGCGATTTGACCTCGGATGCCACGACGGCGAAGCCGCGGCCGGCATCGCCGGCGCGCGCGGCTTCGATGGTCGCGTTCAATGCCAGCAGGTTGGTCTGCGCGGCAATGCTCTGGATCAGCGTCACGACATCGCCGATCTTCTGCGCGCCTTCGGCGAGCGAGCGGGCGGTATCGCCGGTGCGTCGCGCGTTGTCGACCGCGCGGGCGGCGATCTCGGTCGATTGTGCAACCTGGCGGCCGATCTCGGAGATCGAGGAGGCCAGCTCCTCGGTGGCGCTCGCCACCGTCTGCACGTTGCCTGAGGTCTGGCTGGACGCGGCGGCGACGATCGCGGCCTGACGATTGGTCAGCGTGGCCGTCGAGGACATCGACTGCGCGGTGTCTTCCATGATCGAGGACGCGGCCGACAGCCCGCCGACCAGCTCGGTGACCTTGGCTTCGAAGGCGCGGGTGAGTTCGTCGAGCATCTGGGCGCGGCGCATCTTGCCGTCGCTCTCGCTGGCCTTCTCGGCGGTGAGGCGCTCGGCCGCGATCATGTTGTCCTTGAATACGCGCACGGCGGCCGCCATCGCGCCAATCTCGTCATCGCGTTCGGCGCCGGCGACTTCACCGGAGACGTCGCCGCTGGCCATCCGCGACATGGTGGCGGTGAGGTCGACGATCGGCGCGCAGATGCGACGGCGCACCATCACGATCATCGCGGCGCTGGCCGCAGCCACGGCGATGAGGCCCGCAAGCGCGATCAAGAAGCTGAAGCGCGCGGAGGAATAGGCCGAGCCCAGAATCTGCTCGGCATTGTCGTAGAAGGCGTTGCGAACGTCGACGACCGCGCCGAGGGCGACCTGGGATTCGGCATAGAAGAAGTCGACGTTATGCTCGTATTTGCCTGAAGCCGCGCCGTCCTTGACGAGCTTCAGTTCCTTGCCGAATCGCGTGATGAAGATGTCGTTCATCTTCTCCAGCGCAGCCGCCACGTTGGCAGGCGTTGCCGGGTTGCCGCGCAATTCCATCAGCGACATCTGGATCTGGTCGGCGCGGCCCTGCGAGCGCGAATACTCCATTTTCTCCGCTTCGGTGGCTGCGCGATTGGCGCCAACGAGGTTCTTGTGGAGGCTGGAGTTGTAACCGCCGACGTCGCGCAAATTCCAGGCGATGTTGGCGTAGACGGCCTGCCGGTAGGCATCGCCGTCGAGCTTTGCCATGCGGCGCACCTGCTCGTCCAGAAGCTTGGTCGCCGCGGCGTTGAACACGGCATTGTCGGAGACGAGCTTCCGGGCGGCGTCCTTGCGCGCATCGGCCGGGCCGTCGATCGCCTTGTCCATGGCATCGCGCAGCGCGTTGAACTTCACGTTCAGCTCGTCGATGCTGGTGCCTATCGCCATGGCGTCGTCGAGGCCGCCCGAAAGGTTCTTGCGGACCGCGTTCATCTTGTCGTGTGCGCCATTGGTATTTTTACGCACCTTCTCGTTGAGCTCCTTACGGATCGCGGGGTCCACCGCCGGCGGCCCGTAGAGGATATTGGTGGCGAAGCCGCGCTCGGAGTTCATGTAGCGGGGGATGTCACCGACAGCGCGGACGACTTCCAGCCGGCTCTGGGCGATCGAGACGCTTTCCATGGTCTGATATTTCGAAACCGCCACATAGACGGCGAGCCCGCCACCGACGGCGGAAAGCGAGACGATGGCAGCAGTGAGAAGGGTATCGATTTTCATGGGATTTAAGGCCAATTTGACTGATGCGACGGTGCGGGGCCACCAGCATAGGTGGTGCAAATTAATCCCGGGTTTACGCTAGGATGTGTGTCACACCGGCGCCGTCCGGCTCGTCCTGATACCGTAGGCCCGCGGATTGCGACCGCAGCCTTTGGAGTGGAGGAACCAAATGAAAATCGTCATCATCGGCGGCACCGGGCTGATCGGCTCGAAACTGGCGCCATTGCTCACATCGCGCGGTCACGAGGTGCTGCAGGCCTCGCCGAGCCGGGGTGTCAACGCGGTGACCGGCGAGGGGCTGCGGTCAGCGCTCGCGGGCGCCGACATTGCCGTCGATGTGTCAAATTCGCCCTCGTTCGAGGACAAGGTGGTGCTGCACTTCTTCGAGACGGGGACGCGCAACCTGGTCGCGGCGGCAAAGCAGGCCGGCATCCGGCAACTTGTCGCCTTGTCGGTCGTCGGCACCGACCGGCTGGAGAGCAGCGGCTATTTCCGCGCCAAGCTGGCGCAGGAACGGCTGATCACGGCTTCCGGCCTCGCTTACACGATCCTGCGCGCCACCCAGTTCTACGAATTCGTCGGTGCGGTCGGAGATTCCGGGCGCAGGGACGGCGAGGTCCATGTTTCCAGCCAGTTGATGCAGCCGCTGCTTTCCGACGAGGTCGCGGAAGCGCTGGCCGACGTGACGCTCGGCGCACCCGCCAACGGCATCCGCGAGGTCGCGGGCCCGGAGGCGGCGCCGCTTTCTGATTTCGTCGCCCGCTGGCTGCGCAAACAGGGCGATACCAGCAAGGTCGTGGCTGGTGCCGATGTGCCCTATTTCGGCGCACCGCTCGCGCTGCGCACACTGGTCCCGGACGACGGTGCGCGGATCATGCCGACGCGTTTCGACGATTGGCTACGGCGCTAACTCGGCATTCACCGGGTTTCTTCGGTTGCACCCTTTGCGGCGGAACGCGGCTGGGCGGGCGCCTTGGAACCCATTTCCTGACAGGGCAACTGCATCCATGTGCCGTCGGCCGCCTGCTGATAGGCTTGGCAAGGCGACGATACCGGCGCCTCCGTTGCCTTCATCGTGTGCGAATGCGCACTCGAATTTCTGGCGAGCGTCGGCGCTGCCAGGGTGAGGAGGGCGGCCGCCGAGCCGAACAAGATCGCTTGCCCTAGTCGCATCTGAAATTCTCCTCTGTCGAAAGCGGACGCTTCGTTTCTAGAAAGGATTGTGGAGATTTTTGGGAATGGAGGCGTGCAATGCCAGTGCGTGCTTAACGCTTTGCAAACGGGCGGGGGATGCGGCGCAGGACGAATTCTGTCCGCCCGTGGAGGAACAGTCCTTTCGGCCGCGCGTTGGCTTGCATCATGCTGAGGGTGCAGCGTCCATGCGTCCGAAAAGATCTATGTTCAACGCGCTGTTGACCCATTTCCTGATGGGCGTCGCGCTTGGCCTGTCGCTGGTCCTGTTGCTCAGCCTGATCGATACGTTTCATGTCAGGGATCTCGTTGCCAGGAGCGAGGCGCCGGTTCAGACCATGGTGATGCTGGTCACGACCTACGGCCTGATGTTCGGCATCGGCGCGGCGCTGACCGGCTTGGTGCTGACATTGGAAGACGAGAGCTGAGTTCAGGCTTTCCCGATCAGCGGCGCAGGCGCGCAATCGTGCCGGCGACGATCTGCATGGTCACGCCGACCACCCATCCGACCATGATCATCGATATCCACGCCAGATGCGGATCGTGGCGCAGCACGATGATGCCGACGCAGGCGAACGCCGAGAATGCCGCCAGAAAGGTGCCGATGGCGCTCAACAGTTCCGGCGCGTCGATCTTGCCGACCCAGTCGCCGTCGGTGGGGCGGCCGTTCGATGCGCTGAGCGGCAAAGGCGGGGTATCGATGCCGAGATAGAAGCCGACGGCCCCGCCGATCATCATCAGCAGCAGGAAGGCCTGGCTGGTCAACGCCGAATAGCTCGTTCCCACCAGCGCCGCCACAAACAGGCCGCTCGCCGCGCCTGCCATTGCAAGTCCAAGGCGTTCCAGAACGTGGGCGACTTTTCGGACCCGGGTTTGCATGGTGGTGAGCCCGCCAAGTTACACGGGAACATTAGGCCGGTTTCAAGTCAGGTGAAAGCAACCTGACGGTGAAGTTGCTGTGACGGAATGATACGGCGTAGCATCGCACCCGCCAGGTAGACGCTGCGATGCAACAGCGAAACGGAGATGCGAAACGATGGGCCTGCTCGACAATCCATTCGATCCGGCGACCGATGCGGCGCTCGTCACCGGCGCGGGCAACGGGATCGGACGCGCGATCGCGCAGGCGCTGGTCGGCGAGGGCGTGCGCACGGTGTTCGCTGATGTCAACGCGGATACGGTGACGGCGGCGATCAAGACTTCGGCCCGGCCGGAGCTGGCGATGCCGTGGGTCGGCGATCTCGCCGATCCCGCGGCGCGCGATGCGTTGCTGACCGAAGCAGCCAACGTGCTGGGACGCGTGACGCACTTCGTGCATAGCGCCTCGCCGCCGCGGCGCGAGAGCGACCACGCGCTGGGCGTCGCCACGGAAACCTGGGCGCGAATGCATGCGGTGAACCTGGAGGCCGGATTCCATCTGTCGCGCGAACTGGCGCGCAAGCTGATCGCGGACAAATCGCCGGGCTCGTTCCTGCTGCTGACCTCGCTGCACGCCGGCACGCCGCGCAACCTGCCGCATTATTCGACGTCGAAGGCGGGGCTTTCGATGCTGGTGAAGGAACTGGCCAAGACGTTCGGCCGCTTCGACATCCGCGTCAACGCACTGGTGCCGGGCGCGATCGCGGCTGGCGGCTTCGTGGCGAGCCCTGCGCTCGCCCGGCACATTCCGCTCGGCCGGCTCGGCCAGGCCAGGGACCTCGCGCCGCTGGCGCTCGCGGTGCTGTCGAACCGCATCTCGGGCTACGTGACGGGCGCCGCGATCGTGATCGACGGCGGGTTGTCGCTGACGAACTGGTTCGAGCCGCCGGAATTGGAGAATTTGTAATATGTGTTCGACGCTCGGGTGACGGAGCTATTCCGCCCTACGGCTCATGCTTGGCGTGCCATTTCGGGCCGGGGCCGCGCATGTAGTGCAATTCGGGCCGGTAGCGGGCGACGTCGAGCAGCCGCTGCCAACGGATGGCGATTTCGGCGAGCTGCGTGAGAAGCGGTTGCAGGGCCAGCATGGCGGCACCTCAATGCGGATTGCCGAGCATGGTCGAAAACGGCAAGGCGAAGATTTCGTTGTTGAGATCGTCGCTGACATGCAGCGTCCAGTCCCGCCAGTCTTCCGGGTCGTGCAGCATGATCAGCGACTGCACGACGCGGGCGGCGTGGGCGCGCACCTCGGCGAAGTTTTCGACGGCGGCGCCGCGCTGCTCAAAACCGTCGCCTTCGGCATTGGAGCAATGGAAATAGACTCGTGCCATGTCCGTCTCCCGCGATGGTGATTCGCACCGAAAATACCAAGCCCGGGACCAGCTTGATATTCGGGGATACTACGGGTGATCTTTCGACCGCAGGTGGAACCGGTCGACAAAATTGTCTGAAATTATCTGCTTCGCGCGAAGGAACGGAACTTTCACCTCGGCCGTTTCACGAACATGCCGCGGCGGTTGAAACGTCGTGGCGTGTGGCGATGGAACCCCGGGAGAGCGTCATGATGTCGGAAATGCAGATCCATACGATTGCGCGGCAGATGATGGAGAAGCACGGCCTCACCGCAATCGCGCAGGCCGCCCACAATGCCCAGGCCTGCGAGAGCAAGGGTGACGCCGAGGAAGCCAGGGAATGGCGCCATATCGAGGACGCCATGAAGATGATGCGGGGGCCGCATCAGAGCTAGCAGATTTGTTTTCCGGATGCGGCGTGCCGCATCCGGATCACGTGCTGAATTATCGCAGCGGCATCGGCGGGCGCACCACCGGCTCGCCGTCGTCGGCGATCGTCTGCCGCGGCGGCGCCGGCGGTGGCGCTGCGGCGGCCTGTACCGGCGGAGGCGGCGCGACCGGCGCCGCCGCGATCGGCGCGGGCGAATAGGGCAGCGCGGAGGAATGGGCCGGCGGCTTGGGCTTGCGCACGGGCGGAGCGGCCGGGCGCACCGCTGGAGGCAGCGCTACCACCGCAGCCTTGGCCTCAGCACCCTTGGCCTCGGCAGGCTTTGTCTCCGAAGCTCTGGCCAGTTCGCGCGCCATCTGCGCCTGGCTCGCCTTGAGTTGCGCGATAGTGGCCTTCAACTCCTCGACCTGCTGCCCCATCGCCGCGAGATCCTGCGCCATCGATTGCAACTGGGTCGATTCGGCCACCGGAGCCGCGGTAGCGGGATCGGGCTGAGCGGGGGCTGTTGCCGCCGCCAATGCCGGTTGAGCGGCCTGATCCGTTGCCGCAGCTTCCGTTGCCGCCGCGGTCGGCTGCTCCGCGCTGGCAGGCCAGACTGTCGAAGGCAACGCAGCCAACACGAAGGGCGGCGTCCACTCGACGGCCATCGCCTTGGCGTCATCGCCATAATGCTGCCAGGCGGCGGCAGCGATAACGCCGACAAGGCCGAGCAGCACCATGAAAGTGCGTCTGACCCATTTCGCCGTCCGGCGATCGTCCGGCGCCTTCAGGACGTCGACCTTGATCTCGACGGGCTTGGCCTTCGGAGTGGCGGCGCTGCGGACCTCGATGTCACGCGCTACCGGCGCGCCGAAGCTCGGTTCGACCTGCGTGTTCGGCGCGCCGACGGAGATCGGCGGGACGACGTGCACCTGCGGCGCCGCTGGTGGCGCAGCCGGATCGTGCGCCAGCGGCGGCGCCTGTTCGGCATGCGGCTTCTTTTCGGCGTGCGCATGCAACAGCGATTCGATTGCAAAGTAGGCGTCGTGCGGATTGGAATCTTTTAGCTTTGGCATGGATTGCATTGGCGGTCCCTTGCTCAATAGCACCCGTTACAGGGCGGCGAGCATGTGTCGCTGCGTGGAAAAACCTCTGCCCAGCCGCACACGGCCAGCGTGGTTTGACCAAAGCAAGGCAATCTCGTGAAGAGGTTGAGGCCGCGGGAGACGAGCGCCGTCGGGAACCGGGAGAAAAGGCTCCTTACAGCGCCGCGCCTGCGACGTCGGCGCGGTGGCGGGCGCGCCATTTCGGGCCGGGGCCGCGCATGTAGTGGCGCTCGGGACGATAGGGGTCGCTGACGCGCTGGATCAGGCGATGGCACCGCGCCACGACAGCATCGAGACGGCGGAGCAGCGGCATGTAGGGCGGGCGTGCCGGCAGCATGGCAGCCTCCTCAATGCGGTTTGCCGAGGACGAAGGCGAAGGGCAGAACGAACAGTTCGTCGTCGAAATCGTCGTTCACATGCACGACCCAGTCGCGCCAATCTTCCGCGTCCCGGCCCATGATCATCGAACGGACGATGCAGGCGGCGCGATCGCGCGCTTCGGCGAGGTCGGTCACCGTTTCGCCGGACCGGTCGAGCCGGACTTCCCGCGAGTTCGAGCAGTGAAAAAAGACCTGGGTCATGTCGGCCTCCTGTTGCTGCGATCTGCATCGTTGGTTGCAGGCTAGCCGGACAAGGTTCTGCACCTCTGTGAGGCACATCACAGTTACTACTTAAGATTTTATTAAGATGTGCTGGTGAAACTTTAGGCACATGGAAGCGCAGCGGAACCGGACCTTCCCGAGCCGGCAGTTGCAAGAGGAGGCCGGCGGCGTAATGCCCGCCGGCCTTTTCTCTTCGAGGCGTCGAGAGACTCGCAGTGCTATGAATCGGCTGCCGGAAGATGTCTTGCTTGGGGTGGGCACGCATGGTTCGACTGCATCACCCAATGTCTGAAGGTTGAGGTCCCATGAGCAACCGCGTTCTCGTCTTTTACGGGTCCTATCGCTCCGACCGCATGGGCATTCGACTGGCGCAGTTCGTGGTCGAGGGATTGCGCGCACGGGGCGACGATGTCGAATTGATCGACGCCAAGGCGGTCGGCCTGCCGATGCTCGACCGGATGTACAAGGAGCATCCGAAGGGCGAGGCGCCGGATGTACTGGAAAAGCTCGCGAGCCAGATCCGCGACGCCGACGGGTTTGTGTTCGTGACCGGCGAATATAATTGGGGCATGCAGCCGGGGCTGAAGAACCTCACCGATCATTTCCTGGAGGAATGGTTTTGGCGGCCGGCGGCGATCGCGAGCTACTCGGCCGGCCGCTTCTCGGGCGCCCGCGCGGCGCTCGCCTGGCACGGCACGCTGTCGGAAATGGGCATGGTGGTGATCTCGAGCACGATCGCGGTCGGCCCGATCGCGCAGACGCTTTCGGAAGACGGAAAGCCGATGGGTGAGGGCGGCAAGGCGCTGACGCATGCCTTTCCGCGCTTTGCCGATGATCTCGCCTGGTGGATGGAGGCGGCGCGGGCGCAGCGGGAGCGCAAAAAGCCGCCTTACTGAGAGATCGACGCGGCAGCCGCGCGGTTGGCGCGCGTCCTGCGATGCCCATTCGGAGCCTTCGAAGCGCAAAAGTCTCGCCCATCTTTCGCCACGCGCGGGCAACAGATTGGCTTTGCCCTTCACGGACGGCCTTCCGACCTTGCTCATCGAGCTGGCCGCCGGTCGTCCATTCACGGTACGGAATTGATGTCGCCAGCGAAGATCGGCTGTGGCCTGCTTGTTGTTGCCGTGATGGCCGCGCTCAGCGGGGCCGCGATCGGCGCGCAGAACCTCGATCAGAGCAAATCGCCGCAAAAGCTGTTCGCCGAGGGCTGTTCCACCTGCCACCGCAGCCCACGCGGGCTCGCCAAGGGCCGCTTCCGGCTCACGCTCTATCTGTTTCTGCAGAAACACTATTCCAGCAGCGCGAGCTCGGCCTGGGAGCTGTCGTCCTATCTGGAATCGGTCGACGGCGGAAAGCGCATGCCGGCGAAGCCTTCGAAATCCACCGCGCGATCCTCGTTCCGCCCGCCGGCCGTGGTGCCGTCGCGTTAGACCGTAATGCGATCAAGTAGATCGCATCTTGATCTCATCTTCCGGTTTGAGATCTCCACCGAAAATCGATGTCCGTTTTTTTTCGGATCGTGCCCGTGCGTCACGTCTTGCTCACGGCTGTGCTGCGAAATCTCCCCAACGCTGTCATCTTTTTGACGCGTGTGGGCATAGCATCGTCTTCGTGAGTGGGTGGCGTGGGGAGTGATGACGATGGTGGTGGCTGAACTTCAGACCAAGGTCGAGAAGTATGAGAGCAGGGCTTCCAGATGCGAAGCCCAGGCGCGCGAGGCCAAGGACAAGGCGCAGCAGACGTTCTACGAAGTGCTGGCCACCTATTACACGAGCCTGGCGACCGACTTCCGAAAGATCCTCGAGAAGCGAATGGTGGCGTAGGCGCAGAGCTAATCCGCCCGACGGTTCTTGCCGCGCTCGGCGAGCTTCACCATCACCTGCAGCGCCTGATTGGTCGGCGTCGGAATGCCGAGTTCGGCGCCCTTGCGCACGATATGGCCGTTGAGAAAATCGATCTCGCTCGGCTTGCCGCGCAGGAGATCCTGCGCGGTCGACGACATCTGGTTCGGCATGATGGTGGGGATGTTCAGGATGTGATCGATCAGCGCATCCGGGATCGCGACCCCACAGGCGCGGGCAACAGTGGTTGCTTCCTGCACGGCGCTGGTGACGACATCCCTGGTGCCCTCGACCTGCAGCATCGGGCCGTAGGCGATGCCGGCGACCGCCGACAGCGCGTTGAACGCGCAGTTGATGATCAGCTTGCTCCAGAGCGTCGTGTCGATGTTATCGGCGATCGAGATGCCGATGCCGGCATCTCGCAGCACCTGCGCCAGCTTTTCGCTCGCGGGTGAAGGACCGATCGCGAGATCGCCGCCGCCGTGATGCCTGACATGGCCGGGCCCCGCCATTTCGCTGCCGACATAGACGACGACGGGAATGACGGCGTGGCCGGTCACGGCCGCGAGCCGCGGCGCATTGTCGACGCCGTTCTGCAGGCTGAGCACCGAGCTTTCCGGCCGCAGCCGTCCGGCGAGCGCGTGGCCTGCCGCTTCGGTATCGGCCGACTTCACGCAGACCAGCACCAGATCGGGCGCGGCGAGGTCGCTGGTGTCGGTCGCGGCCCTGGCGGGCAGATGACCCTTGAAGCTTTGGGTATCGAGCAACAGGCCGTGCGTGTTGATGGCGTCGACATGCACTTGCCGGCCGATGAACGTCACCTCGTGCCCGGCCTTCAGCAGCAGTCCGCCATAATAGCATCCGACCGCACCGGCGCCGATGACTGCCACTTGCATGCTGTTCTCCCGTTTTGGCGCCCCTGCGGGCGGACCAGGGTTTTAGACGGTCATGACGCGGTAGAACCAGTGGGATCGCCGGATTCTGTGGCGCAATCACCACACTCGACCGAATTGCGCCATGGATTCCCCTGCCTGATCGCGTCTGGCCACGGTTCTGCCCGGATTCGGTCCCGCGATGGTCTCGTGTTGGTTTTCGGCTTGGGCTGGGGCGCAAGCAGGGGATCGCAACATGGCTCTTATTGGCGGCACAGGTGCTACAGGCACAAGCCATCCTCGATGTGACGCGCGGTTCGTTTCGGCCGCGCGCGCGGGACAATTCGTCCGGCTGGCGGCGGCCACGCTGGCAGCGGCATCGCTCGCGGCCTGCGCGCAGTCCTCGGTCGTCGCCAAGAAATCCGAATTTCGTCCCGTCAGGCAGGCGTCGCTGGACCAGGACCGGTCGACATCGTCGATGATGAAGCGGCGCGTCGCCGCCGTGAGAAAGCAGTCGGTGGCTTCGCGCGGCGCAGGCAGCCGCGAGACACCTTCGCATGGCGTCGCCAGCTACTACACCGAGGGCACCAAGACCGCGAGCGGCGAGAAGTTCAACACGCACGACATGACCGCCGCCCATCCGACGCTGCCCTTCGGCACCAAGCTGCGCGTGACCAACGTCGCGAGCGGCGAGTCGGTGACGGTGCGGGTCAACGACCGCGGTCCGTTTGTGCATGGGCGCGTCGTTGATGTCTCCTATTCCGCAGCCAGCGCGCTCGGCATGGTCGGGAAGGGCGTCGCCAAGGTCAAGCTCGACGTCGTGGATTAGCGATAAGCCTCCACCCGACGCGCCTCGAACTTGCGCTCGGGATGCACGAGCTGCTCCGCGCTCTCGACGATGCGCATTTCCTCGGTCCCGCGCGTCGCGGTGCGCTCCAGCGCCGCGAAGATGGCGGAGGCGGCGTGGCCGAGCGCCTCCCTGGTGTCGGCGCCGCGCATGCGCGCAGCAACCAGAAGCGCGGCAAACAGATCGCCAGTGCCGTTCGGACTGATCGGAAGCTTTGGCGTGCGCACGCGCCAGGCGTCGCCGCGTTCGACCGCGAGCGTCTCGATCTCACCCGCAGGCGTGTCTGATAGCTCCGCGCTGGTAATGACGACCGTGCCGCGCGCCATGAAGGTGCGCGCCGCCTTCGTGACCTGATCGATCGAAGCGGCCTTCGTGCCGCACAGCCATTCGAATTCGAAATGATTGGGCGTGATCATGTCGGCGAGCGGGCAGAGCAGGTCGCGCACCAGCGGCGGAATGTCGTCGCGGACGAACAGGCCGCGGTCGCGATCTCCCAGCACCGGGTCGCAGCAATAGCGCAGCGCGGGGTTCTTCGCCTTGGCGCGCGTGACGAAATCGGCAACCACGGCCGCGGTGTCCGCCGAGCCGAGATAGCCCGACAGGATCATGTCGGCGTGGTCGGCTGCGCCACGCTCCTCGATCCCGCGCAGCAGATCGGCAACAAGTTCCGCCTCCAGCATCTTGCCGCGGATCGTTGGATAGCCCGGCCGGTTGCTGAGCAGCGTGGTCGGCACCGCCACGACGTCGATGCCGTGCATCTGCAGCGGAAACACCGCGGCGCTGTTGCCGACATGGCCGTAGGCGACCTGTGACTGAATCGAAATCACGTTCATGAGATGGCTTGTGGATCGATGCGATTAACCAAGCGGAGCCGGCGCAAGTTAACACATTGGTTATTTCTTTGCGGGCATTTTCACGGTCTCGTCAAACAAAGAGGTACCATGTCTGACATCACCATTCCCGGCGGGCGGATTCGTTCCTTCGTCGAGCGCATCGAAAACCTGGACACCGAGTTGCTGGAGCTGAACGAGCAGAAGAAGGAAGTTTTTTCTGAAGCCAAAGGCGAGGGCTTCGACATCAAGATTCTCAAGGAAATCATCAAGCTGAGAAAGCAGGACCAGGACGAGCGCGACGAGCGCGAAAGCCTGCTCGACCTCTACATGCGCGCGATGGAAACCGCGCCGGCGGAGAAGACGGCCAAGGCGGCGTAACACCTGCTGGCACGTTCCACACACACGTTTACATTACATCATGGCCGGGCTTGTCCCGGCCATTCGCGTTTTCTTGCATCCGACTCTTTCGCGTCATTGCGAGCGCAGCGAAGCAATCCATCTCTCTGCGAGTGAGGTGGCAATGGATTGCTTTGCTGCGCTCGCAATGGCGCGAAGAGATGCGCAAACGTCTTGTTAAGAATCGATCCGCGCTGATTTTTTCGAATCCGATTCGTTCCTTGCGAACAGAATGGAGTCGGATGGAGAACAAAAAGTGCGCTTCATCAAAATACCGGCTCTCCGATCGCTTCCTCGCTGCTCGGGCCGAGTATGATTACGCTGCCGGCGGAGCCTTTGGGATCAGCAATGGCGCGTGGTGGCGTGTTGCGAGCGGGCATAGCCCGGACGAGCGGAGCGACATCCGGGGCAGTCTCTCGGCGGATGGTGCGTTCCTTCGCGCAGCTTCATGCGACCAACGCCCGGTTCCTGCATCCGGTATCACAAGCTTGTGCGTCGCAACAATCATCTATTGCAATGCAACAGATTGCACTTTATCTCCATATTTCAAGCTATTGAGGAGAACTGACGTGAGCAAGATTTCCCTGTCGATCGCCGCCGCTGCTACACTCGCCCTGGCTGCCGCCAGCGGCACGGTCGCCGCCGAGTTGCCGTCCTACGAGAAGGCCGGCCTGCCGGCTTCGGCCGTGCAGCTTCAGGTGCTCGGCGCTGAAAACGTCCAGCAAGCCGCGCCGGTCCCGACTTCGGCAACGCCCCTTCAACTCAGCGTCCTCACGCCGCGCGGCAAGATCAAGACCGCACAGGGCAGCGCCGAAACCGTCGGCCGCACCACGCGGTGAGAACCGCCGCATACGCAGCGCGCATTTTTCCATCACGCAGAAAGCCCGCGATCTCGTCGCGGGCTTTTTGTTATGATGCGCTATGATCGTCGGCCGTTTTGTCGCGATCAACGTACCTTGCAGTTTCGCGCGCACCTCCTAAGCTGACGCCAGCCGAACGCGCCCCACCTCCGGTCAGCCGGAGGGAAGGAAAAACAGAAAGCAGCAAAGCTGCGAGGCGGCGCACGGCGTAACAAGGGGAGGACACCGATGCCGCAGTCGATCGACCGCCGCCGCGCACTCGCGCTCCTTGGCTCTGCAATCGCCGCACCAATGCTTGCGCCACGCGCAGGCCGCGCCGCCGAGGCCTGGCCGATCCGCCCCGTGAAATACGTCAACGGTTTTCCGGCCGGCGGCGCCACCGATACGCTCTCGCGCGTGCTCTGCCAGAAGCTGAGTGAACTCTCCGGCCAGTCCTTCGTGGTCGAGAACAAGGCCGGCGCCGGCGGCGTGCTCGGCGCGGATGCGGTCGCGAAAGCGCCGCCGGATGGTTACACGGTCGGGCTCGGCGGCATCGCCTCCAACGTGCTCGCGATCGGCAGCTACGCCAAGCTGCCGTATCGCCCGCGCGAGGATTTCACCTTCATCTCCGGCATGTGGCAATTGCCGAACATTTTGACCGCGAAGAAGGGTTTGTTCTCCGCGGACCTGAAGGAATTGCTCGAGGCCTTCAAGAAGGAGCCGGGCAAATACACCTACGCCTCCGCAGGCTTCGGCACCACGCTGCATCTTTCCGGCGAGATGATGAACAGCATGGCCGGCGTCCAGGTCCGCCACGTGCCCTATCGCGGTGGCGCACCGGCGCTGAACGATTTGCTCGGCGGCAATGTCGATCTGCTGTTTGACAATCTGCCGGGCTCGCTGCCGAGCGTGCGCTCCGGCGCGATCAGGCCGGTCGCGGTCACCTCGAAGAAGCGCCTTGCCGAACTTCCCGACGTGCCCGCACTCGCCGAGCTGCTGCCCGGCTACGAACTGACCTCGTGGACCGCGCTGATCGGCCCCGCCAACATGCCGCCGGACCTCGTCGCGCAGATCAACGCGCTCACCGTGAAGGCGCTGCACGATCCCTGGGTGCAACAGCGCTACAATGACCTTGGCGCCACCACCTGGCCGACCACGCCGCGGGAGATATCGGCCTATCGCGACAGCGAGGAAGGGCGGCTGCTGCCGATCATGAAGGCGGCCGGCATCAAGCCGGAGGGCGGCGGGTAACGGATATCAGCGCCAGTTGACCAGGACGTCTCGATCGTCGCATGAATTCCCGGTCAATCGCGGACCATAACCGCGAGACTGGGGAGCATCGATGGCATCAAGCGTTTGCGACGTTCTCGTGATCGGATCGGGCGCGGCGGGAATGGCGACGGCCATTGTCGCGCGGGACCGGGGGCTTGATGTCCTCATCGTTGAAAGGGCCGCTCAGGTTGGCGGCGCGACGGCTCGTTCCGGCGGCTGGCTCTGGGTGCCCGGGAATCCGCTGGCCGCGCGTGAGGGCGCCGTCGACCCGATCGGGGAGGCGAAGACCTATATCCAGCACGAAGCGGGAAATCACTACGACGAAGCACGCGTCGATGCCTTCCTCTATAGCGCCGGCAGGATGGTCGCGTTCTTCGAGGAGAACACCGAAGTAAAGTTCGCGTTTGGCAAGAATTATCCGGACTACCATCCGGATCATCCCGGCGGAGCCGAGCAGGGGCGCTCGATCCATACGCAGCCCTTCGACGGCAAGCTGCTCGGGGAGCATCTGCCCACGCTCGCGCTGCCGATGAAGGAGTCCACCTTCATGGGCATGGGACTGAACAGCGGCCCTGATCTCAAGCATTTCCTCAACGCCACGCGCTCCGTGAAATCGGCAGGCTTCGTTGCGTCCCGGATACTCGCGCACGGTCTTGACGTTCTCATCCATCGCCGCGGCACGCGCCTGGTCAACGGCAATGCGCTATCGGCGCGCCTGTTCAAATCTGCGCTCGATCGCCGGATACCGATATGGCTTTCGACCAGGGCGATCCGGCTGACCGTGGAAGATGGCGCGGTCGCGGGCGCGCTCGTTGAAAGGGACGGCAAGGAGATTTCGGTCAGGGTACGGCGCGGTGTCGTTCTCGCAAGCGGAGGGTTTCCGCATGACGAGGAACGGAAGCGACGCAACTTCAAGCATTGGAAGGGAGGCGCCGAGCATGCCTCGCTCGCGCCTGATACCAACACGGGAGATGCGATCCGCATGGCCGAGGAGGTCGACGCGGCGGTCGATGACAGCTTCGCCGATGCGGCCGCCTGGGTGCCGGTGTCGCTGATCAAGCGCAAGGACGGCAGTGTCGGACGGTTCTTTCATCTGATCGACCGCGCCAAGCCCGGTGTCATCGCGGTCACGAGGCAGGGCCGTCGTTTCACCAACGAGAGCGACAACTACCACGACTTCGTCCGCGCCATGATCGACGCCTGCGACGGGCAGGACGAGGTCTGCGGCTTCGTCGTTTGCGATCACCGGACGATCCGCCGCTACGGCCTTGGCGCGGTCCGGCCGGCGCCACTGCCGCTGTCGTCGCATGTTCGATCCGGTTACCTCAAGGTCGGCCGTACCATTCGCGAATTGGCGGTCGCGGCCGGCATCAATGCTGACAGGCTTGAACGTACCGTTGAAGAGGTCAATCGCGACGCGAAGGCAGGGCACGACAGTGCCTTCGGACGCGGTCGCACGTCATATCAGCGGCTGCTGGGCGATAGCGATTTCCCGGGCAATCCCTGCATCGGCGATATCTCGAGCGGACCGTTCTACGCCGTGAAGATTATTCCGGGCGATATCGCGACCTATCATGGCCTCGTGACCGATGCGCAGACGCGCGTTCTGAACGCGAACCGGCAGCCGATCGGCGGGCTGTATGCGGTCGGCAACGACGCAGCGTCGATATTCGGCGGCAGCTATCCGGGGGCCGGTGCAACGCTGGGACCCGCCATGACATTCGGCTTCATCTGCGCGAACAACCTCGCCTCCGACAGAGGCTAACGCCACATGCCGCGCATGCGTTCGCGAATGTCGATCTGCACCGTTTGACCGGACGGCGCGCGTGCCGCCGGAGTCGCCGCCGGCCAGATCTGCCGATCGAACAGCCTCACCAGATGGTCAGGGATGAACCGCGTCCGCGACGCATAGACATGGCGGTCGCCGCGGGCCTGCTGGCCATGCACGAAGAAGCGTTGCGGCACGATCAGATGCAGATCGTCCTTGGCTCGCGTCATCGCGACGTAGAGCAGGCGCCGCTCTTCCTCGAGCTCAGCCGTGGTGCCGGCGCCGAGATCGGACGGCATGCAGCCGTCGACGACGTTCAGCGCGTATACCGCCTTCCATTCCTGCCCCTTTGCCGAATGGATCGTGGACAGGATCAGGTAGTCTTCGTCGCGCAGCGGCGGCCCGGAGCGATCGCTGGTCGCATCGGGTGGATCGAGCGTGAGCTCGGTCAGGAAGCGCTCGCGGGACGGATAACCCGAGGCGATCTGTTCGAGCTGCAGCAGGTCGGCCAGCCGCACTTCGGCATCCTCGTGGATCCGCTCCAGATGCGGGGTGTACCAGCGCCGGATGCGTTCGATATCAACAGGCCATTCCGAATATCTGATATTGGTCAGCGTTTCGACAAAGGCCGTCCAGTCCTGTCCGGCGCGCGGTGGCGTCGGCAGCGTCGCGAGGGCGGTGATCGGATCGGCCGTTATAGTCGTTTGATCGAGGAGGCGCTGCGCCGACGCCGGGCCGATGCCGGGCAACAGATGCAGCACGCGGAATCCGGCGACGCGGTCGCGCGGGTTCTCGACGAATTTGAGCAGCGCCAGCACGTCCTTGACATGGGCGGTGTCGAGAAACTTCAGGCCGCCGAACTTGACGAAGGGGATATTGCGCCGTGTCAGCTCAACCTCCAGCGGGCCGCTGTGCGACGATGTCCGGAACAGGACGGCCTGCTCCTTCAGCCGCGATCCCTCCTCGCGGTTCGCCAGCACCTGTTCGACGATGTAGCGCGCCTGGTCGGCCTCGTCGCGCACCGTGACGAGGCGCGGCAGCCGGGCCGAATGACGCTCGGTCCAGAGATTCTTGGTGAAGCGTTCCCGGGCAAGCCCGATCACGGCATTGGCGGCGGCCAGAACCGGCTGGGTCGAGCGATAGTTGCGGTCGAGCGTGACGATCTCCGCCCGCGGACTGAAATGATCGGGAAAATCCAGAATGTTCCTGATGGTGGCCGCGCGAAACGAATAGATCGATTGGGCGTCGTCGCCGACCACGGTAAGGCCGCGCCCATCCGGCTTGAGCGCCAGCAGGATCGTCGCCTGAAGCCTGTTGGTGTCCTGATATTCGTCTACCATGACATGGTCGAAGCGGCCGCCGATCGCTTCCGCGATCGCAGGCTCGGATACCATCTGCGACCACCACAGCAGCAGGTCGTCATAGTCGAGCACGTTCTGCTTCTGCTTGGCCTCGACATAGCCCGCGAACAATTGCTTGAGTTCATCAGCCCATCCCGAACACCAGGGATAATGCTGCGCCAGCACGGTCTCGATCGGCGCCTGCGCGTTCACGCAGCGGGAATAGATCGCAAGGCAGGTGCCCTTGGCGGGAAAACGCGACTCGGTCTTGGAAAATCCGAGCTCGTGGCGCACCAGATTGAGCAGGTCGGCCGAATCCTCGCGATCGTGGATGGTGAAGGCCGGATCGAAGCCGATGCTTTCGGCGTATTCGCGCAATAGCCGCGCCCCGATGCCGTGAAAGGTTCCGGCCCAGGCCAGCGCGTCCGTCATGATGCCGGCCCTGTCGCCGAGCACCCGGCGCGCGATGCGTTCGACACGCTGCGTCATCTCGGACGCCGCACGGCGCGAGAACGTCATCAGCAGCATGCGGCGCGGGTCGGCGCCCCTGATGATCAGGTGGGCCACACGATGCGCGAGCGTGTTGGTCTTGCCGGATCCCGCGCCGGCGATGACGAGCAGCGGCGCGCCCACGGTTCCATCAGCGCCGATGCCGTGCTCGACGGCCCGGCGCTGTTCCGGATTGAGGCTTTCCAAATATTGATCGGTCGTTTCAGCCAGCACGAATCACCCCATGTCACCGGAGACTCGGCCGATTCGCAGGTGCTCGCAACGGCGAATGTCCGCTTTGTCCCGCTGTCGGGAGAACTTGTTGTTAAGGATTGGCCCGCGCCGATTTTCCGGATTCCGATTCGTTCCTTGCGAACAAAATGGAGTCGGATGGCGAACAAAGCCGTGGTGAAGTAAATAGAGTTCATGGCGAAGAAAACCGGCAAGCGAACGCAGCGGCGGACAGTCCTCGCGATCGACATCGGCGGCTCGCGCGTGAAGGTCATGACCTCCACGGAGCGCGTCAGGCGGGCGTTCGCGTCCGGTCCCAATCTTTCCGCGAAGGCGATGGTGCGGCAGGTCAAGGCGCTGACGAAGGACTGGTCCTACGACGTCGTCGCGATCGGCTATCCCGGACCGGTGGCGAACAACCGGCCGTTGTCGGAGCCGCACAATCTCGGTCAGGGGTGGGCCGGCTTCAATTTCGAAAAGGCTTTTGGCCGGCCGACCAGGGTTGTCAACGATGCGCTGATGCAGGCGATCGGCAGCTACGAGGGCGGCCGGATGCTGTTCCTGGGGCTCGGGACGGGTCTCGGTTCCGCGATGATCGTGGACGGCATTCTCGAACCGATGGAGCTCGCGCACCTGCCGTACCGGCGCGGCAAGACATTCGAATATTACGTCGGCGCCGCGGCGCTGAAGCGGGTCGGCAGGAAGAAATGGCAGCGCGCGGTCGATGACGTCCTGAAGCGCCTGCTCGCCGCGCTGGAGCCGGATTACGTCATGCTCGGCGGCGGCAACGCCGGCAAGCTCGACAAGCTGCCGCGCAAGGTCCGCCTCGGCGCCAACACCAACGCGTTCGAGGGCGGATTCCGGCTATGGAAGAAGCGGGCGTTCAAGTCCTCCAGCATTGCCGCGATTTAACTGGTGCATCCTGCCGGATCAGGGCAACACGCAGGCGGCGCTGCGGGGCGCGAGGACTTCCTTCTCACACGATGCCGGACACCGAGATCACCGAGGAGTGCCGCGCCCTGATCGCGAGCATCGTCGAGCCCCCGCCCGGACAGCGCCTGCCGAACGGCAACTGGCGGATCGAACTCGACGCTGCAACCTGGCAGTGGCTGCAGCGGTTGCGACGGCACGGCGAGACGATCTCGGACTGCATCATTCGCATTGTCATCATCACCCTGCACCGGCGCGGCCTGCAATAGGCGGCATGGAACGGGCAGGGCCCGGAACACAAAATCGCGAAAACAACCCCATGCAAAGTAGAACGTAGCCGACCGCGCGGCGCGAGAGCCGATGAACCGGCAGGCCGTTCCGTCAGGCCTTCTTCACGAATTCCGATTTCAGGTTCATCGCGCCGATGCCGTCGATCTTGCAGGCGATGTTGTGGCCGTCCGAGCCCTCGGTCAGGCGGATGTTCCTGACCTTGGTGCCGCCTTTGACGACCGACGACGACCCCTTCACCTTGAGGTCCTTGATGACGATGACGCTGTCGCCGTCCGAAAGCGCGTTGCCATGCGCATCGCGCACGCCCGCCTCGGGGGAGGCCGCCGCGGCGGTGCCGGCCTCGGCGCCCCACTCATGGGCGCATTCCGGGCAAACCCACAGGCTGCCATCCTGATACGCGTGTTCGGAATTGCATGTCGGGCAGTTCATCGCGTCGTCCATCGTCGTCCTCTGGCCCTGTCCGGGCGAGGCGCACCGTAGGTCCGTGTCCCGATAAGGCAAGGGAAAATCTGCCGGCCGGGCGGGCCGAAATCGCAAGAGCGGACCGGTTCGACGACGTCACGACCGCTTCGCCCTGCGCCAATCCGCCCGCGCTCGCCTATCGGCAGGAATGGGTCTGGCCGTCGTAGCCGCGATAGGTCCTGGACGACGGATTGTAGGTGCGGAAGCTGGTGCAGAGCATCACCAGCGTCCGCTCGCGCGGCTTGCGGGCTGCCGCCGGTGGCACCGGTTTGCTTGGCGCCGTCGCTTCGCTGCGGCTGGCGATCTTTGATGGCTTGGCGACAGACTTCGGCTTCAAGGCGGGCTTCGCGCGAGCGATTGTCGGTTCTCTACCGGCAGAAGCGGGCTTCTGCTCGACAACAACTGGCTTCGCGTCCGGGACGGCAGCCTTCTGCTCGATGGCGCCGGTCTTGTCGTCCACGGCAGCCGACGTCTCCTGGACGGCCGCGGGCTTGTCCTGCGCAACCGCCGGCATCACCTCGGCGGCGGCCGGCGTCTGCTCGGCGATGGCAGGCTTGTCGTCGGTGGCAGGCTTGTCCTCCGTGGCCACCGATTTCTCCTCGACGGATGCGGCCTTGTCCTGCGCGATTGCCGGTTTCTCCTCCGCGAGCGCCGGCTTCTGCTCGGCGGTATCAGCAACAGGCGGCTTCTCTTCCGCAGCGGATGCAGGGTCCTGCGCGGGCAGTGCGGGCTGCACGGCGGCCGGGCCCGGACTGTCCGTGGCCGTCGTCTGCGCGAGCGCCTGCGCGCTCAGCCCCATGAACAAGACGCAACACAGCACGCCGGCGCGCGCGGCGACGGTCGATAGAACTGACAAACGCATGATTGACACTCGGCTAATGGTCCCCGGCAATGCTCCACACGCATTTGCGGCAAGTCTGTGAACAGCGCGGCGCTTTCGCTGATGACGACGCGTTTAGGATCGAGCGTGTGTGCCGGCCGCCACACACGCTGCCGAGGGTGTGGCGTGAAAAGAGAGTATGTTTCGTTGCACAACTAACGAGAGTGTATCCAAAGACGTGCCGAGATGTGCAGTTCGCGCGCCGGAGACCGTGCTAGAATACTCCACTCAGCACACGGAAGATGCGCCGCCATTCGGGAGTGAGAGCCCATGAACCAGCCGGTACTCGTCAACCCGCCAAACCTTCGCTCGCATCTTGTCACGGCGTCGACCATGCCCTGGCAGCCGACGCAGTTCGACGGCATCGAGATGAAGATCCTCTATCAGGACGACGAGGGTCGCTCGACCATCCTGTTCAGGATGGCGCCCGGCGCTGTCGTGCCGCTGCACGAACACACAGCGCTCGAACAGACCTTCATGCTCGAAGGCTCGCTGGAAGACGCCGAGGGCAAATGCGGCGCCGGCGATTTCGTGTGGCGGCCCGGTGGCAACATCCACGTCGCGCACGCGCCCGATGGCGCAATGGTCCTGGCGATCTTCAACCGGCCGAACCGGTTCTAGATCGGAAGAGCACACGTCTGAACTCCAGTCACGTGGCCTTATCTCGTA
>OEIU01000874.1_pt1 | contig 23488 bp, 17 predicted proteins | sample 1539221 | NCBI WGS metagenome assembly OEIU01 (sample SAMN03792071, study PRJEB22550) | activated sludge metagenome | feature: wastewater treatment plant; material: activated sludge; isolation source: Wastewater treatment plant of a petroleum refinery complex | place: Argentina: Zarate | collected...
TGCCAACGGATTTACAGTCCGCCCCGGCTCTCCAACTCCGGCGTCCGCCCATAGTCATAGTATTGCTAATTTAAAAGCGAGCAACAAATATATTTTTATTCAAATAAAAATGCAAATAAATATGAAAGGTATTAATCAGGTTCTTTTGTATAAAGTGACTAACGTAAAATCTACTTAATGTTTCCAGAGTTCTCTATCTAAACTTCTGTATTGGATTGCTTCACTTATATGCTGTGGTAAAATATTTTCAGAGCTCTCCAGGTCTGCTATTGTTCTGCTTACTTTTAAAATTCTATCATAAGCGCGGGCAGATAATCCTAGCTTGGTCATTGCCATTTTTAATAACTCCTCCCCCTGTTCATCGAGTTTACAAAATGTTCTTACTTCTTTCGATCCCATATCACCATTATTAAAAACGTGTTTTAAATCTTTAAATCGGTTAAGCTGTATCTCTCTGGCTAGTATTACTCTTTTTCTAATATCTTCAGATTTTTCGCCAAATGACTTTGATGAAAGCTCTTTGTACTTTACTGCCGGGACCTCGATATGTATGTCAATTCTATCTAACAATGGTCCAGAAATTTTAGCCATGTATTTTTGAATTTGAGGTAAAGAGCAAGTGCATTCTTTATTTGGATCAGTGTAGAAGCCACATGGACAGGGATTCATTGCCGCAGCCAACATAAAATTTGCAGGAAATTCTAAAGATAGTTTTGATCTGCTTACGGTTACTCTGGCATCTTCCAACGGTTGACGCAAAACTTCCAAAACATTTTTTTTAAATTCAGGTAACTCATCCAAAAATAAAACACCGAAATGCGCAAAAGATACTTCACCCGGTTTTGGAAATGAGCCGCCGCCAACAAGTGCGGCATCAGATACTGTGTGGTGCGGACTTCGAAATGGTCTTTCTGTAATTATCGCTTTGTGTTTTGGCAATATACCTGCAATCGAATGAATCTTTGTTGTCTCCAATGCTTCATCAAAAGTAAGTGGTGGTAGAATTGAAGGCAACCTTTTTGCAAGCATTGTTTTTCCTGACCCTGGAGGCCCTATCATTAAAATGTTATGGGCACCTGCTGCGGCCACTTCTAAAGCTCGTTTAACATTTTCCTGCCCTTTTACATCCGCAAAATCTAAATGATACAAATTAATTGCAGAAAATAATTCGCGCTTATCAGTATAAGTTTTTTCCGGATTAGTTTCTTCGTTAAGGAAAGCGATCACTTCAGTCAAAGTTTCAAAACCATAAACATCAATATCATCAACAATAGCGGCTTCATTTGCTGATTCTTTCGGAAGAATTATTTTGTTAATACCTTTTTTCTTTGCTTCAACTGCAATTGGTAAGGCACCTTTAATATGTCTTAGCTTTCCATCAAGAGATAACTCGCCAAGAAATATTGTATCTGAAAGAAATTTATCAGACACCACTTCTTCAGCAGCAAGAATTCCAATTGCGATTGCAAGATCAAATGAACTACCTTCTTTTTTGATGTCTGCCGGAGCTAAATTAATTGTAAATTTTTTTAGCGGGAATTTTATATCCGAGTTTTTAATAGCAGCAATTACTCTCTCACGGCTTTCTCTAACTGCATTATCTGGCAAACCAACAATTATAAACCCCGGAATTTGTTTTTCAACGTGAGTTTCAACTTCTACCAGATAGGCATCGATTCCATAGGTGGCGCTTGTTAGTGTTTTAGATAACATTTTTAATCCAGAGACATAATCGGATTTATTTTTTTAAAATGGGGTAATTCTTTTTACCCCAGTTTATTTAAACTTAGATACTTAAAATTTTTATTTGTAGTGCCTTAGAAAATCAATTCTATCCTGTAACTGATTTACAGGAGTTAAAAGTTTATCCTTGCCGTAAATTGCATCTTCCCGATTGGTAAATGCTAACTCATAATCTTTGCTCATAATGATGGCTTCTTCCGGACAAACCTCTTCGCAGAATCCACAGAAAATGCAGCGTAACATATTAATTTCGAACTTAACTGGATACCTTTCTTTTTCCCTATCTGTCTCGGCCGCCTGTACCTCAATAGCCAAAGCCGGACATACTCTTGAACATAAACCGCAAGCGACACATCGTTCTTCACCATTTTCTTCCTGAACAAGTACCGGTCTGCCGCGGTATGATTGCGGTGGAATAAATTTTTCTTCAGGATACTCCATTGTAAATTTAGGTTTAAACATCGTCTGAAGAGTAAGAGATAATCCTTTAAGGATTTCCGGAATGTAAATTTTTTCACCAAAGGTTAAATCTTTAATTCTTTTCTTGGGTGGTATGTTATTACTTGACATCAAAACTCCTGTTAGCAATTTCTTTTGTTATTCATTATTTAACATAAAAAAATTATAGTTTAAAGATCATGATTAAAATGGCGACCCAAATAATATTTAGTAATGATAACGGGAACATCACTTTCCAACCTAAACTCATTAATTGATCATATCTAAATCGCGGAATGCTCCATCTAACCCAGATAAAGAAAAACAGTAACGCTCCAACTTTTATAAAAAATCCGGCAACCTGTAAAGCGATCACTAATCCAGAGGATAATCCCCAGGTTTCAATATAAGGTATCTGCCAGCCACCAAGATATAAGGTTACAATCAGAGTACTTGCAATAAGCATATTTGCGTATTCAGCTAAAAAGAAAGCGGCAAATTTCATACTGCTGTATTCTGTATGGTATCCACCAACAAGTTCCGGTTCCGCTTCAGGTAAATCAAAAGGTAAACGATTAGTTTCTGCAAATGATGAAACAAGAAAAGTTATAAATCCTATTGGCTGAACAAATGCATTCCACATCCAACCTGATTGGGATTGAACTATTGCCATCGGTCTTAAAGATTCTGCTAAGAGAATAACTCCGCCGACAGAAAAACCCATTGATATTTCATAAGAAATCATCTGCGCTGAAGATCTTATTCCGCCGAGCAGTGAATATTTACTTCCGGAAGACCATCCTGCAAAGGTAATTGCATAAACGCCAAGCGAAGTAAGAGCAAGTACGTAAAGGATTCCAATATTTACATCCGCAATTACCATAGGTATATAATAACCGGCTATTGTTATTCCCGGTCCGATTGGAATAACTGCGTATGTTGTGAATGCCACAAAAAGAGCTATCATAGGTGCAAGTGTATGAATTTTTTTATTCGCAACTTCGGGAACGATATCTTCTTTAAACAAAAGTTTAAAAACATCAGCGAATGATTGAAGTAAACCGTACCAACCAACACGATTAGGCCCTAATCGGTTTTGTGCCCAGGCACTTATTTTTCTCTCAAAATAAACAAGATAAGCGGCTGTTAATAACATTAGCACCAGAACAATTACAATTCTGATTAATAAAAAATTGTAAAAGCTAATTATAGACCACAAAATATTTTCTAATGGATTCATTAATTTTTAATCCCTTATAATCTAAAGTTTTAAAGTAGATTTTGAATTTACTGATTTTAATTGCACACCAAGTTCTCCAAGTTCATCATAATCTAAACCTTTAAATGCATCGATCGAATTTGAGAGATCAACTAAAATATCTTCAGCCATATTGTATTTTAATTTGTGCCCCATTGCAGAAGCTAATCCGGTTAATATTTTCCAGCTTGATCTCGCATCATAATGTTTGCCTTGTGCCCAGCGATCAAACTTGGTTCCAAATTTATCTAATCTGCTCATCGACATGCCTTCTAATGCACGATCAATATCTAGCGTCGCAACTGCAGGACGTAATCTTTGTGCCCTTCCCTGAAAGTTAACAAACACACCATTTTTTTCTGCATAAGTTGCCGCAGGAAAAACAATATCAGCAATTGCTGATGTTTTATTAAAATTGGTTGCATTGATAATTAATAAATCAAGTTTGGCAAAAACATTTTCCAATTCAGGATTATCATTTAAAATGTCATCTTCCAAAATATAAAGAGCTTTAATTTTTCCTTCGCGTATTGATTTAATAATTCCATCAAAGTCTAATCCATTTTTAGATGGAATAACTCCAGCCAATTCAGCACCAATGGTATTGGGAGTAACATCTTCATTTCTTAAAATATCATCACCAAAAGATGGATCAATATGACGTGCGAAATCCAAATGTCCCGTTCCAATAACAGATTTAGCAAATTTAGCCGCAATAAAATTATCTTCAACAGTTGCAAAGGCAGAGCCGAGAACTGCAACTTCATCTTTATTAAATGCTTTTAATCGTGATGCAGCTTGTGCATAAGCTTCATCCCAGCCCACTCTTGTAAGATTACCTTCAATCCGTAAGTGGGGACCATCTACTCTATCTTTAGCATTAATAAATTTAAACGTGTTTAATCTTCCATGATCACACATCCAGTAACTATTTACTTCCTCATTGTGTCTTGGAACTAATCTTAATACTTCATTATTTCTTACCCACATTTCTATATTGCATCCACGAGCGCAGCCATTACAAATTGTATTCGTGCGAGACATATCCCAAACACGTGCTTTAAATCTAAAGTCACGATTTGTTAATGCACCGACAGGACAAATATCAACTACATTAAGTGAATAAGGATTATCAAATTGTTTTCCGGGATATGTTGTGATTGTAACTCTATCACCTCTTTTAACAAAAGTAAGTTGAGGATTTTTTGCAATCTCTTCTGAAAATCGGATACAGCGTGAACAAGAGATACAACGCTCACCATCAAACATAACAAATGGACCGAGCTCTACGCGTTTATCTTTATGAACTTTTTCTTCAACAAATCTGCTTTCGCCAACGCTGTGTTGATAAGCATAATCCTGAAGTTTACATTCACCTGCTTCATCGCAAATCGGGCAATCTAATGGATGATTAATTAAGAAAAATTCCATAACAGCATTACGTGCAGAAATTGCCTTATCAGATTGTGTGTGTACTACCATTCCATCTGCAGCGGTGGTAGCGCAGGCAATTACAAGTTTTGGCATTTTTTCTACTTCAACCAAACACATTCTGCAATTACCCGAAACGGATAATTTGGGATGCCAGCAAAAGTGTGGTATGTCTATTCCATTTTCTCTTCCGGCTTCAATAATTGATTGACCTTGTTTGAATTCTATTTCTTTTCCATCAATATTTATTTTAGGCATAATTAACTCTTAGATTATTAAGCTTAAACTTTAAGCGGCTTTTTTTAATAAATTATCTTTTGAACAAATGATTATTTTACTTAACGTTGATTCATCTAAAACTTCTTTTGAAAGTTTTAAAATATCCTCCGGGGTAATTGAATTAATTTTTTCAAGTATATCTTCTATCGGTACAACTTTGCCATAATGTAAAATTGAATTTGCTAATCTTATCATTCTGTTAGTTGTACTTTCAAGACTCATTAAAGTGTTGCCTTTTATATACTCCTTAACTCGCTTTAATTCTTTTTCTTTAACTTCAAAGTTCCTCAACTTACTAAATTCACGATGAACAATTTCATTTACTCTGTTTGCTTGCTTTTCATTAGTTGAAAAATAAACTCCAAATGCAGAAACATCCAAATAAGAATTTAAAAAGGTATTTATCTGATAAGTCATTCCAAGCTTTTCTCTAACTGCCTGAAACAATCTTGATGAACTGCCATCGCCAAGCAAAGTGGAAAGAACTTTTAATTTGTGCCTTCTCGGGTCGTGAAATCCATAAGTTGTTCTGCCGATAATTGAATGAACCTGCTGAATTTCTTTTTCGATAAAAGATTCATTAACAATCTGTTTAACAAAGTTTTTTCTTTTTTGGTCCGATGTTGTTCGTTTGCCTTTAAAATATTTTTCTGCAAGGGCTACAACTTCTTCGTGATGAATTGCGCCAGAAACTGAAATTAATAAATTATCCGAACGATAATTTGCTTTATGAAATTGGTGAAGAGTATTTGAGTCAAAAGAAAGGATATTTTTTTCTGTGCCGATAATCGGATAACTTAAACTGTGTCCGTTAAAAACTGCTTCTTCAAACTTATCAAATATTAATTCCTCCGGATTATCATCAATATCTTTCAGCTCATCAATTACAACACCGGCTTCTTTTCTGATATGTGAATCTTTGAAAGAAGGATTTTGAATCATATCGGAAAGGACTGCAAAAGTTTTTTTAAAATTTTCTGATAATCCCCTGCCGTAGTAGCAAGTTTGTTCTTTGGAAGTGAACGCATTTAAATATCCGCCGTAAGATTCAATTTCATCTGAGATTTGTTTCGCTGACCGCGTTTTGGTTCCTTTAAACAACATATGTTCAATGAAATGTGAAATTCCATTGTTACGTAAATTTTCATCGCGCGAACCAATATTAAACCAAAATCCAAGTGAAAATGATTTTAAATAAGGAATGAATTCCGATACAATCTTTACACCATTCGAGAGCGTCGTTACTTTACAATTATCCACAACTTCTGTCTAATAATAATGAATTAAATGAGGTTCAAATATAGATAAAGAGGTTTAGCCAATCAAGAAAGGAAAATATCGAAATTAAAATAGAAGAGTCATTTCGAACCCGACTTTAGTCGGTGAGAAATCTTTCAAGAATTCCTGCGCAGATTTCTCTCTCCCGCCCCTGCCTACCGCAGGCAGGTTGACAGCATCAACGGGCAGGTCGTTCGAAATGACTTATTCTAAATCCTAAAAAAATTACACTTCCACCAAATCCGGATATTTTTCCCTATACTTAACAAAAAATTCACCGATTGCTTTGTAAGCTTTTTCAAGTATCTGTTCGTTAGGTAAAAACACAACCCTAAAATGTTTTGTTCCGGGAACTTCACCAAAACCGCTGCCGGGAACAACTACAACTCCAGTTTCACGAATTAATTCACTAACAAAATGTGCATCAGGTTGCTTCATCTCCAATTTTGGGAAAGCATAAAATGCACCTTCAGGTTTTACGCAGGAAATTCCAGGTATTGCATTTAACATTTCAACCGTCAAATCTCTGCGTCTTGTAAGTTTTTTCATTGCTTCAGTAAGATGATCATGATTCCCTTCGAGTGATGGTTTTATTCCATACTGCTCGGGATGATTTGCAGATAATCTTGCACGAAGAATTTTATTTACTGCCTCAATAAAATCAGAAAGAACTTCTTTCCTTCCGCTAACAATTCCCCAACCAATTCTAAAACCCGGGACCATATAATTTTTTGATAATCCACCAAAAGTAATACAGGAAACATCTTTATTTAATGATGCAATTGAAATGTGTTTCTTTCCATCAAACAAAAGCTTGTCATAAATTTCATCGGCAAAAATTACAAGATTATGCTCAAGTGCTAAATCAACAATCTGCTGTAAATTTTCTTTAGTGTAAAGTGAGCCGGTTGGATTATTTGGATTGATAAGAATTATTGCTTTTGTTTTATCGTTTATCTTTGATTTAATATCTTCAATATCCGGAAGCCAGCCATTTTCTTCATTCAGATAGTATGGATTTTCCATCATCTGTAGTTTACTTGCAATTGCGGTATAAAGCGGATAACCGGGAGTTGGTGTTAAAACATTTTCACCATCATTTACAAGTGCCGTTAAACAAATATCAATTGCTTCACTTGCACCTGTTGTAACAAAGATATCGTGAACATTTGTGATACCTTTTCTTTCAGCTTCTCTCTCGATTGCATCAACAGCTTCTTTAATTCCTGATGAAGGTGCATAACCATTTAAGTTTTTTAACATTGCCTGATATGTTGCATCTACAAGATGTTTAGGTGGAGCAAAATCATAAAGGTTTGGATCACCGATATTTAAGTATAACATCTCTTTACCGGTTTTTGCGACTTGATTTGCAAGAACAACAATATCTCTAACTGCGTAAGTAATGTTTTCGGTTCTAATTGCTGGTTTAATTTTATTGATCATTTTATGTCTCCGTAAAAAGTAATTCTAAATTTTAAATCAAACTTAAAAAAATTTGAGATGAGAAGCAGGGGGAAATTGAAAGATTGAAAGAAAGAAAGATTAAAAAATTGTTTTTTGAATTAGCGATGAACTGTATTAAATACCCACCATCACAATTCACAGAAGAAATTGGTTTTTTACTTAAAAAACTCCCGTAAAACAAGCATATTAGAATTTATGAAACTCAAGAAATTTGTTTTTTAATAATGATAGCTTAGTTGAGAATTATATTTCTTATTTTTTATAAGTCTCTATCTATTAAGCTCTTCATCACACAACAGGAAAATGGCAATGAAATACATTGATTTAATTTTTAACTTTACCCCAGTTATATTGATAAATTAAAATCTTAATAATCAAACAAAGAAAATATTATGAGCAAACTATTTTCATCCATCAAAATCAGACAAGTTGAATTAAAAAACAGAATTGCTGTTTCACCAATGTGTCAGTATTCAAGTATTAATGGAATGCCAACTGATTGGCATCTTGTTCATTTAGGAAGCCGTGCAGTTGGCGGTGCGGGACTAATTTTTACTGAAGCAACAGCAGTATCTCCCGAAGGAAGGATTTCTCCCGACGATGCAGGAATCTGGAATGATGAACAAGCAAATGCCTACAAGCGTATAACATCATTCATAAAATCACAGAACTCTGTTCCTGGAATCCAATTAGCACACGCCGGAAGAAAAGCTTCTACCTTTTCACCATGGAAAGGCAATGGAAAGGTTGAGATTGAAAATAGCGGCTGGCAAACTTTGGCTCCTAGTGCAATACCTTTTGCAGAAAATTTTCCTGACCCAAAAGAAATGGATGAAAATGATATTAAACTTGTTATTGATCAATTCGTTCAGGCAGCCGACAGAAGTGTTAAGGCAGGATTTGAAGTAATCGAATTGCATATGGCTCATGGTTACCTGGTTCACGAATTTTTATCTCCTCTATCAAATCAACGCAAAGATAATTATGGCGGAAGTTTAAATAACAGATGCCGCTTTGCAATTGAGATTGCAAAAGCTGTGAGAGAAATTGTGCCAGTCGGAATTCCTTTGTTTGCAAGAATTTCATCAACAGATTGGATTGAAGGTGGATGGGATATTGAACAATCTATTCAACTTTCAAAATGGTTAAAAGATCTTGGTGTTGATTTGATAGATTGTTCTAGCGGTGGAAATGTTGCAAAAGCAAAAATTCCATTAGCCCCTGGTTATCAAATTCCTTTTTCACAAAGGATAAAACAAGAAGCTAAAATTCTTACCGGTGGAGTTGGACTTATCACTTCGCCTGAACAGGCAGAACAGATTATTGCAACCGAACAAGCTGATATTGTTTTGCTTGCAAGAGAAATGTTACGCGATCCTTATTGGGCTTTACACGCAGCTAAAAAATTAAATATAGATTTAACTGATTTTCCGAAGCAATATTTAAGAGCGAAGTAGTCTTACACTTTAAAACCAATTACTTAAAAGGTCTGTTGCAGAACTCCGAAAATCAGATTTATAAATCCTCTACGACGATTAATTTTATATTTGCTTTATTCTTTTTACAATAATATAACCTCTACAAGGTCAAAACCATAAAGGGAAAATCATAGACGTTTAATATTTGTAATAAAAATACTATCAGAGTAAAACTGATCCTTGTAAAGGAATAAAAAAATAGTTGTACATCAAACCCTCAAAGCAATTGAATTTGCATTGTACACATCAATTCAAAAATTACTTTAGCAACAACATTTTTTTAGTTGAAACAAAATTGCCGGCTTGTAATTTATAAATATAGACTCCGCTTGATAATCCTTGCCCACCGGCAGGGTTACTCGCATCAAAAGTGACTTCATATTTCCCGTCTTCTTTATATTCATTAACAAAAGTGGCAACTTCATTGCCAAGTAAATTATATATTTTTAATGTTTGATGACCGGCTACAGGGGATTGCCAACTTATTTTAGTGCTTGGATTAAATGGATTCGGGTAATTCTGATTTAATATAAAATCGTTTGGCAAATTTTTGTGCTTTGGTTCTACCGCACTAACACTGAGCCCTGAGTTTATCCATTCTGTATAAATAACACAAGCAATTTTATTTGACGCACTTTTGAATAGTCTGGTTGTAAAATCTTTTGTTAACTCCCATAATTTATTGTAATAAACATCACTTGTTGTATTTCCGGCATAAGCTTTTGCTGCAGCATCCGCTGCCAAAACTGAATCCACATATTTATAGTTTTCATTTATCATCTTAAAAACAAAATCGGAAAGATTATCTATATATTTTAAACTATCTCCGTTGTAAATAATCTGATTCTGAAATTTCCCGATCATAGTTGTTTCGTATCGCGAGTGTATACCTGATTGTCCTGTTAACTGGCCATTATAATTTTTTGTAATATGCAGCGGCATATGAGCATCGGCAATATAATGGCCAAGATCTGATGCTATCAACATCGCTTTGTGCATATCATTTTTTTTAAATGCTACTTTAAGTGAATCTGCAGTATTTAAAATTGCCGAGGGTAATATTCCATTATTAATTACAGTATTGTAGCCGTATTTTGTAATCATAGAATCATAGTTATGCGGTATATATCCAGTATTAACAAATTCCTGATAATTATCAATATCAATAAAATGTTTTGGGTCTTCGCTAGGATCGTTTGATTTTCTGTAATCTGCATCGGATGCATGCAAAGCAAGTGAATCTGCCCAGTTAGGAAAGAAACTTAACTGGTTAGAAACTGAAAGCTTAGTATTGTAACTAATTTTATTATGACCAACACTTCCCCATCCTACAAATAAAACGGATAACAATGCTATTAATGATAGAGTAAATTTATTTCTAATTTTTTGAGTAATCTTTGTGTAAATCTTTAACATCAGTAACCTAAAATTCATTTTTAATTTTTTGAAAATAGTGGGTAAACTTAATTACAAATAATTCAAAAACCTCAGAAATTTCGCGTTAAAATTTTTGAACATTAGTAGTGTTTTGTTTATTGAACGAAAATCAGCTTAATTAATATTTCCCAATAGCATTAAGCAAACTGTAATATGCAGTTAAATAATTATAATCATTATTGATTTTGTTGTACTGAGCTTGCAAATAATTGTTGTAAGCTAACTGTAAATCAAGATAAGTTGCTGCGCCCAACTTATATTTTTCAGTTGCTATCATCCAGCTTTCTTTAGATGCTGTTAAAGCAATGTCTGAAGCATTTTGCTGCTGTTTTGCTGTTTGCAATTTCAAGTTAGCGGTTGCAACCTGACTTTTGATATTTAACTCCAATGCTTTTAAATCCTCATTACTATTTTTTTGTTGTACATTGGCGTATTGAATTGCATTCTCAGTATTCCAGTTTGAAAAGATTGGAATGTTAAGAGATAAACCAAGACTATAAACTCTGCGGTTAAACAAATCTGATGGCTGAATTGCACTTGTTGAAAAACCATAATTTGCTGACAGCGTTGGAAACATTCCGCTTCTCGCAATAGTAAGTTGATTATCAGCACTTTCAAGTTGATAAAATATGCTTTTGTAATCATTACGGTTATTAAGCGCATATTCATAAAGGGATTGTATATCATTATTTACTATTACGCTATCGCTTTTTACCGTTGCAACAGAATCAAACTGATAACTTTGACTTACATCCAAAGAAAGATAATTAAGCAAGCTGATCTTTGATGTTTCTAAATTATTTTTTGCTTGAAGATACGACACACGTGAGTTGGCTGTTTGAGCTTCCTGAGAATAAACATCGCTTATAGTAACCATATTAAGATCATATTTTTGTTTAATCTGATCGAGAAGTCCTTCGTTGTATTTTAAATTTTCTTCCTGAAAATGTAATAGTTTTTGGTAGCTAATCATTTGGGTATAATAAGTTATGGTTTGAAGAACTACATCCTGTTTTAATTTTTCCAAACTTAACTTAGCTGATTCAAGATTTGCCTTACTTTGATTTATTGATGCAATATTTGCAAGTCCGTTAAAAAGGGTAACGTTTCCACCGCCCGATACTGACCAGTTTCGGGAATCAATTTGTGAAGGACCAAGAGTTTGTGGATTTCCAAAAAAATCAATTTGGGTTTTGCCGCCATCATCGCTAACTCTTTGCCAGCCAAAGCCACCGTTGATATTTAAGTTGGGCAAAAGATTTCCGTAAGCACTTTTAACACCCGATTCAAATGACGCAATTGAGTTTGTGCTTTTAACAATATTAGTATTTGAGTTAAGTGCAATTTTAATTGCATCATCAAAGGTTATAACTTTTTGGGAGAATGTTTGATTAAAAGTAATAACCGTACCGATTAACAAAATAAAATAAAAAGATGTTTTCATTTTCCTTCTTCTCTTTTTTAGATATTACTCATACCGCAAAGCATCAATTGGATTTAGATTGGCTGCTTTACGTGCAGGATAAAAACCAAAGAATATTCCGATGATTCCGGCAAACGCAAATGAAACAAAAATTATTTCAGGTCTTATTACTGCTATCATATTTGCGTAATTATTTAAGACGTAAATTATTCCAAACGAAAGTAGTACTCCTATCAATCCACCGGTAAGACTTAATACAATTGCTTCAGTTAAAAACTGAATCAGAATATCAGATGTGCGTGCACCAACAGATAAACGAATACCGATTTCTCGGGTTCTTTCTGTTACAGATACAAGCATAATATTCATAATACCAATGCCGCCAACTATTAACGACACACCTGCAACAGATGCTAAAAGTATTGTTAGTATTTTTGATGTAGCAGTTGCAGCTTCTGTAATCTCTGCCTGATTTCGTACCGTAAAATCATTATCCTCACCCGGATTAATATGATGAGCTTCTCTCATAATACTTGTCAATTGATCTTGTGCAGCATTAATCTGATCTGTTGAAATTGCGGATGCTTGTATGTATGAAATATATCTTCCGCCGGATAATCGATCCAAAACCGTTGTAGCAGGTGCAAAGATAATATCATCCTGATCCGTACCCATTGCACTTTGACCTTTTGCAGTCAAAACTCCGATTACTTTAAATGGCACGTTTCTAATTCTAATCTGCTGTCCGATCGGATCTTCATTGGGGAAAAGCTGCTTTACAACTGTTTGTCCAAGTACAGCAACTTTAGCTCTTGATACCATATCTTTATCAGTAAAAAAATCACCAGAAGCTAATTGCCAATCTCTTATTTCAAGATAATTTGTAGCAACACCCAGTATTTGTGTGCTCCAGTTGCCAACACCACCAATCACCTGTCCACCTGATCTTACGATTGGCGAAACAGCTTTAATTAAAGTTGCTTCCTCTTCTATTTTATTCACATCATCCATAGTAAATCTGTTGCTGCTGCCTGCACCCATTCTAATACCACCGGTGGAAGCTGAACCCGGAAAAATAATCAACAAATTTGATCCTAATGATGAAATCTGCTGCTCAACTTGTATTTGTGCACCATCTCCGATTGCAACCATAACCACAACTGCAGCAACACCTATAATAATTCCAAGAGCTGTCAGCAAACTTCGCATTCTTGATTTCAGAATGCTCTTCAAAGCCACTTTTAATAAATTTTTTAGATGCATTTATAACCTTCAATCAAAGTTGTTAACGGTTTCATTTATTTTTTTTAATTCATCATCACCAATAAGCCGGTTGTTTATTTTTGCATCTTTAACAGTTACGCCATCTTTTATTTCTATAATTCTGCTTGCAAATTGTGCAAAGTCTCTTTCGTGAGTAACTAAAACAATCGTAATACCTTCATTGTTTAACTTTTGGAAAAGAGAAAAAATTTCAACAGACATTTTACTGTCAAGATTTCCTGTTGGTTCATCTGCAAGTATTAGCGATGGCTCATTAACCAGCGCTCTTGCAATTGCAACCCGCTGCTGCTGCCCGCCGGAAAGCTGATTAGGTTCGTGATGTATTCTTTCACCTAATCCAACTCTTTCCAAAACTTCAATGGCTTTTTTATTTGGATTTTTTATACGATGAGATCGGTCATACATAAGCGGAAGTTCAACATTTTCTAATGCTGTGGTTCTTGATAGAAGATTGAAGCCCTGAAAGACAAATCCGATTTTTTCATTTCTGATTTTTGCGTAATCATTTTTTGAAAGCGTGCCTGTATTTACTCCATCAAGATAATATTCACCCGATGTGGGAGTATCCAAGCATCCAATTAAATTCATAAGTGTAGATTTACCTGAGCCGGATGCACCCATTATCGCAACAAATTCACCTTCATCAATAGATAAATTAACCGATTTAATGGCATGAACTTCAACTTCACCTATTTTATAAGTCTTAGTGAGATTAACCATTTTAATGATATTTTTTGCCACATTAACTCCCTTAAAATCTTCTCATGCCCGGATTTAAGATATTTGTATTTTGAGTTTTAGTATCATTAGCGGTTTCAAATCCCGTTATCACTTGTGTACCTTCTTTTAAAAATCTACTTCGTACAATCTCGGTATTTTTTCCATCGCTTAACCCTAACTGTGCAAATCCCATTGCCGGATTTCCCTTATCATCAATATACCAGAAAGTGCCTCTGGATTTACTGCCCGCACCGCTTCCAAATCCGCCTGTACGATTTTGTGAATTACCATTACCACCAAGAGATTGAAATCTTTGTTTTATACTATCCGGAAGATTCTCTCTTTCTTTTTGCATTCTTGCCAAATATTCTGTACGCATTTGCTCGGTTGGCTGAAAACGTAATGCTGCATTTGGAATCATAAGCACATCGGTTCTTCGCTCAACATAAAAATCAATTGTTGCGGTCATTCCTGGTAAAAGTAGATTTTCATTATTATCTGCGGTAACAACAACGGTATAATTAACCACATTTGAAATAACTGATGAGCCCAATCTTATCTGAACAACTTTTCCTGTAAACTCTTTATCAGGATAAGCTTGAACTGTAAACTTTGCTTCCTGACCTACTTTTATTTGTCCGATATCGCTTTCATCAACATTAGCCAGAATTTGCATTTTGGATAGATCCTCTGCAATTGTAAAAAGTGTTGGTGATGAAAAACTTGCTGCTACTGTTTGTCCTTCTTCAACATTACGATTTAAAATTTTTCCGTATATAGGAGAATAAATAAATGCGTAACCCAAATTTGTTTTTGCCTGAGCTAATGATGTTTTAGCTGATTTAAGATTTGCTTCAGCAGTTTCATAATTTGATTTTGATGTTATGAAGTCAAGATCGGACATAAATCCTTTTTCATGTAAAGATTTGTCTCTATCGAACTGCGCTTTCGTAACATCATATTGCGCCTGTGTCTTTTGTAAATTTGTAATTGCATTGCTTACCTGCAGTGCCAGATTTGTTGTGTCAAGTATGGCAAGTATTTGTCCTCTTTTAACATTAGTATTAAAGTCAACAAATATTTTATCTATTTTACCCGATACTTGTGTACCAACATCTACTGTGGATACTGCCTGCAATGCGCCTGTGCTTGTAATGGTTGTGTTCAAATCCCCCTTTGTTATGGGTGCAAAAACAAATTTGTTCGTCTGCACAGCATCACTTTTTAGAAAGAGGAAATAAACGAGAATGGCCGCTATAATTATTATAATACCGCCAATATAAAATTTCTTTTTCATTTGATTATCCGTAAAAGAATAAGAATTTAAAATATTTTATGTTCACTAAATTAAATTACTTAAGATGATAGCTTGTATTCATAAACCGTTAAAACGGTTTGAAACTTTTATTTTTTTTTCATTAACCCACGACTTAAGTCGTGGGTTAATGAGACAAAATCCAATTAAAATAACCGTTTCAACGGTTTACCCAAATAGACGGTCAACTTGAGTAAATCACTTAAAATTACCCCTACCATTAATAATTATTTTGCATCGGTCGTTGTCTTCTCTCTTCCATCATCTTTTTGTATTCTGCTTTTTGCTTTTCATCTAATACTTTTTCTATTTCCTGGTTTATCTTATCCATTAAATCTCTAAATTGTGTGCGATCACGATTATCGCTTGAACGAAGTTTCTTTATTTCCTTATCAGATTTAACCAGAATATCTTCAACTTTTTTGGATTGCTCTTCAGTTAGATTAAGACGTTCTTTTAACATTTTTAATCTTTCCTGGGGAGTAAATCTTGGTTGTGCAATAGCAACCAATGAAAGAAGGAAGAAGGATAAGCTTAACAAAACAATTAAATTTTTCATTGTAATTCCCTTTCTGAATTTAAATTTTAGTTTTCTTCTTTAGACACAATAATTTCTTTAATGGTTTAATTCTTTGAAATAAAAAATCTCTTAAACAATTCGATATTGAGAAATCACAATAAATTTAAGTGCGCCGTATAATAATTATTTACTTATGTTACGCACATTTGATAAAGACCTTCGAGGTTTTCAGAAATAATTAATAATTTTTCTATTATTTTAACTACATTTTTATCCAAACCTCAAAGGTTTCACAGATTTGCGTGGTAACTTATTTACTTAAAAAATCACGAATCAGTTTAATTGTTGCTTCCGGCTCTTCTACCTGAGGATTATGCCCGCTTTGTTCAAACATCATAAACTTAGCCTGCGGACAATATTCTTTATACTTCACTTCCATCCAGGGAACTGCAACGCGATCATATCTTCCGGCATAAATTAAGATTGGCATTTTTAGATTTTTAAGTTCCTTTCTAAAATCAAAAGTTCCGATATCACTGGCAACTAAAAAATCGCCATCTCTTCCAACCATTTGATAATACAATTTTGTATTCATAAAATTTGGATAAGGTTTACTTTTTTGTTTAAAGTTTTCAGGATTGTATGCATATAAAAATTCATAAGGAACTCTGCCATAAATTTCCTGATGAATCGGATCGCTTGAAACGGCACCTTGTTCTCTAATCTTCATCAACTCTTCCCAAATTTCAGGATAATTAGTTTTGATTTCGTGATTAGAATTATCACAGTTTTCCTGCCACATTAAATAGCTGTGGAAAGTATTTGCAAGAATAAGATGGGAAACATTTTGCGGATATTTAATTGCATAACCTTGTGCAACAAGTCCGCCATAAGAATGCCCAAGGATATTAATTTTTGAAAAACCCATTGCCTTACGTAATCCTTCGAGATCATCAATATCTCTTTGTAAAGAATACTCAGTTACATTTTTTGCAGTATCAGACTTACCCCGACCAAAAGCATCAAAGTAAACTAAAGTGTTAGTTGTTGAAAGAGAATCAAATGCGCGAAGGTAAGAATGTGCATTGCCCGGACCACCGGCAATAAAAAATATTGGTTCGCCGTTTCCAAAACTAACAGTCCAGATTTTTGAACCGTTTACTTCATAATATTTTCCATCGGTTTGGCTATCGGGAAAGTTTTGCGGATAAATTAAAAACGAAAAAATGAAAATGAGGAATAGAGTAATGAAAGATTTCATAAAACGTCTCCTGTTTTCTAAAATGTTTTTTCAAGCTCTTCATAAAATTGATCTATTTCTTTTTGTAAATCAATTGTTTTGGATAAAGCTGTTACAATTTTACAGTATGTTTTAATTTCATCTAAAGTAAGGGTTCTGTCTTTTCTGTCCTTTAACCATTTATCACAAACCTGATAACCACCGATTTGATATTGCCAAACTTCTTCTTTCACTCCATCAAAATATTGTTCTTTGTTTATCCACACTTTACCATTGTCACGCTGAGCGCCAGCTTGCCGGCTAGGCAGGAAGTCGAAGCGTGGTTTTTCAACTTTGTTGTTTCCTTCAATCGGGAATTTGGAAATTGTTTTTTCAAGGTCTTTACTTTTGAGCAAATGCAAATCTGCAAGCTGTTTACCGAGTTTACCAAGTTGAATAAAAAGTTTGTAATCTTTTGTGAAAGGAACACGCGGAAAATCTATCTTTAAAAACTCTGCGTATTTTGTGCGATAGATATTGCTGTAGAGAACGGCATAGATGTAATAGAATATATTTTTGGAACCAAAACCCTCTAATTTCTCTACGTTAACTTTCTCTCCTTCTTCTTCCTTTCTTACTGCGTATAAAGGATCATAGAATTGTTTTCCGAAAGAATTAATAAGTGATACGATTAAGTCTTTAGAAATATTTGGTAAGATTGCCTGGTATTCTTCCTCAGGTTCAAACATAAGTAGCTGATTGAATTTTGCTTTTTTCTTTGAACTTGATTTAATATAAATGTACAACGGGAAAAGATACCCACTCCCATACTTACCCGCAGTTCCTGTAAGATTAAAATCGATTAAGTTTTCAGTAACAAAAACATGTCGAAATTCTAAGCCTGTTTGTCTTGAGGTTACAATACCTATATTCTCTTCAAGTAACTGATTCATTACATCTTTTCTTGCACGTTCAATCATTTCATCGTGGTATAAAATCCATCTTTCATCAAAGGGACGGTAAAGGATTTTGGTAATTGAATCTTTCCAGTTTAAATCTTTTCTAAGTTTTTCACGCTGCTCTTTTATTTTCCAACTCTGGTTTTCGTTCAAGTCATAAGTCTGTTTTATTATCGAATCATCAATTTTCGGATTACGGAAATCCTCAATTCTTCTCTCTAATTTTTTCTTATCAAAATCAATTACAAAATTATCTCTTGCAGTTACTATCCCTACAGAATTGACCGGAAAAATTTCTGTTATCTTTTCAAAAGAGTAATAATGATTTGCAAGCTTATTATCAGTTGGAATGAAAAGATAAAAATCCGGATGCGGAATAACTCTTTTCCACTTAACATTTTTAATATCGTGTTTATTAAGCCAATCGTATTTGGCTTCACGTAAGCCATAAATTTCTGAGTGAAAAACTTTTGCCATATTATTTTCTCTTAATAGTTTTTTTGGCTTCATTTGACGGCAGGAAATTATCTCCGGTAATTACACTTTTACCGGTCTTTTGTTCGAGAGCTTTTCTTGCGTCTCTGGCAATCTTACCACCCTTCTTTGCCGGGAGTTTGTTTTCTTCAAACCCTTCAGCTTTTTCAACCTCTGCAATTTGTCTGGTTGAAAGTTCAGCCAAAGCAGTAAAAATTAATTCAGCTTCGCTCATATGGTCACGAAGATTTTGAGTTTTTAATCCTTTCAATGCTTTATGTTCTTTAACCGTTAAATCGCTCCATTCTTTGTGAATGATATTTGTAAGAATTGCAAACTCATCTTCTTTTTTTATGCCGTGCCCGCTCCAATAATCAGTAAGTTTATTTCTTGTTTCCTGACTAAGCATTCTTTGCTGAATCCATTTTTCACTTCTGCCATACTTTTTCCAATATTCTCGTGAACGGTTTAATGCTTTTTCGGGATTATTCATTTCATCCAATCTTTCATAACCCACTTTAGCAAGCCATAGTTTTATTGGTTCGGCTTTTTTGCTTGGTACAGATTGAACAAGACGCAAAATAGTTTCAACATCCGCAACATCAGTTTCTCTAAATTTCCCATCCTGAGCAACCATTTTCAATCGGTGACAATTTGTCACCACTTCACTTCCTTCTTTTTTTAGCCGTTCGCTAAGTTTATTCCAGTACTTTCTTGCTGTCTGAAAGTCGGGCTGTTCAATTAATGCAGCAACAATATCTACAACCGAGAAGTACCACTTTTCTTTATCCTCATCATAATGTCTGCGGATTTTAAATGCTTCAAAAACTGCTAAAGATTTATCATTATCCATAATAACCTCCTTTATATTTTTTTATACTTTATCATAAAACAAATAGCCACGCCTTGCATAATATCAAAAACATTTTCGTCTTTACTACCATCTTTTGCTCTCTCTTTCTTCAAACTGTTTCCGTGCAAATCAAGAATATAAATTTCATCAAAGCTGTTCATTAAAGATTGGCGCATTCCTCTAAATGTTGGATTATCCAAATAACTGTGATTAGTAATAAATCCCAACACACCTTCTCCTGCTTGATCAATTTTCCATTGGGAGAACCGAATGAATTTCACATAATCATCTTGCAGCCACTTCGGATTTTTCTCACCGAGCGGTTTACCATCAACTTGATAGTATTCTTTTATTACATCAGAAATCCATTCACCCGTATTTGAAGAATGCCCGGAATAAGGCGGATTGCCAAGCACAACAAGAATAGGAACTTGCTTCTTAACTTTCCCGGCTTCGTGGCTTTCGTGAGATAGTGAAGACATTCCCGGAAATTTTGATTCATCAAGTTCTTTCATTTCAAGTGTGTTGGTAAGATAATATTTTACACGTTCATCATCTTCCATTCTGTACCCAAGTTCTTCAAGCAGAAAAGACATTTTCATATGCCCGATTGCGTAAGGAGCCATCATCAACTCAAATGCATAATAATTTTGTAGTATCTGATCTTTAAGAAATGTTTTAACCGCACCTTTTCCGTATTTGCTCTCAAACTCCTCAACAGCCGTTTCAATTGCTTTTGCTAAAAAACTAAGTGTTCCGCCGGCGGGATCGAGCAGCGTTACATTTTTTGATGCAAGTCCGTCCGAAATATTAAACTTATCTTTTAGTATTTGATGAAGCGAGCGAACAATAAAAGAAACAACCGGTTCCGGAGTGTAATAAACTCCACGCTTTTCTCTTGTCTGTGGATCATAAACAGAAAGAAAAGTTTCATAAAAATGTAATACCGGATCGCTTCCTTTACCTTCGTGATAATATTGGTCAAGAATCTTTTTTGCGTCTGCAACATTAAGAACCTCTGCAATGTCATCAATAATAACTTCCATTTGCTGAGGCAAATCTTCTAAAGAAATAAATTTGAAAACATCCCGAAGAATACCGATAGATTTTGGAATGTATGAGTAAGCAAGTTTCCTGTTAAAATCTTTTTCTGCACGGAGACGAGCGGCAAACAAACCGTAAGTAATTGTTTGAGAATAAAGATCGGCAAATTCATTTTCACTAATTCCTGCAATTAAAAACTCTTTGAACGCATCATAAAAGCCGTGAATAGATTTTGTGCCGAGTTTTAATTCTTCTGTTACAATTTCATCTTTCAGAAACTTTGTTCTTTTTGCAAGTTCAACAGCAAGAGTTCTAGCGGTGAAAGTTTTGGGAAGTGAAAAGTCTAAAAATCTTTCAAGCAGTTCAAATAATTTCTCTTCGTTTTCAATCGGAGGAACGGCAGAAAGTTTTTTAATAACAAATGGACGAGCAATTGAAATTTTATCTATTCTTTCACCGTTTCTGTATAAACGAAACTCTGTGAAGTTTGTTAAAATAACATTCGGGAAAGTTGATAAATATCTTCCAAGTTGTTCGCTGTCTTCAATCCTATCGAGATCAACGCCTAAATCTTTAGCTTCGATGTAACCAATTATTTTTTGTCTGCCATCCCAAACTCTAAAATCGGGATTTCCGGCCTCTGTTTTTTTCGGAAGAATAGTTACATCAATTTTCTTTTTTCTTTGTGATAAAGAATAAGCTCGCAGAAATTCCGCAAGATGTTCATAATAAGATTCTTCGCGTGCATCGCTTTGATGCGTTTTGGAAAGCTGTTTAAGATAGTTTTTTAACAATTATAACTCGCTGATATAAAAATGAAAGTCTTTACATGTGTAACATACTTTATAAAATAAAAAACTCAAATTAAACAGCACATAAAATTTAATGATTAGAAATATTTAAGATTTGTACTGAAAAAAATTACAATAAGTTATCTAAGTAATATCATCTTTTTTGTTTCAACAAAATTGCCAGCTTTTAATCTATAGAAATAAATTCCGCTTGCAATGGCAGGAAAGGATTCCTGCCCTACGATAAATTCAACTTCATATCTTCCTGAATTTCTATACTCATCAACAAGTGTTGAAACTTCCCTTCCTAAAACATCGTAAATTTTTAATGTTACCCAACTACTAACTGGTAACTGCCAACCTATTTTTGTACTTGGGTTAAATGGGTTCGGATAATTTTGTTCTAACCTAAATTCTGCAGGAATTGTATTTGGTTTTTCATTCACCTCAGTTAATGTTGTATCACCATAAACAATTCCATTGATGACACAACCTTTAAGTTCTTGTTCACTATATTTTAAATTTTCAATAAAAGTCGTATGAGAAAAATCCATCCCTAGACCTTCTGTTAAAGAAAATTTACGAGATACAGAATCAGTCAATTGTATAAAATTTTTTCTAGTTTTAGTTAGACCAAACTGATTAAACATATTTATGCTATCCATTATCAAATATGATTGATAATTAGGAAGAGAAGGATTAAAGGTAATAACAGTGTCCCCAACTTCACCAATTAAATCGGCGATCACATATTCTTTTTCAGAAAGGTTAGGATGTTCATAATATTGAAACACTTTTCCATCCAGAGTATCAATTCTTTCAAGATTATGTAAATTTCCTTCCGTCAAATGATAATATAATTTACCATTGGCAGCTGTTGTATCTCCAATTACCTCTTTTGATCTAACAAAGGTTGTAGCTAGATGCGAATTACCAATGTTAGTAATTAATTTGTAATTATATACCCATTTATTTCCAATTGCTAATGGGTAATATGCCAATATAAAAGCCGGAATTGGAATCGATTTTATAGTAGTAGTTGTATCTGGTTTAATTTCATACAACTGATATTTGCTTGCAGCGTAAAGTATTTCTGAATTTGGTTTTTTATAGATGCCAACTAGTTTACTTGGTAGGGATTTGTATTCAGTAAAAGCATATCCATTATTAACTGATTTATAAATTTTTCTTCCATCGGCAAGATAAACCACACCCGATTGCGTAGAATCAATTGTTATAAAAAATTGGGTGTCTCTTTCATAAGTTTTTGTCCAGGTAGAAGCATTACCTTTGTTGTTTGAAACATTTAAGGTGAATTTATTGTATGATCTGTTTAACCGATAAATATGATATTGATTGACATCATAATAAAATGCAAGTCCTGGCATACTGGTCTGAATATTAGAAGTATCCACTATCGAGAAAGTAATTCCTTGATCTTCAGATTTGATCAAACGATTATTATCTGTTCCGAAAAATACTCGATCATCAAAATCTGCTAGTGATAAAAATTCAAAGTCAGTTGTAGAATCGGCTGGATAAGAATATCCGCCATCAAAACTTCTAATTACTTTATGAAAATCAGAAATGTAAACTTGATTTGGGTGTTGTTTAGAAATATCTACAAAGAATATTCCCCAATCAGTATACGTGATTGTATCATTTCTTGCAGCATATCCTTGAGTAACTGCATCAAATATAAGGCCGACATTAATAAAATTATTAACATCGTTTGGGAAAAATTCATAGTCACCAATTGTTTTTGAATTTGTATAAGATGTATCTATTACATTGGAATACGCATCCATAATTTTTGCTTCGATTTTGGAATCAACATTATAGTTATAGACTGGGCTGAAGCGACCAGAATTATCAATGCCTAATGAGTAGAGAAGAATTGTATTTCCCTGGGAATCTTCAAGACCATTCAATCTTGAAAATTGTTGTGGATGGAGTATAGTAAATGATATAATTACAAAAACGATAGAAAATAAAAATTTCATAAAACCTCCCTGAAGTCTTTTCAAACGTATTAAATAAATTTTAGAAAGGCAATGAATGTTAGCTGCTTCTTTGT
>OEIU01000875.1_pt1 | contig 23468 bp, 22 predicted proteins | sample 1539221 | NCBI WGS metagenome assembly OEIU01 (sample SAMN03792071, study PRJEB22550) | activated sludge metagenome | feature: wastewater treatment plant; material: activated sludge; isolation source: Wastewater treatment plant of a petroleum refinery complex | place: Argentina: Zarate | collected...
GTCTGCGGAAACATGTCCACCGCCCCCGCTGCCGTCATCGCGAACCCGCCCTGGTGCACGAGGATCGCCGCATCGCGCGCCAGCGTCGCGGGGTTGCACGACACGTAGACCACCCGCACCGGCTTGCCGGGATCGGCGGCGAGCGCCTTGGCCACTTCGAGCGCGCCTTCGCGCGGCGGATCGATGAGCACCCGGTCGAAGCGACCGAGCGCGCGAAACCCGGCCGCTCCCTCGTCGAACAGGTTCGCGGCGCGGAACGTCGTCCGATCGCCCAGTCCGTTGAGGAGCGCGTTGTGCTGCGCGCGCCGCACCAGCGTCTCGCTGCCCTCGACGCCGACCACTTCGCGGGCGCGCCGCGCCAGCGGCAGCGAGAAGTTGCCCAGCCCGCAGAACAGGTCGGCGACCCGATCCTCCGGCTGCGGCCCGAGCAGCCGAATCGCGCGCGAAACCAGCACCTCGTTGATGCGGTGGTTGACCTGCGTGAAGTCGGTCGGCCGAAACGGCATCGCGACGTCGAACTCGCGCAGCCGGTACGCGAGCTGCGAATCGCCGTCGCTGCCCGCCGGCCGGCCGTCGGCGGTGCACAACAACTCGATCGAATCCGGCCCCTTCGGCTGCAGCCACAGCTCGACGTGCTCGCGCGCCGCGAACTCGAGCAGGCGCGATCGGTCCTGCGCGTCCGGTGCGTCGAGCACGCGCAGCACCAGCGCCACCAGCAGGCCTGCATCGTGCTCGCCCACCGCCACTTCGACCTGCGGCAGGCGCTCGCGCAGGCTCAGCCCGCCCACGAGCTCGCGCAGCGGGACGAGCAGGTCCGACACGCGCGGCGGCAGCACGTGGCACTCGCGCATGTCGGCCACGTAGCTCGATCCGCGCTCGTGGAAGCCGACCAGCACGCCGCCCTTCTTCGGCACGTGACGCACCGACAGGCGGGCGCGATAGCGATAGCCCCAGACCGGGCCGGCGAGCGGCCTCAGGATCGACCCGGGCCGCACCTTGCCGATGTGCCAGAGCTGGTCTTCGAGCGCGCGCTGCTTGATCGCCAGTTGCGCACCCGGCTCCAGGTGCTGCATCGAGCAGCCGCCGCAGACGCCGAAATGCGGGCACCGCGGCACCACCCGCGAAGGCGATTCGCGCAGCACCTCGACGGTCTGCGCCACGTCGAAGCGCGGCTTGCGGCGCACCAGCGTCGCGCGCACGCGCTCGCCGGGCAACGCGCCGCGCACGAACACCACCTTGCCCTCGTGATGCGCGACGCCGTTCGCCTCGAGATCGAGCGAAGCGATGTCCAGCGTCAGCGGCTCGCCGGCCGCGCTCACGCCGCCGGCCACGCTTGCAGGAACTCGCGCCAATGCGGCGCCTGCCCGGCCTGCCCCTGCAGCGTCTCGCGCAGCAGCGCGACCTCGCGCCGGTAGTGCTCGGGCGTCCAGAGCCCGCGCATCCGCTGGAACCGGCAGAACATCAGCCAGGTGTTCGCCACGTCGGTCTCGCAATAGGCGCGGATCTCGGGCAGGCGGCCGTCACGGTAGGCGGGCCAGACCTGCGAGCCGTCCATGCCGAGCTTGCCCGGGAACCCGCACAGCTTCGCCAGCTCGTCGAGCGGCGCATTCGCGCGCGGCGTGTACAGCGCCAGCACGTCCATCAGGTCGAGATGACGCGAGTGGTAGCGGCCGAGGTAGTTGTTCCACTTGAACTCGCGGTCCTCGTCGCCCTGCTCCCAGTAGCGCGCGGCCTGCACGCCGTGCACCAGCGCGCGGTATTGAAGCACCTGCAGGTCGAAGCCGCCGCCGTTCCACGACACCAGTTGCGGCGTGTGGCGATCGACGAGCTGGTAGAAGGCCCTGACGAGCTTTTCCTCGTCGGTGTCCGGCTCGCCGATGCAGCGCACCTTCAGTCCCTCGTCGGTGCGCAGCAACGCGCCGATCGCGACCACGCGGTGCAGGTGCAGCGGCAGGAAATCGCTGCCGGTCTGCTCGCGCCGGCGCGCAAAGGCCTGCTCCGCCACCGTGGCGTCGTCGATCGAGTCGTCCAGCCCGTGGATGACCCGCAGGCCCGCCACGTCGGGCACGGTCTCGATGTCGAAGCACAGGACGGGAACCATCGCCGGGAACCCGTCGCGCTCAGCGCGCCGGCAGGTACTTGCGCGGATCGACCGGCTTGCCGTCCTTGCGGATCTCGAAGCGCAACTGCGGGCTGTCCGCGCCGGAACTGCCGAGTTCGGCAATCCGCTGGCCGCGCTTGACGCTCTGGCCTTCCTTCACCAGAAGCGTTCGGTTGTGCCCGTAGACCGACAGCGTCTCGTTGGCGTGCTTGAGGATCACGAGGTTGCCGTAGCCGCGCGGCCCCGGCCCGCTGAAGATCACGCGGCCGTCGGCCGCCGCGACGATCGGGTCTCCGGCCTTGCCCGCGATCGTGATCCCCATGCTGCGCGGCTCTGCAAATCCCTGCACGACCTGGCCCGTGGCCGGCCAGACGAAGTCTCCGGCGGAAGCGGCCCCGGGAGCGGCCGGTGCCGCTGGAGCCGGCGCAGGCGGCGACGTCGGCGCAGCTGCGGGCGCCGGGGCCGTGGGCGGCGCGATCGCGACCGGGCCCGGCGTGGCGGCCGCCGGCGGCGCGGCCGACTTCAGCTCCTCGAACAGCGAATCCGAGTACGGCTGCTTGGTGGCCATCGGCTCGGTCTTGAGCATGTTCGACGATTGCGGCGGCGGCGGCGCGGCGATCGTCCCGCCCGGACCGGGCAGCGGGCGCGACTCGACGCGACTCGACGGCACCGGCGTGGTCTCGATCACGAGCGGCGCCGAGTCGGCGGCGCCGGGAGCCGGAGCCGGCGCCGGCAAGGTGGCGACCGGCGGAACGGGAGCGGGCGCTGCGGCGGGACGCGTTGTGGGCGTCCGATGCACGATCGGCGCGGGATGGGAGCTCGCACACGCTGCGAGGATCGTGGCGATCGCAACGAGGAGTCCGACGCTGCGACCCCCGATGCGCGCCGGTGCGTCGGCCGGGCCGACGCCTTCGACAGGTTTCACCATGGCTGTGTCGCGCCGCTGGGGCGCACTCGGTAGGCGGTGCATTGGCACTAGGAGGTGCCGGTGCGCAATGGTACGAATCGTACCGCATCGAGCACCGTGACCTGCCACTGCTCGCGCTCGACGCGCTCGACCAGGTGCAGCGCCTGTCGCGTCGTGCCGATCGGCGCGATCAGCCGCGCGCCGACCCGCATCTGCTCGAGCAGCGCATCGGGAATCGCCTCGCCGGCCGCGGCCATCACGATCGCGTCGAAGGGCGCGGCCTGCGCAACGCCGAGATGGCCATCCCCGAACACCAGCCGAAGGTTGGCCAGGCGCATCGCGCGCAGGTTGTTGCGCGCCTGCTCGTGCAGCCCGCGCACGCGCTCGACCGAGACCACCTGCCCGAAGACCCGCGCCAGCACCGCGGCCTGGTAGCCGCAGCCGGTGCCGATCTCGAGCACCTGCGCGGAGGCACGGCGCGACGGCGGCAGCGTCTGCGCGACCAGTTCGATCATCCGCGCGACCGTGCTCGGTTTCGAGATCGTCTGGCCGTGGCCGATGGGCAGCGCCACGTCCTCGTAGGCCCGGCTGGCCAGCGCCGCGTCGATGAACGCGTGCCGGGGCACCAGCGATAGCGCATCGAGCACCTGCGCGTCGCGCACGCCGATGCGGCGCAGCGACTCGACCATGCTGGCGCGCGCGCGGTCGGATGCGAGCCCGAGCCCGCCCGGGTTCTGCGGCAGCGCCGGACGGCGCGCGCGCGCGCCGGCAGGCTGGGGCGCCGGCAACCAGGCCGGGCGACGGCTCATGGCCTGCCCGGCGCCCGGGCGGCGGCGCGGCGCGCCGGCGGGCGCGCGATCATTGCTGTTCGAGCCAACCGCGCACCGGATCGAGCGAAGCCGCCGCGGTCAGGTCGATGTCGAGCGGGGTGATCGACGCCCATCCCTGGTCGACCGCGTGGAAATCGGTGCCCGGTCCCGCCTCCTTGGCGGCGCCCGCCGGGCCGATCCAGTAGATGGTGTCGCCGCGCGGGCTCTTCGCTCGCACGACCGGCTCGGCGAGGTGACGGCGTCCGAGCCGCGTGACCCGGACACCACGCAACTCCGACAGCGGGCACGAGGGCACGTTGACGTTGAGCAGCATCGGTCCGTGCAGCGGCCGCTGCGTGAAGCGCTCGAGGAGATCGCGCGCGACGCTGGAGGCCGTGGCGAGGTGCTCGTGGCCGCGCCTGGCGAGCGAGAATGCGATCGACGGCACGCCGAGCAGGTAACCCTCCATCGCCGCGGCGACGGTGCCCGAGTAGATCGTGTCGTCGCCCATGTTCGCGCCGTCGTTGATGCCCGAGAGCACCAGGTCCGGCTTGTGGTCGAGCAGGCCCGTCACCGCAATGTGCACGCAGTCGGTCGGCGTGCCGTTCAGGTAGAGGAAGCCGCTGGCGGCGACGCGCACCGACAGCGGCCGATCGAGCGTCAGCGAGTTCGAGGCGCCGCTGCGATCGCGCTCGGGCGCGATGACGGTGACGTCGCCGAACTCGCGCGCGACCTCGGCCAGCGCCTGGATGCCCGGGGAGAAATAGCCGTCGTCGTTGCTGATCAGGATGCGCATGCGCGGATTCTATCGAATCCGGTTGCGCTCACCGTTCAGCCTTCGGCGGGCCAGTCGCGGATGTAGGCCTTGAGCATCCGGTTCTCGAAGCTCTGCTCCTCGAGCACCGCACGCGCCACGTCGTGGAACGAAATGACGCCGAGCAGCGTCTGTCCGTCCATCACCGGCAGGTAGCGCTGCCGCGTCTCGAGCATCACGCGGCGCAGCTCGTTGACGTCCATGTCGGGCGACACGACGAACGGATCGGTGTTCATCACGTCGCGCACGACCGTCTCGGCGACCGGCCCTGTGGGACCCGCCCGGTGCTCGAGCTGGCGACGCGCCAGCACGCGCAGGATCTCCCGGAACGTGAGCATGCCGGCCAGGCGTCCGCGGTCCATCACGACCAGCGAGCCGATGTCGTGATCGGCCATCGTGATCACGCAGTCGGACAGCATCATTTCCGGGTTGACGGTGAACAGCGTGCTGCCCTTCACCCGAAGCACTTCGCTGACCTGCATGTCCCCTCCTGCGCACCCGTTGTCCGGCCCCGACGGCCGGGGTGCACGCGTCGATGCTATCCCAACGTCGCTGCGCGGGACAAGGGCGGCCGCCGGAACGGCCCCGGTGCACGCGAGCGCCGCTGCGCGGCGCGTCGCCCCCGGCCCCTTGCGGCGGCCAGCCTGCAGCCGGCCGCGTCAGCGGCGGTGCACGAGTTGCGCGATGTGGCCGGCGAGCGCGTCTTCCGTGTACGGCTTGGTCAGGAAGACGTCGACGCCGGCGTCGAGGGCGAGCCGCCGGTGCTTCTCCGACGAGCGCGAAGTGATCATGATGACCGGAACTGCGCGGGTGTCCGGCCGCTCGCGCAAGGCGCGCACGAACTCCACGCCGTTCATCCTCGGCATCTCGAGGTCCACGAGCACCAGGGCGGGCACGCGGCGCGCGACCCGCTCGAGCGCGTCGATGCCGTCGGCGGCGCTGTCGACCTCGTAGCCGAGGTCGCGGGCGAACAGCTCCATCGTCCTGCGCACGCTCACCGAATCGTCGACGACCAGGCACACCGGCGCGGCGCGGCGCGCGGCGTCCAGTGCAGGCGCCGCATGAGCGTCCTGCCGCGCGGCGAGAAGCTGCGGCAGGTCGATGACCGGCGCGACCGCGCCGTCGCCGAGCACGGCCGCGCCGTCGACGCCCGGAATCGGCGGCACGAACGACGCCAGCGGCCGAACCACGACGTTGCGCGTCTGCCCGGCCTCGGCGACCAGCACCGCCACCCGCTCGCCGCCCGCCATCCGCACCTGCAGCACCGCCGGCGCTGCCGGCTCGACGCCGGGCGGCGGCGCGAACGCGTCGACGGGCAGGCCCAGCGCGTCCTCGAGCCTGACCAGCCGGATCGGGCCGGCCGTGCCGTGGAACCGGCGCACGCCGTCGGCATCGTCGAAGATCCGGTCGGCGGTCAGGATCTGCTCGACGTCGCGCACTTCGAGGGCCAGCACGTGCGACGGCGAACGCACGACGATCACCGGCACCGCCGCCAGCCGCACCGGCACGCGCAGTCGCACCTGCATGCCCTGCCCCGGCATCGAGGCGATGTCGAGCGAACCGCGCTGCTCCCGCACCGCCTGGTTGACGACGTCCAGGCCGATGCCGCGGCCGGACAACTGGGTTGCGCGCGTACGCGTCGAGAAGCCGGGGATCAGCACGAAGCGCGCGAGCGCCGCGTCGTCGCAGGGTTCGCCGGCCTCGAGCAGTCCCAGCGCGGTCGCGCGATCGCGCACCGCCTGCGGATCGAGGCCGCGACCGTCGTCGCTGCATTCGACGACCAGGTCCGCGCCGTCGCGCGCGAACGCGAGCACGATGCGGCCCGCCGGAGGTTTGCCGAGCGCCTGCCGCTGGGCAGGCGGCTCGATCCCGTGGTCGACGGCGTTGCGCAGCAGGTGGGCGATCGGCTCGACCAGCGACTGCAGCAACTGTGCGTCGATCTCGGTCGCCTCGCCGTCGACCTGCAGACTCACGTCGTGGCCGGCCATCCGCGCCGCCTGCCGCACGGTGCGCCGCCAGCGCGGGACCACCGAATCGACACGCACGGTGCGCGTCTGCAGCGCTGCCTCGCGCAAGTCGACCTGGATGCGCTCGAGCTGCGACAGCGAGTCGCGCAGCGCCGCCACGTTGCCGCCGAGCTGCTGCTCGATCAGCCGCCCGTCGGCGCCCGACTCGGCGATGCGTCGCGACACGGTGTGCAGGTCGTTGTACTCGTCGAGCTCGAGCGCGTCGAAGTCCTCGCGCGCGCGTCGCTCGCTCAGGGCCGTGCCGCGCACGTCGACCAGCCGCTCGAGTTCGCCGGCGAGGTCCTGCAGCTGGTCGGTACCGCTGCGCAAGGTCGCGCGCACCCGATCGACTTCGACCGCCTGCTCCTGGGCCTGCGACAGCAGGATCGATGCCTCGTTGGCGAACGCGAGCAGGCGCTCGATCAGCGAAGCCGGCACCCGCAGCCACTCCTGCGCGGACGCGCCTTGCGCCGCTTCGGCAGGCTCGGCAGGCTCGACCGGTTCGACCTGTCCGATCCGTTCGATCTGTTGGACCCGTTCGACCTTCTCCTCCCGTTCGACGGCCTCGACGGGCCCGGCCGGCACCGTGGACGCGACGGGCTGCCCGGCCTCGGCAGGCGCTTCCACGGCGGCCGGTTCGGCCGCCGCTGCGGGCGCCGCCCGGGGCTCGGCGGGCGCCGCGATCGCCGCGGCGGGGTCCTGCAGCAGGCGATTCGTCCAGTCGCGCACCCGACGCAGCACGCCGAGCGCTCCCTCGGGCGCCGGCCCCATCCCGGCCACCGATTCGCTCATCTCGGCCACGCAATCGGCGGCATCGGCGAGCACGTCGATCAACTCGGCCGACAGGCCGCCGTCGACGGGCTCGAGCAATTGCAGGAGGTCCTCGAGCTGGTGCGTGAGGACCGCGATGCCGCGCACGCCCACGGTATTGGCCGATCCCTTCAGCGTGTGGGCGACGCGCTGCGCCGACGCGATCGCATCGCCCGAGCCCGAGGCCATGCGATCGATGCACGAGGAGAACTCCGCCGACAGCGTCGGCAACTCGCGCAGCAGGTTGTCGACCACGCTTCGATCGGCGTCGAGCGGGATCTCGAGCGACAGGTCGCGTTCGTCGACGGGCTGCTCGGCCGCGGCCACCCGCCGCGAGGCGACGGTCGCGAGCGACGCGAACTGCGCCATCGCCGCGTCGATCGACTCGCGGTGCGCCGGCATCGGCCAGGCCGAATCGCCGAGCGGGCCGAGCGCCTCGTGCGCCGCCTGCGGCGAAGGCTCCCGGAACAGCCGGACCCAGGCCGGCGCCACCTGCGCCAGCAGCCGGCGATGCCGGTCGTCGAAGCGGGCGGGCTCGCTCGCGAGCGCGTGCAGCGTGCGCGCAAACGTCTCGAGTACGGCCGAAACCGCGGCCAGGCCGATGTAGCCGACCGCATTGGCGAAGCGCTCGATCGCGTCGGCGCCGGCCTCGAGGGAGTCGGCGATCCGCGCCTCGTGCGCGGCGCGATCCGCCGCGCCGGCGTCCCCGGCGAGCGCCGGCGCGAACTCCTCTTCGAGTTGCCCGGCGGCCTCGGCGAGCATCGCGAGCTCGTCCGCGCCGACCGCCAGCGCGCCGGCTTGGGCCCTCTCGGGCGCCGTCTCGCCGTCCTCGTGTCCCGCGACCATCGGCGCGGGGACCTCCTCCATGCCCGGCGGCATCGCCGCAGGCTCGCGCAGATCGTCGGCTGCCCCGACCGCCTGCATCGAAGCGATCGTCGCCGCCGCGATGCGCTCGGCGTCCTGGCGAAGTCGCGACGCAATCGGCGCAACCAGTTCGGGCGTCACCCGCTCGCCCAGGCCCGGCCAGTCGCGCAGCCGCTCGATCAGGGTCGGGGCCTCGTCGACCGGCAGTTGCCCGCTGCAGAAGGCGATCGCGTCCGACACCCATCCCTCGGCCGACGCGAGTTCCAGCGCCACGTCGTCGGGCCGCGCGACGCCGAGCAGGTGCGCGCGCAGCAGCCCGACTGCGTGGCCCAGGCCGATCAGTTCGAGATCCAGCGCGGCCTCGGCCAGTCGATCGAGCGCGCTCGCCAGCCCGATGCGCCAGCCTCCCGCAGGCGTACCCGGCCCCGTCCCGCCCGGCGCGGCGCCCCCCGGGCCCGCCGCCGCGGCCCCAGCGAGCCCGACGACGTCGACGTCGGTGGCGTGGATCAGCGGCTCTAGCAGCCCGACCGCTGCCGCGTCGAGCGCGTCGAGGCGGGCGTCGGGCATCGCCGCCGCGCCACGCGCCGATGCATCGGCTCCGGTCGGGCTCACGACGCGAACTCCCCGGTCACGCCTTCGGCGCCTTGAACACGCTGACCTCCTCGACCAGCGAGCGCGCGTACTCGACCAGCCGCCGCGTCTCGATCGACTGCGCGCGCAGCTGGCGCGTCGTCTCGGCGCTGGCCTCGCGGATCACGTCGGCACGTGCCTGCAGCGCCGAACTCGCGCCCGCCTGCTCCTCGGACGTGGCGGCGATCTCGCGCACGTTGGCCACCAGCGATTCGGTCTCGAGCTGCGTGCGTCGCATCGCCTGGCCCGCGTCGTCGGCCATGCGGCTGATCTGGACCACCTGAGTGATCGCCTCGTTCATCGCGCGCACGGTCTCGTGGGTGCCGGTCTGGATCGCATTGACCAGCCGCGAGATCCGCGTGGCCGATTCGCGAGCCGACTCCGACAGCCGCTTGACCTCGTCGGCGACGACCGCGAAGCTGCGTCCCGCCTCGCCGGCGGTCGCCGCCTTCATCGATGCGTTGAGCGCCAGGATGCCGGTGCGCTCGGCAATCGCCTGGATGATGCCCACCACCTGGCCGATCTCCTGGGAACGTTCGCCGAGCCGCTTGATCCGCTTTTCGGTCTCGCGGATCAGTTCGCGCGACTGCACGATCCCCTGCACCGTCGCCCCGACCACGCGCACCGCTTCGCCGGTCTCGGCCACGGCACGGGCGGCCGACTCGTTGACCTGGCGCGCGCGATCGGCCACGGTGACGAGCGCCTGCGCCGCGTGCGCCAGCTCGCTCGCGGCCATGCCGACCTCGCGCTGCTCGCGCGCCGCGGCCTGGATCGCCAGGTCGGACTGGCCGCGCACGGCGAAGGTGGCCTGCGCGACGTCGCTCGACAGCGCCGCGACGTTGCGCAACACGCGCCCGGTCTCCTCGGTGAGCAGGTTCAGCGCGTCGGCGATCGCTCCGGTGACGTTCTCGGTGACCGGCACCCGGATCGACAGGTCCTTGGTCGAGGCGATCGTGCCGACCGCCTGCATGATCTCGATCACCGAGTTGTTCAGTTCCTCGCTTTCCCGGATGGTGCGGTTCAGGCTCGCGACGCGATCGTCGAGCAGGCGGTCCAGTGCATCCGCCAGGCCGGCGAACTCGTCGCCGCCGCGCCAGCGCACCCTCGCGTCGAGGTCGCCGTCGGCGAGCGCCTCGAGCGTCGCCTGGATGCGCTCGATCGGCTCGCTGGCCGATCGCGCAAGCCGGCGGCCGTAGGCGAAGCCGCCGAGCGCGAGCACGGCAGCCAGCGTCAGCACCACCGCCACGATCCAGAGCGCCTGCGTCGGCTCGAGCACGTCGCGCACGATCAGCCATGCGAGCGCCGCGGCGATCGTGGCCACGGCGAGCGGAACCGCCGCGAGCACGCCGATGCCCAGCCGCAGTTGTCGAGCGAAGGATCGGGTCGCCATCGGTCAGCTCCGCGCCAGCGCCTCGAACAGACGCTCGGGGTCGGCCCCGTACCAGGGCTCGCCCGGACCGCCACGCTGTCCCGGCTCGCGACCCACGACATCGATCGCGGACGCGAACGGGCAATCGGGCAGGCGCTCGTCGATCGGCTGCCAGCTTGCGTCGACGAGTGGCTGCGGCGGCCCGTCCACCAGCAGGGCGGCGGCCTGCGGCGGCTTGCCCACCACCAGCACGTCGCGACGGCGCATCGACGTAGCGGCAGCCGGCTCGGTCGATGGGTCGAGCACGACCAGCGGCTGGCCGCGCAACTGCATCAGGCCGGCGATCCGGGCCGGCGCGAGCGGCAGCGGATAGATCGCGGCGTCGGCCACGAACTCGAGCGCAGTGCCCACCGGCAGCGCCACCCCGACGCCGCCCAGTCGGGCGCCGAAGCGCGTGGCAGGCAACGGCACGGCGCCGGCATCGTCGGACGATCGCGGCGTCATCGGGCCGCGAACCTCAGTGCGTCGAGGACCTGGGCGTCGCTGAACGGCTTGCCGATGAGCGCCTTGCCGCCCTGCATGCGCGCCCACACCTGGTCGGCGCGCTGGCACTTGGTCGAAACGAACACCACCGGTATGGCCCGCGTGAGCGGATCGACCGCGAGCTTGCGGCATGCCTGATAGCCGTCCATGCCCGGCATCACGATGTCCATGAAGATGATCGACGGGCGCTCGGCGCGCGCCTTCTCGAGCGCCTCGGCCGCGCTGCCCGCGGTGCTCACGCGCCAGCCGGCGTCGGCGAGGATGGTCGTCATGCGCTCGCGCGCGGTGGCCTGGTCGTCGACCACCAGTGCAGTGAGGGAGCCGTCGTGCATGCCTGCCTTCATTGTCCGGCCGATCTCGGCGACGGCCTGCCGGCCTCGCCGTCGCGCGCGGGCACCGTTGCCGGCCGCTGCGGCGGCGCTGCCCGAGGCGGCGCGTCGCTGCTCAGCCGGATGAGCCCGCGCAGGTCGTCGATTGCCAGCGAGCGTCGCAACTGCTTGACGATCGCGGCCTCGAGCTGCCTGAGGGGCACCGGCTTGACCAGGTAGCTGCCGCATCCGGCCAGCGCGCCGCGTGCAAGGTCGAATGGCGAGGAGCGGCTGGTGAGGATGATCACAGGCGTACCCGGGTGCTTGCGCCGGATCTGCCGCGTGAGCTTGTAGCCGTCGACGTCGGGCATCACGACGTCGACCAGCGCCAGGTCGTAGTGATGCTCGCCGAGGCGCTGCAGCGCCTCCGCGGCGCTGCCCACGGCGTCGCATTCCACCCTCATCCGCGCGAAGGCCAGCGACAGCTGCTTGCGCACCGTCGGGCTGTCGTCGACCACCAGCACCCGGACCTGGGGCGCCGAGGAATCGCCCACGATCGGAAAGGCGACGAGGTTGGAGCCGGCCGGTGAACCTGGCTGCGTCGCGGCTTCGGCCGACGGCTTCGCGGCCAGATCGGGTTGCGCCCGTTCGGCCGGCGCGGCCGCCGTGCCGCGAGCGCTGTCGCCTTCGCGCGAGAGCCGCCCGGCCTCGCGAAGGAAGTCGCGCGTCGGCTGGTCGGCACGGGATCGGTCGGCGCGAAATCGCCCCGACGCCGCTGGCTGATCGGACCCGTCGCGCTCGGGCGCGGCGCCGCCATTCGTGCCGACCGAGGCCGTGCCCGCCGCAGCAGGCCTCGCGCCGCCGGACATGTCGCCCTCGTCGGGCGGCGCCGGCTCGCGCGGCGCCGGCGTCGCCGTCGCCCCTCGGGTCGCCCCTCCGGTCGCCACCTGCCCGGCCGCAGGCAACCCTGTCGCGCCGGCGGCCGCCATCGGCCGCGTATCGGGCGCCAGCATCTCCATCTCGACCACCCGGTTCAGGATCGGCAGCAATTGCAGCGTGAGACGGTCGATCGAGATCGCATGTCGCGCGCTGCTGGGCACGCCGCGCGGCACTGCCGAGATCACCGGCACGTCGCGACCCAGCGTGCGCAGCCGCGCGACCGCGCGCAGCCCTTCGGACTCGACCGGGTTGACGATCAGGAGGTCGACGGTCTCGGGCACGAGCCGCTGCTCGAGCACGAACTCGAAGCGGTTGTACTGGCTGTGCTTGAAGACGATCTCGATCAGCCGCACGTCGCGCGGATCGAGACCGGCCGCGGCCACGCGATAGACCGGTCTGCTGGGCATGGCTGTGGCGTCAGGGTCGTGGGTTGCCCGTCATTGTCGCTTGAGACGCGCCCGAACCCAAGTCACCGCTCGACGCGTGTTCCGCCGCCGCCACGCGCCGACCGACGGCCGGCGCCGGCCCGGGCGCCGGCGGCGGCCCCCGAGGGGCATGCTAGGATCGGTGGCGCCCGTGGCCCCTGCAGGGCCCCTCCCGGGCGTCCACTCACCGAGCGAGCACCGATGAGCCAGCGCGACTACTACGCCTTCGACACGCTGTCGCTGCACGCCGGAGCCGCGCCCGACCGCGAGACCGGCGCGCGCGCGACGCCGATCTACCTGTCGACGGCGTTCGTGTTCCGCGATTCCGACCATGCGGCGTCGCTGTTCAACATGGAACAGTCGGGGCACGTCTACTCGCGGATCAGCAATCCCACCGTGTCGGTGCTCGAGGAGCGCATCGCGGCGCTCGAGGCGGGCGTCGGTGCGATCGCCACCGCCAGCGGCCAGGCGGCGCTGCACCTGGCGATCGCGACGCTGGCCGGAGCGGGGTCGCACATCGTCGCCTCGCGCGCGCTCTACGGCGGCTCGCACAACCTGCTCGACTACACGCTGCGCCGCTTCGGCATCGAGACCACGTTCGTCGACCCGCGCAACCCCGACGCCTGGCGCGCGGCACTGCGCCCCGAAACCCGCCTGTTGCTCGGCGAGACGCTGGGCAACCCGGGGCTCGACGTGCTCGACATCCCCACCGTTGCCGCAATCGCGCACGCGCAACGCGTTCCGCTGCTGGTCGACTCGACCTTCACCACGCCGTACCTGATCCGCCCCGGCGAACTCGGCGCCGACCTGGTGTACCACTCGGCGACCAAGTTCCTGTGCGGGCACGGCACCGTCGTCGGCGGCCTGCTGGTCGACGTCGGCCGCTTCGACTGGGAGGCCTCGGGGCGCTTTCCCGAGCTCACCGAGCCGTACGCGGGCTTCCACGGCATGGTGTTCAGCGAGGAATCCACGGTCGCACCGTTCCTGCTGCGCGCGCGCCGCGAGGGGCTGCGCGACTTCGGCGCCTGCCTGAGCCCGATGAACGCGTTCCAGATCCTGCAGGGCGTCGAGACGCTGCCGCTGCGCATGGCGCGCCACGTCGCCAGCGCCGAGCAGATCGCGCACTTCCTCGCCGGGCACCCGATGGTGTCGCGGGTGTCGTATCCCGCCCTGCCCGGCCACCCCGACCACGCGCTCGCACGCCGGCTGATGCCGCGCGGCTGCGGGGCGGTCTTCAGCTTCGACTTGAAGGGCGATCGCGCCGCCGGGCGCCGCTTCGTCGAGGCGCTGCGCCTGTTCTCGCACCTGGCCAACGTCGGTGATGCGCGCTCGCTGGTGATCCATCCGGCCTCGACCACGCATTTCCGGATGGACGACCAGGCGCTCGCGGCGGCGGGCATCGGCGAAGGCACGCTGCGACTGTCGATCGGCCTGGAAGACCCCGCCGACCTGATCGCCGATCTCGAGGCCGCGTTCAAGGCCGCCTCGCGCGCCCCCAGGGCCTGAGGCGGCGCAAGCAGGCCCGACCTCGCAGACCGAGTCCCTGCCCATGCTCTTCGACGTCAACGCCACGCCTGCGTACGCCTACACCGGCGGCCGCCCCTTCGACTCGTTGCTGCCGGTCGTCGTGTTCGTCCACGGCGCCGAGCACGACCACAGCGTGTGGGCGCTTCAGTCGCGCTACCTCGCGCACCACGGCTTCGCGGTGCTCGCGCTCGACCTGCCGGGGCACGGGCGCAGCGCCGGCGCCGCGCTCGGCTCGGTCGAGGCCATCGCCGACTGGCTGCTCGCGCTGCTCGACGCAGCGGGCGTCGCGCGTGCCACGCTCGTCGGCCACAGCATGGGGTCGCTGGTCGCCCTCGAGGCGGCTGCGCGCGCACCACATCGGATCGAACGCGTCGCGCTGGTCGCCGTCGCGTACCCGATGAAGGTCTCCGACGCGCTGCTCGAGGCCGCGCGCGACGACGAGCCCAGAGCGCTCGACATGATCAACTTCTGGTCGCACTCGACGATCAACGCGCGCCCCGGCGCCCCCGGCCCGGGGTTCTCGATCTTCGTGCAGAACCGCCGGCTGATGGAGCGGCAGCGCCCGGGCGTGCTGCTCACCGACTTCGCCGCGTGCAATGCCTATCGCGGCGGACTCGACGCCGCCGACGCGCTGGCGTGCCCGGCGCTGTTCGTGCTCGCCCAGCGCGATTCGATGACGGCGCCGCGCCAGGCGCGCGAGCTGCTCGAGCACTGCCGCGCGCGCGCCGCCGCAGCCGGCCTGCCGGCGCCGGGCGTGGTCGAGATCGCCGACTGCGGCCACGCGATCATGAGCGAGCGACCCGACCTGCTGCTCGCGGCGCTGCGCGACTTCCTCGCTGCGCCGCTGCCCGCCGCGATGCCTGCCGCCCAGGGCTGACTCAGGCCCGCGCGCCGTCGACCAGCGGCTCGTCGAGGAACGGGGCCGGGAACAGCCCCGCGGCGGCCGGCGCCTGCCCGCCCGGCTGCCAGATCTCGTCGAACAGCGCGCGCGCCGTCATCGTGCGCGGATCGTCGGCCCAGGCCCAGCGCTCCGACCAGATCGACTCGGCGTCGGGGCGCGCAGCGGACCAGCGCCGGGCCCATCGGAGCGCAAGCCGCGAGCGGCGCGTCGCCGGTGCCTCGCGCGCGGCGCCCGGCTCGCCGATCGAGACGAATCGGGTGACGTAGCCGAGCCGCGCCAGCAGCAGCGCAGCCTGGCTGGCGCGCTGCGGATCGTGATCGAGCATCGGGGCCAGGCGCTGCACCGGAAGCGCGCCATGGCGGTCGCCGCCGAGCGTGCTGCGCATCACGAGCAGCGCGCCGTGCACGTCGTGAAAGCGCTCGGCCGGCGTGCGCGACAGGTGCGGTTCGCCCGGCCTTCCCCAGAACCGGAGGTTTGCGGCCAGCAGCGCGCCGGCAAGCAAGGCCATCCACCCGAGCGACAACCACAGCAGGAAGACCGGGAGCGCCGAGAAGGTGCCGTAGACGACCGTGTAGGTCGGCAGCCGCGCCACGTACCAGCCAAGCAGGCTGCGCAGCAGCTCGAAGATCATCGCCGCGAGCAGCGCACCGGCCAGCGCCTCTCGCCAGCGCACCGTGGCGCTGGGCAGCAGGCGATAGAGCAGCATCAAGCCGCCGACCGTGGTGATCCACGGCAGGATCACGAACCAGACGCTGCGCAACTCGCGCAGGTCGGTGCCGCGCAGCCAGGCCGTCGCCACCATGCCGTGCACCGCCAGGTAGGCGCCCAGCAACAGCGGCCCGAGCGTGAGCAGCATCCAGTACAGCGTCAGCCGGTTGGCCAGCGGCCGGGGCCGGTCGGCACCCCAGATCCGGTTGAGCGTCCGCTCGATGGTGACCAGCGCGACGAAGGCGGTCAGCAGGAACGCGACCGTGCCGATCAGCGACAGCTCGCTTGCCTTCGCCGCGAACTGGTTCAGGTGATCGATCACCGTGTTGCTGATCGCCGCCGGGAACAGGTTGGACAGCAGGAACTTCTGCAGCGCCTCGCGCAGGCGACCGAAGGCCGGCGACGCCGTGGTCACCGCGAAGACGATCGAGAACATGGGCACGATCGCCAGCAGCGACAGGAAGGCGAGGCTGCCGGCGGCCTGGGGCAGCTGCAGCTGGCGAGCCTGACGGCCCATCGCGCGGGCGAGCGCGAGCACGGACTGCAGGAACGACCGGGTCGGAGGCCGCGCCGCGGCGACGTCGTTCGCGAGTGGATCCGGAATCGTCATCGAGCGTATCTATAATCCGCAACCATGTTGCTCGCCGCGCTTCGCCGCCTCGTGGTCGCCTCGTTCATCGCCCTGATCGCGCTCGGCCTCGCCTGGGAATTCTGGCTGGCCCCGCTGCGCCCGGGCGGCTCGGCATTGTCGCTGAAGGTGCTGCCCCTCGTGTTCGCGCTGCCTTCGATGGTGCGCGGCCGCGTGCGTACCTACCAGTGGTGGTCGATGCTGGTGCTCGCGTACCTCGCCGAGGGCCTCGTGAGGGCGACCTCCGATCGAGGCCCGAGCGTGCCGCTGGCGATCATCGAGGTCGGCCTTGCGACGCTCGCGTTCACTGGAATTCTTCTGTACGTGCGCGAGGTGCGCCGCTCGGCGCGCGCATTGCCTGGAGCGCCCGATCCAGGATCCGTGGCCCCGCAGACTCCAGCAGCGAAGGATCGCTGAGCGCGCGGCGCCAGGTTCGCGCCCCCGGCAATCCGTTGAACAGGCCGATCATCGGCCGCACCACGGCACGCGCGGGCACGCCGGCCGCGACCTCGCGCGCCAGGTACGGGCGCATCGCATCGACCACCGTCTCGCGCGTCGCGCAAGGCGACGGTTGCCCGAAGTAGCGCACGTCGACCTCGGCCAGCATCCACGGGTTGTCGCAGGCCTCGCGACCGATCATCACGCCGTCGACCTGCGACAGTTGCGCGAGGGCCGTCGCGTGGTCGCGCAACCCGCCATTGAGCACGATGGTCAATCTCGGGAAATCGCGCTTGAGCCGGGCGACCGTCTCGTAGCGCAGCGGCGGCACGGTGCGGTTCTCGCGCGGGCTCAGCCCCTTGAGCCACGCGTTGCGCGCGTGCACGATGAACACCTCGCAGCCTGCCTGCGACACGGTGCCGACGAAGTCGCGCACGAAGCCGTAGTCCTCGACCCGGTCCAGGCCGATCCGGTGCTTGACCGTCACCGGAATCGACACCGCGTCGCGCATCGCCCGCACGCAGTCGGCCACCAGCGTCGGCTCGGCCATCAGGCACGCGCCGAACGAGCCGCGCTGCACGCGCTCGCTCGGACAGCCGCAGTTCAGGTCGATCTCGTCGTAGCCGGCGCGCTCGCCGAAGCGCGCCGCCTGAGCGAGCTCTTCCGGCTCGCTGCCGCCGAGTTGCAGCGCCACCGGATGCTCGGCCTCGTCGAAGCGCAGCAGCCGCTCGCGCGGCCCGTGCAGCAGCGCGCCGGTGGTCACCATCTCGGTGTACAGACGGGCGTGGCGGCTGAGCTGACGATGGAAGTAGCGGCAATGCCGATCGGTGTGATCGAGCATCGGCGCCACGCAGAAGCGGTGTGGGCTCATGGTCGGCCGGGGAGAAGCCCCCGGATTATGCCCTGCGCGGCGCTCGCCGCATTCAAGGGAGGTCGACGAACGCGCGCAACTCGGCCTCGCAGGCTTCGCCCAGCCGCGACTCCAGCGCGGCGTAGCGCGCCACGAGTGCTTCGCCGAGCACCGTGAGCACGGCGCCGCCGCCCCCGCGTCCGCCGGCGGTCGCAGCGACCACCGGCCGCCCGAACCCCTGGTTCAGCGAATCGATCAGCAGCCAGGCCCGCTTGTACGTCAGGCCCATCGCGCGCGCTGCGGCCGAGATCGATCGCTCGCGATCGATGGCGCGCAGCAGGTCGATCTTGCCGGGCCCGAGCGCGATCGCCGCGCCGATCTGCACGCGCGGCCGCGCCATCACGGCGACCGCGCCCGCACGGCCGCCGGTGGATGACGTCTCACGACCGGCGGTCTCCGCGCGGGGACGATCTCCGGCGCTCACGCGCGATCTCCGTCTGCCTCCAGCAGCACCAGGTCGGCGGCGCGCAGGCACACCGTGACCTCGGCACCCGCACGCACCGAGTGCGTTCGCAACGCGCGCGCCGGCAGGCGCATCTGCAGGCGCTCGTCGGGCACGCCGCGCGGTCGCAGCCAGGCGAGCGCCTCGGCGCCGAGCTCGATCACCTCGTCCACCGTCGCGTCGACGAGGTTCTCGAGGTGCTGCCGGGGCTTGTCGGCGCGCACCAGCAGCACGTTCGACGGCAGCACGGCCCAGCGAAGCGGCGCGCCGGCCGGCACCGTCGCGCTCGCCGCCGCGCGCAGCACGTGCGGCCCCCATCGAAGCCGCAGCGGCTCGCCGGCGCGGGCGGCATCGGCCTGCGCGTCGAACACGTTGGGGATGTCGAGCAGGCGCGCCGCCGCCTCGTCACGCGGACGCGTCAGCACTTCGGTCGTCGGCCCGGCCTGCAGCAGGCGACCGTGCCGCACCAGCAGCAGGTGCGAGGCCAGTTGCGCGGCCTCGTCGAGGTCGTGCGTGACCAGCACGATCGTGTTGCCGAGCCGCGCGTGCAGGCGCCGCAGCTCCACGTACAGGCGCTTGCGGGTGCTGCGGTCGACCGCCGAGAACGGCTCGTCGAGCAGCAGCACCTTCGGCTCGCGCGCAATCGCCCGAGCCAGCGCCACGCGCTGCTTCTGGCCGCCGGAGAGCTCGTGCGGCCGGCGCCGCTCGAGGCCGGCGACGTGCGCGAGCGCGATGCACTCGCTCGCGCGTTGCCTGCGTCGCGCGGCATCGAGGTGAAGGAGCGCCGTTTCGACGTTGGACTGCACGGTCAGGTGCGGGAACAGCGCGTAGCCCTGCGGCACCAGGCCGATCGGGCGTTCGCGGGTCTCGCGATGACGTTGCGCGTCGTCCCAGACGTCGCCGTCGAACGCGATGTGCGCGCGCCTGACGCGCAGCAGCCCGGCGACGGCTCGCAGGATCGAGGTCTTGCCGCTTCCCGACGGCCCGACCAGCGCGGTGATGCAGCCGGCGGGCGCCTCGGCGACGAAGTCGAGCGGCGGCCCGTCGTGATGCAGCGCCAGCGCCAGGCTCATGGCGCGCGCCCGCGCCACGACGGGCGCCCGGCGAACCCGTAACTGACCGCGATCGTCACCAGCGAGACCGCGAGCAGCAGCAGCGACATCGCCCCGGCCGCGGCATGGTCGAACGACTGCGCGCTGTCGTAGATCGAGATCGACACCGTGCGCGTCTCGCCCGCGATGTTGCCCCCGACCATCAGCACGACGCCGAATTCGCCCAGCGTGTGCGCGAAGGTCATCACCAGCGCCGACAGGATGCCCGGCCACGCCAGCGGGAGCTCGATCCGCCACAACGCCTGTGCGGCGCCGAGTCCGCAGCAGCGCGCAGCCTCGTGGATCTCCAGCGGAATGGCCTCGAACGCGCGCTGCATCGGCTGCACGGCGAACGGAACGTTGAACAGCACCGAGGCCGCGACCAGTCCCGGAAAGCTGAACGCGAGCGTGTGCCCCGACAACGCCTCGAACCAGCGTCCCAGCGGCGAACCGGCGCCCATCGCCACCAGCAGGTAATAGCCGATCACCGTCGGGGGCAGCACGAGCGGCAAGGCCAGCAGCCCTTCGATCCACGGCTTGGCGCGCGAGCGCATCTGCGCGAGCCGGCGCGCCGTGAGGAGCGCGAGCGGGATCAGCACCGCCAGCGTCGCCAGCGCCAGCTCGACCGACAGCACGACCGCGGCCCAGTCGATCACTGCGACGGCTCCCCGGGAAGCGCAAAGCCGTAGCGCGCGAGGATCGCCCGCGCCGCCGGCCCCTGCAGGTAGTCGTAGAACGCCCTCGCCGCCGCGCCCGCATGGCGCGTCAGCACCATCCGCTGCCGCAGGGGTTCGCCGGCGTGCCAGTCGGCCGGAATCGTCGCGAAGCGGCCCAGCGCCGCCACCGGCGGCGCCTTAGACAGCGACAGCGGCACGATGCCGCCCTGGCTCGAACCCGACGCGGCGAACTGCAGCGCCTGCGACGCGTTCTCGCCGAGCACCAGCAGCGGCTCGATCCGCGACCACAGGCCCGCGTGCCGCAGCACCGCGCGCGCGGCGCGACCGTACGGTGCGTGCTCGGGGTTGGCGATCGCGAAACGCTTGATGTCGCCGGCGTCGAGCGCCCGGCGCAGCCCCTCGAGGCGGGCATCGACCACCAGCGGCGAGCGGTGCGGCGCGAACAGCGCCACGCGCCCCACTGCATACAGCGTGCCGCGATCGCGAACCCGGCCCGCGTCGGCGAGCTGGAACACGTACTGCTCGTCCGCCGACAGGAAGAGCTCGAACGGCGCACCCTGCGCGATCTGCTGCGTGAAATTGCCCGAGGAGCCGAAGGTGAGCTTCAGCACATGACCCGTGTCGGCCTGGAAGCGCGGCGCGATCTCAGCCAGCGCGAACTTCAGGTCGGCGGCCGCGGCGATCGCCGCGGCCTCGCCGGCCCGGGCGGGACTGCGCCACACGCCCGACAGCGCGATCGCGAGCGCGCCGGCCACGGCCTGCCGGCGACCGGGCGATGCAATCCGGAGCAGATCGGGCAAGGACACGGCGATCGGGGCGATGCGCAGGGCAGCTCGGCAAGCGTTATGACATGGAGAATATAGCGCTTTCCGAAGCGCGGCAAATCGAGGGGCACGCCGGGCGCGCTTCGTGCGCAGCTGCGCGCCTGCACCCGGCGCAGGATGCTAGGCCATTTGGCCGAGTGCGCCCATTTCATGCGCCCGTCGTATTGACGCGCCCGGGCAGCCCCCGTAAAAACGATCGTCCCGAAGAACAGAAACCAGGGAGAGCGATCATGGCGGTCTGCGTGCTGATCATCGACGACCATCCGCTGATGCGCGACGCGGTCCGCATGACGATGGACACGGTCGCTCCGGGCAGCCGCATCGACCTCGCGGCCAGCTTCGCCGAGGCGCGTCGGCTGCTCGCGCTGAACACCGCCTACGACTTCACGCTGCTCGACCTGAACCTGCCCGACAGCGCCGGCTTCGAGGCGCTGAAGGCGCTGCGCGCGCAATACCCGCAGCTGCCGACGGTGGTGCTGTCGGCCGAGGTCGACCGCGAGACGATCCTGCGTTGCCTCGACCTGGGCGCGGCCGGCTACATCCCGAAGACCTATCACGCCGACGTCATCACGCACGCGCTGCGGCTGATCGCGTCGGGCCACGTCTACGTGCCGCGGGAAGCCATCGACCCGCGTCGCGACGCCAACGAGCCGATTCGCCTGCGCAGCGCCGGCAGCGACCCGCGGGGCCTCGGCCTCACCGATCGGCAGTGCGACGTGCTGCGCCTCATCCTGCGCGGCCTGCCGAACAAGCTCATCTGCCGGCAGCTCGACCTGGCCGAAGGCACGGTGAAGGTCCACGTCAGCGCCGTGCTGCGCGCGCTCGGTGTGCGCAACCGCACGCAGGCCGTGATCGCCGCGAGCCGGCTCGGCCTGCGAATGATCGATTGACCCGGCGATTGGCAGCGGCCATGAAGATCCGCGAGATCGCCTCGGGCCTGCAGTTCCCCGAAGGCCCGGTCGCCATGGACGACGGCTCGGTGCTGCTCGTCGAGATCGCGCGCGGCACGTTGACCCGGGTCTCGCCCGACGGGAGGGTGTCGGTGGTCGCGCACCTCGGCGGCGGGCCGAACGGCGCAGCCATCGGCCCCGACGGCGCGGTCTACGTCTGCAACAACGGCGGCTTTCGCTGGGCCACCGAAGCCGACGGCTGCGTGCGCCCGGTGGCGCAGGCCGACGACTACGACACCGGCCGCATCGAGCGCGTCGACCTCACGACGGGCCGCAGCGAGCGTCTCTACGAGCAGGTCGACGGCCACGGGCTGCGCGGGCCGAACGATCTCGTCTTCGACGCCGAAGGTGGATTCTGGTTCACCGACCTCGGCAAGGTGCGCGAGCGCGACATGGACCGCGGGGCGCTCTACTACGCCAGCGCCGACGGTCGCTCGATCGTCGCCGCCGCGCGCCCGGTCATGACGCCCAACGGCATCGCGCTGTCGCCCGACGGCACCACGCTGTACTACGCCGAGACCGAGGGCGCGCGCGTGTGGGCGTTCGACGTCGCCGCACCGGGGCGATTGCGCAAGGACGGCTGGCCCTCGCCGCACGGCGGCCGCCTCGTCATCGCGGCGCCGGGCGGGCACTACCAGCGCTTCGACTCGATGGCCGTCGACGCGCTGGGCAACCTGTACGTCGCCACCCTGCTGCACGGCGGCCTCACGATCGTCTCGCCCGACGGCCGCATCTGCCGGCACCTGCCGCTGCCCGACCGGTACACGACCAACCTCTGCTTCGGCGGGCCCGAACTGCGCACCCTCTACGTGACGCTGTCGGGCAGCGGGCGCCTGGTCGCCATCGACGATTGGGCGATCCCCGGGCTGCGGCTGAACTTCAACGCCTGACGCGCCGCAAGGCGCCTTCATCGCCGGAGGGCCCCTGCAGGCCCCTCTTGAGATTGCGTCGGCGCACCCCATGTCGACGCCAGGCGGCTTAGTGCCACGGCGGCGCGACGCGGCGTTCCCGCGTGCCGCCCCCGACCTGGAGCCCCGACGATGTCCGACCCGATCCACGCCGTCTGCCCGCATTGCGGCAAGACCAATCGCCTGCCCGCCGAACGGGTCGGCCAGCACCCCGATTGCGGCGCCTGCGGCCGACCGCTCTTTCCGGGCAAGCCGGTCGAGATGGACGACGCGCGCTTCCAGGACTACCTGCGCCGCACCGACCTGCCGGTCGTCGTCGACTTCTGGGCCAGCTGGTGCGGTCCGTGCCGGATGATGGCGCCCCAGTTCGAGCAGGCGGCCAGGAAGCTCGCCGGCCGCGTGCAGTTCCTGAAGGTCGACACCGACGCGAACCCCGGGCTCAGCCAGCGCTACGCGATCCGCAGCATCCCGACGATCGCACTGTTCCATGGCGGACGCGAAGTGCGCCGCAGCGCCGGCGCGATGAGCGCCGCGCAGATCGAAGCCTGGATCGGCGCCTGAATCGGCGCCAGAATGGCCCCCGAATCGGCCACTGAGGGGCGAACCCGCCCCGGCCTGCGCCGGGACGGGGTGCGGTCCCCGCGTGGCCTACGGCCGGATGTACGCCCAGCCCTCGCGCTGGCGCTCCATCAGCTCGACGACGCCGCCCGGCACGTAGCCGATGCCGGGGATCATGTCGGCCTTGGTGAGCTTCTGCGCGTGCATCGTGTTCTCGCAGGCGACGACCCTGACGCCGTCGGTCAGCGCTTGGGTGATGCGCGGCTCGACCTTCGATTCGGCCTTCAGCATCGCGATTCCGGGCCCGTAGACGACGAGCTCGGTCAGGACCTTGTCCTTGCCGATCGCCTGCTGGACGTTGCGCAGGTTGTTCAGCGCCAG
>OEIU01000876.1_pt1 | contig 23463 bp, 20 predicted proteins | sample 1539221 | NCBI WGS metagenome assembly OEIU01 (sample SAMN03792071, study PRJEB22550) | activated sludge metagenome | feature: wastewater treatment plant; material: activated sludge; isolation source: Wastewater treatment plant of a petroleum refinery complex | place: Argentina: Zarate | collected...
CGGCGCCGTTTCGGGCGCACGAGCGGGCGTGGCGGAATGCTTCACAGGCTCTCAGGCCTCGGCCGCGCCGGAACGCGAGTCGAAAGCGCCGCTCGCCAGCAGCGCCGCGAAGTCGGCTTCGGTGTCCAGGTCGAGCAGCGTGCCCGGATCGTCGACATCGACCCCCACCGCCGGATAGCGCGCGACGATGCGGCGTGCGCCCTCGTCGCCGCTGAGCATCATCAGCTCGGAGTAGAGCTCGGCGGCAAAGCCCACCGGATGGCCGCGCCGCCCGTGGTACTGCGCATAGGCCACAGGATGGTGCTCGAGCGCCGCGGCCACCGCCAGCATCGTCGCCGGCCGCACCATCGGCATGTCGCCGGGCAGCAGCAGCCAGCCGGGGGCGTCGGCACGTGCGGCGATGCCGGCGGCGATCGAATGGCCCATGCCGAGCGCGGCCAGCGCTTCCGGCACGATGACCACGTCGCGCGCGGCCACCACCTGGGCGGCGCCGGCGGCCAGCGCCTGCGTCGTGACGACGACCACCGGCAGATGGCTCTCGAGCGCGTTGTGCAGCGTGCGGCCGAGCACGCTCAGGCCCCCGAGACTCTGTTCGAGCTTGTGCGCCGGACCCTTGAATCGACTGCCCTTCCCTGCGGCCAGCACTACGACGGTCGGACGGGACTGCATGCCCTGTACCTTTCGAGGTAAGTCTGGTGATGGCGCGCACTGCGGCGCGCTTGATGGCTCAAGCATGGCCGCGCCGCGGCGGCGCAGATAGTGGGAGCTTCACTTAGGGCCTTTCACGTAAGGGATCGACCGGCCGCGGTGTCGCGCGAGCGTCATACTTCTCCGATGGACAAGAACCTGGCCGATCTGCGCAAGAGCTACGAGCGCGATGCGCTCGACGAAGAGGCTTCGGCCGCTGACCCTTTGCAACAATTCGAGTCGTGGCTGCAACAGGCGCTGGATGCGCAACTGCCCGAGCCGAACGCGATGACGCTGGCCACCGTGGGCCCCGACGGCCGGCCGTCGACGCGCATCGTGCTGCTCAAGGGCTTGGACGCGCGCGGCATCGTCTGGTACAGCAACTATCAAAGCCGCAAGGGCCGCGAGCTGGCGGCCAACCCGCAGGCGGCGCTGCAGTTCCACTGGGTCGAGCTGGAACGCGTGGTGCGCATCGAAGGCCGCGTCACCCAGGTCGAGGCCGAGCTGTCCGATGCCTACTACGCCAGCCGGCCGCTCGATTCGCGCATCGGCGCCTGGGCCTCGCCGCAGAGCGAGGTCATCGCCTCGCGCGCGCTGCTGGTCGGCAATGCAGCCAAGTTCGGCCTGAAGTTCGCGCTGAACCCGCCGCGCCCGCCGCACTGGGGCGGCTACCGGCTGGCGCCCGACACCTGGGAGTTCTGGCAGGGCCGCAAGAGCCGGCTGCACGACCGGCTGCGCTACCGTCTGCAAGTTGGCCTGCAGGGTGGGCCGCAGCACGGCAACTGGCTGCGCGAACGGCTGGCGCCGTAGCGCTGGCGCCGCGCCTTCGCACTCAGGCCTGCACTCAGGCCTGCACTCAGGCCTGCACTCAGGCCTTCAGGCGGGCCTGGAAGGTCTTGCGGAATTTCTGCAGCTTCGGTGCGACCACCGCCGCGCAATAGCCCTGGTGCGGGTTCTTGTCGAAGTAGCGCTGGTGGTAGTCCTCGGCGCGCCAGTAGTTGTAGACGCTGTGCAGCTCGGTGACCACGCGGCCGCCCAGCGCCGCGTTGGCCTCGTCGAGCACTTCGCGCGCCACCGCGCGCTGCGCCTCGTCGTGCAGGTAGATGCCCGAGCGGTACTGCGTGCCGACATCGGCGCCCTGGCGGTTCAGCGTGGTCGGGTCGTGGATCGTGAAGAAGATCTCGAGCAGCTCGCGCAGGCCGATGCGCTGGTTGTCGAACTCCAGGCGCACGACTTCGTTGTGCCCGGTGTCGCCGCTGCACACCTGCTGGTAGCTCGGCTTCGGCGTGTGGCCGTTGCTGTAGCCGGACTCGACCGCACGCACGCCGTCGACCTGCTGGAACACCGCCTCGGTGCACCAGAAGCAGCCGCCGCCGAGTGTGATCGTTTCGATGGCCATCTGGTCCTCCGTTCGTGGCGGCCGCCTGTGCGCGCCCTCAACTCGCCGACAAGCTCAGCTGCGCCTGCGGCACCCATGGGGCATTGGCGGCATTGGCGGCACCGGCTGCGCCGGCAGCACCGGCCGCACTTGCCGCACCGGCCGCACCGGCCGCAGTATCGGCGGCCGGCGCGCGCAGTTGCGGCTCGGTCAGGAACAGCCGCTCGGCGCTCAGGCCCTTGGCGAGCAGCGCATCGCGCACGCTGACGCCGCGCTGCACCGCCAGCTGCCGCGCGGCGCCGTCGCCCACCGGAAGCGCTGCGACCAGCATCGCTTCCATGTCGGCCACCGGGATGTCCTTGGCCATGCCGATGAAGTTGCGCGGCTTGTCGGGCAGCCGCGTGTCGTCATAGATCTGCCGCACCAGCTTCGCGCGCTGCTCGGCGCCCAGCGGCGGCAGCGGCGCGTCCGCGGCGTTGCTGCCGAGCGCGCCGCGGGCGCGCTCGCGCCGCTGCTCGTCGCGCAGCCGCTGCTCGAAGGCGGCCTGCTGCATCGCGCGGCGCTCGCCCACCGGGTCGGCCGTGGCGCTGATGCTCAGCTTGAGCCCCGGCCGATCGTCCAGCGCCTTGGCCACCTTGGACAGCACCTCGTCGCCGCCGGCGGCGAGTTCGGCGGTGCCGGGTTTGAAGTCGACGCTGCTCAGATCCTTGCCGCCGCCGCCGATGACCGAGAACGGCGAGCTGATGATCTTGTGGAACAGGTTGACGACCACCTTCCAGACCAGCGCGCCGAGGTTGAAATGCGGATCGTTGAGCGAGCCGGTCAGCGGGATGTCCAGGTCGATGACGCCGTTCTTGTCCTGCAGCAGCGCGACGATCAGCGGCACCGGCAGCGACGTGGCGTCGGGACTGTCGGTCTTGGCGCCGAAAGTCAGCTGGTTGACGATGATCTGGTTGTTGGCCTGGAGCTTGCCGTCGGCGTCGACCTTGTAGGCCACGTCCATGCTGAGCTTGCCGCGCTCGATCGGATAGCCGGCGTACTTGGACGAATAGGGCGTCAGGCTCGCCAGGTCGACGTCCTGTGCCTTGGCCTTGATGTCCAGCGCCGGCGGCATCACCGTCGGGTTGATCGCGCCGCCGATCTCCAGCAGGCCGGTGCCGGCGATGCGGCCGCTGAACTGCAGCGTCGCCAGGTCGCGCGAGCGGCTGTCGAGGTGGCCGACCGTGCCGTTGAGTTCGCTGAGCTGGGCGCTGTAGTTGGGGCGGATGAACAGGTCGCGGAAGTCGACGCGGCCGTTGCTGAAGGTCGTGGCGTCGACCACCAGATCGATGGGCAGGCGGCTCAGCATCGCCGACGGCGCGCTGAGCTGCGGCGCAGCGGCTGCAGCGGCGGCAGCGGCCGGCGGCGCGCTGGCCGCGGCCGGTGCGGCGGATGCCGCGGTGGGCGCAGCGGCCGAGCCGGCCGGCGGCGCGGCCATCGTCTGCAGGTTGAAGCGCCCTTCCGGGGTGACCTCGACGCGCGAGTAGTAGTCGCTGATGCGCAGCTCGCCGACCTCGAGCAACGGCTTGGCCTCGGGTTGCAGGCGCAGACCGAAGTCGCGCATCGACACCGCGTTCCAGCGCAGCAGTTCGCCGTCGGGCGGCGGCGCGCCGGGCGCAGCGCGCGCCAGCACGCGCAGGTCGGCCAGCAGCACCTCGCCGCGCACCTGCCCGGCCGGCCCGGCCGGCGTCTGCTTCAGATCCACCTGCCCCTGGAAGCCTGCCTCCAGATGCTGCAGCAGCACGGGCAGCGCAGCGCCGAAATACGGCTCGAACACATGCACCGGCAAGCGCTCGGCGCGCAACTGCCCGTTGGCGCCCAGCGGCTGCGGCCAGACGCGGCCGCGCCAGTCGATGCGTGCCGGGGTGCCGTCCTTGGCCTGGGTGGACAGGCTTGCCGCCAGCTGCGTATTCAGCGGCGGCGCACCGGCCACCAGCGGCCAGCTCACGCCCTCGGCCTGCACGCGCACGCCGCTCAGCTCCAGCGGGCCGGCGCGCAGCGCCGCATCGGCCAGGCGCGCGCGTCCGCCGTCGAGCTTGAACTCGCGCAGCGCCAATTGCCAAGGCGCACCAGCCTCCGCGGCCGGCGCGGCCGGAGGTACAGCGCCGGCCGGCGCGGCCGGAGGTGCGGCGTCGCCCGCCGCCGCCTGCGGCACCAGCCAGGCGCTGGCGTTGAGCGCACCGGCCGCATCGCGCTTCAGATCCACGAAGGGCTGCTGCACGCTCAAGGCGCCGACGACGACGCTGCGCTGCAGCAGGTCGGCCTGCACGCCGCTCAGTTCGAGCTTGGCCAGTTGCGCCACCGCCGGCGGCGGGCGCAGGTCGCGCCCCTTGGCCGGCTGCGGCGCCTGCGGCGCGGGCTCCGCCAGGCGCAGATCGTCGACCTGCAGCGCCGGCACGCGCAGCAGCAGCCGCTGCGGCGCCTCGCGCGCCCAGTCGACGGCCGCGGTCGCCGCCATCGTGGCGCTGGCCTGCAGGCGCAGGTGCGGCTGCAGGTAGGCTGCGGCAGCCGCCAGATCCAGGCCTTCGGCGCGCAGCTCGATCTTCGCGTGGCGGTCGGTGAAGGCGCCTTCGGCGTGCAAGCGGCCCGCCGCCCGGCCCTGCGCCGCCAGTTGCGCGTCCAGGCGCAGCGCCGCGTCGGCGGTGAAGGGCCAGCTCAACTGCTGAAGTTGCAGCGAAAGGTCGTCCAGCTGCAGTTCGGCAGCCGGCTGCAGCGACGCGTCGCTCCAGTGCACCTGGGCACCGTTCAACTGCAGCGCACCCAGCTGCACCTGCCATGGCGGCGCTGTGCCGGCCGCTGCAGCCGCCGCGCCCGCTGACGCCGCCGGCACGGCAGCCGCAGCCGAGGTGGCGGGGGCGGAAGCGACAGAAGCGGCGGCAGCGGCGGACGCAGCGGACGCAGCGGAAGCAGCGGAAGCAGCGGAAGCAGCGGAAGCGGCAGAAGCGGCAGCAGCGGTAGAAGCAGCAGTTGGGCGCGGCGCCTGGCCTGCCGCCGCCGCGGCCAGCAGGCGCTGCAGTTGCAGTTCGCCGGAGGCCTCGCGCCGCAGATGCAGCGCCGCGCCATCGATCTGCAGTTCGTCGAGCAGCAGCCGGCGCTGCAGCGGACGCACCTCGGCCAGCCGCAGGCGCAGGTTCTGCCAGGCCAGCAAGGGTGTGCCGTCCGGTGGCGTCAGGCTCAGCTCGCGCAACTCAATCTGGCCCTGCAGACGAAACTGCGGGCCGCCCCCCAGCGGCTGCTCGAAACGCAGGTTCAGGTCGGCCGACAGCGCGCCGCCGGCCGGCTGCAGCGGCAGCCCGGCCGGCGCGTAGGCCCACATCGGGCCGAGCTCCAGCTCTTTGAAGCGGATGTCGAACTCGGAGGCGTGGCCTTCGGCGAAGGGCGTCGAGCGGCCGTGGTTGTCGAACGCGCTGCCGTTGAGCTCGAAAGCCAGCCGCGGCTCGACCTCGACCTGCAGGTCGTCGGGCAGGTTCGACAGGAACGGCAGATCCAGCCTCAGCTTGCGCAATTCGTGGCGGCGCGCCACCGGCTGGTCATCGAAGAGCAGCTCGCCGCCGCTGACGCGCACGTTGAACAGCGCGAAGCGCGCCATCTCGCCCTGCGGCTTGGGCTGCGGCTCGTGCCGCGACAGCCGCTGCAGCACGTCGTCGACGTCGTAGCGGCCCTCGGCCAGCCGCGCCAGGCGCGCGTGCGGCGCGTCGATCTGCAGCGCCTGCACCACCGGCGCCAGCCGCCACAGCGAACGCGCGCTGATGTCGATGAAGATGCGCTCGACCTGCAGCTGCGGCGCGCTCGCGCCCGCCGCGCCGGCGATCGACAGATCGTGCAGGGTCAACGCCAGCGTGTGCGGCACGAAGCGCACTTCGCCGACACGCAATTCGCGCCCGAGAGCTTCCGAGCCGCGGCTTTGCAACTGCCATTTCACCAGCGGCGGCACGCCCAGCCAGGCGGCGAGCCAAAGCAACGCCAGCGACGCCGCCACCCACAAAAGCAGACGCACCGGACGCGACATCCGCGGGGATCTCGGCGCAACCTGCCCTTGTTGTCCTTGTTGTCCTTGTTGTTCTGCCATCTGGACCCGCCCGTCGGACAACCGCCGCGGGCCGTCCCGCCGCGATGCTACGCGCCTTCCAGTGGACTGGGCTCCCAGCCGCGCAGGCGCCAGGCGGCCCCCCAAAAACGAACCCCCTCGAACCTTGCGGTCGAGGGGGCGGGCGGTGATGCCGCCGTCGGGGATCCGGAGAGATGAGGTCCGGGGCCCCTGATGCGCAGAGACTGCGCCATCGCTTGTGCCTGCATTCAGGCAGCCTCAGGCTAAGCCAATTTGCCGCTGCGATCAAGGCCCCGAAGCGCGGGGGCGGAACTATTTATCTACCGGGGGCTGCGGATCCCGTCTGCAACAGCCGCTCGACCGTGTCGGCCACGCGCGCGCTGACCGCGGCGTCCATGGCGATCGGCCGGCCCCACTCGCGCGCCGTCTCGCCGGGCCACTTGTTCGTCGCATCCAGACCGACCTTGCCGCCCAGTCCGCTGACCGGCGAGGCGAAGTCCAGGTAGTCGATCGGCGTGTGCTCGACCAGCGTCATGTCGCGCACCGGGTCCATGCGCGTGGTCAGCGCCCACACCACCTCCTTCCAGTCGCGCACGTCGACGTCGTCGTCGGTGACGATGATGAACTTGGTGTACATGAACTGGCGCAGGAAGCTCCACAACCCGAACATCACGCGCTTGGCATGTCCGGCATAGGCCTTCCTGATGGAGATCACCGCCAGCCGGTAGCTGCAGCCTTCGGGCGGCAGGTAGAAGTCGACGATCTCCGGAAACTGCTTTTGCAGGATCGGCACGAACACTTCGTTCAGCGCCACGCCCAACACCGCCGGCTCGTCCGGCGGCTTGCCGGTGTAGGTGGAGTGGTAGATCGGCTCGCGCCGATGCGTCAGGCGGTCGACCTGAAACACCGGAAACCAGTCCTGCTCGTTGTAGTAGCCGGTGTGGTCGCCGAACGGGCCTTCCAGCGCATATAGATGGCCGCCCTGCTCGCGCAGCGCGACGCCGGCTTCGCTGCGGCCCTGCCAGCCGGCGCTCGCGGTCGGGATGTGGCCTTCGAGCACGATCTCGGCGCTGGCCGGCACCTGCAGCTTCAGTTCGCCCTCGCCGACGGCGCTGGCCACCAGCTCGGTGCGCCGCCCGCGCAGCAGCCCGGCGAACTGGTATTCCGACAGCGTGTCCGGCACCGGCGTCACCGCGCCCAGGATCGTCGCCGGGTCGGCGCCCAGCGCCACCGCGATCGGAAACGGCTGCCCGGCGTTGGCGCGCGCGAAATCGCGGAAATCCAGCGCGCCGCCGCGGTGCGCGAGCCAGCGCATGATCAACTGCCGCGGGCCGATCCGCTGCTGGCGATAGATGCCCAGGTTCTGCCGCAGCCGCGGCGCGGGCACCGACTGCGGGCCGCGCGTGACCACCAGCCCCCAGGTGAGCAGCGGCCCGGCATCGCCGGGCCAGCAGGTCTGCAGCGGCAGCCGGCCCAGATCGACGTCGTCGTGCTCGAACACCACCTCCTGACACGGCGCGCGGCGCTGCACGGCCGGCTTCATGTCCCACAGCGCCTTGGCCATTTGCAGCAGCTTGCCGGCGTCCTTGACGCCGCGCGGCGGCTCCGGCTCCTTCAGGCCGGCGAGCATGCGCCCGACGTCGCGCAGCTCCGCCAGCGACTCGCTGCCCATGCCCAGCGCCACTCGTTCGGGGGTGCCGAACAGGTTCGTCAGGCAGGGGATGTTGTAACCGGCCGGCTTCTCGAACAGCAGCGCCGGGCCCGCGGCTTGCAACACCGCATCGCTGATGGCCGTCATTTCCAGGTGCGGAGACACCGTTTCAGGCACCCGGACGAGCTTCCCGAGCTGCTCCAGCTGGTCGATGAAGTCGCGAAGATCGGCGTAAATCATACGAATTTGTAATTAGAGACTAATTTCTTATTCTTGACTATGTATATCTTCGACTTCAGAATTCGCCAAATATTGACGCCATCTAGGGTTAACCCTTGGACACCGAGCCGGGTTCCTGAGGCGTCGATGGCGGGCAGCTACCGGCCGCACCGGCCGTTGCAGTGGCTGCCGCCCGTCCCGAACGATTATCACTGGCGCCTGAATCTTCGAGCTCGAGGCAGGCGCAAGGGGTCGGCGTCCGGCGCCGGCATCCGCAACCCGAGGATTGCCATGAACAGCTTGCACAAGCTCCGAACTGCGTGCGCATCGCCGATGCGCTCCATCAGCGTCGCCGGACGCGACGTAGGCAACGGCCTGCTCGAAGTCAGCCACAACAGCCTGGCGCTGCTCGGGTTGACCGTGGTGGTGGTGCTGGTCTTCGCCGCCGGCCGCCCCGACCTGCGCCAGCAGACCGAAGCCTGGGCGCTGGACTGGCTGCAGCAGCGCCAGGGCAGCCGCAGCGACGCGGGCGAGCTGCCGCCCGCGATCGCCGCCGAGCCCGACGCCGTGGCGCGAGCCACCGCGGTGCACCCGAGCGAGCTGACCAAACAGCAGGCGGCGCTGGCCAAGTGGATCTCGCGCCGCTACAACGTGGCGCTGGAGCCGGTCGGCCGGCTGGTGCAGGAAGCCTGGGCCATCGGCCACAGCGTCGGCCTCGACCCGACGCTGATCCTGGCCATCGCGGCCATCGAATCGCGCTTCAACCCCTTCGCCCAGAGCGCGATGGGTGCGCAGGGCCTGATGCAGGTGATGACGCGCGTGCACGGCGACAAGTACGAGCCCTTCGGCGGCACGCATGCGGCCTTCGACCCGATCAGCAACCTGAAGGTCGGCGTGCAGGTGCTGCGCGAGTGCATCGCGCGCGCCGGCGGCCTGGAAGCCGGGCTGCGCTGGTACGTCGGCGCCGCCAACCTGGAGAGCGACGGCGGCTACCTGAGCAAGGTGCTGAGCGAGCAAGGGCATATGAAGCGCGTGGCCGGCGGCAACCCGGTGCCGGCGAACGCGCCGATCCAGAGTGCGCCGAGGCCAGCGGCGCAGCAAGCGTCGGTCTCGCCATCGGCGCCGGGCGCGCCCGCACCGGGCGCAGCGGCTGCCGTTGAACAGTTGGCGTTGGCCGACTGACGGCGCCGCGCGTTGCCAGCCGCTACACTGGCGGCCTGCGCGACTGGCGATAAGGACTGCGGCCCGGCGGGCCCGGCACCCGAGGTGGATCACCACCGTGGAGCGCGGTGGGCGGCGTCTTGGCCGCGTCAATCAGCCGTTCGCCTGGGCAGCCCTCCAACGCCGGCCGCCGCCGGCGATGCGACGGGACAGCTTCACCTGAAGAGGACTGCCATGTTCGACCGTTCCCAATCCACCGTCGCGCGCGTCGACCCCGAAATCCAGGCGGCGATCGAGGCCGAGAACCGCCGCCAGGAAGAGCACATCGAGCTGATCGCGTCGGAGAACTACACCTCGCCCGCGGTGATGGCGGCGCAGGGCTCGCAGCTGACCAACAAGTACGCCGAGGGCTACCCCGGCAAGCGCTACTACGGCGGCTGCGAATACGTCGACATCGTCGAGCAGCTGGCCATCGACCGCGTGAAGCAGCTCTTCGGCGCCGCCTACGCCAACGTGCAGGCCAACTCCGGCTCGCAGGCCAACCAGGCGGTGCTGTTCGGCCTGCTGCAGCCCGGCGACACGATCATGGGCATGAGCCTCGCCGAAGGCGGCCACCTGACGCACGGCATGGCGCTGAACATGAGCGGCAAGTGGTTCAAGGTGGTCAGCTACGGCCTGGACGCCAAGGAGGCCATCGACTACGAGGCGATGGAGCGGCTGGCGCACGAGCACAAGCCGAAGCTGATCATCGCCGGCGCGTCGGCCTACAGCCTGCACATCGACTTCGAGCGCTTCGCCAAGGTGGCCAAGGCCATCGGCGCGGTGTTCATGGTCGACATGGCGCACTACGCCGGGCTGATCGCCGCCGGCGTCTACCCGAACCCGGTGCCGTTTGCCGACGTGGTCACCAGCACCACGCACAAGAGCCTGCGCGGGCCGCGCGGCGGCATCCTGCTGATGAACGACGAGGCCATCGCCAAGAAGATCAACAGCGCGATCTTCCCCGGCATCCAGGGCGGGCCGCTGATGCACGTCATCGCCGGCAAGGCGGTGGCCTTCAAGGAGGCGCTGGCGCCCGAGTTCAAGGCCTATCAACAGCAGGTGGTGAAGAACGCCGACGTGCTGGCGCGCACGCTGATCGAACGCGGCCTGCGCATCGTCTCCGGCGGCACGCAGAGCCACGTGATGCTCGTCGACCTGCGGCCCAAGGGCCTGACCGGCAAGCAGGCCGAGGATCTGCTGGGCCGCGCCCACATGACCTGCAACAAGAACGGCATCCCCAACGACCCGCAAAAGCCCATGGTCACCAGCGGCATCCGCCTGGGCTCGCCGGCCATGACCACGCGCGGCTTCAAGGAGGACGAGGCGCGGCAGACGGCGCAGCTGATCGCCGACGTGCTGGATCGGCCGGACGACGAGGCGCGCATCGCCGAGGTGCGCGACAAGGTCGCGGCGCTGACACGGCGCTTCCCGGTCTATCGCTGAAGGCGCGCCGTGCGCTGCCCCTACTGCAGCCACGACGAGACGCAGGTCGTCGAGACGCGCGAATCGGACGAAGGCGGCGCGGTGCGGCGGCGGCGCCGCTGCCAGCACTGCGAAAAGCGCTTCACCACCTACGAGCGCGCCGAGATCGCCATGCCGGCCGTCGTCAAGAAGGACGGCTCGCGCGTCGACTTCGACGCCGCCAAGCTGCGCGCGTCGATGCTGCTGGCGCTGCGCAAGCGCCCGGTGAGCATCGAGCAGGTGGACGCGGCGCTGGAGCGCATCCACGACAAGCTGCTCGCCGGCAGCGCCAAGGAAGTGTCCAGCGCACGCCTGGGCGAGCTGCTGATGCGCGAACTGAAGCGCATCGACAAGGTGGCCTACGTGCGCTTCGCCTCGGTCTATCGCAGCTTCGAGGACGTGGACGAGTTCCGGCAGCTGATCCGGGACATCTGATACGGATTTGCGATCTGATCTGAGCACCCCCAGGAAATGACTTCGTCATTCCCGCCCCCTGGGGTCAAGAAAAGTGGCAAAGCCACATTTCCTTGAGAGGCATCAGGGCATCAGAACGGGGCCTGCTGCCGGCGCGTTGCGGTCTTTCAGCTGACCGCTTTGCGCTCCAAGGACGGTGCGGGCCGAGGCTGGCGGGTGAGCGCATTCGCTCATGTCCCCCGACCGCGCCATGAATGGCGCGGTCTCCTCCTCTACTTCCCGAATGCGCTCACCCACCATCCTCGGCTTGGCGCCGCTGTGGCGCGGTCGAGGCCGCAAACACGACTGCCCGAGACCCATGCTGCTTGCGGCGGGAACGCGGCTGTTCGGGCGCTGCGACAGCCACGGCGCTGCCAGCCGAGGATGGCGGGGAAGCGAATCCGGGAAGTAAAGGAGGAGCCCGGTCGACAGACCGGGCGGGGGACATGAGCGGATTCGCTTCCCCGCTGTCCTCGGCCCGCACGGAAATACAAACAGCCACGAGCAGCCGCTATGCGCCGCAAGCGGCTTCTCGTTCCGTTGCGTGTTGCGTGCGAACAGGAATCGGCATGAGCCGTGCCTGCCAAAGGCCGGGCGCCCGCCTGCACCCGGCCTGAATCCAATCGAACCCCCCCCGATGGGGGATGCCGCGGGGGCCCTCCAATTCCGTCGTCCTGAACCCCCGCGCTGGGGGCGCGCGAGGGCATGCGCATTCCTACAGTGAAGCCATCGATTCACTGCCCAGGAGACCCGCTCATGAACACCCGCCGCCACCTCCGCCGCCCGGCTCCAGGACAGCGCCGCGCACAGGCCGGCGTGACGCTGGTCGAATCGATGGTCACGGTCTCGGTGCTGGGTGTGCTCACCAGCCTGGCGGTGCCCGGCTTCGACGGCGCCATCCAGCGCCGCCACCTGGAAGGCGCGGCCGCGCAGCTGGAAACCGACATCCACCACGCGCGCATGCTGGCCGTGGCGCGCAATGCGCCGCTGCGCATCAGCTTCGAGACCGGCGCGGCCGGCAGCTGCTACGTCATTCACAGCGGCGCGGCCAACCAGTGTGGCTGCGCGGGCGGCGGCGCGCCGGTGTGCAAGGGCGCGGCGCAAGCCGAACGCAGCGTGCACTTCCCCGCCGGCGGCCCGGTGAACCTGAAGTTCAACTCGCGTTCGATCGTCTTCGAGCCGCTGAAGGGCACCAGCACGCCCACTGCCACGCTGCAGTTCAGCACGCGCCAGGGCGCCGCCATCCACCAGGTGATGAACATCATGGGCCGCGTGCGCTCGTGCTCGCCGGCGCCCGCCCTGAGCGGCTACCGTGCCTGCTGAGCGGCACGCGACGGGCGACGGGCGGCATGGCGCGTCGGCGCCGGGCCGCCGGCACGCCGCCGATAATCGCCACGCGATGCGCAAGACCCCCTGCCCACGACGCCGCCCCGGCGGCTTCACGCTGATCGAGGCGATGATCGTCGTGGCCATCGTCGGCATCCTGGCGGCGATCGCCTACCCGAGCTTCATGGACTCGATCCGCAAGGGCCGGCGTTCCGACGCCTTTGCCGCGCTGTCGGCGGTGCAGCAGGCGCAGGAGCGCTGGCGCAGCAACCAAAGCGCCTACACCGCCCTGCTCACCGACCTGAACCTGAGCGCTACCAGTTCCAAGAGCTACTACGCGATCAGCATCGACGCCGCCAGTGCCACCGGCTATACCGCCACGGCCGCGGCGGCGGCCGGCACGACGCAGGCCGGCGACGGCAATTGCCGAACGCTGAGCGTGCGCGTGGACCGCGGCAACATCGAGTACGGCGCGGGCGCGAGCAGCGCCGCCTGGCCCGACGCCAACCGTTGCTGGGTGCAATGATGCAGCGCGAGAGCGGCTTCACCCTCGTCGAGCTGATGATCACGCTGCTCGTGGCCGCGGTGCTGCTGACGCTGGCCGCCCCATCGCTGTACGACTTCATCCTGCTGCAGCGGTTGAAGAGCATCAACGCGCAGCTGGTCACCGACATGCAGTTCGCGCGCAGCGAGGCGCTGAGCCGCACCGAGCGCCGCAGCGGCGACCCCGACAAGACCGTAAACGTGCAGGTGGTCTTCAGCCCGGCTGCCAACGGCGCCGCCATGTCCTGCTACACGATCTACGTGGACAACAGCTTGAATCCTCGAGGCAAGTGCGATTGCAGCAAGGCGGCGGGCCTGCGTTGTGCTGCGGGAACGCAGGAGATCCGCACCGTGCAGATTCCCGCGAGCCAGGGCGTGCGGCTGAGCTTGCCCGCCCGCCAGTCGCCCGACTTCTTCTTCCTCGCCACTACGGGCGGCATCCAACCGTACCCGGTCGAGTTTCGCACCAGCTTTCAAGTCGAGGCTTCGATTGACACCGCCCGGACCTTGCGCACCACGATCGGACTGTCCGGCAGCCCCAGCGTCTGCTCCCCGGGCGGGGGCGTGAGCGGGTTCGCACCATGCTGACGCACCCGTCGCGGCGCCCGGGGCGCGGCCTGTCGCTGGTCGAGTTGCTGGTCGGCATTGCGGTCGGCATGTTCGTCGTGGCCTCGGCGGCGATGCTGGTGTCCACGCAGCTCAACGACAACCGCCGGCTGCTGCTGGAAACGCAGGTGCAGCAGGATCTGCGCGCCGCCGCCGACATCATCACGCGCGACCTGCGGCGCGCCGGGTATTGGCCCGATGCCGCGAAGAGTTTCGTATGGGCATCGGGCGCGGCCGTCCCATCCAACCCCTTTTCGACCCTGAACGTGAACGGGCTGCCCACCCAACTCGAGTTCGAGTACGTGCGGCAGCCGAATGAAACAGGTCCGTTCGGCTTCAAGAAGGACGGCAACGTTCTCAAGACGCTGCTGAGCGCAGGCGGCTGGCAGGAGCTGACCGACGGCAACACGCTGCGCATCACCAGCTTCAGTATCACGCCGCAGGACGGGCCGCTGACGCGTCTGCCTTGCCCCAAGCTGTGCCCGGACGGCACGAACAACTGCTGGCCCACGCTGACCGTACGCGCCCTCGACGTGGCCATTACCGGCCAGGCCGTCAGCGATCCGTCGGTGCAGCGCAGCTTGCGCACCGTGGTGCGGCTGCGCAACGACCTGGTGGAATTCAACATGAAGGACGCCTCGGGTGCACCGCTGCCGCAGGCCTGCCCGGACTGACCATGATGCGCCCGAACCCACGCCCCCTGCCCCGCATCGCGCACGGCGCCGCCACGCTGGTGGTGGTGATGGTGCTGTTCTTCATCGTCGCACTGGTGGCGGCATACACCAGCCGCAACCTGATCTTCGAGCAGCGCACCTCGGCCAACCAGTACCGCGCGGCGCAGGCCTTCGAAGCCGCCGAAGCCGGCGTCGAATGGGCGCTGACGATGCTCAACAGCGGGCGCATCGACGCCGCCTGCGTGCCGCAGAACAACCCTGCGACCAGCGACGAGAGCTTCCGCATGCGCTATCTGTCGATCGACGCCGACGGCCTCGTCACGGCGCGGTTGCGCAGCGATGGCACCCCGCGGCAGGCCGCCTGCGTGTTCAACGGCAGCGACTGGCAGTGCGACTGCCCGGAAGACCCGGCGCTGTCGCTCAGCGCGCCCAGCGGAACCGGGTCGTTCCCGGCCTTCGTGCTGCGCTTCCATGACAGGGCGCCCGATGGCACGGTCTATCCGGCGGGCGTGCTGCGGATTGAATCCACCGGCTGCACGCGGCTGGACAGCGGCGGCGCGGTCTGCGCTTCGAGCACGAGTTCGGGCGACGGCCAGGCCACGGTCAACGCGGTGGTCGCGCTGAAGAGCGCGCTTCCGGCACCGCCGGGCGCGGCGCTCAGCGTGCGCGTCGACCTCGACCTCAGCGGGGCGGGCCCTCTGAACCTGACGAACACCGATGCGGGCTCCGGCGGCATCACGCTGCGCGTCGGCGGCACGGTTAACGGCACGCCGCAGGCCCTGAACGGCCCGGCAGGCACGCCGTCCGATCCGTCCAATCTGGCACGCAACGTCACGGTCGCCAATCCGGACGGCTGGCTGAATGATCTGACGACAACTCCTTGGGACCCAACGAAGCCGTTGTCGGACCGCATGTTCGCCGCGGTCTTCGCGGCTGATCGCGACACCGTGCGCCTGCAACCGGCGGCCGTGTATGTGGACTGCAGGCCGAGTTGCACGGCCAGCGGCGTGCACCTGGACGATCTGGCGAGCCTCAACCCCGGCCGCGTGCTGTGGATCGACGGCGACCTGGATATCGATATTTCCGACCCGATCGGCAGGGCCGCGTCCCCCGCACTGCTCGTGATCACCGGCAACCTCGAGGCATCCGATTCTGCGGCGCAAGTCAACGGCGTGGTCTACCTGATGGAGAACGCGACGGGCCCGACCTTGACAACCACCGGCACGCTGCTGCTGAACGGCGCGCTCATCGCCGAGAGCGGTCTGAGCCTGAGCGGCGGCGGCACCAGCAGCATCGTCTACGACGCCGCCATGCTCGATCTGCTGCGCCGCGAGAGCGGCTCTTTCGTGCGCGTGCCCGGCGGCTGGAAGGACTTCTGATGAAGCGGCAGCAGCACATCGCCAGCGGCATCTCGCTGATCGAGGCCGTGGTCGCACTGGCCGTCATCGCCTTCGGCATGCTGGCCTACGTCGGTCTGCAGAGCAGCATGCGCTTCAACAGCGACGTCGCCAAGCAGCGCGCCGAAGCAGTGCGCATCGCGCAGCAGGCCATCGAGGAGGGGCGGGCCTACTCGGTCGTCGAAACCAAGACCGGACAGACCGCCTACGCCGATCTGGCGGACGGAAGCACCAGTACCGTGGTCACCGGCGACAACGGCAGCTTCACCTTACAGCGCACGGTCACCGACGCCGCCACCACCACCGACCCGCTGCTGATCGGCGCCGCGCCGCGCATGAAGACGCTGACGGTGGACGTCAGCTGGCAGGACCGCAACGGCGAGACGCAGAACGTGCGCCTGAGCACGACCATCACCGCCAGCCCACCCGAGCTGGCCGGGACGTTGGCGCTGCCGCGCAGCGGTGGCGGGGCGCATGGGCGCCACGCAGCCATTCCTGTCAGGGCCGACACCCTGTCGGACAACGGGCGCTTCAGCGTTTACCGACCGTCGGGAGTGACGGGCGCACCGGTGTTCGTATTCAACAACATGACCGGCATGATCGTCGGCATGTGCAACGGGGCGACTCTCGCTCAGACCTCGACGTGGGCGGCGATACAGAGCCTGAACTGCGACAACAACGCGAACGCCTTGCCGCTCAGCGGCTTCGTGCGCTTTTCGACAGGCATGGTGCAGCCCCAGGCGGCCGATGCGGAAAACCCCATCGACACGGCGCTGCCGCTCCAAGTCGTCCTGCTCGACCTGACGAGCAGAGGCCAAGCCGCCCCGACCTACTCCTGCTACGCACGCACGATATCGCTGCCTACGTCCCGCACCGTGGTGCCGTACTTCTGTGCCGTCTTCTTCCCTACGGGCCAGGCGGGCTTGACGCCGCGCTGGTCGGGGAGATCCGAGCTGGTACTGCCGAGCGCGGCCGCGGCGTGGCAATGGGCAGTCGACAAGGACGACGACGATGCCGGTCACTTGCGCGTGTGCCGCTACACCCCGGCCACCAGCGACGCGCAGGTCATCCCGAACCAGCAGCACCCGCGCGACTACGTCGACGCCGAGGCCAGCGAAGCGCTGACTGACCAGAACTTCCTGGTCATCCGCGCGGGAAATGACGACGGCGTGAATCCCACACCGCAAGCATTCACCTGCCCGACCGACGTGGCCGCCAACCCAGCCGCCGGCGACTTCGTCAACAGCAATACGCTGGTGCACCAGCCTGCGCCGTAGACGCGCCACAGCGCGCATCGGCCGCCGCGCCCGAGCGCAGGGCTTGCGTAGACTGCCGGCCATGAGTCCCGCCGACCTCGCCCACCTGCAGCAAGCGTTGGCACTGGCGGAACAGGCCATCGGCGTGTCCGACCCCAATCCGCGCGTCGGCTGCGTCATCGTCGACGCGGCCGGACGCACGCTGGGCTGCGGCGCCACGCAGCAGGCCGGCGGCGCCCATGCCGAGATCGTTGCGCTGCGCGCCGCGCGCGAAGCGGGTCACGCGCTGCGCGGTACCACGGCCTTCGTCAGCCTCGAGCCCTGCGCGCACCACGGGCGCACGCCGCCGTGCTGCGACGCGCTGATCGACGCCGGCGTGGCGCGCGTGGTCGCCGCCACTGGTGACCCCAACCCGCTGGTCGCAGGCCAGGGTTTCGCTAGGCTGCGCGCCGCGGGCATCGCCGTCGACGTGGCCGGCGGCGAACCGACACACGCCGCGCGCGAGCTGAACATCGGCTTCTTCTCGCGCATGCAACGCGGCCGGCCCTGGGTACGGATGAAGATTGCCGCCTCGCTGGACGGCCGCACGGCGTTGGACAACGGCGCCAGCCAATGGATCACCGGCGAGGCCGCGCGCGCCGACGGCCACCGCTGGCGCAAGCGCGCGTCGGCGCTGCTCACCGGCATCGGCACCGTGCTCGACGACGACCCGCGGCTGGACGTGCGGCTGGTGCCCACCGCGCGCCAGCCGCTGCGCGTGGTCGTCGACTCGAAGCTGCAGACGCCGCCCGATGCGCGCATCCTCGGCGCGCCGGGCGCGGTGCTGATCTATGCGGCCGGGCACGACGCCGCGCGCGAGGCGGCCCTGCGCGCCCGCGGTGCCGAGGTGGTGCACCTGCCCGCCGCGCACGTCAAGGTCGACCTGAGCGCGATGCTCGCCGACCTGGCGCGGCGCGGCGTCAACGAGCTGCACGCCGAAGCCGGCCACAAGCTCAACGGCTCGCTGCTGCGCGAGGGCCTGGTCGACGAACTGCTGGTCTACCTGGCGCCCAGGCTGCTCGGCAGCGGGCGCGGCATGGCGGCGCTGGGCCCCTTCAGCGCGCTCGACGAAGCGCTGCCCTTCACCTTCAACTTCACGCAGTTCGAGCGCATCGGCGGCGACCTGCGGCTGCTGGCGCGCCCGCCCGGCCGCGCCGACTTCCTCGACGACAATTGAGCCCATGTTCACCGGCATCGTCAGCGGCATCGGCCGCATCATCGAAGCGCATCCCGCCGGCGCGGGGAAGCGGCTCACCGTGCAGACCCCGCCCGGCTGGCTGGACGACGTGCAGGACGGCGACAGCATCGCGCTCAACGGCGCGTGCATGACGGTCACGCAGTTCGACGCCGCCGCGGCGCGCTTCACGCTCGACATCTCGGCCGAGAGCCTGGACAAGACCGCGGGCTTGGACGAGACCGGCCCGGTAAATCTCGAGAAGGCGCTGCGCGCGCACGACCGGCTCGGCGGCCACCTGGTCAGCGGCCACGTCGACGGCATCGGCCAGGTCAGCCGCTTTACCGACCTGGGCGGCCACCATGAGCTGCGCGTGCGCGCGCCGCGCGGGCTGGCGCGCTTCCTCGCCTACAAGGGTTCGATCGCGATCAACGGCGTCAGCCTCACCGTCAACCGCGTGCTCGACGACGCCGGCGGCTGCGAATTCAGCATCAACCTGATCCCGCACACGCTGCAGCAGACCACGCTGAGCACGCTGCAGCCCGGCAGCCGCGTCAACCTCGAAGTCGACCTGATCGCGCGCTACGTCGAACGCATGCTCGGCAGCGGTGCGGCGCCCGCCGGCTGACAAGACCGCGACAGCGCCTCGAAAGGGCCGCCGCCTACAATCGCGGCATGCCCATTTCCCCCGTTCCCGAACTGGTGGCCGAGCTGGCGGCAGGCCGCATGGTGATCCTCGTCGACGAGGAGGATCGCGAGAACGAAGGCGACCTGATCCTCGCTGCCGAACACGTCACGCCCGAGGCCGTCAACTTCATGGCGCGGCACGCGCGCGGGCTGATCTGCCTGACGCTGACGCGCGAGCGCTGCGAGCGGCTGCAGCTGCCGCCGATGGCCAGCCGCAACGGCACCCGGCACGGCACGGCGTTCACCGTGTCGATCGAAGCCGCCACCGGCGTGACCACCGGCATCTCGGCCGCCGATCGGGCGCGCACCGTGGCCGCCGCGGTGGCGCGCGACGCCGTGGCCGCCGACCTGGTGCAGCCCGGCCACGTCTTCCCGCTGCTGGCGCAGGACGGCGGCGTGCTGATGCGCGCCGGCCATACCGAAGCCGGCTGCGACCTGGCGCGCATGGCCGGGCTCGAGCCGGCGGCGGTGATCTGCGAGGTGATGAAGGACGACGGCACGATGGCGCGGCTGCCGGACCTCGAGGTCTTCGCCGAGACGCACGGTCTGAAGATCGGCACCATCGCCGACCTGATCGGCCACCGCAGCCGCCATGAATCGCTGATCGAGCGCCTGGGCTCGCGCACGCTGCACACGCCGCAGGGCGCCTTCGAATGCCACAGCTACCGCGACCACGGCGGCGGGCTGCACCTGGCGCTGACGCACGGCCGCTGGGACCGCGGCGCCGAAGTGCTGGTGCGCGTGCACGAGCCCTTCACTGCGGTGGACCTGCTCGATGCCGGCCCGGGCGGGCATTCGTGGCCGCTGCCGCGCGCGCTGGCGGCGCTGCATGCCGCGCCGCAGGGCGTGGCCGTGCTGCTGAACTGCACGCAGCAGCCCGATGCGCTGCTGTCGCGGCTGCTGCCCGAGGCCGAGCGCGCGCCGGCCGGCCGGCAGCTGGATCTGCGCACCTACGGCATCGGCGCGCAGATCCTGCTCGACCTGGGCGTGACGCGCATGAAGCTGCTCGGCAGCCCGCGCCGCATGCCCAGCATGACCGGCTACGGCCTCGAAGTCGCCGGCTTCGTCGCCGCGCAGGATTGACCATGCAGCAAGCCGACCAGGGGCAGACCACCGGGCTCGACGGCGCCGGCCTGCGCGTGGGCATCGTGCGCGCGCGCTTCAACGAGGCGCTGACGCGCGCGCTGGCCGACGCCTGCCTGGCCGAGCTGGCGGTGCTGGGCGTGGCCGACAGCGACATCGACCTGGTGGCGGTGCCGGGCGCGCTGGAGATTCCGCTGGCGCTGAAGGCCATGGCCGAGACCGAGGAGTACGACGCGCTGGTCGCGCTGGGCTGCGTCATCCGCGGCGAGACCTATCACTTCGAGCTGGTGGCCAACGAGAGCGGTGCCGGCGTCACGCGCATCACGCTCGACCACCTGCTGCCGGTGGCCAATGCCATCCTGACGGTGGAAAACGAGGCCCAGGCCTGGGCGCGCGCGGCAGACAAGGGCCGCGACGCCGCGCGCGTGGCCGTCGAGATGGCCAACCTGCTGGACGACATCAAGTGAACGCCGACACGCCCGCACCGGTGCGTAAGCCGGCTTCGGGCAAGCGCCCGGCCGGCGCGCCGCGGCGCCGCGCCCGCGAGGCCGCGCTGCAGGGCCTGTACCAGTGGCTGCTGTCGGGCGCCGACGGTGCCGAGATCGAGGCCCACCTGCAGGAGCAGGCCGATTTCGACAAGCTCGACCGCGTGCACTTCGACGCGCTGCTGCACGGCGGCATCCGCGAAGCCGCGGCCATCGACGCGCTGCTGGCGCGCCATGTCGACCGCAAGACCAGCCTGCTGTCGCCGGTCGAACATGCGGTGCTGATGATCGGCGTGTACGAGCTGATGCACTGCATCGACGTCCCCTACCGCGTGGCCATCAACGAAGGCGTGGAACTGGCCAAGAGCTTCGGCGGCACCGACGGCCACAAGTACGTCAACGGCGTGCTCGACAAGGCCGCCGCCGAACTGCGTCCGGCCGAAGTCGCCGCCGCGCGCGCGGCGCGGCAAGCATGAGCCCACCGGGCCGCCCCAAGGGCGAATACCGGAGGGCGCAGCCCGAAGGTGCTGCAGTGCCGCGGCTGGCCTCGCGGCTCGAGCACATCGAGCCCTTCTACGTGATGGAGTGCGCCAAGGCCGCGGGCGAGATCGCGCGCAGCCCCGCCTGCGACCCCGCGCAAGGCGGCGAGCCGATGATCTTCCTGAACATCGGCGAGCCGGACTTCAGCGCGCCGCCATCAGTGGTGCGCGCCGCCGAGGACTGCATGCGCAGCGGGCGCACGCAGTACACGCCTGCCACCGGCCTGCCGGCGCTGCGCGAACGCATCGCGCGCTGGTACGGCACGCGTTTCGGCCTGGACATCGCGCCGCAGCGCATCGTCGTCACCGCCGGCGCGTCGGCAGCGCTGCAGCTGGCCTGCCTGGCGCTGTTCGAGCCCGGCGACGAAGTGCTGATGCCCGACCCGAGCTACCCCTGCAACCGCCATTTCGTCGCCGCTGCCGGCGCCACGGCGCGGCTGCTGCCGGCCACGGCCGAGGCGCGCTTCCAGCTCGACGCCGCGGGCGTGCAGGCGCACTGGACTGCGGCCACGCGCGGCGTGCTGCTGGCGTCGCCGTCGAACCCGACCGGCACCTCGATCGCACGCGAACAGATGCGGCAGATCGTCGAGGCCGTGCGTGCGCGCGGCGGCGTCACGCTGGTCGACGAGATCTATCTCGGCCTGAGCTACGACGAGGCCTTCGGCCACAGTGCGCTCGAGCACGGCGGCGACGTGATTTCGATCAACAGCTTCTCCAAGTACTTCGGCATGACTGGCTGGCGCCTGGGCTGGCTGGTGCTGCCGCCGGCACTGGTGGCGCCGGTCGAGCGGCTGGCGCAGAACCTGTACATCTGCGCGTCGAGCATCGCGCAGCACGCGGCGCTGGCCTGCTTCGGCGGCGACGCCATCGCCGAATACGAGCGCCGCCGCGAGGCCTTCCGGCAGCGCCGCGACTTCGTCGTGCCGGCGCTGCAGTCGCTGGGGCTGACCGTGCCGGTGGCGCCCGACGGCGCGTTCTACGCCTGGGCTGACTGCAGCGCGTTCAGCCGCAGCAGCTGGGACTTCTGCTTCGACATGATGCAGCGCGCGCACGTGGCGCTGACGCCGGGGCGCGACTTCGGCCCGCACGCGGCCGAACGCTTCCTGCGGCTGTCCTTTGCCAGCTCGATGCACGAGCTCGAGCAGGCGCTGCAGCGGCTGGCGCGCGTGCTGCGCTGAGCCCGCGCGCACCGGCACGGCGCACGATATTTCGTCACAAGCGGTTAACCGCCGGGCAGAAGCCACGCTTTTGCCGCGGCGCCCGCAGGCGCGCCCGCCTAAGCTTCGGCGTCGTGGGATACAGCCTGAGCATGCGTCGCGCCGAACACCGAACCGAGACCCTGGAATTCGCCGCCACGGTGGTGTCGGTGCCCTTCGCCGAATCCGCGCCGGACAGCGGCGGCATCGACACGGCCGACGAGGGCGCGGCAGCAGGCTCGCCCCCGCCCGCGCCGGTGCCGCTGCCGACCATCGGCCGCTATGCGCTGCGCCAGACGCTGGGCCAGGGCGGGCTGGGCACGGTGTTCGAGGCCTGGGACCCGCTGCTGTCGCGCACCGTGGCGGTGAAGACGCTGCAGTTCGACATCGACACGCCGGCGCGCGTGGCGCTGGATGCGCTGTTCCTCAACGAAGCGCGCGCCGCCGCGGGGCTGAGCCACGCGCACATCGTCACCGTGCACGACGCCGGGCTGTCGGCACACGGCGTGTACATCGCCATGGAACGGCTGCGCGGACGCGACCTGCGCCAGGCGCTGCAATCCGGCTGGCGGCCGAGCGCGGCCGAGGCGGCGCTGCTGGTGCGGCGCGTGGCCGACGCGCTGGCCTACGCGCACGCGCGCGGCGTCGTGCATTGCGACATCAAGCCGGCCAACATCTTCCTGACGCGGCGCGACAAGCCCAAGGTGCTGGATTTCGGCATCGCGCGCGTCGCGCATCGCGCCGCGCTGCCGGCGCTGGAAGGCGTGATCGCCGGCTCGCCGCACCACCAGGCGCCCGAGCAGCTGCACGGCGGCGCCATCGACGCGCGCACCGACATCTATGCGCTGGGCACGGTGATGTACGAGCTGCTGGCCGGGCGCAAGGCCTTCGGCGGCGAGTCGCTGCAGCAGATCCAGCACGCGGTGGCCACGCTGGATCCGCCGCCGCCGCACGAGCTGTGCGCGACGGTGCCGGCGCAGCTGTCGGCAATCGCGATGCGCGCCATGGCGCGCGACCCCGACGCGCGCTATGCCGGCGCGCAGCAGATGGCGCTGGCGCTGCGCCAGTGGCTGGCGCGCCAGGCCGCGTCCGCCGCGGGGGGCGCCGCTGCGTCGGAGCCGGCATCAGTCCCGTCGGACGCGCCGCCACACCGGCCGCGCCAGGCGATGCCGGCGCGGCGCGCGCTGGCCGCGGTGGCGGTCGTGGGGTTGATGCTCGCCGGCGGGTGGGCGCCGCGGCCCCCCCCCCCCGATACCCAAGCGCCGGGGGCACCCGGACGAGCCGCCGGGCCGCAGCCGCCCCCCCCGGGGGCGGGTGCG
>OEIU01000877.1_pt1 | contig 23463 bp, 29 predicted proteins | sample 1539221 | NCBI WGS metagenome assembly OEIU01 (sample SAMN03792071, study PRJEB22550) | activated sludge metagenome | feature: wastewater treatment plant; material: activated sludge; isolation source: Wastewater treatment plant of a petroleum refinery complex | place: Argentina: Zarate | collected...
CGCAGGCGGCGCCTCCAGTGCGACGATCAAGGCGCGCAACTCCTCCAGCAGAGCCTTGCTTTCCGAGGTCGCCGCTGCGCTGTCCGGTTGCGACAGGAGTGTACGTGCCTCGCTGCGTCGACCGTCGAATATCGCCGAAGCGGCATCAGCGGCGCGACACAAGTCGAGCAAGTTCGGATCGCCGTCGGCGAGCGTCCGCAGATGCTGCGCAGCAAGTGCTGCAGTCGCGCCCACCCCGCGTCGCAATCCGGCCTTCACGAGCTCTTCAAGCAGGCGCAACCGCCGCTCCTGCGGGAGATCGCTATCCATGATGACCGCCAGAGCATCGGCATCCGGGCCAAGCTTCAACTCGTTGGCGGCCAGGACTCGCGCAATTCGCAGATCGATCGTCGGGCCGTAAAGCGAGCTTGGGAACCGGCGCACATGGTGCCGGAAGGCGCGATAAAAGTGCTGAGGCGAATTGGCCGCAATCGCCAATTCGATTGAAAGCCGCAATGCGGCCTCCTCGACACCGGTGCCGAGCGAAAGCAAGCGTGCCTCGTCGCTGAAGGCGAGACCTTTGCTCGGGTCACTCACTCCGACGAGCACGGCCATGATCAGTGCCGCATAGCCACCAAGACCGGGCGGCAGCGAACGCGGATCGACACTGCCGAACTCGACCTCGGCTGCCTTGCGATCACCGTATGCGAATGCGAGAGCCCCATTTGCAAGCGCCACCTCGAACCCTTTGAAGACCGCCCGGCGCGACAACGCTTCGACCACCTTCGGATCGCCTCCCATCAGCACAAATTTGATAGCCGCCTGACGATTGCGCGCATCGTTCCAGGTGTCTGGACCGAACTTCAAAAGGATCTCGCCGATCTCCTTCGCCAGCCCGGCCTGTCTCTGCAGGGCCTCGGCCGAGCCGAGCACGATGCGTTCCTGCAAGGCTGAGAACACCCGCACTGTTTGGATCGGATTTGGCGAGGCCCGCTGCGGGAGAGGTATTCGGTCGGCCTTTCGTGACGGCGCTGGTGGTGCCTCATGTGGCCCGGCGCCGGCAAGCAGGATGGCGATGCTCGCAACCGCGACTGCAACGCGTTTTCGCCGCCCCGGCTTCATTACCGATCCTTCCGCAAGACGATTTCAATTCTGCGGTTTGCCGCCGCCGCAGGATCGGTGCGGATCTTCGGCTTGCGATCCGCGTAGGCCTCTATGCGCTCGAACCGCAATTCGTCGACACCCGACCTGAGCAGCATTCCATAGGCCGCTTCAGCTCGTGCCATCGCAAGACGCCAGTTGTTGTTGCGCCCTTCGACAATGAACGGCCGCGCATCCGTATGGCCTCGAAGAATGATGTGATCGCTGTTGGCCGAGAGTGCAGGTGCCAGGGATCGAAGAAGTTGCTGCAGATCGGCATTCGGCTCAGCCGAGCCGATGGCGAACATGCCGAACGTGCTCGTATCGGTCAGGCTGACAACGACGGAGTCGCCTTCGACTCTCACGTCCACACCTGGCCCCCCGGCATTGCCAAGCAGCGAGGTTGCGACCGCAACATCCTTGCGGATTCGATCGGCTGTCGCCGCCAGCTCTTTTGCCGCCTGACCGTTCGCTGCGTTCTCGAGCCCCGCCGCAATCTTCCCTGGTACATCAGGTGCGGATTGAGGTTTGTCGATCGCCGCGACTTTTCTCTGCTCCTGCTTGGCGAGAAGCTCGGCGGCACTCATCGGATTGAACGGATCACGGAAGGCTTGGCCTGACTCGCGACTACTGGCCGAGGCGATGTCGCGATCTTCCCTCGCTGCGGCGCGATCCTCGCGGCTGCCCTTGGTCGATCCGGCGTCAGGCTGCTCGTCGGCGCTGCTCTGCGATCTTCTTCCGGCCTGCGCTTTGCTGCGATCTTTCCATTTCTCTGCTCCATCACCCTTCGGCTTGTTGCCTTGCTCGGGCTTCTGGTCGACGTCCTGGAGCCCCTTCTTGCGCGCCACGTTTTCCGTCAGCTTGATCGGATTGAAGTAGCTGGCGACGCTTGCCTTCGTCTCGGTATTCGCAGCGTTGATCAGCCACATGACGAGAAAGAACGCCATCATGGCTGTCATGAAGTCCGCATAGGCAATCTTCCACACACCCCCATGGTGATGATCATCGTCACCGCCGCCGCGCCTGCGAATAACGACGATCTCTTCGGCGGCAGCATCCTTGCCGGTCGACATCAGCCCACCGCCTCCTCGAGCTTCCTCATCCAATCGAAGAGTCGTGACTCGATGGTCGTTCCATTGACGCTCGCGCGCAGCTCTGTGGCTTGCCCCGGATTGAACCGGACGATCGGCTCATCCGAACTTCGACCTTGATCGAGCTCGCGGAAGCGCGCCCAGACCTGCTCGACGAGATCGTCGGGGCCCTCAAGCTCGATGACGACCGCGTCGCTGTCCTTCGCGAGATCGCGTAGCGCCATCGCCATCTCCCGTATGGAGCGCTCCGACAGCGCGTGCCGCAATGTCGGCAGCATCGCGTTCACTACTTGATCCTCGAGCGTGGCATGGATCTCATCGAGATGCCGGCGTAACTCCGTGCTCAGCATCTTTGCAACATCGCGCGAGAATATGGATTTGATCTCCTCGATCCTGAGCTCGAAGGCAGCCGTAAGCTGCGCGATCTCCGTTTCCGCTTCGGCTCGGGCGCTCGATCGACCCTCCTCATAGCCCTTGGCATATGCCTCGCCGATGCGCGCCGAAGCGCCTGACACCTGCTGCGGCTCCACAGCCTCTCGCGGCTTGAGTTGCAGGACCACGGGTTGCGGCCAGTCGGCCTCGTCAATCGAAAACTCCTGCAGGAATTTATGCGCCGGTTGTCGCATCAGGCTTTTTCCGCCTCCGCCATCCATCCCTTGAGAACTCTGGCAACCTTCGTCTCGTCGGTGGCAACGAGAGCCTGTAACCGCTCTCGAAGAATTTCGTCTTGGCGTTTTGCCGGCGCGTCACCTTCCGGAGCCCTCATCCCATTCGCTGCCGGCGGCAGAGCGGTCAAATCGGATGCGGAGATCTGTCCGGTCAGTCCCGCCGCGGTTTCGATCGCTTGCGGACTGGTCGATGGATTCGCGGGTGTCAGAACGCGCATCAGCGGTGACATGCCGAACAGCACGACGATTGCCACGATCGAAACCATGGCAACCGCATTCACGATCGACCCCAAATTCATGAGCAGGTAGTCGTAGAACGCCGCTGCGGGGATCGGCGCCAGCTCCGCTATCGGATTCATGAAGTCGTTCGCGGAGATCTCGATATTGGATGAGGCGTCCTCTCCCGCTCCCGTGGCCGCCGCCACGAGCCGCTTCAACTCCTCGAGCCGTGCATTGACAGCAGCAGAATCGGCGTTAGGCCCGAGCTGCGCGGCAATCTGCTTGCGATTGACGACAACGGCAACAGCAAGCCGCTGCATGCGATAGCCCTCTCGCACCGTCTGCATCGATTTGGTATTGAGCTCATAGTTGATGAGCTCCTCGCGTCGATCCTCTCGCTGGCGCCTCTTGTCGTTATCGCCTTGCGCAGCTTCCGCTCTTGGCAGATTGGCCTCGACACCGATTGCGGATTTCGCGCCACCGTCCTCTGTCGATCCCGACTGCTTGACGACTCGTACCGATCGTTCGACCCGCGATTTCGGATCGAACACGGTCTCATTGGTCTGCAAGCGGTCGACATCGAGCCGCACGGTTATGCTGACCTGGAAGTTGCCGGCACCGAGAGCTGTCGCAAGCGTCCGTCCCGCGCGCTGCTCGAGCTCAGACGCCATGGAGCGTTCCATCTCGGCCAGCTTGAGCGAGCTGAGGTTCCGCTCGTCGCCACCGCTCGCAATGAGCCGTCCGTCCGTGCTGGCCACGCTGACTTGCTCGACCTTCATCCCCGGCACGGCAGCCGCTACGATGTGGCGCACGGCCTGCGCTGCACTGGTCTGCCATCTCGAATCGATCCGGAGCAGAACCGAGGCAGAGGGCTCCCGCCGCTCCCGGCGAAACGGCACGGACTCGGGCAGCACGAGATGCACGCGCGCGGCCGCCACGCCGTCGAGCGCCTGGATCGTTCGCCCGATTTCACCTTCAAGCGCCCTGACGCGCGTGACCTCCTGCATGAACGAGGTCAGCCCCATCGAGCCCATCTGATCGAAAAGCTCGTAGCCCGCCTTGGAGCTCGACGGCAGGCCCTTTTGCGCCAGGAGCGAGCGCGCCCGTGCCGCCTGGCCGAATGGCACAAGCACAGCACTCCGCTGCTCGTTGACATCGAAGGTGACGCCGGCCTCGGCCAGCGCAGAGGTGATGCGCGTGACATCCTGCGCGGTGAGGCTCGTATAAATAGGTTGCATGGACGGCCGACTGAGATACTGCGCCGCAAGACCGACGAGCATCACGATGACGACGCCGACCACACCAAGAATGGCAATGCGTCGCGGTCCCAGCTTGGCCAGACTGGCGCCGACCTGGGCAATTTGCTTACCGGTGAGCATTCAGATTCCGACCTGCGCGCCGCCTGGGACTTCACAGTCTTATCGGCTACCAATCTTGCGTGAAATTGGCCCAGGGAGCGAGATGCTGTTGCGGGTAAGCGTGACGCGCTCACTCGCGAATACGTTGAAATCTGAGAATGGCCCGAAAATAGTCGGCTCCAAGATCTTCGAAAAAAAGCACATCCGGCAATTCTGAAATGCGCTGCAGGAATTTAAGCCCTACGCTCTTGTCGCGCGTCCACACGACCGTCGCCGCAATAGGCTGTCGTTCCATGAACTGCAGCGTGACGTCCTGCCCCTTCGCTGGAACAACGCCTCGTCGGACGTAAATCTGTGCACCGTCCACGGAAACATCGCGCGCCTCGACGATATAGCGCACATTGCTCACGCCGAACGCCGCATTCTGGTGCGTACCGATCCGCATTTCCCGACGTCGCTCCTTGACATCGATCGCCGGCGCCGGCTCGATTACCGCTGCATTTGCCGGAGGTGACGCATCACTCACGTGACCTTTCGCGCGTCTCGTCATGCGGTCCTCCCGCAACGGCTGGATCGTCCCGATTGCTCCGGCCTAGCCCAGCGCGGCGGAATTGCCCATCGAGAGGCTGGAGCACTCCAGATGAGCGGCAAGCTTGGCCTTGAACTCGCTCAACAGGCGCATCGCTTCCGGCAGCGATGTGTCTCGGCCATCTAGAGCGACGACCACCTTGTCATAGGCCGAGACCACCTCGTTCGAGAAGAGCGATTGCAAGGTTCGCCTTGACTCGACAAGCTTGGCTGCAGTCGCGCTCTCGAGGCCGCGTTGCCGTCTCTCCGCGGAGGCTTTGCCCTGCTGGGCAAGGACATTTGAAAGATGATCGTTGACGCGCGAGACGGCCTCGGCGCGCAGAAAGTCGAGAAACCGCCTGTTTGCCGGATCGACATTGTCCGTCGGGCGCCCCGCCCGCGGCTTCGCGCGGCGCCGCAGAACGACGCGAAGATAGACGTACATCATCAATGCGAAGCTCAGCGAGCTCCCGGCAAGGAAGACGATCCAGGTTTCATCCATGCTGCCGCCCCATTCGCAGACATGCCGGTTCATGCATGCCATAATTCGAATAGAACGCCCGAGACTTGCCCAGACCTTATCGCACGACGAGCGGCGCTTGAGGATTGTCTCATTGGTCGAGACGCAGTACCGCGAGAGCACGATTGACTTTGGCCGACACCGCTGGGCGCCGGCCATGAGCCGCTCATTGATCAGATGAGACGTCCCGCTGCTTAGCCGTTGCGGAACAGCGACAGGATGTTCTGGCTCGAGGAGTTCGCGATCGAAAGAGCCTGGATGCCGAGCTGCTGTTGCACCTGCAGGGCCTGCAGCTTGGTCGATTCTGAGTTCATGTCGGCATCGACCAGCGTCGATACACCGCGCTCGATCGCGCTCATAAGCGTAGTGACGAAATCTCTCTGGATATCCACCCGCTTCTTTGCACTGCCGAGATTCGTTGCAGCCGTCGTCATCTCGGACAGAGCCGCATCGACGGCGGAAATGTAGTCCTCGATCTCACTATCGGTTGCTGTCGAGATGTCGATCTCTGCCGGCGCAGTGACAGAGTTTGTCGTGTCGAAGTTTGCAATGACGATGGTGCCGGCCGCATCGACCGAGCCGCGCTTTGCACCTGCCGCGTCGGCGTCGGCGTGCGACAGGCGGGCCGAGCCAAGGATGCCGAGGTGGTCGGCCGGGGGGCTGCCGCTGCCGGCCGTTCCGCCAGAGCCGTCCGTATTCGCGTCGAACAGATAAACCCTGTCGATATCCACGGAGAGGGTGCTGACCGTCACCTGCTCGCCGTTGACGCCGCCGGAGCGGCTGAAGGACGAAACGATCGTCTTTGTTGCATTGTAGCTCGTGGACCCGCTGTCGACCGACAGCCAGTTCTCGCCCGCGAACGAGGCCGACGTCGCAATCGATCGCAGCTGATTCTGCAGCTCGTCGATTTCGGTCTGAATCTTGCGGCGGTCGACGCCCGGCTCGCGAGCTGCCACCAGCTTCGCCTTCATTTCGCTGACGACATCGATACCGCTTTTCATGGCCGTGTAGGCGACGTCAACCGTCGCGGCACCGAGACCGAGTGCGTCAGAGACGGCCGATAGCGACTTGTGGTCCGAGCGCATCGAGGTCGCCATAGACCAGTAGGCCGCGCTGTCCTCGGCATCCGCCACGCGCAGGCCCGTGGAGATGCGCTTCTGGGCCTCGAGCATGTTCTTGTTCGTGTGATTGAGCGATTCGAGCGCGGTGAGAGCCGCGAAGTTGGTATTGATGCTGTTGCTCATTCCGATGCCTCTGATCGGCTATACGAAGCCATTCGAAACGCACCGGGTTCTCCGGCAGGATGAAAAGGCCTCATGCCTTCGGGCGTCGACAGCAGATCGCGTCGTTCGAGCTCGCGTCATGTCACGAGTGTGGATGATTCCCGTTCGAACGACCGCGCCGGAGCAATTGGCTTGACAAGCGATACCGTAAATTCTCGGTAACCGATTCGCGAAAGTTGTAACAGTCCATTTACCCCTGTTCAGGTGAGACATCGCCGCACAAAGAAAAAACCCGGGAGCAGTGATGCACCCGGGCCTCTATTTTGTGCGATTTCAGCCGCCGACCGCGATCGCGGTCGCTGCTTATCGGAACAGCGACAGAATGTTCTGGCTCGAGGAGTTGGCGATCGAAAGAGCCTGGATACCGAGCTGCTGCTGGACTTGCAGCGCCTGCAGCTTGGTCGACTCCGCATTCATGTCGGCATCGACGAGTGTCGAGACGCCTCGGTCGATCGCGCTCATCAGGCTGGACACGAAGTCCTTCTGAATGTCGATGCGCTTTTTCGCACTGCCGAGGTTGGTGGCAGAGGTGGTCATCTCTGAGAGCGCAGAGTCGACAGCCGAAATATAATCTTCGATCTGCGAATCCGTCGCGCTCGAGATGTTGATCTCGTCAGGCGGGGTCGAGGAGTTCGCCGTATCGAAGTTGGCGATGACGATCGTGCCCGCCGCGTCGATCGAGCCGCGCTTCGCGCTGGCCGCATCGGCGTCGGCGTTCGAGAGACGGGCCGAGCCGAGGATGCCGAGCTGATCGGCCGTTGCGCTGCCGCTGTCGGCAGTGCCGCCCGAGCCGTCCGTGTTGGCATTGAAAAGATTGACTTTGCTCGTGTCGACCGTGAGCGTGCTCACGCTCACCTGCTCGCCGTTCACGCCCGTCGAACGGTTGAAGGACGACACGATCGTCTTGCTCGCAGCGTAGCTCGAGGCGCCGGCGTCGACGGAGAGCCAGTTCTCGCCACCGAAAGACGCCGACGGTGCAATCGATCGCAGCTGGTTCTGCAGTTCATCGATCTCGGTCTGGATCTTCGAACGGTCAACCCCGGGCTCGCGGGCCGCAACCAGCTTCGCCTTCATCTCGCTGACGACGTCGATCGAGCTTTTCATCGCCGTGTAGGCGACGTCGATCGTCGCAGCGCCGATCCCGGGCGCGTCGGAGACCGCCGAGAGGGTCTTGTTGTCCGACCGCATCGTCGTGGCGATCGACCAGTAGGCGGCGTTGTCCTGCGCGTCGGCAACACGCAGACCTGTCGCGATGCGCTTCTGCGTATCGAGCATGCTCTTGTTGGTGTGATTGAGAGCCTCGAGCGCCGTCAGCGCCGCAAAGTTGGTATTGATGCTATTCATACGTATGCCCCTAACTGGCGATACAAACTGCCGGGACATTCCGGATCGACCGGTACGGTGAAACGGCATTATGCCTGCGGGTCAGACCCGACCTCACCGTGTCGGGCCACCATAGCGGCGAGCCATTAATGCGTCGTAAAGTGAGTTGATGATGCACGCCGGGTGCACCCAGGCGGCGGTCTCACGCAAACGAGCGCATCAAGCCGCCGACAAGCAGATTCCAGCCGTCGATCAGCACGAAGAACAGCACCTTCAGCGGCAACGAGATCGTCGTTGGCGATAGCATCATCATGCCCATCGACATGACCAGCGTCGCAACAATGAGGTCGATGACCAGAAACGGGAGCAGGATGAGAAATCCGATCTCGAAGCCTCGCCGCAGCTCCGAAATCATGAAGGCTGGAACGAGAACCCGCATTTCTGTCGTTGCCGCGTCCTCTGCCGGCGAAGCTTCCGCCGGCACCGTTGCAGCGGGCGCTCCCGCCCGCTTGCGCATCAGATCTTCGAAAAGCTGCAAGTCCTTCTGGCGGACGCTCGCCTGCATGAACTCACGCAGCGGCTTCGTCATCCGCTTGTAGGCTTCGCGCTCGTCGATTTGGTTCTCCATCAGCGGCTGAATGCCGTCATTCCACATGCGGTCGAATGTCGGCGCCATCACGAAGGCCGTCATGAAGAGGGCCAGGCTGACCATGATCATGTTCGACGGCGTGGACGCGAGCCCAATGCCCGATCTGAGGAATGAAAGCGCCACGATGACACGTGTGAAGCACGTGACTGTCACCAGAATGCCCGGTGCAACCGACAGCACGGTGATCAGCGTGATCAGCTGAATCATCCGGCCGCTGGCTGTGCCTTGGCCCGCCGGAAAGAGATCCTGGATATTGATCGATTGCGCGATGGCCTCGGTCGGCAAAAACCAGGCGACCAGCATGGAGCCGACAAAAAGGACTATTCGATTGCCAACGACCGGAGGATGAATCGGACGGCCCTATCCTTGCTGCGCAACTGTACCAGCTCGCTGAGATCCTCACGCAATGACTCGAGACCTGCCGCCGACTCAAGCTGCGACACACTCGATCCTCGCAGATAGCCTGCGATATCCTCGGCCATCTCGGCGAGCAGGATAGCCTTGTCCTTATCAGGAGTCGTCGTGAAGGCAACGGAGCCTTCCAGTCGTATCCACGACCGATCCTTGCCCGTGAGGTTCACGACCACGGGATCGAGCGGAACGATATGCAGCTGAGGCTCATTGGCCGATCGCTTGTCCGCACCACCGCCCTCAGGCTTTGCCTGCCCGTGCGCGGCCGCGGGCATTTCCTTGTCGGAGGGCGCAACGCCCGACGGTGTGATGCCGAACGCACTCCGCAAAACAGTGTTGGCGGCAAATCCTGCGCCGAGACCGACGGCCATGACGACGATGAGCGGCACGAGCAATCCTGCTCCTCCGCCCTTATCCTTTGCCGCTGCCGCCATGAGCCTCCCTCGTCAGAATGGGAACAGCAGGTCGATCACCTGATGCCCCCACGCCGGCTGCTGCACCTCCATGTTGCGGCCGCGCCCACCATACGACATACGGGCTTCGGCAATCCGCTCGTGCGAGATGGTATTATCCGCCTTGATATCCACAGGACTGACGATGCCTGTGAACGTCAGAACGCGCAGCTCGTAGTTCACGCGCAGCTCCTGCGAGCCTTCGATGACAAGGTTTCCGTTCGGAAGAATGTCGGAAACGACGGCCGCAATTCTAAGGTCGATGTTTTCGGATCGCGCGATCTCGCCCTTGCCGTCTGTTGCGATGTTCGATTTGAGTGCAGAGTCCGCCTTGGCCGATCCTGCAGAAGCAAAGCCTCTCCAGTCGATGGCATGGCTCATGTCGAGTCCAAAACCATGAGAGGAATCGCGCGAGCGCTTGGAGCTGTTGTCCAGCGACGCCTTATCTTTCATCGATATCGTAACGGTCAGGATGTCGCCGATCCTGCGCGCCCGGGGATCACGGAACAGGTCGCCGCCACGCTCGCGCCAAAGCGTATCCGCGCGTGCATATTCGCGTCCCTTCTGCGGAAAGAGCTGCTCGGCTCCCAATTGCGCATCGGGATTGGCGGCTCGCCTGAGACCGGCTCCGACCGGACTGAGCTCCGGCTCTCGGCCAATTTCGAGCGGCCGCGCTGAACATCCGGCGAAAAGTACCGCCGCGACAATCACGCTTGCCAGCCTTACCGACCCGTTAAGTCTTCTGCCATCCACCTTCGCGGACTGCATGTTGAGCAAAGTCCTTCGACCATGGGTCATTGGCTCTGGGGTCCGCTTTGGCTTTGGGATCCCCCGGATTGGGCTGATCCGGCGAGAATGGATGCAAGCGCAGCAGCCTTGTCCGACGGCATGTCATTCAGGATCGCACTGGCAGAGCGTGCCTCGAGTTTGCTGAGAATGGAGGCCGCAATCGCAGGATCGAGCCGCGTGAGCTGCTCCGAGGCGGATTCAGGACGCATGGCGGCAAAAATGGAGACAAGCTGCGCGGTGGCCCTATTCTTGAAATCCTCGCGCAGCTTCATCCATTCCTTCAGCTCCGCCGACCTCGCGTTAAGCCGGGCAAGCCGCTCGTCGATCTCTTTCGCGAGCCCTTCCAGCTTTGCCGATTGATCGGCGAAGCGCGCATCGGCAGCGGCGTCGCGGATGGCCAGACAATACTGCGCCTGCAGTGGGCCAGACGGGATGACCTCGGCCATCGGCTTTGCACGTTGTGGCGCCTGCGCTTCCGAGGATGCTGTTCGCGCGTTCGTGCTTTTGCCGCCTGCGGCCAGACCAGGCCTCGATGACCCTGACGAGATGGAAAACACAGCAAGCGCGAGGCCGAGCCCGAGCAAGTAGCCGCCCAGTCGCCATCCGCGATGCTGCATCGGCAGGACTGTCGATCCCATTCGCCTCTCCACCGGCGGCATGCTGCTACTGCACCACCAGGTCGGCTTGCAGCGCACCCGCCGATTTGATGGCTTGCAGGATCGCGATGATGCCTGGCGGCTTGAGCCCCATGCGATTGAGTCCCGTCACCAGCGTCTGCAGATCCGCTCCATCGACGATGGCAAAATTCCCCTTTTCCTGACCCGCCGAGACGGCTGTCTCGTTCGTGACCGTGGTCTGCCCTCTCGAGAAAGGGGCCGGCTGTGAGACGGTCGGCGTCTCGGTGACACGAACGGACAGGTTGCCGTGCGTGACGGCCACGCGGCTGATCTTGACGTTTCGGCTGATGACGATCGTTCCGGTGCGCTCGTCGATGATGATCCGGGCCGGAGAGTCGGGACGAACTTCTATGATGCCGATTTCAGCGAGCAGACGTGAAGGATTTGCCGATCCGGGAACTGCGACGGCAACGGACGAGGGACCGTTGTCGCGCGCGATCGGCTGCCTGTACTTCTTCTTGGCGTAGTCGTTGATCGCATCGACGATCGCCACGGCAGTCGCAAAGTCCTGGTTCTTGAGCTCGAGATGCAAGACGCGATCCGACGGCCCCGGGCTGGGAGACGCGCGTTCCACGATCGCTCCCCCGGGAACGCGTCCGGCTGTGGGCACACCGTGCGTCAGGACCTCGTTCTGACCTTTCGCCTCGAAGCCCGAAACCGTTACTGCGCCCTGCGAAACAGCATAGACGACGTTGTCGGCGCCTTGCAGCGGCGTGAGGATCAAAGTGCCACCGGCGAGAGACGACGCATCGCCGAGCGACGTCACCGATATGTCGATCCGATTGCCTGGAACCGCAAATGCAGGAAGCTCAGCGGTCACAAGCACGGCAGCGACATTTCGCGTACGTGCGCCGAGACCGCGAATGTTGACGCCCATGCGCTCGAGCATCGACGTCATGGACTGATCCGTAAATGGCGCACTTCTGAGGCTGTCGCCGGTGCCCTTGAGGCCGGCAACCAGGCCGTAGCCGACGAGCTGATTGAAGCGCATCTCACGAACCGACGTGATGTCCTTGATCCTGACATCGGCGGTCGCCGGCGCCGCCAGCAGCGTCGAAAGCACAGCGAGAAGCAGCGCAAGGCGCATTCTAGCCGCCCCCGAGCGAGACGCTGCCGTCGGCCTGCACCACTCCGGTGACGACGATGCCGGTTTCAGGATTGCGCAGTTTCACCGCCTGCCCGACGACACCCGGCTGAAGCGCAACACCGAAGCCTTGGATAGCAAGGCCGCCACTGGCGAACGACAACTCGACCCGCTCGCCTTCCTTGAACATGTAAGGCTCGCGCACCGCGTTGACGGGAATGGCCGAGCCAGCAGGAAGAACGTGCTTCGCGACCTTTCCGATCACGGCCGCACGCGAGGTGTAGTGCGTGCGCAGCGCCTGCTCGTTGGCGAAAAGCTTCCGGTCCATGATCAGCTCTTCCGAGATCACATCGCCCGCCCGCAGCGTGACGGCCGGCACCGGAAACGAGAATGCGAGCGTCTCGGCATGTGCCGAGTGCACCATTCCCGCCAGCACGAGCGCCGCGATCGCCTTCCGCACAGCCTGCCCTCCCGTCATGTCGGCGCCCTTCAGCGCATGCCTTTGCTGACGGTGCTCATCATCTCGTCCGATGCCTGGATGATTTTCGAGTTCATCTCGTAGGCGCGCTGCGCCGAGATGAGCTCAGTGATCTCCTTGACGGCATCGACGTTCGACGCCTCGAGATAGCCCTGCTTGATGGGGCCAATGCCGTTTGTGCCTGCGATGCCGACGACGGCGGCCCCCGATGCGGCCGTTTCTCGATAGAGATTGCCGCCGAGCGGCGCGAGCCCGACCTCGTTGACGAAGCTCGCGATCGAAAGTTGCCCGAGCAGCCGCGGATTGGCTTCGCCCGGAATCTGCGCGAAAACCTGACCGCTGTCGTTGACTTGTATGGCGGTCGCCTCGGTTGGCACCGTGATTGCCGGCTGAACGACATATCCCTCGGCCGTCACGATCTGCCCAGTCGCGCTTTTGTTGAAGGCGCCGGCGCGCGTGTAGAGGGTTTCGCCATCGGGCCCCGTCACGCGAAAGAAGCCGCGCCCCATCAGAGCCAGATCGAGCGAGTTTCCAGTTTGCGTCAATGCGCCCTGCATGTGCAGGTTTCGGACGGCCGCTGCCCGGACGCCGAGACCGAGGCGCGCACCCTCCGGCACGACTTCGGCCCCGACGGTCGTCGGTGCGCCCGCCGCCCGCTCGATCTGGTAGAGCAGATCCGTGAACTCCGCCCGCGATCGTTTGAAGCTCGTCGTATTGATATTGGCGACGTTGTTGGCGATGACCTCGACGTTCAGCTGCTGAGCAGCCATTCCCGTTGCAGCGATGGCAAGTGCCCGCATGGCCGTTTCTCCGCTTCCCGTTCCCTAGACCGACATGCGGCTGATTTCGAGGTAGGCCGCGACGATCTTGTCGCGCACCGCAATGGCTGCCTGCAGCGTCTGTTCGGCTGACATGACCTGCTGGACGACGTCTTGCGTCGACGCCATGCCCCTGATGCCCGAGATCGAGACGGCTTCGGCTTCCTTGAGCTTCTGAGCGAGTCCCGCGACCGCATCCCCGATCAAAGTCGAGAAGTCGACCTCGGGCGCAGCGACACTTCCGACGGCGGGCTCGGTGCGCCGGGCGGGCGATGTCGGCGCAATCGACGGTGCCGAGACGTATGGCACCCGTGGCGAGATCGGATCGATATTCATCGGGCCCTCAGCAGATCGATCAGGTCGCCGATCATCTCGCGCGTCTGCTTCACGACCTGCAGATTCGCATCATAGGAGCGATGGGCCTCGCGCATGTCCGACAGCTCGACCAGAGGATTGACGTTGGGAAGCTTGACGTTGCCCGAAGCATCCGCGGCGGGATGCCCCGGATCGTACTCGACCCTGAACGGCGCCTGATCCGCACCAATGGAATCGAGCCTGACGATTGACGCGCCGCTGGCCCTGTCGAGCTCCGCCTTGAAGCTGACTGTCTTGCGCACATATGGATCAGCGCCGGATGTCGCCCCGGTCGAGGTTGCGTTGGCGAGGTTCTCGGAGATCACCCTCAACCTCGTCGATTGCGCGCGCAGCGCCGAAACCGACGAGATAACGGCTGATTTGAGATCGTCCGCCATGACTATCCTTTCGAGCTCGACAGCAGCATGCGGTGGAAGGCGCCGAGAACTCCGGTGACCATCGAATGCTGGGAGCGTGCCTCGCCGAGACTCGCCATTTCGAGCTCGAGGCTGACGCCATTGCCTGAATGCTTGGCTGCCGATTCAGCTCGCGGAACAAAATCGAAATCGCCACCGGCAATCTCGTCGGGCACGATATGACTGCGGTTCGTGCGCTCGACCGTGACGCGCGCATCGCGAAGGGCCGCCTCGAAAGGCACGATATCGCGCGGCTTGAAACCTGGGGTATCGGCATTGGCAATGTTGTTGGCGAGCGCGGACGTGCGCGCTTCCAGCCACTGCGTTCGTAAATGGCCAATGGAGAAAACGGCCAAATCTTTCATGGCATGCCCCGACGTTTGTTATGACCAGATTACGCCGCCAGCCTTGACCGAAGCTGGCTGATCGGCCCGTCAGCAGCCGGAAGCTGCCGCTTAGTCGAAAATGGCATCGTGTCGGCACAGGTTGTCGAGCATCACGCCGCGTGACTGGTCGGCGGATACTGCTTGCCGGTACGGGTCATCAGGTAGAGCAGGATCTCGGCCACGGCCCTGTAGAATTCCGGCGGGATCGGCCGATCCGTCTTGACGGCCGCATAGAGCGACCTCGCCAATGCCTTGTCCTCGATGACCGGAATATCGTGATCCTCGGCCATCTCGCGAATGCGCAGCGCGATATGATCGATACCCTTGGCGATGACGACGGGCGCGGCCGTCTCTCCCGGAACGTACCGGAGCGCCACAGCATAATGCGTCGGATTGGCGACAACGACGGTTGCCCGAGGTACGGCGGCAATCATCCTTTGCCGCGCCCGGCTGCGGGCGAGCGACCGCTGCCGGGCGCGAACGATCGGGTCGCCTTCCGCCTGCTTGTGCTCTTCCTTGAGTTCCTGCCGGCTCATGCGCAGGTCGCTGCGCCATTTCGCGCGGACCCAGAGGAGATCGATGGCGGCAAGGCCGACCATCAACAGGCCAGCCGTCAGGAAGATGCTGCCGATGTCACGAATGAGGCCGCGAACGAGATCGTCGGGACGCATCAGCGTGTAGGCAACGACGCGTTCGGGCGCAGTGCGCAGCTGCAGCAGTATCGTGTAGGCAACGACGCCGAATTTGACGAGCGATTTCAGAAACTCGGCGCGCCCCGCCGCGCCGAAAATGCGCTGCCAGCCTTTCGCCGGTGAAATGCGCGACATTTCTGGCGTAATTCTCTGCAGAACGAATCGCGGCGAGTTCTGGAAGGCCGAGGACAGCAGCCCCGGCAAGCCGAAGCCAAGGAAGACGGGAAGAGCTGCCATCCCTGCAAAAACGGCGACCAATCGGGCTAGCGCCATGACATCGTCGGCGTTCTCGAGACGCACGTCCCCCGGCCGGTCAAAGAAGAGGACGAGCCCGGGCACCAAGTGCATCGCCATCCAGGCAACAGCGATGGGAAACCCCAGCCCTGTGGCGATCAGAGCAGCCGCGCTGCCAAGCTCTCGCGAGAATGGCTGGTTTCCCTTCGCGAGCGCCTCTTCGACGCGCCGGGGTGTTGCCTCCTCTGTTTTTGATTCCTTGTCCTGGTCGTCAGCCATGCGGGGCTATCGGCCTGCTCTGTCCTTGATCGATGCGTCGCGCAGGACCGTCAGTCGGCGCATCTGCGGCGACGCCGGATGCCCGCAGGTCAACCTTCGCTTGGCCTGCCCAGCTCACGCACGGCGACGCCAAATCGCTGCCCCGCCTCGTCGAGAACGACAACCTCGCCTCGCGCCACCAGCCGGTCGTTCACGACGATATCGACCAGATCCCCGACCTTGCGGTCGAGCGGAATGATGGAGCCGCGGGCCAGATTCATCAGCTTGGACACCGGCATGCGCGTTGCGCCCAGCACGATGCGGACGGAGACGGGAATGCGCATGACCGCCTCTTGTCCGCGCATGTCCCAGCCACCCTGCTCCACCGGCTGGCCCTGCGCCGTGCCGCCGGCCTGTCGGGCGGCGTTGCCTTGCAGGCCTGGCATCGGAGGCGTCCCCTTTGCGGCGCCAGCTTCCGCGTCCGGCTTCTCGTTCATCTCTATCTCCTCAGGCCGCCTTGGCCATGCTCTCGGCCCCTGGCACGGGAGCGCTGAGCGTCTGCTGCTCGAGCTCGTCGACAGAGGGTCGATCGGCCGCCGAAATGACTTTCCGACCATGCTCGACTGCGATCTGCGGCATGGCGCCGTTCATGAACGCGAGCAGCGTTTGCTTGATCACTACGTATTGGCGCATGCGCTTCTCGCGCACGATCTTGATCTGCGTCGCGATCGGGGTGAACACGGCATATGAGAAGAAAATGCCGGCAAACGTCCCGACCAGCGCCGCACCGATGAGATGCCCCAGAACTTCCGGGGACTGGTCGAGTGCGCCCATGGCCTTGATCACGCCGAGCACGGCCGCCACGATGCCCAGCGCAGGCAGGCCTTCGGAAGCGGCGACAAGCGCGCTATAGGCTTTCAGCTTGTCGGCCCGGGTCGTCTGGATTTCCTCGTCCATCAGCGCCTCGATCTCATGAGTGCGGGCATTGCCCATCAGGATCAGGCGAAAATAGTCACAGATGAACGTCAGCAGCCGCGGGTGCTCGAGGATCTTGGGAAAGCTCTTGAAGACGGCTGATTCCTGCGGATTGTCGATATGCTTCTCGACTTCGCCCCGCGGCTTCGAGCGGACCTCCCGCATCAAGACGAACAGGCATCCGAGGATGACCAGGAAGTCCTCCTTCTGGGGTGCCGCCCCCTTGATCGCCTCGACGATCGCAACGCCCGTGTCCTTGATCGTCTTCAGCGGGTTGGCGACGATGAAGGTCCCCAAGGAGGCGCCCAGAATGATCACGTACTCCCAGGGCTGCCAGATGACGTAGATGTGCCCGCCCATGGCGGCAAAGCCGCCGAGCATGCACCCAAGGGTCACGACCAGACCCACGAAAATCGTCATGACTGCGCCCCCCAGTCGCACGAGCCCCGATCAAACATGACAGCTCTGGCTTGTGTGAGCCTTGATGATGGTGATCCATGGCCGTGCAAGCGGGCTGGCACGGAGCGGGAAAAGACTCGCGTAAGCATTGCAGGCTTAGAATGGCGTTAACGGATTGGGTTCGGGGACGGGCATGTCGACGACGATCGCGGCTTTCAGGCAGATATCCAGCAATCTCCCGAGCACGCTCGATCAGGTCGCCAAGGACCCGCAGGTCGAACGTGAAAGCGAATATTACCTGGCGAATATCTCGAAGATTAAGTCGATCGACGACTTCATGGGCAATGACCGCATCTACCGCTACGTCATGAAGGCCTATGGTCTCGAGGAGATGACCTACGCCAAGGCCTTCATCCGCCGCGCCCTGACGGAAGGCGTCGACGACAGCGACAGCTTCGCCAACCGGCTGGCCGATCCCCGCTACAAGGAGCTGGTCGCGGATTTTAACTTCGAGCGCTACGGCGAGACGACGACCGTTTTCAGCCGCACGCAGCAGGGCACGGTGGACCGATATGTGCGCCAGACCCTCGAGGTGCAGGCCGGAGACAGCAACGACGGCGTGCGGCTCGCGCTCTACTTCCAGCGCAAGGCGGACACCGTCACGACGCCCTACGCGCTGCTGGCCGACAAGGCCTTGCTCAAGGTGACCCAGGTCATGCTCGGCCTGCCCGAAGCCTCCGGCTCGCTGGACATTGAGCGCCAGGCCGATCTCATCAGCAAGAAGCTCGACATCGAGGACCTGAAGGACCCCGAGAAGCTCGACAAGATGCTGACCCGGTTCACCGCCCTCTGGGATCTCGATAACGCACAGCCTGCACCGATCTTGAGCTTGTTCGACACTGCGTCCTCGGGCGGCGGCATAGCAACGGACCTGCTGAGCCAGGTGCAGAAGACGCTGAGGCGAGGCTGATCGATGGAACCGGGGCTTTACGTCGGTCTGTCGGGTCAGCTAGCGCTCCAGCGGCGTCTGGACACGATTGCCGGCAACGTCGCGAATGCCAGCACCACCGGCTTCAGGGCCGAGAACGTCACGTTCGAGACCGTCCTCTCGCGCCAGTCGATCGCCTATTCCGATGCGGGCAAAGCCACCTACGCCATGAGCTCGGGACCTGTGTCCGAGACGGGCAATCCGTTGGACATCGCCATCGAGGGCGATGCGTTCCTGTCTGTCGCGACGCCGGGCGGCAATGTGCTCACGCGCGACGGACGCATGCGCATCTCAGCCAACGGTGACATCGAAAGCATCGACGGGCACGCCATCCTGGATGTTGGCGGCGGACCGCTGCGCATCAATCCGGCCCTCGGCCCGATCCAGATCGCGCGCAACGGGGCCATCAGCCAGAACGGCAACGAGGTTGGCACGATCGGGCTGTTCCGCGTCCCGGCCGACGCGACCCTGACCCGCGGACCGAACTCAGGCTTCACCAGCGACAAGCCGGCCGAGCCCGTCGTCGATTACCGGACGGCCGGCGTCCTGCAGGGCTATCTGGAGGGCGCTAACGTCAATCCCGTGCTGGAAATGACACGGCTGATTTCGGTCTCCCGCGCCTTCGATGCGCTCTCATCCTCGATCGAGCAATCCGATCGCAAGCTCACCGATGCCATTCGCACTCTCTCTGAAGGACATCGATGACGATCGCACCTGATGGGGCGGCCAGTTTGCCCGCGTTGAGCACCTTGCGCGGCGGCGGCCGTCTCGATCGCCTCGTTGCAGCTCTCGCGCCGACCGGGCGTGATCTCGCCTTCATTCGGATAGGCGGCCGTGTCGAGGAGGGGACGGCCAGTCACGTCCGCGTCGGCGGCCTCGCGCGGCAGGTAGGTCTCGGCAGTTGCGTGGAGGTCGAGGCCGGCAGCCAGCGCAGCCTTGGCGAGGTGATCGGCATCCAACAGCAGAGCGTGACGATCAAGCTGTTCGCGGCGGCACCGCGCATCGGCCTCGGCTCCCGCGTCTGGGTCCACGACGAACTCGTGATCCGGCCCGACGAGAGCTGGATCGGACGCACCGTCAACGCTCTCGGGCAACCGATCGACGGCGATGGCGACATCGGCCAGGGCAACACAGCCTATCCAATCGACGGCGCGCCGCTCGAGCCGCTCGCACTCGACCGCATCCGCAGTCCTTGCACGACCGGCGTTCGCGCCATCGATCTTTTCACACCGATCTGCACCGGACAGCGGATCGGCGTTTTTGCCGGCTCCGGCGTCGGCAAATCGACCCTCATTTCGATGCTTACACGTTCCTCGGGCTTCAAGACGGTCGTCGTCGCGCTGGTCGCCGAGCGCGCCCGCGAGGTCCGCGAGTTCATCGAGGACGTGATCCGGCCGAGCGGCGCCAGAGCCGTGACCGTCGTCGCCACGAGCTCCGAAAGCGCAATGATGCGCAAGCTTTCGGCAAAGACGGCCATGACGATGGCCGAGTACTTCCGCGATCGCGGCGATGACGTGCTGCTGGTTGTCGACTCTGTCACGCGCTATGCGCATGCCATGCGCGAGATCGCCCTCGCCGCCGGCGAGCCGCCCGTCGCACGCGGCTATGCACCGTCGGTCTTCGCCGAGTTGCCAAGGCTTCTCGAGCGGGCCGGGCCCGGCACCCCGACGAGCGGATCGATCACCGGTATTTTCTCGGTGCTCGTCGACGGTGATGATCACAACGACCCGGTCGCAGACACAGTGCGCGGCATCCTCGACGGCCACATCGTTCTTGATCGGTCGATCGCGGATCAGGGCCGCTACCCGGCCATCAATCCGCTGTCGTCCATCTCACGGCTCGCCGGACTGGCGTGGACGAAGGAGGAAGCCACGCTGGTGCGCAAGCTGCGGGCGCTGATCGCACGCTACGAGGACACGCGCGAGCTGCGCACGCTCGGCGCCTACAAGCCGGGCGCCGATCCGGAGCTCGACCAGGCGGTTGCCGTTGTGCCGATCATCTATCGGCATCTCAGCCAGGCTCCCGACGATCCGGCGAGCAGCAAGCCATTCGACGAGCTCGCCGCTGCGCTCTCCGAGCTGCAGTCCGCGGACAAGGGGCGGAGCGCCGAGCAGCTTTCACGGGGGACCGGGACAGTGGCTCAGGCACAGCCGGCGCCTGGGCGCCAATGACCGCCTCGCCAACAGCGACATTTGAAGACGAGGACAAGCCGTGCGCGAACTCTATCTGAGCGAGATCAGGTCCTTCGAGGGTTTCGCGACCGACGCCAAGTGGGACTACGCCCAGTTCACGAACGGCTACGGCACGAAGGCGCGTTTCGAGGGCGAGCGCATCGACGAGGCGGAGGCCAAGACGCGATTTGCTGCTGAGATCGAGCAAGCTCGCAACTTCGTCGAGCGCCACGCCCAGGGATGGGACGAAGGCACGAAGGCGGCGCTGACGTCGCTGACCTTCAACGCCGGCACCCGTTGGGCATCGAGCGGGCTCGGCGAGGCGGTGCGATCGTTCGACATCGATAGCGTGCGGGAAAAGTTCCTGTCCTACACGAAGGCGGGAGGCGTTGACCTGCCGGGCTTGGTGCGCCGCAGGCTCGAGGAGGTCACCTGGATCGGCAGGGACGGTGATCCGGGCGCAGCGCTCATGGCATCGACCGCAGACCATGGCGCGCGCCCCACAGGTGCGATCGTGACTTCGGCAGCCGCGCCTCGGTCATCTCCATCACCAGAATTCCAGACTGCCCCGGCATCGCCGGCGCAACCGAGCGAGACGGCGATGGCAAGCCCGCTCACAGCGAGCGAGCGGCATTCAATAGCGTCGCTCGATCTCATTTTGCTGGCGCTCGAGTTGGCGGCGACGCCCTCGCTCGCGAGCGCCCGGCAGGGCGATGATGCCAAGGCCAAGTCTGGGACGGCCTAGCGCCAGCAGCGACGGCGCATCAACCGGCCGGTTCACCGTCGGCAGCGGGCGGTTGTCCACAACGCACGCAATCGATCGTTTGACGCAGCGCCAGCAACCTAAGATAGAGTATCCGAGGATAGCACGCATATCTCGAATCTCCGTCCAGTCGCCAGGTCGGCCATCGAGAGAGCCTGGCTGCGCAAGGCTGCAATCTCCGTCTCGAGGAGTAAAAGTCAGTGATGACCTACGGGGAGCTCGAGCGGACTCTCGGTCACGATGTCGTGCGACACGTGGAGGCGTCATTCGGGCAGGCGCTCGGATCTGCGGCAGGCAGCGACCGCCCCGAGACATATGAGGCCCTGCTCGAATTGCTGCCGGCCCTGCTGGCTGCCTCGATCATCACCAGGGTGTTTGGGGCTGCGGATCGCGCCCGGCAGCTTGCAGGGCGCTTGATCGCATTGGTGGACACGTCTTTGTCGATCGGGAAGAGCGATATGCCCCGAAGCTGACCTGATATTCTACGCCACCTGCCGAAGGTTGCGCCGCATGGGCACGACCCGCGCATCCACGGCTTGGCCGATGTAGTCGTCGATGAGAAGACGTGCCGACCGCAGGTTGTCGGCAACGCCGATAAACTCGAAATCGACATCGAACGTCAGCAGGTGCCGAGCGTCGGCCGCCGGCACCACATAGCCGAGAAGAGCCCCTTCGGGCGAAAGAACCTCTTCCTGAGTCGCAGGGAACTGGGACATCGCCATATCCGATTGCACTGAAGGAAACCGGCGTCATCCGGCGGGCAGCGGCGTCATGCCTGCGACCAATGTGCAGCACAAAAGTCTCGATCGCGTTCGCCCGCTCGCTTCAATCTTATCGATTAACCTTCACAGCCGCAGATGAACGGTTGCACTTGCCCGGATTGCCTAGGCAGCCGCTGAGCCATCACCGTCGCCCAGCTCTTACGTCTCATTGATTGCAGGGATGTGGCAAAGGCGAGGCGCAACTGACCCGGGCTGATTAAAGCACTGATTTTTCTTGCCCGAGCGCAGCCGTCACCTCATGCGGACGGCGAATTGAACCGATCGCACCACCAATGAATGAACGCCTGTGCCGTGGCTAGTTTTTTTTGATCTCGACGCCGGGAGCCTTCACCACGGTGTTGTAATGCGAATCCCAATAAAGATATCCGAGCACGCCGGCAGCAACGACCAGAGCGCCAATTATGAATGAGCGCATATCTTCCTCCCTCAGTTGCAGTCGCCGAAACGCTTGGGCGGGAGAACGGTTCCAACCGTCGCCCGTTTTTTTTGCAGCGGACAGTCCGATCACAGCAATCGAGCCGAGAGGCGGCATTGTGGCGATCGCGCCAAAGTGATCTGCCGGAGGTGTTTCGCAAATGCAGTCGTCCCACCGCACGCACAGAAGCCACACTGCCAGACGCACTGTGGAAAGTCTGCGCTGTCCACAGACCACATTGCTCGACGATGCAGAAGCTGAGTGCTATATGAACATTCATTCATCGAGCGGGTCGATGACTACGACAGAGCGAGGGGAAACGGAATGTCAGTCGTCGCCCAAACAATCGCAGTCGAAAAGCTGATCGAGAAATATATAAGCGATATCAGCAATTTGAAAGATCGCCTTGCGTTAGAGCATGGCGAGGACGATGTCGGCGCGTTGCGCTCCCGCGTCGTTGATGCCGAAGGTACCTTGTTGTACTTGAATGGTCTTTTGGACGCACTGAACCTTGTTCCAAAAGACACGCTGGATGATGCTTACGCGCCTGCAGTGGCATTGACGGCATCCGCAATGTCGCCCGGCCGAGCGGCGAGACGCACTGCCTGACAATCAGGACAACGTACCAGGAGCATCAAACTCGAACGCTGGCCAAGTCGCCGGCAGGGCTAGACCGCGACAGACAACTCACCACTCATGGCGAGTCAAAATCTGAGCTGTTGATTTGAATGGTGCCCAGGGGCGGAATTGAACCACCGACACTGCGATTTTCAGTCGCATGCTCTACCAACTGAGCTACCTGGGCGAAGACCGTTCAGCATACCTGCCGGAAAGGAAAGCGCCGGCCCTTATAGGTGCCACTCCGCAGCCTGTCCAGCGTCAATGAGACGTGAACGGCACTCGTCCTTCAAGATCGGCGCCCTCGCTACCGTAGGGTTGTCCGCATCAGGCAAAGTTGCCGCATTGAGCGCCAATGAGCCGTTTAACAGCAGTGTCTGAAGCCGCTTGAGAACCTGCCTCCGGTGAGTAGCGAGCAGGTTACCGATCTTCGATTCGAGGCTGGGTGGCCTTCGCTGCGCATCCCGTGCATGCGCCTCATCACGCGCAGCCACGCCCAACCGGCT
>OEIU01000878.1_pt1 | contig 23439 bp, 22 predicted proteins | sample 1539221 | NCBI WGS metagenome assembly OEIU01 (sample SAMN03792071, study PRJEB22550) | activated sludge metagenome | feature: wastewater treatment plant; material: activated sludge; isolation source: Wastewater treatment plant of a petroleum refinery complex | place: Argentina: Zarate | collected...
TCGCGCGGCAGCGGGAAGAACGTGTTCTCGCTGCTCATCGTCACCGTCTCGATCGTCAGGTCGAAGCGCTTGCCGAAGGCTTCGATCACTTCATTGACGAGCACTTCCGGCGCGGAGGCGCCGGCGGTGATGGCGATCGCGCGCACGTCCTCGTAGAGCGACCAGTCGAGGTCGCGCGCGCCGTCGACGAGCTGCGCCTTCGGGCAGCCGGACCGCTCTGCCACTTCGCGCAGGCGCTGCGAATTCGAGGAATTCGGCGAGCCGACGACAATGACGGCGTCGACGTTCGGGCTGATCGCCTTGATCGCCTCCTGCCGATTGGTCGTGGCGTAGCAGATGTCCTGCTTGTGCGGGCTGATGACGTTGGGAAAGCGCGCTTTCAGCGCGGCGACGATCTCCGCCGTGTCGTCCAGCGACAGGGTCGTCTGGGTGACGAAGGCGAGATTGTCGGGATCGGCGATCTCCAGCGCCTCGATCTCGGCGACCGACTGGACGAGCTGGACCGCGCCGTCCGGCAACTGGCCCATGGTGCCGACCACTTCCGGATGGCCGGCGTGACCGATCAACAGCACCTTGCGGCCGCGCTTGTGGTGGATTTCGGCCTCGCGGTGCACTTTGGTGACCAGCGGGCAGGTCGCGTCGATCGCGAAGAAATTGCGGGACGCGGCCTCCGCCGGCACCGATTTCGGCACGCCATGGGCCGAGAAGATGACCGGCGAATTTGTGTCGGGAATTTCAGAGAGGTCCTCGACGAAGACCGCGCCCTTGGCCTTGAGGCTTTCCACGACATAGCGGTTGTGGACGATCTCGTGGCGCACGTAGACCGGCGGCCCGTAGCGGTCGATCGCCCGCTCCACCGCCTCGATCGCCCGCACGACGCCGGCGCAGAAGCCGCGCGGCGCGCACAGGATGATCTTCAGCGCGGCCTTGTCCTCGGCCGAGCCGGCCCTGGCCTCGGTAATGGCTGTCATGCGACGACGCGTCTCCTGCGGCCGATGCGGCCCATGGCGTCTTAAATGGCCGGGTTCGACGGCAGGATCAAGGCCGCAGGCTCTCCCTGCCCGGCTCCCGCCCATGTGATCCGCCCTCGGATTGCGCAGGCGCGTCCGTCCGACTATCAAAGCGGCGGACGCCGCCCGCCGATGCGGATTGTTCCGGCCTGTCGCCGATACGAATAGCGCAAAGGATCCGCATGGCGCGCGATGTGACCGACACCACGCATATTTCGTCGCGCGACGAGCTGGTGGGCTGGATTGAGGCGGGCTGCAAGCCGCCGGACCAGTTCCGAATGGGCGCAGAGCACGAGAAAATCCCGTTCTACACGGCCGATCATTCGCCCGTGCCCTACGACGGCCGCAGCGGCGGCGACGGCATTCGCGCCCTGCTGGAGGGCCTGCAGGCGAAGCTGGGCTGGGAGCCGATCATGGACGGCCCGGCCCTGATCGGCCTCTATGACGAGGTCGGCGGCGGGGCGATCTCGCTCGAGCCCGGCGGACAATTCGAGCTCTCCGGCGCGCCTGTCGAGACCGTGCACGCGGTCGAATCGGAGTTCGACGCGCATATGGCGGCCGTCAAGGCGATCGCCGGCCCGCTCGGCATGGGCTTCCTCGACATCGGCATGAGCCCGCTGTGGACGCGCGCGGAGACGCCCGTGATGCCGAAGCAGCGCTACGACATCATGATGCGCTACATGCCCAAGGTCGGCTCGCGCGGCCTCGACATGATGTTCCGGACCTCCACGGTGCAGGTCAACCTGGACTTCCAGAGCGAGCGGGACATGGTGCGCAAGCTGCGCGTCTCGCTCGCGCTGCAGCCGGTCGCGACCGCGCTGTTCGCCAACTCGCCCTTCACCGACGGCCGGCCGAACGGCATGCTGTCGATGCGCTCGGAAATCTGGCGCGACACCGACAGGGCGCGCACGGGCATGATGCCCTTCGCCTTCGAGGCCGGCATGGGCTTCGAGCGCTTCGTCGACTATGCGCTCGACGTGCCCATGTATTTCGTCAAGCGCGGCGACCATTACCACGACGTCGCCGGCGCGAGCTTCCGCGACCTGCTGGCCGGCCGGCTCGCGCAACTGCCGGGCGAGCGCGCGACCATGGCCGACTGGGCCAACCATCTCTCGACGCTGTTCCCGGAGGTGCGCGTCAAGCGCTACATCGAGATGCGCGGCTGCGACGTCGGCCCGCGCGCCCACATCTCCGCCCTGCCCGCGCTGTTCGTCGGCCTGCTCTACGATCCCCAGGCGCTCGACGAGGCGGAGCAGCTCGTCGCGGACTGGACCGCCGGGGACCGGCAGACGCTGCGCGACGACGCCCCGAGGCTCGGGCTCGCGGCGGCGGTGCGCGGACGTCCGTTGCAGGCCGTGGCGAAGGATACGCTGGCGATCGCGCGCGGGGGTCTCGCCCGGCGCGCGCGCAAGGATGCGCAAGGGCGCGACGAGAGCCGTCATCTCAGCGTGCTGGAAGGCTATGCCGACAGCGGCCGGCCGCTCGCGGCCGATCTGCTGCGCCGTTACGAGACGAACTGGGGCCGCAGCGTCCTGCCGACGTTCAAGGAATGCGTTTTCTGAGGCGTTCCGGCGCCGTCAGCGCTGGAACACGCCGCCGAGCGGCGGGCCTGCCCGCAGCCGCGTCACGTTTCCCGACCGCATGGCGGCGGGACGCGCGCCGTCGCGCGGCGGGGCGACGAATCCGGAGCCGAGGCTCGCCGAACCCTGCATCACCTGCGCCTCGACGCGCACATGGCGGCCGACGCTCAGGCAATTGTCGGCGCCGCTGATGGTGGCGCTCTCGGGGCTGTAGGACATGCAGCCGCCGGCAATGGCGGGGCCAGCGAAAACAGCGAGGCAGAGGACGGAGATTCCGGACGCCGAATATTTGATGATCGGTCGGGCCGCGCCCCTGCCGTCTGGATTTTGCATCGTCGCCCTCAGAGCTTCCGCGGAACGAGGTTCCGGCTGATGTCTAGCGAAGCGGCATCGGTTTGGGCGAACATCGTGGCGAGATCGTGACCTGCGGGGCGCTCACGCCCAATCTCCGAAAACGCTCTGCACGAGCGCCATTCCTGCCACAGCCGCCGTGTCCGCGCGCAGAATGCGCGGTCCGAGCGAAATCCGCAGCGCCCGCGGCGCCGTGAGCGCGAGCGCGCGCTCCTTCTCGTCGAATCCGCCTTCCGGGCCGATGAGCAGGCCAACGGCCCGCGGCCCCTCGCCGCGCGCGGCGCGCAGGGCCTCGAGGGGATCGGCGATCGCGGCGTCCTCGTCGCAGAAGACCAGCAGCCGGTCGGGCGGCCATTGCGCGATCATCCGCTCGAACGGCGTTTCCGCTTCCACCTCCGGCACGCGCAGCACGCCGCATTGTTCGGCGGCCTCGATCACATTGGCGCGCATACGGTCAAGGTTGAGGCGCGCGACCTGCGTGCGGCGCGTCAGCACGGGGCGCAGGCGCGCGGCTCCCATCTCGACCGCCTTCTGAACGGCGTAGTCGAGCCGGGCGTGCTTCAGCGGCGCGAAGCAGAGGTCGATGTCCGGGCCGCCCTCCTGCGGACGGGTCTGCTCCTCGAGCGCAAGGATTGCCTCGCGCTTCTTCGCCTCCGCGATCGAGGCGAGCCACTCGCCGTCGCGGCCGTTGAAGACGAGCAGTTTGTCGCCTTGCTTCAGACGCAGGACGTTGAGGAGGAAATTGGCGCGATCCGCGCCCGCCGCGATCCGCGCGCCCGCATGCAGGGCGTCTTCGACGAACAGGCGGGTCGCGGCGAAATCGTAGCGCGCCATGAGGCTAGACGCCGTCATTGCGAGCGAAGCGAAGCAATCCAGGAGTCGCAGCGCGACTCTGGATTGCTTCGTCGCTCCGCTCCTCGCAATGACGGTTATGCGTCACGCGCGGCGCCTCAGCACGCAATGCGTTCGCAGGCGCGCACGTTCTTCACCATGCGGGCGATCGTCTTCGGGCCCGGCCAGCCGCCGACGCCCATGCCGTTCATGGCGAAGGAGGGCGTCGCGTCCATGGCGAGCGCGCGGCCGGTCTGGACGTGCAGCGACAATTGCTTGCGCATGTCGCCGCCGTCGGCCTTCTCTTCCAGCGCCTTGGCGTCGAGGCCGAGTTTTTTCGCATGATCGAGCGCGCCCATGCCGTCGAGCGGGCCGCGATGGCCGAGCATGGCGCGATGAAGCGCATAGGCCTTTTTGTCGTCGTAGATGGCGCGCGCGGCCATGGCGACCTTGGCCGCCTGCACGCTGCCGAGCGACAGAATGGCGTTCTGCACGAGGATCAGACTGAAGTCCCTGTCGCCCGAGACGAGCTTGTGGAGATCGGGCGCCGACTTTTTGCACCACGGACAATTGTAGTCGAAGAACTCGTAGAGAATCGCGTCCGGGCTCTTGCCGCCGGCGACGATGACGCCGGGCAGGTCGAGCGAAATGTCCGACGGCAGGCGCCAGGTCGGCGCCGGCTTGCCGTCGTCGCCGCGAAATTCATCGTCTGCGCGCGCAACCGTCGAGACGAGCGCCGTCGCCGCGCCGCCAATGAAAAACCGCCTGTCCATCATGCAGCCTCTGTCGCGGCGCCCACGAGCTTGCGCGCGTCGAGCGCGCTGATCGGATGGCCGAAAGCGTAGCCCTGCGCGAATTCGCAGCCGAGCTGGTAAAGCTCGATCGCGTCCGATTCCGTCTCCGCGCCTTCGGCGACGACTTCCATGCCGAGATCGTGCGCGAGCGCCACGATCGAGCGCAGGATGACCGGCCGCGCGCCGGACGCGTTCTGCTGCACGAAGGAACGATCGATCTTGATCGTGTCGAAGGGGAAGCGCTGGAGATAGGCGAGCGAGGAATAGCCGGTGCCGAAATCGTCGAGCGAGAGACCGGCGCCGAGATTCTTGATGCGGGTCAGCATCTGCGCGGCATATTCCGGGTTCTCCATCACCAGGCTTTCGGTGAGTTCGAGCTTGAGCGTGCCGCGGATGACGTCGGAGCGGGTCAGCGCGTTCTTCACGTCCTGCAGCAGATCGTGGCGCAGGAGCTGGCGCGAGGAGACGTTGACGGAAGCGAAGATCGGCGGGTCGACGTCGAGCGCCTTCTGCCAGGCGGCGAGCTCGCGCGCGGTGCGCTCGAGAACGAAGACGCCGAGCTCGACGATGACGCCGGTTTCCTCCGCGATCGGAATGAACACGTCCGGGCCGAGACGCCCGAGGCTCGGGTGATCCCAGCGCAGCAGCGCCTCGAAGCCGGCGACGGTGCGATCCTCCAGCCGCACGATCGGCTGGAAATAGACCTTGATCTCGCCGCGCGAGAGCGCGCGCCGCAGATCGGCCTCGAGCGCCAGCCGGTCGGAGCGCTGGCTGCGCATGCCCGGCCGGAAAACCTCGATCCGATTGCCGCCGACGCGCTTGGCGTGGCGCATGGCGATCTCGGCGTCCTTGAGCATGTCGTCGCGCTTGGAATGCGTCTGCGGATCGAACAGCGCGATGCCGACGGAGGCCGACAGCGCGATCTCGCGCTCGGCGAAGGAGACGGGCGTCGCCAGCGCGCGGCGGATCGTCTCGGCGAGCTGCACGACATGCTCGGGATTGCTCTCCGACAGCACGATCACCGCGAACGTGTCGCCGGAGACGCGCGCCAGCGTGTCCTGCGGCTGCAGCAAGCGTGACAGTCTTCGCGCAGCGGTCAGGAGAATCGAATCCCCCGCCGAAATGCCGATCGTCTCGTTGATCTGCTTGAAGCGGTCGATGTCGATGCAGAGCACTGTCGGGCGCGCGGCGTCGGCGCGCGCGAAGGAGAGCGCGGCTTCGAGACGGTCGAAGAACAGTTCGCGGTTGGGCAGGCCGGTCAGATTGTCGTGCACGGCGTCATGCAGCAGGCGCTCCTGCGCGGTGCGCTCGTCGGTGACGTCGACCAGCGTGCCGACGACGCGGATGACCTCGCCGTCGGGGCCGACGACGGGCCGGCAGCGCAGGCGATACCAGAGATAGTGCCCATCCGCCGCGCGCAGACGGAATTCCTCGTTGATGCGGCCGCGGCGCTGCTCCAGCAGCGTGTCGAGGCAGGCGCGATAGCGGTCGCGCTCGAAGGGATGCAGGATCTCGAGCCAGTTCGACGCGGGCCCTTCCAGATCGCCGCGCTCGAGCCCGAGATGCGCCTCGACTTCCGGGCTGACGTAGATGTGGTCGGCCGGCACGTCCCAGTCGAAGATGACGTCGGCGGCGCCCGTCACGGCCAGCGCCTTGCGCTCGACGTCGGAGATGGCGCCCTGCGCGAGGCCGCCCGAGGCGAAGGCGTTCTGCATGACGGTGAAGCCGATGAGCATGACGATCAGCACGAGGCCGCCGATCAGCGTCGGCCCGACGATGTCGTTCGACAGCGCGCCGGTGACCGCGAACCCCGCCGCGCAGACCCAGGCCAGCAGCAGGAACCACGTCGGGATCAGCATGATCGCGCGGTCGTAGCCGTGGGTCGAGAGATAGACGACGAGCAGGAGGCCGGCGCCCGCGACGGTCGCGAGCGAAATATGCGCGACGCCGGCGGCGACGGACGGATCGTACCAGGCGAGCCCCAGCAGCGCGAGCAGGAAGACGACCCACAGCGCCACGACATGCGAGGCGCGCACATGCCAACGGTTGAGATTGAGGTAGGCGAACAGAAACACCACGAGCGTCGCGGAGAGAATCGTCTCGGCCGCCGCGCGCCAGAACCGGTCTGCGTCGACCCCCACGCCAAATGCGCGCGCGAAAAAGCCGAAGTCGATGCAGACATAGGCGAAGACCGCCCAGGCGAGCGCCGCCGCGGCGGGGAAAATCACCGCGCTCTTGACCACCACGACGATGGTGAGGAACAGCGCCAGCAGGCCGGAAATGCCGATGACGATTCCCTTGTAGAGCGTCAGGCTGGTCGCGCGGTCCTTGTAGGCTTCGGGATCCCAGAGATAGAGCTGCGGCAGGTTGGGGGTGCGCAACTCGGCGACGTAGGTGACGGTGGTGCCGGGATCGAGCGTCACGCGGAAGACGTCGGCGTCCGGATTTTCCTCCGATTCCGGCGGGAAGCCTTGGCTCGCCGTGATGGCGTTGATGCGCACGGCGCCGAGATCGGGCCAGATCACGCCCGAGCCGACGAGGCGGAAATGCGGCGCGACCAGCAGCCGCTCGATCTGCTCGTCGGTGTCGTTGGTGAGCGCGAAAACGATCCAGGACGGGCGCGCGCCCTCCTGCTTGGCGCGCACCTCGATGCGGCGGACGATGCCGTCGGAGCCCGGCGCCGTGGACACCTGCAGGCGGTCGCCCTGCGACGAATAGGATTCGACCGCGCGGGTGAGATTGATCGCCTGGGAATCGAGGGGCACGCGCACGGATTCGATCGCGCGCGCCGGCAGGCATTCGGCGGCCAGAACGAGGACGGCCAGGAACAATCGGACCAAACGCACGAATTCTCTCTTTCGGGGACGGCCGCCCGCGGAGGCTGAAAACCTGCCCGGGGGGTGCGCCCTGTTCGTGTCGGAAGTTTGACTGGTAAAGCCTCTCGCGCGAGCCGGCAAGAAGCCTCAGGCGCAGGCGGCGCCGTCGTCGTTGCGCGCGCGTAGACGCGGCGGCAGCGGCGGGTCGTTTTCCAGCACGGCGAAGAGCAGATGGTCCTGCCAGCGGCCGTTGATGCGCAGATAGGAGCGCGCCAGTCCCTCGCGCCTGAAGCCGGCGCTTTCCAGCACGCGAATCGAGGCGGCGTTGGTGGGCAGGCAGGCGGCTTCCACCCGGTGCAGGCGCAGCGTCTGGAAGGAATAGGCGACCGCCGCGCGCAGCGCCCGCGACATATAGCCCTGCCCCGCGTAATCCACGCCGACCCAGTAGCCGATGGTGGCCGCCTGCGCGACGCCGCGGCGGATCTGGCCGATGGTGAGGCCGCCGACCAGCGCCTTGTCCCGCGCCCGGAAGATCAGGAAGGGAAAAGCCTCGTCGCGCGCCATTTCCTCGGCGTGCCGCCTGATGCGGCGGCGAAAGGCGGCGCGGGTCAGATCATCGGCCGGCCAGATGGGCTCCCAGGGGGTGAGGAAGTTGCGGCTGTGCTCGCGCAGGCGCGCCCAATCCGGGAAGTCGGCCATTTCGGCCGGACGCAGGAAAACGCCGTCGCCGCGCACGAAAGCGCTGTGGTCTGTGCTCGGCCCCAGTCGAAACAAGGCCATATGTCAGCCCGTCCTCAACCGCTCGGCGACGCGGTCCGCCGTCAGGCCCCGGCCGGTCGGCCCCACGGCGGCAAGCGTCGGCGCGCTCGACAGCAGGCGGCGGCCGACGGCGCGCACATCGGCCAGCGTCAGGCCATCTATTTCGCCGATGATTTCCGATCGCGCAAGCACGCGGCCGAAGATCGCCGTCTGCCGGGCGATCTGGCTGACGCGGGATGGCGAGGATTCGAGCGCCGCCAGGAGCGAGACCTTGGCCTGCGCCTTGGCGCGCCGTAATTCCGTTTCGCTCAGGTCCTCGACCGCGGCGGCGATGCAATCCATGGCGACATGCGCCAGTTCGGCGGCGTCGCGCGGATCGGTCGCCGCCTGCAGGCCGAAGATGCCGGTATCGTCGTAGGACCAGTTGAACGTGTCGATCGAGTAGGCGAGGCCGCGCTTCTCGCGGACTTCCTGAAAGAGACGCGAGGACATGCCGCCGCCGACCGCGCCGGAGAAGACATGGGCGGCGCAGGCCTGCGCATCGCGGTGGCCGACGCCCTCGAAGGCGATAACGACATTGGCCTGTTCCGCGCCATGTCGCGATTTCCGCTCGCCGCCGCGATAGCGGGCCGGCTCGAAGGCGGGCGGGTCGACCTGCGGCATCGGGCCGAAGAGGCGCTCCGAGGCGCGCACGATCTCGTCGTGGCTCACCGCGCCCGCCGCCGAGACGATGAGGGAATTGGCGCCGTAGAAGCGGTCGAGATAGGCGCGGATCATCGCGCGGTCGAAGGCCTTCACCGTCTTTCTCACGCCGAGGATCGGCCGGCCGAGCGGCTGGTCGGGGAAGGCCGCGCGATCCATCAGCTCCATGACGAGATCGTCGGGATCGTCCTCGACAGCGGCGATCTCCTGCAGAATGACATTCTTCTCGCGCTCGAGTTCTTCGGCGTCGAAGACCGAGTCGGTCAGAATGTCCGCGAAGATTTCGAGCGCGCGATCCACCTCGCCCGGCAACAGGCGCGCGAGATAGGCGGTGTGCTCGCTCGCCGTCTCGGCGTTGAGATCGCCGCCGGCCTCCTCGATCTCGGCCGCGATGGCGCGCGCGTCGCGGCGCTTCGTGCCCTTGAAGGCCATGTGCTCGATGAGATGCGACAGGCCGTGCTCTTCCGCGCGCTCGTTGCGCGAGCCGACCGCGACATAGACCGCGACCGCCGCCGTCTCGGCGCCTTCCATGCGGTCGGTGACGATCCGTAGGCCGGACGGCAGCGTGGTCGATTCGACGCTCATGCGCATGTCGCCTTCAACGCGACGCGGCTCGATCGGACGCTTCGGCGGATATGCGAGAAATACCGGAGCGGCGCCGGCGGGAACCCGGATGTCATCCCGGCCGGAGCGAAGCGGAGAGCCGGAATCCAGGGCGCACGTCCGGGCGACCGGATCCCGGATCGGCCTGCGGCCGTCCGCGATGACAGAAGGAGCCTCCTGCTCATGCCGCGCTGAGCGCGCGCGCGCGGGCGCGGATGAAGGTTTCGACCGCGCCGATGTCGTTCGAGACGACATCGAAACGCTCCTTGCGCTGCATGATGTCGGCGAGGTGCGGCGGCAGGGCCGGATGAACGCCGGTCGCGGCCTCGATCGCATCCGGGAATTTCGCGGGATGAGCCGTGCCGGCGACGATCATCGGCGTATGCGCATGTCTGGCGAGCGCGCGGAAACCGGCGGCGACGCCGACGGCGCTGTGCGGATCGAGAATGTAGCCGCTCGCCTCGTAGACGCGCGCGATCTCGTCGGCCGTTTCTTGCTCGCTGACGCTCGTCGCATCGAAATCGGCGCGGATGGCGGCGAGCGGCGCAGGCGCGATGTCGAAGGCCTTCGCCTGATCGAGCCGCGCCATCAGATTGCGGATCGCGCCCGCGTCGCGCAGGCAGGCGTCGAACAGCAGGCGCTCGAAGTTGGAGGAGACCTGAATGTCCATCGACGGCGATTGCGTCGCCTTCACGCCGCGCACCTCGTAGCGGCCGGTTTCGAGCGTGCGCGCGAGAATGTCGTTCTCGTTGGTGGCGATGACGAGGCGCTCGATGGGCAGGCCCATTTCCTTGGCGACATAGCCGGCGAGAATGTCGCCGAAATTGCCGGTCGGCACGCTGAAGGACACGGGCCGGTGCGGCGCGCCGAGCGCGACCGCGCTCGTGAAATAATAGACGATCTGCGCGACCACGCGCGCCCAGTTGATCGAATTGACGCCGGTGAGCCCGACATCCTCGCGAAAGCGCGCGTCGCGGAACAGGCCCTTGAGGATCGCCTGCGCATCGTCGAAATTTCCTTCGAGCGCGATCACATGGATGTTGGAATCGGCGACCGTCGTCATCTGCCGCCGCTGCACGTCGGACACGCGGCCGTGCGGGTAGAGGATGAAGACGTCGACCTGATCGAGGCCGCGGAAGGCTTCGATCGCGGCGGCGCCCGTATCGCCGGAAGTCGCGCCGACCACGGTCGCGCGCCTGCCGCGCCGTTTGAGCGCATAATTCATGAGACGCCCGAGCAATTGCATCGCCACGTCCTTGAAGGCGAGCGTGGGCCCGTGAAAGAGCTCGAGCAGGAAGAGGTTGTCGGAGAGCTGCGCGAGCGGCGCGACGGCCGGATGGCGAAAGGTCTTATAGGCGTCCGCGATCATGGCCGAGAGGTCTTCGCGCGGAATGGCGTCGCCGACGAAGGGCGCGATGACGGTTTCGGCGGCTTCCGCATAGGTGCGCCCGGCGAGCCCCGCGATGGTCGAGGCGTGGAGGCGCGGATAGCTCTCCGGCAGGTAGAGACCGCCGTCCGTGGCCAGGCCCGCCAGCGCCGTCTCGGTGAAATTCAGCGCGGGCGCTTCGCCGCGGGTGGAAATGTAGCGCATGGTCGTCCCGGGTTGATCGGCGCGGGGTTTAGCATGGAATTGGGGGCGGGCGGCCCCGCGAAATTGAATTTCTTGGGCGTCCATGTTATCTGGTCAGTATGACTAGATTTCCGGCGAAGCCTGCGCCGAAAAATTCTGACGATCCGTTTTGGAGCCTTCAGGACGCGAAGGCCCGGTTCAGCGAACTCGTGCGCCGCGCGCGAAGCAAGGGACCCCAGCACGTCACAGTGCATGGCCGAGAAGAAGTGGTCGTCGTCGCCGCCGACGAATACCGCCGTCTGAAGGGAGAGCGGTCCGGCGCCGCGCTCATCGCCGCACTTCAGGCCTGCCCCGACCCGAATTTCCCCTTTGGCGGCCCTGGCGTTCGCTCGCCCGTTCGCGACGTCGAGCTTTGAGCGGCTGGCTTCTCGACACCAACGTCCTTTCCGAACTGCGCCGTCCACGGCCGGATCGCGCGGTCGTCGATTTCATCCAGTCGAAGCCGCTGGACCATCTATTCGTCAGCACCGTGGCCTTCGCCGAAATCCGCTTCGGCATCGAGCGCGTCGCCGAGCCCGCGCGTCGCGCCGGACTGTCCGAATGGCTCGATCATACGCTGCGGCCCATGTTCGAGGCGCGCGTTCTCGAGGTGAGCGAAGACGTCATGTTCAAATGGCGTCTTCTGGTCGAGGAAGGGCGCAAGGCGCGGCATACTTTCGCGCAACCCGATCTCATCATTGCTGCAACTGCGCTGTGTCACGGGCTGACGGTCGTCACGCGCGATGTCGGCGATTTCGAAAAAGCGATGGTCGCCGTCGTCAATCCGTGGCGGCGGCCAGAGAGCGCATAAAGACCGTCATGCGCCGCCAGCCATGCGCTTCAGGGCGTCGTCGGCTACACGGCAGACACGCCAATCCGGCAGGACGCTGGCGCCGAGACTTTCGTAAAATGAAATTGCCGGCTTGTTCCAATCGAGAACGGTCCACTCGAACCGGGTCTAGCCGTTTTCGACGCATCTGGCGGCAAGGCCGCGCAAGAAAGCGCGTCCGATTCCCTCGCCTCGATACGTCGGGCGCACAAAGAGGTCTTCGAGATAGATTCCGTTGCGGCCGCGAAAAGACGAGAAGTTCAGGAACCACAGAGCGAATCCCGCAGGTGCGCCGTCCCATTCCGCAATGTCGCAGAAGGCCTGCGGCGATTGCCCGAACAGAGCTTCGTCGATCACCGCCTCTGTTGCGTCTACCTCGTGCGACAGCCGTTCGTATCCAGCGAGCTCGCGCACCAGTTGCAGCACGATGCCGGCCTCGCCGGGCAGCGCAGGGCGAATTTCGAAACTCACGCGCGTTCCTCCTCGCCCATCGCCGCAGTCCGCCCCCTCCCCCACGCCCAGACCCCGAACACGCCCGCCAAGGTCGCCGCCAGTCCGAACCAGGTCCAGGCGTAGGACAGGTGGTTGTTGGGGATGTTCAGCTCGGTCGCGCCGCCGTGCGGCCAGCCCTTCGCTTGGGGATCGGCGTCGAGGTCGAGGGCGAAGGGCGCGGGGTTTTCGAGTTTCAGCGCCGCCGCCATGGCGGCGGGATCGCGGGTGTAGAACAGGCTCCTGGCCGGCTCGTCGGCGGGGGTGAAGGCGTTGCGGTCCTCAGGCTCGCGCATCAGGCCGGCGATCTCGACCTCGCCCGCCGGCGGCGGCGTGCGGATTTCCGGCCGGTCCTTCCAGGCGAGCGGCGCGAAGCCGCGATTGACGACTATCGTCCCGCCGCCCGCAAGCGCAAACGGCGTCATCACCTGATAGCCCGGGCCGGCGTCGCGGTCGGCCACCGCCGGCGCGGAACTGCGGAAGATCAGGATTTCGCGCGGCAGATAATGGCCGCGGGCGCGCACATGCCGGTAATCGTAGTCGTCCGGCCGCAGGCTCTTCCATTCGGCCGGCGGCGGCAACGGCTCCGGCGGCTGGTGGATGCGCTGGGCGATGCGCGCGATCAGCGCCTCCTTCCAGGCGAGTCGCCGCAATTGCCAGACGCCGAGCGATACGAGGATCGCGAAACAGACGGCCGCCGCGATCGCCGGGCCGATCAGGCTTTTTCGCACGCTGGGGGCGGCCCCTGCCATCAGCCTTCCAGCCGGCCCTGCTCGGCCCTGTTGGCGTATTGCAGAGCAACCAGCACGCCCTTGAGCGGACGCAGCATGCCGAGGCAGACGATCAGCGTCAGCGGCAGGAAGACGACGACATAGACCCAGATCGGCGGCTCGTAAGCGACTTCCAGCCAGAGCGCGGCGCCGACGATGATGAAGCCCGCGATCAGCATGACGAAGATGGCCGGCCCATCGCCGGCGTCGGCGAATTTGAAGTCCAGCCCGCAATGATCGCACTTGTCCGCGATGGTGATGAAGCCCTTGAACATCTTGCCCTCGCCGCAGCGCGGACAGCGGCCGGCCATGCCTGTCGAGTAGGGAGAGAGCGGCGGATAGTGGTCGTAGGCCATTGCGGAAGCCCCCGAAAAGCAAAGGGGCGGCCGAAGCCGCCCCCGGCATGAGCCAAGCCCGCCGTCAGTGCCCGTGGGCGATATGCGCGCCCCATGAACCCCAGACGTAGATGCAAGCGAACAGGAACAGCCAGACCACGTCGACGAAATGCCAGTACCAGGCCGCGAATTCGAAGCCGAGGTGCTGCTTGGGCGTGAACTGGCCCTTCATCGCGCGGACGAGGCAGACCAGCAGGAAGATCGTGCCGACGATGACGTGGAAGCCGTGGAAGCCCGTCGCCATGAAGAAGGTCGAGCCGTAGATCGAGTTCTTGAAGGCGAAAGGCGCGTGCGCGTATTCGTAGCCCTGCACGCAGCTGAAGATCAGGCCGAGCACGATGGTCGCCATCAGGCCCTTCTTGAGGCCTTCGCGATCGTTGTTGAGCAGCGCGTGATGCGCCCAGGTGACCGTGGTGCCGGACGTCAGCAGCAGGAGCGTGTTGAGCAGCGGCAGGTGCCAGGGATCGAGAACCTCGATGCCCTTCGGCGGCCAGTGACCGCCGGTGAATTCCACGCGCGAATACTGGATCGCCTCGTTGGTGAACAGGCTCGCGTCGAAGAAGGCCCAGAACCAGGCGACGAAGAACATGACCTCAGACGAGATGAAGAGGATCATGCCGTAGCGGTGCGAGAGCTGGACGACGCGGGTGTGGTCGCCGTGCTCGGCCTCGTGGACCACGTCCGTCCACCAGGCGATCATGACGTAGAGCACGCCGATCAGGCCGGCGCCGAAAATGTAGGGACCGACCGGCAGGCCGGCCATCTTCAGGTTCTTCATCCAGAAGATGGCGCCGACCGCCAGCACGAAGGCCGAGATCGAGCCGACGAGCGGCCATGGGCTCGGCGGCACCAGATGGTAATCGTGATTTGGCTTCGCGTGACCGTCCGCCATCTTCCTTCCCCTTCCGGCCTTCCGGCCGCATGCGACTTTACTTCAAGTCAAAGCCTGGATTTCGGCGCCGTCCGCTCGGCCGAGCGGGCGGGCTTCTTCGATTCGAAAAACGTGTAGCTGAGCGTGAGCTGGTCGACCTGCTTCATGGAATCGTCCTTCTCGAGCGCGGGGTCGAGGAAGAAGACGACCGGCCATTCGGCGCTCTCCTTCGGACCCAGCGTCTGCTCGGAGAAGCAGAAGCAGCTCAGCTTGTCGAAATAGCTTCCCGCCTGGTCGGGCGTGACATTGTAGGCCGCCGTCGCCGAGATCGTACGATCGGTGAGATTGGCGACGCGATAGAAGACGGTCTTGGTCTCGCCGGTGCGCAGCGTGATCTGCTTCGTCTCCGGCTCGAACGACCAGGGCAGGTTGCCGCCGACGTTGGAATCGAAGCGCACGGTCAGAACGCGCTCGCCGGGCTTCGCCGGCGCGGCATGGGCGCGCTGCGTCGTGCCGCCATAGCCCGTGACCGCGCAGAACATGCGGTAGAGCGGCACAGCGGCGAAGGAGAGGCCGAGCATGGTCGCCGCCACGCCGACGGTCAGCAGCGCCGGCAGGCGGCGGCTGCGTTGGGTCTTTTGCGGCTGGGCGCTGTCGCTCATCAGCCTGCGCCCTTGATGGCGGCGGAGCCGAGCTTGGCGATGGTGACGGCGTAGAACAGCACGCAGAGCAGCGTGACGGCGAGGCCGATCGCGATGTTGCGCTGGCGGCGCGCCTTGAGTTGCGCCGGCGTCAGCACGACGCCCTGCACGGGGGGACGCGGGTCGTGCGCGGTCACGGCGCAATCCCCAGCGGCTGCAGGATTCCGTGCTCGATCACGATAAAGCCGAACAACAGGAAGAGATGCAGGATCGAATAGCCGAACAATTGCTTGGCGGCCCTGTCCTTGTCGCGGCCTTTCGTGTCGCGCCAGACGACGAAAGCGAGCCAGAGCATGAACAGGCTGGAGGCCAGCGCGAGAATTCCGTAGGCGCGGCCCTCGAAGCCGAGCGCCCAGGGCGAGACGCAGACCGGGACGAGCAGCAGCGAATAGAGGAAGATTTCGAGCCGCGTGCGCTGCGCGCCCTTGACGTTGGGCATCATCGGCACGCCGGCGCGGCCGTAATCGCCGCTCTTGAACAGGGCGAGCGCCCAGAAATGCGGCGGCGTCCAGAAGAAGGTGATGGCGAAAAGCGAGAGGCTCTCGATCCCGATCGAGCCGGTCGCCGCCGCCCAGCCGATCATCGGCGGGAAGGCGCCGGCCGCGCCGCCGATCACGATGTTCTGCGGCGTCCAGCGCTTCAGCCACATCGTGTAGATCACGGCGTAGAAGAAGATGGTGAAGGCGAGCAGCGCGGCGGCGAGCCAGTTGGTCACCACGCCGAGCGTGAAGACAGCGAAGGTCGACAGCGTGAGGCCGAAGGCGAGCGCCTCGCGCGGCGCGATGCGGCCCGACGGAATGGCGCGTGTGCGCGTGCGCGTCATGATCGCGTCGATGTCGCGGTCGTACCACATGTTGAGCGCGCCCGACGCGCCGGCGCCGACCGAAATGGCCAGAAGCGCGGCGAAGCCGATCACGGGATGAATGTGGGCCGGCGCGGCGAGCAGGCCCGCGAGCGCGGTGAGGATCACCAGCGACATGACGCGCGGCTTGAGCAGCGAGACATAGTCCGCAGGCGCGCCGCCGGTCAGGTCGGCCGCGCCGAGGGCGGCCTCCCGGCCATTCGCTATCGCCGTCACGTCGCTCATCTTGCCCGCTTCATCAACGCGTCATGGAAGGCGGCCGGTCGCCCGGCCGCGCTCCGGTTCAGTGGTCGCCGCCGGTGATGCGCGGCAGCGTCTCGAACTGATGGAACGGCGGCGGCGAGGGCAGCGTCCATTCCAGCGTCGTGGCGCCGACGCCCCACGGATTGTCGCCGGCCAGGCGCTTCTTCGCGAAGGCTTCGAGCACGACCCAGAAGAAGCACAGGAGGCTCACGCCGGCGATATAGGTGCCGTAGGACGAGAGGTGATTCCACTGCGCGTAGGCGTCCGGATAGTCGATGTAGCGACGCGGCATGCCCGACAGGCCGAGGAAGTGCTGCGGGAAGAAGGTCAGGTTGACGCCGATGAACAGCAGCCAGAAATGAAGCTTCCCGAGCGTCTCGTTGTACATGTAGCCGGAAATCTTCGGGAACCAGTAGTAGAAGCCCGCGAAGACGCCGAACACCGCGCCCAGCGACATGGTGTAGTGGAAGTGCGCGACGACGTAGTAGGTCTCGTGCAGCGCGCGGTCGATACCGGCGTTGGCGAGCACGACGCCGGTCACGCCGCCGACCGTGAACACGAAGATGAAGCCGACCGCCCAGACCATCGGCGTGCGCATCGAGATCGACCCGCCCCACATCGTCGCGATCCAGGAGAAGATCTTCACGCCCGTCGGCACCGCGATCACCATGGTGGCGAAGACGAAGTAGCGCTGCGTGTTGAGCGACAGGCCGACCGTGTACATGTGGTGCGCCCACACGATGAAGCCGACGAAGCCGATCGCGACCATGGCGTAGGCCATGCCGAGATAGCCGAACACGGGCTTCTTCGAGAAAGTCGACACGATGTGGCTGATGATGCCGAAGGCCGGCAGGATCAGAATGTAGACTTCGGGGTGGCCGAAGAACCAGAACAGGTGCTGGAACAGGATCGGATCGCCGCCGTTCGAGGGATCGAAGAAGGCGGTGCCGAAATTGCGGTCCGTCAGCAGCATGGTGATGGCGCCGGCGAGAACCGGAAGCGACAGCACCAAGAGGAAGGCGGTGACGAGCACCGACCAGGCGAAGAGCGGCATCTTGTGCAGCGTCATGCCCGGCGCGCGCATGTTGAAGATGGTGGTGATGAAGTTGATCGCGCCGAGCAGCGACGACACGCCGGCCAGATGCAGCGAGAGGATGACGAAATCCATCGCCGGGCCGGGATGGCCGGTGTTGGAGGAGAGCGGCGGATACATGACCCAGCCGCCGCCAAAGCCCTGCATGCCCGGCGCGCCCTCGAAGAACAGCGACATCAGGAGCAGCGTGAAGGAGGCCGGCAGCAGCCAGAACGAAATGTTGTTCATGCGCGGGAAGGCCATGTCCGGCGCGCCGATCATGATCGGAACGAACCAGTTGCCGAAGCCGCCGATGAGGGCGGGCATGACCATGAAGAAGATCATGATCACGCCGTGCGCGGTGATGAACACGTTGTAGAGGTTCTTGGCCGCGTCGATCGAATTGTCGCCGTGCAGGAACTGCGACAGCGCCGGGAAAATCTGGATGCCGGGATTGGCGAGCTCCAGACGCATGCCCAGCGACAGCAGGAAGCCGATGCAGCCCGCCGTGACGGCGAAGAACAGGTAGAGCGTGCCGATGTCCTTGTGGTTGGTCGACAGCAGGTAGCGGCGCAGGCCCGTGGGGTGATCGTGGGCGTGGTCGTCGGCGTGAGCGGTATCGGTGGCCATTTGCTTAGTCCTCGAAATTCGTCAGGCCCGGATCAGCGGCTGGCGTCGGCGAGCGCGACGGCGCGGTCGGCGGCGGAAGCGTATTTCTTCTTCGCGGCGGCGAGCCATTCGGCGTATTTCTGCTCGCTCACGACGCGGAAGACGATCGGCATGAAAGCGTGGTCCTTGCCGCACAGCTTGGAGCACTGGCCGTAGTAGACGCCTTCCTTCTCGGCCTTGAACCAGGTCTCGTTGAGACGGCCGGGCACGGCGTCGATACGGATGCCGAAGGACTGGATGACGAAGGAGTGAATGACGTCGGCGGCGGTGACCTGCACGCGCACGATCTTGTTCACGGGCACGACCGCCTCGTTGTCGACGGCCAGCAGGCGCAGGTCGCCGGGCTTCATGTCCTTCTCGTCCTTCAGGAGCGAGTCGAAGCCGAAGCCGCCGCCCTCGTCCTTGGGATAGTCGTAGGACCAGTACCATTGCTTGCCGGTCACCTTCACCGTCAGGTCGCCCTTGGGCAGAACGAGTTGGTGGGTGAGCAGGCGGAACGAAGGCACCGCGATCACGACGAGGATCAGCACGGGAACGATCGTCCAGGCCACTTCGAGCAGCGCGTGATGCGTGGTGCGCGAGGGAACAGGGTTTCTCTTCTCGCTGAAGCGATAAATCGCGTAGAGCAGCAGCGCGAGCACGAACAGGCTGATGACGATGATGAGCGGGACGAGAATGTCGTTGTGAAAGAAGTCGATCTCGTGCGCGATCGGCGTCTCGCCCTCGATCAGCTTCATCTGGCCGGGAACGGCGTGGCCGACGACCTCCTCCGCGGCGAGCGCCGTCGAACTGGCCAGCGCAGTCAAGACGGCCAGTCCGGCCCGGGCGGATTTCGCGGCCCTCGCAATGCCTGAGAAATCGATCATTGCCCTGGTAGCTCCCTTCAAACGCCTGTTCGTCATACGGCGAAGCCGGCTCCGCCGCCTCCCGTCGGTTATCGCTTGTGACCGAAAGACCGCAGGATTCAGCGGAGAATCCGGGCGCGGCTCTACGCCATTGAACCAGTTAAAATCACAATCGTCTTTGAAGCGCAACACGAACGATCGCCCCCTCGGCGGCGCCGCTCCCGGTCCGCGACGCGCTTGACAGTGTCGCCCCGTTTGTTACCAGCCAATGTCGTCCGCCGAGCGCGGCGAAGGCGTCGCGCCGACGCCTTCGCCGCACCGCAAACACGCGCTCCGTTGCGCGTTGTGTCCAGCCATTCGCGTCCGAATTGAAACGACAGGGCGAGCAAGCGCGCATGATCCGCATTGAAACCTACAAGACTCTGGCCCGCTCCGGCGCGGCCCTGCTTGCGTTGCTTGCAGGCGCCGCTCTCCTGCCGCCGGGCGCGCGCGCCCAGTCCGCCAAACCGGACGCCGCCAAGTCAGACGCCGCCAAGCCGGACGCCGCCGCGCCGGCCAGCGCGCGCCGGACGAAGTTCAACGACTGGGAATTGCGCTGCGAGACGCCACCCGGCGCTTCGAAGGAGCAATGCGCCCTGCTTCAATCTGTCGCAGCCGACGACAAGCCGAACATCAACCTCGTGGTGATCACGCTCAAGACGGCCGACGGCAAGAGCCGGCTCCTGCGCGTCATCGCCCCGCTCGGCGTGCTGCTGCCCAACGGCCTCGGCCTCAAGATCGACCAGACGGACATCGGCCGGGCCGGCTTCGTGCGCTGCCTGCCGACCGGCTGCGTCGCCGAGGTCATCATGGACGACAAGCTGCTCGACCAGCTCAAGACCGGCAAGACCGCGACCTTCATCATCTACCAGACGCCCGAGGAAGGCGTCGGCATCCCGCTCAACCTCGCAGGCTTCGGCGAGGGTTTCGAAGCCCTGCCGTGACGCCGGAGGGCGCCGGCTGGCCTCGAAAGCCGCCAGCGGCTATATAGCGGACGCAGTTGGGAGTTCGAACATGCGCGTTGATTTTTGGGCGCGCCCGGCCCGCGGGATGTCCGCGGCCGCGGCGGCGATGGCGGCGGGCCTTCTGGTGGCGGGATGCGGCGGGCCGGCCGGCTCGGTCGCGGGCGGCGATCCGGACCCCGTCTCGACCAAGCTCGGCAACCTGCTCGCCTTCAATTCGACGACCGCCCCACCGCTGCCCAACAAGAGCGCGGGCGCGCGCATCGATTGTCCGGTGGTGCAGATCGAGCCGGGCATGTCGGCCTTTCGCGTCGGCGGGCCGGATTCGGCGACCGTGCGCTACCAGATCGCCATCGGCGACGTGGCGCGCGACTGCTCGCAGTCGAACGGCCAGTTGTTCGTGCGGGTGGGCGTGGAGACGCGGACGGTCATCGGCCCGGCCGGCGCGCCCGGCTCCTACACCGCGCCGCTGACAATCGTGCTGCGTCGCACGGGCGACGAGAAGGTGCTGGCGTCCAAGACCTACCAGGTCGGCGGCGCGGTCGGCTCGACCGGCAACGCCATCAACGCGCTGATCGCCGAGCCGCTGTCGGTTCCCTTCATCAACGAGCGCGCCGCCGACGATTACGAGGTGGTTCTGTCGATGGGCAAGGGCGGCGAATCGACCGACCGGCGCCGCAACCGGCATCGGCGCTGAGTCCGCCCCTCCGGGCGTGACGCGGGTTTCCACAGCCTGCCGCATCATGCTGCAGCGCGGCGGATTGACACGGCCGCGCGTCCGGTTACATGTGGCCGGGTCAGTTCAAGATCTTTCGCGGAAGAGACCGGCGTCGCCTTCGGGCAGCGTCGGCGCCGAAGGCGCAACCGCCCCGGAAACGCTCAGGCAAACGGACCGCGAAAGGATGACGCTCTGGAAAGCGGCGCTGCGCTCGCGCGCAAGCGCCCACCGACGGGGGTAACCGGCGTTCTTCGGAACGCCGGGAAATCTCTCAGGTCACGGGACAGAGGGGGCGCCGCCGGCTATCCGCCTGCGGACGCGCGTCCCGATTCCGGAGGTCCCTTGGCCGAACCATCCTCGACCGAACAGCTCGCGCTCACGCCGCTGCATGCGCTGCATCTACGGCTCGGCGCGCGCATGGCGCCCTTCGCCGGCTACGACATGCCGATCCAGTATCCGACCGGCGTGATGACCGAACATCTGCACACGCGCGAAAAGTGCGGGCTGTTCGACGTCTCGCACATGGGCCAGGCGATCCTCGAAGGCCCGAACGCCGCCGCGCGGCTCGAGACGCTCGTTCCCGGCGACATCGTTTCGCTGGCGCCGGGGCGCACGCGCTACACGCAGTTTCTGACGCCCGAAGGCGGCATCATCGACGACCTGATGGTCACACGGCTGCCCGGCGATCCCGAGCGGCTGTTCATCGTCTGCAACGCCGCGCGCAAGGACGTCGATTTCGCGCTGTTGCGCGAAAAGCTGCCGGACCTCACGTTGGATGTGTTCGAGGACCGCGCGCTGATCGCCGTGCAGGGCCCGAAGGCGGCGGACGTGGTCGAGGGGCTCATTCCCGGCGCGCAATCGCTGGTGTTCATGCAAGGCGGCGATTTCGAATGGCGGGATTCGCCGGTCTTCGTCACGCGGTCCGGCTATACGGGCGAGGACGGCTACGAGATCTCGCTGCCGGCCTCGCAGGCGGAAGCCTTCGCCGAGCGGCTGCTGTCGCACCCCGATTGCCTGCCCATCGGGCTCGGCGCCCGCGACTCGCTGAGGCTCGAAGCCGGGCTCTGCCTCTACGGCCACGACATCGACGAGACGACCGATCCGATCGAGGCGGCGCTGAACTGGTCGATCTCGAAACGCCGCCGCGCGGAAGGCGGTTTTCCCGGCGCGGCGCGGATTCAAAAAGCTCTCGCAGAAGGCCCTGCGCGCGTGCGCGTCGGCCTTGCCTTCGAGGGCCGCCAGCCGGCGCGGGAAGGCGTGGAGATCGCCACGCCCGACGGCCGCGTGATCGGCAGGATCACGTCGGGCGGATTCGGGCCGAGCCTCGGCGCGCCCTGCGCCATGGGCTATGTGGCGCGCGAATTTTCCGCGCCGGGAACGGAAGTCGTCGCGCTGGTGCGCGGCAAGGCGCTGCCGGCGCGCGTGGCGAAGACGCCCTTCGTGCCCAACCGCTATCACAAGGGCTGAGAGGAGAGGTTCATGGCGACAATCCGTTACACCAAGGACCACGAATATATCCGCGTCGACGGCGACATCGGCGTGGTCGGCATTTCCGATCACGCGCAGCATGCGCTGGGCGACGTCGTGTTCGTCGAACTGCCCGCCGTCGGCAAGAAGGTCGCGCAGGGCGGCGAAGCCGCTGTCGTCGAAAGCGTGAAGGCCGCGAGCGAAGTCTATGCGCCGGTCGCCGGCGAAGTGATCGAGGTCAACGGCGATCTCGAGGGAACGCCCGCCAAGGTCAACGAGGATCCGCTGGGCGACGGCTGGTTCATGAAGATCAAAATCGCCGACGCCAGCCAACTCGACGGGTTGATGGACGAGGCGGCTTACGCGGAGTTTCTGAAGACGCTGGAGTAGAGGTCCGGCGCATTCTCGCGCCGTCATTGCGAGCCCGACAGAAATCGGCTGTTGCCGATTTCGTCTGAAAGCGAAGCAATCCATCCACCGGGACTTGATCCAGATGCGGGGATGGATTGCTTCGTCGCTTCGCTCCTCGCAATGACGGCCCATTGTTTCGAGCCAACGGAATTCCCATGCGCTACCTGCCCCATTCGCCGCAAGACCGCGCGGACATGCTCGCCAAGATCGGCGTGTCGTCCATCGACGATCTGTTCGCCGATATCCCGAAGGACAAGCTGATCGGCGGCCTGCCCGACCTGCCACGCCACAAGGGCGAGATCGAAGTGGAGCGCATTCTGTCCGGCATGGCCGGCCGCAACGTTTCGGCGGGCAGCGTTCCCTTCTTCGTCGGCGCCGGCGCCTACAAGCATCACGTGCCCGCCTCCGTCGATCACCTGATCCAGCGCTCGGAATTCCTGACCAGCTACACGCCCTATCAGCCCGAGATCGCGCAGGGCACGCTGCAATACATGTTCGAGTTCCAGACGCAGGTCGGCCGCCTGACCGCGATGGATGTGGCGAACGCCTCGATGTACGACGGCTCGACAGGCTGCGCGGAAGCAGTCCTCATGGCGCATCGCGTGACGCGGCGGCGCAAGGCCGTGCTGTCGGGCGGGCTGCATCCGCATTACGCAGAGGTGGTGCGCACTATCTCCGACATGGCGAGCGACGCGGTCGTGACCATGGCGCCCGATCCGCTCGCCACCGAGAACATCATCGCCGCGATCGACAAGGAGACATCCTGCGTCGTCGTGCAATCGCCCGACGTGTTCGGCAATCTGCGCGATTTGCGCCCGATTGCGGAGGCCTGCCACGCCAATGGCGCGCTGCTGATCGCCGTCTTCACCGAAGTCGTGTCGCTCGGCCTCGTGACGCCGCCGGGCGAAATGGGCGCCGACATCGTCGTCGGCGAGGGCCAGTCGATCGGCAATTCGCTGAATTTCGGCGGCCCCTATGTCGGCCTGTTCGCCACGCGCGAAAAATTCGTGCGGCAGATGCCGGGCCGCCTGTGCGGCGAGA
>OEIU01000879.1_pt1 | contig 23416 bp, 20 predicted proteins | sample 1539221 | NCBI WGS metagenome assembly OEIU01 (sample SAMN03792071, study PRJEB22550) | activated sludge metagenome | feature: wastewater treatment plant; material: activated sludge; isolation source: Wastewater treatment plant of a petroleum refinery complex | place: Argentina: Zarate | collected...
TCAGCGGCGTGGGCGTCGGGGTGGCGGTGGGCGTCGCGGTAGGAATCAGCGGCGTGGGCGTCGGGGGGGCGGTCGGCGTAGCAGTCGGCTGGGCCTGCGCGGCCGTCGCCACGAGCCAGAAAAGGGCCGACAGGGAGATCAAGGCGAAATGCCCGACTCGGTTCACGGAAACGTTCCAAGTGCAAAGAAGGCATCCGACGCCACGGAAATAGTGCGGTATGGGTGCTCGACCGTCAAGCTTGCGTCGCAGTGCAGCACGGAGAAATCAGGCAGGTTATCGGCATTGAGCGGGACAATAAGGCCGGCTGTGACCTTCCGGCCGAAGGCTCGGCGCGGCCCCTCCCTGATGACGCCATGTGCCGGCATCGTCGAGCGTCCCGGCGCTGGCCTGCCCGTCAGGCCGCTCACGACGGGCCGCCGGGCTCGAGAATGCGGCGCGCAAGGTCCGCCGAGAAGCAGGATGTGCGCGCGAAGAGAACGACAGGCGGGCGGTCGTAGACGCGCCAATATTCCTGGCTGTCCCCGTCATCCAGGGAAAGTCCGAAGACCCTGAACGGCTCGACGAAGCGAGCGACGGGCTCGAAGCAGAGCCTGCCGCTGAAAAGGGCGTCATAGTACCGTCCGGTCATGGGGAAGCGTTCCCTCATCGCCATCATCGGACGCCATTGCCGGTCGCTGCTGACAGCGAGGAGATCGGCGCGGCCGAGGAGGTCCACCATGCGGTCGAGCTTCGCCGGTCCGTCGGCATCCGTCACGTGGAGGGACAGCATCGTGAAGCGCTCGCCGGGTCCGGCATAGCGAAATCCGGCATGGGGATCGACGAGGCGAACGGAACTCGGCACCTCCTCGTCCCAGGGCGTCTCGTTGACGATGGTCGAGCCCGGCGCGAGGTTCCTCCAGATCCAGTGCGAAGCCGCGATCCGCGGATGCAAGCCGGTATGCGAGCGATAGACGGCTTCCCCCCACCCGATGGCGAGCACGAGGAGAATGGTCGCCAAGGCCGAGCCCATCCGGCTCGCGTAGAGGGCCGCGGCGCCGAACCCGCCGAGAACGGCGAGGGCCGGGAGCGCGGGAAGCGCATAGCGAAGGATCGGCTGCGGGGACCAGGCGAGAGCCGCCCCCATGGCCAGCACCACCACCAGGGCCGGGATTGCGGGCCGGACGAAGACGTCCCGCCGACAGCGGACGAGGATGGTCGCCGCGCCGAAGGCCGCGAGCCCGCTCGTCGCCGGGCCGATGGCCCAGAGCCCGAGATCGGCGAAGGCCCGCAGGTGGATGCCGGGCAGCGTCCATTGCCAGCCGAAGGGCACGCCGGCGGGATTCCATGTCAGATCGGCCAATTCCCGCATCTGACGCAGGAACAGGGCGTTCGGCCATGGCACGAATGGCCCTGCGAAAGCCGACGGATTGAGGACCATCGTTCCTGCCGCCGCCGTCGCCGCGACGATTGCCAGGGAGACGAGTCCTTCGCGCAGCCGGTCCCCTCGGTCCGAAAGGCTCCAGCGAACGGCGAGCGCCGCCGGCACGGCGCAGGCCATCAGCAGCAAGGTGATCTTGCAACTGACGGCGGCGGCGAGCGCCAGCCCCAGGCCGGCGGCCTGGCGAGGCCGGCCGCCCCGGGCGAGCGAGGCCGCCGCCCATAAAGCCAGCGCGCCGAAGAATGTCGCCGACGCCTCGACGACGTAGAAATTCGCGTTCTGGATCGCCAGCGGGGCCGCCGCGAACAGCAAGGCTCCGCAAAGCGCCGCGACACGGCCGCCGCCCGCCGCCAGCGCCGTCACGAATACGACGATGATCGTGCCCGAATCGAACGCCGCCGATACGACGCGCCCGGTTTCCATGCGCGCGTTCCAGTCGCCGGGGCCGACGATCCATGCGGCCAGGGTGCCGAGAAGATGGGGCAGGTCTCCGTACACGTACAGGCTGCCCTCGACCCGAGGGCTGAGAGGGCCGTCGGGCCTCAGCCAGCGAGCCAGCCCGGCAAGCGCTCCTCCCTGGGCTTGCAGAGCCTCCAGCGAGCGCGACATAGTGAAGATCATGTGGCGCTCGTCGGGATGCAGGCCGGCATAGCCGTCCCACGCCGTCCCGGCGAAGCGGGCGAAGGCGCCGATCGCGAAGATCGCCGCAAGGACGCACGCCGCCAGGGCGTTCGCGCGCTGGGCGAGCCGGTGCGAGGAGGATGCTCGCCGCGCCGCCCCGGCCAGGCCGGTCGGGTCAGCCGCCACGGTGCAGCACGACGGCAAGATGATGCGCCGTGGTCACGAAGGGTCTCCGATCTCGATCAGCCTGGTTCCGCCGGCTTCGAGGACGACGCGGCCCAGCCCTGCGAGGCCCGCTTCGTCGAGGCCGGGATAGCGCTCGCGCTCGAAATCACCGATGACGACGTAGCGGATATTGAATCGGCGGATCACCTCGAGGCGCTCCTCCCTCGACGCTCGCGTGTAGAATTTCGAGACGAGCTCGGCCCGCTCCTGCCAGAAGCGCGGCTCCTTGCGCCAGAGCCATTCGTGGACGTGCCAGCCGAGAAGCGTCGGGATGCCGGTCGTGGCCGAGATCCGGGCCGCGTAGGTGTAGCTGTCGCCGGAAGCCTCCAGGATCGTCTGCCCCGGTCCGGGGCGATGCCGGATCAGGTATTCGCGGATCGCGTAGTCGCCCGCCGACTTCCCCGGCAGGAATATGATGCCGTTGAGGCTCATGAAGTGCCCCGGGGCCGGCCGGAGGTTCTGGTCGTAGGGGAACCAGAGGAAGACGAGCGGCGACAGCGCGAGCGCGCCGAACCCGATCCCGAAAGCCATCCTGGCGGCGACCGTCGAGAGTCTGCGCATCGCCGCGGCCCCCAGCGTGACGGCAGCCGGCGGAAGGAGCAGGTAGGCCTGATACGATGTCTTGAACATCGTGTTGCCGCGCTGGAAATCCGGGCCGTAGATATCCTTGATCCCGACGGTTTCCGGCACGGCGAGCACGCAGATGGCCGCGACGACCAGGAGTCCCGCGAGCGCGACGATGCGGCGGTTCCAGCCGGCCGCCGGCGGCCGGAGCAGCACGGCCGCCGCGCAGGCGGCGAGCAGGATGTAATTGCCGTAGAGGACGGCAAGTTGCCAGAGCGGGGTGCCGTGCGTGACGAGCTGCAATCCTTGCGAGAACGGCTCGAAATGATGCCAGAACGGCCAGGCGGCGAAGAGAGCGGCAAGCGCGACCAGGGCGACATCGACCGTCGCGCCTGCGATCGCCGCTCCGGGCATCTCCCGGAAGGCGCCCGGCCGCCACAGGAGAGCGAGGCCGAGGAGACCGAGATAGATCGGCACGTCCCAGGCATTGCTCATGCCGCTGATTGCGATCAGCAGCGCCAGCAACGCTCCGAGGCTCAGGCGCTGGACGCGCCGTCTCCGGCTCGCGGGCCTGCCGCGCCAAGGCCATCCCCACGGCCGGGACGCGGCCGTCTGCACGCACAGGGTGATGAGCGCGACCGCGACGGGCATGTTGAGGACGTGGGCGTGCAGGTCGCCGACGACGACGCTGTAGGCCGGGAACTCGATGATCGTCTTGTCGGTCGTCGGCGGGTTGAAGCCGACGAACCGGGACGATTCGGGAAAGAAATAGGGCGACCGCGGCGCGCCGATCCATCCCATGACTTCGAGATACGGCCGAACGACCCCGAAGATGACCGGGTGCATGTTGCCGCCGAGGATCGTCACGAGCGCGGCCAGCGTCGCCGCCACCTGCGCAAGGGCCGCCTCGCCCGGCCGCGTCTGGAGGAGGCGCTGGACCAGGGCGAAGATCCCGGCGCCCCCCGCCGCGAAGACATGCGCGAACATCAGGTTGTAGCCGAGTTCCGGCTTGACCCCGGCGAGATGGGTGCCGGCGGCCGCGACGGCATGTCCGAAATAGTAGTAGTTGAGAGGCTTGCCCGCGAACCACGGATCGACCGGAGGGAAGCTCGCCGTGTAGTAGGCGGCGTTCATGAAGGCGAAGTTCATGAACTTCTCAAGGCCGAACAGGTCCGGCGGACAGGCTCGGATCGCCGCAACGACGGCGAATATCAGGACGTAGATCGCCTCGACCCGCCAGACGGCACCCGGCCAGCGAGGCAAGCTCCGACGCATGTCGCGCGACAGGAGGCAGACGAGGCCCGACGAGACCGCCAGGACCGCCAGCGCTCCCGCGAGGGCGGCGACGCCGAAACCGGCGAGGCCGATGCTGGCGGCGAGCCATGCCAGATAGGCGCATGCCGGCAACGACACGCAACGGCCGAGGCCCCAGGCGAGCCCGGGCCGATGGGGGACGACGATCAAGGCCAGCGGAAAAGCCAGCCATGCGACCGCCGCGATGGCGCAATACCATTGCGCCATCGCGAGCAGGCTGGCGGCGGAGATCATCCCGCCGCATTCACCGCGGCAGGACTTGACGTTCCCGAGTCGCCATCAGATCCTGGATCGGGCGGCAGAGCCTGAACCTGACCATGCTCCGGAACGCGATCAGGCAGAACTGCATCAGCCGCACCCCCCGGAAGCTCGACATGGACCCCCGCCGCGGCCGGTGCACGACGGCCCGCTGACCGATATCGAGACCGGAGAGGCGCATGTGGATCGCAAGAAGCGCCGACGGGATCGGGTTGTCGGGGCCGATCGCGCCCGCGGCCATCACCCAGGCTTGGCGCGGCAGGATCTTGAACGGGATGTTCGGGTCCTTCGGCACCGATCCCCGGAACAGCGCGAGCGCAAGGCACCGCATCATCAGGGATGTCACCCCCCGAAACCAGCCGTCATGCCGATCGGCCCTGATTCCGATCACGGCGTCGTGACGGACATACATCCGCCAATGCTCCGCGAAATCCTCGAGACTGATTTGCCGGTCGCTGTCCAGGATCAGCAGCGTGACGCCCTGGGCGGCCGACAGGCCGGCGATCAGGGCAGGCCCATGTCCGGCGTTCTTCTGGTCGATGATCCTCAGACGGGGCTCGCGTCGCGCGAGATCGGCCAGCAACTCGCCCGTGCGATCGCGCGACCCGTCATTGACGACGATGATCTCGAAGTCGGCGACGAGCGGGGCCACGCTCGCAACCGCATCCTCGACGGCGCCGACGATCGAGACCTCCTCGTTGTAGGCGGCCATCACGATGCTCAACTCGAGTGACATTCTGCCGGCCCTTCCTGGTCAGCAATGACGGGCGCCATCCTGCGAGTTTCGTCTAGCCGGTGCAAGCTCGGGGGCGATACGGCCGCACGCCGCAGCGCCTTCTTTGCCAGCCATCCGCATCGCGGCTACCGTGGCGCCGAGACGCTGAGACCGCCTGCCCGAACAACCCGAATACAGCGACCCGCGCCGATGTCCGAATGGCCCGAACATGTCGTCGACGACGTCGCGCCGCCTGGGGGAGGCGTCGCGTGACCGCCGAGCCTCGTGCGATGAACAAGGGACCGGCCGCGATCAGATCGCCGGGTTGGCTCGGCATGTCCGAAGGAACTGCCTGGCTTTCCGCGTTCCGATGGCCGCATTGGTCCAAGAACCTGATCGCCTTCGCGCCCATCGTCATGGCGGCCAGGGTGAATGACGGAGCTGCCTGGCTTGGAAGCGCTCTCGCAGTCGTAGCATTGTCGCTCGCCGCGTCGGCCGTCTACCTCGTCAACGACGTTCTCGACCGCGAGGCCGACCGGCTGCATCCGGTCAAGCGCGAGCGCCTGATCGCCAGTGGCCGGATCGGCGTCCGCGCCGCTCTCCTCGCGGCGCTCCTTTGCAGCTCCGCCGCCTTGCTCCTCGCGGCCTGGACCGGCGCTTGGGTCGGCTTGATCGTCCTCCTCTACCTGGCTTCGAGCTATGCCTATGTGAGCGCGCTCAAACGGCTGAAATTTCTCGATGCGGGGCTACTGGCTCTCCTGTTCGCACTGCGGCTGCTGGCGGGCACCTATGCCGCCGGCCTGCCGCCGAGCCCCTGGCTGATGGCGCTCGCGCTGTCCGCTTTCTCGTCTCTCGCGCTCGCGAAGCGGGCGGGCGAACTCGTTCTCCCGGATCAAGCTGTCCGGATGGCGGGCCGGGGCTACGACGTCCGCGACCTTCCGGCCGTGCGCACGGTCGGGCTGACGGCAGGTGGGGTCGCAACCCTCGTGATGTTCACCTATGTCGCAAGCGCGGCCTACGATCCCGCCTACCATCTGACGCCACAATGGCTATGGGTCACCCCGCTTGCGTTGCTGACATTTCTCGGTCGCATGTGGTGGCTCGCCTGGGTCGGCCGCCTCGCCTCCGACCCGATCGTGATCAGTTGGCGCGACCCCGTTCTCCTTCTCGCGGGCGCGGCGCTCGTCTTGAGCTTCCTGGCATCGATGCAGGTCGTCGGCGCAGAGGCGGGGCTCAGATCGTTTTTGTAGAAGCCGAGGGCAATCCGCGAACCCCGCACCCGGTCGAATGGCTCTCCGACAACGGCTCGGCCTACGTCGCGCGCGATACTGCTCGAACCGCCACCGCCCTCGGCCTGCATCTGGCCTTCACGCCCGTGCGATCTCCGGAACCCGTTGCGCCAGCGGCCGATCGACGACGTGACCATGCGCCGTTCATCGCGAGAGACGCAGAGCAACCACATCCGCGACATCGGGCGGTTCGCCACCTTCCCGGGCCGCTCGCCGGATACGGCGAGCGCGGACGATCTTCGCCGGCTCCAGGTTGAACAGCGCGATGCGGGCGAGCCGGCGCCGACGACGAAAGTCGGCGGGTCGCTCACGGGAGTCGCATTCGAGATTCGTCGATGTTATACTTTGGCCTTGTCCGGCAGGACAGCTATTCCACCGTCTGCCGTGGAAATCGAAGGGAAGAAGCCGCGCTATGCGAGCATCCTTTCAGCTTTTTCGGCATGGCTGCCGCGTTTTTGCACGAATGCCGGTCGTGCAAGATTTGGATCTTCTCCTTGGAAAGCTGCCATGGACGCGCTTGCGGAGCGCAACACGGCCCGTTGCCGCCGGCGTGAGACGGGGTGGCGGCGCGCTGATGAAGCATGGCGTCCGACCGCTGGACAGCTATCGCCGGGCCGGAATTCAGGCCGGGCGCCTCTTCAAGGGCGAGAAGGGCCCGGATTTGCCGGCGAGGCCGTCGGACAAGCCCAAGCTGGTCGTCAATCGGCGAGGATGCCGTGGATCGCGAGCTTGGCCACCCTGCCGGCCGGCGCCGACGAGGTGATCGAATGAGACGGCGCCTTTTCCTCTTCTCGTCCCTGGCGTTCGGTGCCCTGGCGACGGCCGCGCGCGCGCAGAGGAGCGGATCCGTCGCGCGGGTGGGCTGGTTGACTGCCCAGAGGGAGGCGAGCCTCGGGCCCTACATCGCGGCCGTTCGCGGAGCGCTGGCCGGTCTCGGCTATGAGGAGGGGCGCAATCTCCGGCTGGACTATCGATACGGCGACGACGTCCCCGCGCGTGTCCCGGGTCTCGCAGCCGAGCTGGTTCGCGCCGGCGCGGACGTGCTGATCGTCCAGGGCGCGGCGGTGCCAGTCGTCGCGAAGCTGAACGTGCCGGTGCCGATCGTCTACGTCACGAGCGCCGATCCTGTCCTGTCCGGGCTCGCCGACAGCCTCGCGCGGCCGCGCGGCAACATGACCGGCGTGACGTTCATGGCGGCCGAGCTCAATGCCAAGCGGCTCGAACTCCTGCGCGAGCTCGTGCCGGACCTTCGCCGCGTCGCCCTCCTGGGCAATCCGGAGCATCCGGGCGAGCAGCTCGAGCACGATGTCTCGCGCGAGTACGGCCAACGCTTCGGCCTCAGCATCCGGTACCACTCGACGCGAAGCGATTCCGAGCTTGCCGCCGCCTTCGACGCGATCGCGCGCGATCCGCCCCAGGCGCTGTCCTTGTTCGCGGACGGGTTTGCGGTCCAGAACCGCGACCGCATCATCGGGTTCGCAACGGAAAAGCGCATTCCGCTGACCTCGGGCTGGGCGCTCTTCGCCCGGAGCGGCGCGGTCTGCACCTACGGACCCCGCCTCATCGACTCCTACCGCCGCCTCGCCGCCCTCGTGGCCCGCATCCTCGAGGGCGCCAGGCCGGCCGACCTGCCGATCGAGCAGCCTACCGTCTTCGAGCTCGTCTTCAATCTTCGGACCGCGCGGGCGATCGGCGTCGACGTCCCGCCCGCTCTCCTCGCCCGCGCCGACGAGGTGATCGAATGAGACGGCGGGAGGTCCTGCTGCTGGCCGCGAGCGCCTTGTCGGCGAGGCCGGCCTCGGCCCGGCTCGTCGGCAGGACGTACCGGCTCGCCGTCCTCTCGCCGTCGGCCCGGTCGATCGAGATCATCCGCGAGATCGTCCTTCCCGAATTGGCGAGGCTCGGCTTCTCCGAAGGCTCCAACCTCGCTCTCGACTTCCGGGCCGGCCCGGATGCGGAGCTTTCGAGGCTGGCCCTCGAAGCCGTGGACGGCAAGCCGGACGCGATCCTGGCCATCGCGGGCGCCGCCGCGCGGGCGGCGCGCGAGCGCACGAGCACGGTGCCGATCATGATGCTCGGCGGAGAGGACGCGATCCTCGAGGGCTTCGCCGGAACCCTCGCGCGTCCGGGGTCCAACCTGACCGCCGTCGTCATCCTGACGTCCCAGCTCGAGCCGAAGCGCCTGGCGCTGCTGCACGAGGCCGTTCCGGCCGCGCGCCGCGTGGCGGCTCTCCTGTACGGGGACAGCGACCCCGTCCGTCAGCGACAGGGCGAGGAACTCGGCAGAGCCGCGCGCACGCTGGGTCTCGAACTGTCGATGTTCCGGGTCCGCGAGCCGGACGAATTCCGCCCCGCCTTTTCCGCCATGCGCGAGTGGGGCGCGCAGGCCCTGCTGATCGCCGCTCATGCGCGGCTCTTCGAGAGCAGGGCCGAGCTCATCGGGCTCGCGCGCCTCGCAGGGCTGCCGACCGTCTGCGAATGGGCCGCCATGGCGCGCGACGGCTGCCTGCTCGGCTATGGACCCGACCGCGCAATGCTCTACCGGAACGCGGCCGCGAAGCTCGCGCGCCTGCTCCGGGGCGTCGCGGCGGCCGATCTCCCGATCGAGCAGCCGACGATGTTCACCTTCGCGATCAATCTCGGGACGGCGGCGGCCCTCGATCTCGCGATCCCGCCCGCGCTCCTCGCCCGCGCCGACGAGGTGATCGAATGAGCGGCGCCGTCGCCTCGCCGCATGCCGCGAGGCCGAAGCCGGCGGCAGCGACGGCGGCCCGTCGCGCCCGGCTTCGCATTCCCCTCTCCGTCAAGCTCGGCATCGCCCTGGTGGGGCTCGTGACGCTCGTGCTCCTCGTCAACGGCGTCGTGAACCTCTGGCTCAGCTACGAGGCGGCCAAGCGGGCGGCGATCCGGGTGCAGCAGGAGAAGGCGCAGGCGGCGGCCGAACGCGTCGACGGCTTCATTTCGGATGTCGTGAACCAGATCGGCTGGACGACGCATGCCGAATGGCGGCGCGTGCCGCCGGAGCAGCAGCGCTACGACTTCATCCGCCTGCTCCGGCAGGCCCCGGCCGTGACGGAGGTCTCCTATCTCGATCCCTCCGGACGGGAGCAGCTCAAGGTCTCGCGGCTCGAGCCCGATACGGTCGGCTCGGGCAGGGATTTCTCCGCCGAGCCGCGCTTCGCCAGGGCCCTCGCCGACAAGGTCTGGTTCGGTCCGGTCTATTTCCGGCGCGGCTCGGAACCTTACATGACCGTGGCTGTGGCGCATGCCGGCCGCAATCCCGGCGTGACGACCGCCGAGGTCAACCTGAAGCTCATCTGGGAGGTGATCACGGCCATCAAGGTCGGCGAGAAGGGCTATGCCTTCGTGGTCACCTCGGCGGGCCGGCTCATCGCCCATCCCGACCTCAGCCTAGTGCTTCGGAACATCGACCTCTCGGGCGTTCCGCAGGTGGCGCGCGCGCTGTCGGCCGAGGGCAAGGGCGCGCCGACCGGTCCTGCCAGGTACGAGGTCACGGTCGACCTGTCGGGACAGCCGGTCCTCACCGCGTCCGCGCCGATCGGACGCGTCGGCTGGCTCGTCTTCGTGCAATCGCCCCACTCGGAGGCGATGGCGCGGGTCTACCGGGCGCTGAACCGGACCCTGATGCTCCTCGGATTCGGGCTCCTGCTTGCGACCCTCGTCGGAAGCGTGCTCGCGCGCCGCATGGTGGTGCCCATCCGCCGCCTGCAGGAAGGCGCGGAGCGGCTCGGCAGCGGCGATCTTTCGGAGCGCATCGCCGTCCGGACCGGCGACGAGATCGAGACCCTGGCCGACCGGTTCAACAGCATGGCCGGCCGGATCCAGGAGAGCTACGAGACGCTCGAGGCGAAGGTCGAGGAGCGCACGCGGGAACTCGGCGAGGCCCTCAAGCAGCAGACGGCGACCGCCGAGGTGCTGCAGGCGATCAGCCGCTCGACCTTCGACCTCGAGGTCGTGCTCGAGACGCTGGTCGACTCGGCCGCCAAGCTCTCCGAATCCGACATCGGCTCCATCACCCGGCGGAAAGGCGACGTGTTCTATCGCGCCGTGATGCACGGCTTTCCAGCCGAATTCGCCGCCGAGGCCGCGCGCATCCCGGTCGCCATCGACGACAGCACGGTCACCGGGCGGGCCCTGAAGACGGGAAAGGTGGTGCATATCCACGACGTCACCACCGATCCGGCTTACGCGTGGAAGGAGGCCGAGGACGCCGCCGGCTTCCGAACCCTGATCGGGGTGCCGCTGCTGCGGGAAGGCATCCCGATCGGCGCCTTCGCCCTCGGCCGACGCATCGTGCGGCCCTACGGCGAGCGGCAGATCGAACTTATCCGGACCTTCGCCGACCAGGCCGTGATCGCGATCGAGAACGCCCGGCTGTTCGAGGAGGTGCAGGCCCGGACCACGGAACTCGCGCAGTCGCTCGACGATCTCCGCACGGCCCAGGGTCGTCTCGTGCAATCCGAAAAGCTCGCCTCCCTCGGCCAGCTCACGGCCGGCATCGCGCACGAGATCAAGAATCCGCTCAACTTCGTGAACAACTTCGCATCGGTCTCGGCCGACCTCGTCGACGAGTTGAAGGAGGCGCTCGCCTCGGCCCCGCTCGACGAGAAGACGCGCGAGGAGGTGGACGAATTGACCGGGATGCTGAAGGGCAACCTGGAGAAGGTCGTGAGTCACGGCAGGCGCGCCGATTCCATCGTCAAGAACATGCTCCTGCATTCGCGCGAGGGATCGGGGGAGCATCGCCTCGTCGACGTCAACGCCCTCGTCGAGGAAAGCATGAACCTCGCCTACCATGGCGCGCGCGCCGAGAAGCCGGGCTTCAACGTCACGCTGGTCAAGACGCTCGACCCGTCGGCCGGCGAAGCCGACCTCTACCCGCAGGAGATCACGCGGGTCCTCCTCAACCTGATCGGCAACGGCTTCTATGCCGCGGCCAGGAAGGCCGCGACGAACGGCTCCTTCGAGCCGACCCTCTCGGCCTCGACCCGCAGCCTCGGCGACAAGGTCGAGATCCGGATCCGGGACAACGGCGCCGGCATCACGGACGAGGTGAAGGCGAAGATGTTCAATCCGTTCTTCACGACCAAGCCCGCCGGCGAGGGAACGGGCCTTGGTCTTTCGCTCAGCCACGACATCGTCGTAAAGCAGCATGGCGGCGCGATCGAAGTCGAGACGGAGCCCGGCGCCTTCACGGAGTTCACGATCGTCCTGCCGCGCGGCGGCGCGGTCACGTCAGGGAAGAGCGGCCCATGAGCGTTCTCATCCTCGTGGTCGACGACGAGTCGGACGTCGCCGACCTGTTCCGGCAGCAGTTCCGGCGCGAGCTCCGGTCCGGGCGCTTCAGGATGGAGTTCGCCCATTCCGGGCCCGAGGCGCTGGAGCGCATGGACCTGCCCGAAGACACGAGCCTCATCCTGGTCCTGTCCGACATCAACATGCCGGGCATGACGGGCTTCGAGCTCCTGTCCCGGATCAAGACGATGCGTCCGGACCTGCCGGTGATCATGATCACGGCCTATGGCGACGCCGAGACGCGCCGGAAGGCGCTGGAGGGCGGCGCGTCCGGACTCCTGACGAAGCCGATCGACTTCGCGGCGCTGCGCCAGGATGTCCAGACCCGCCTCGCCGAAGTCGATCGGGTCGCATGACGACCAAGATCCTGGTCGTCGACGACGAGCCGGACCTCGAAACGCTCGTCGTGCAGAAGTTCCGGCGCCAGATCCGGGACGGCGTGGTCAGCTTTCTGTTCGCGCATGACGGCGTCGACGCGCTGGCGCTCCTCGCCGAGAACCGCGACGTCGACATGGTCGTGTCCGACATCAACATGCCGCGCATGGACGGGCTGACGCTGCTCGGCAAGCTCCAGGAAGCCGACGAAAAGCTCTCGACGGTCGTCGTCTCGGCCTATGGCGACATGGTCAACATCCGCACGGCGATGAACCGGGGCGCCTTCGACTTCCTGACGAAGCCGATCGACTTCGCGGACCTCGAGGCGACGATCGGCAAGACCGTCAAGCATATCGAGATGCTTCGGGAGGCGCGGCAGCGCCAGGCGCGCGCCGAGCGGGCGCACGAGAGCCTGTCGCGCTATTTCTCGCCGAACCTCGCCGAGCAATTGGCCAGCGACGCCTCTTCGCTCTCGCTGGGCGGTCAGCGTCGCGAGGTGGCCTCGCTGTTCACCGACATTGCGGGGTTCACGACCCTCGTCGAGAGCCTCGATCCGAATCTCCTGGCCGAGCTGCTCAACGGCTATCTCGGCGAGATGACGGGGAGCGTGTTCCGGCACGAAGGGACGGTCGCCAAGATCGTGGGAGACGCGATCCATGTCCTGTTCGGCGCGCCGCGGGACCAGCCGGACCATGCGACGCGCGCCGTCGCCTGCGCGCTCGATCTGGACGCGGTCTCCGAGGCGTTTCGTCGACGCTGGCAGGAGCGCGGCGTCAGGCTGGGAGCGACCCGCATCGGCGTCCATGCCGGCCCGGCCATTGTCGGGAATTTCGGCGGCGGCCGCTTCTTCGACTACACGGCCTACGGCGACACCATCAACACCGCCGCGCGTCTCGAAACGGCGAACAAGGCGCTCGGCACCCGGATCTGCGTCAGCGCAAACGTGGCCAGCCATGCCGAGGACTTTCGAGGCCGCCCCGTCGGCGACCTCGTTCTGCGGGGCAAGGCGGAACCGCTGCGGGCGTTCGAACCCCTGACCGGGCACGACTTCGCCGATCCTGCCACTGCGGCCTATCTGGACGCCTTCGCCAAGCTCGAGCGCGGCGATGCGGGCGCCATCGCGGCCTTCGCCTCGATCGTCGGGCTAAGGTCCGACGATTGCCTCGCCAGCTTTCACCTCAAACGTCTCCTGAACGGCAGCTCCGGAACCCGAATCGAACTGCCCTAGGTGACGAACTCATAACGGCGTAGCGGCGAGCGGGAGATGATGATTCAAGGTTCTGGAAGGAGCCTTGATGAGCACACCTCGCCGCTACGAGTTGACCGACTTCGAATGGTCGATCATCCAGCCTCTGCTTCCGAACCGGCCTCGGGGCAAGCCTCGGGCGGGCGACCGCAAGGTGCTGAACGGCATCTACTGGCGCCTTCGGACGGGCTCTCCCTGGACTGACATTCCCGAGCGCTATGGACCGGCGACGACCTGCGCCAATCGGTTCCGGCGCTGGGCGAAGATCGGCGTCTGGGACCGCATCTTCGAGGTGGTTTCAGCCGCCTATGACGGCGATCTGCAGATGGTCGATTCCTCCTCGATCCGGGTCCATCAGCATGGTGGGAACGTCAAAAAGGGGGGCAAAGGGACGCCGGCCGCCGCTCGGAACGACGCTCGAGCCCAGTGCATGGGGCGCTCGCGAGGGGGGCTGACGACCAAGATCCATGCGCTCGTCGATGCCAACGGCCTCCCCATCGCCCTCAACCGCTTCATCACCTCCCGCACGCGCGGCGCCGTCGTCAAGGCGCGCGGTGCGGTCCACGCCGCTCGGCACGCATCTCGATTATTTGCGCCGCGACGGGGTGACCCGCGACGGGGAGAAGGCGCGGCTGTTCGGGCCGGAAACGGAGAGTGCCAACGGCAAGGCATTCGCTGAGCGTTGCGCCGGCGACCGGCATCATTTCCGATCATCGTCTCGCCAGACGACGCGCTTGAGATGTCGGATCTCAGATCCTTCATCCCGTCAGCCCGGACTGGCAGTGCGACCGCCAGGCCAAATCCCCATAGCGCTCGCGAGATCCGCGGTGGCGGGGCGCCACCGCGGTTTCCTCCCCGGAGGCTTTCCGACGCCGACTTTCAGCCGGCCAAAATCCGTCGCGTCAGGGTCGGCATCCGAAACCCTTCACAACTGCCGACATTGTTGGGGATGGTCTCAGATCTTGATCTGGAGGTCGCGTGGCCGTGCTGGATATGCTTTGGGCGAAACGAGACGCGACGGGTGGCTGGCATTCGCTGACCGACCATTCGGCAGATGTCAGCGCGGTGCTGCGGGCGGTGCTCACCCTACCAGTGAGACAGGCTCGCCTGCAGTTCATTGGGCAGATCGCAGACTCCGATATGGCGATCCTCGCTGATCGCCTCGCCGCCCTCGCATTCCTGCATGATATCGGGAAAGCAAATCGCGGTTTCCAGGCTCGGTCGGTCCCTGAGGCCCCTATCGTTGGTCACATCGATGAACTCGCCTGGGTGTTCTCCGGTCGCCGCGGCGCGGATGAGGTCTGCGACAGGCTGTCCGAGATTCTGGGATTGGATCGCGTCGCGTCGTGGTTGCCTGATCCGCCCTCGGGTCTCTTCGACGCCGTTTTCGCCCATCACGGCCGCCCCTGGGCGGGAGGAAATTCCGGGCATCAGGCCGATATCCTCGATGCGGCCGCCCATTGGCGAGCCGGGCCGGACGATCCCATCGCGAAGCTCGCGCCGATGCGCGCCGCCTTCGATCGTTGGTTCAGGGACGCGCTCGCGGAGCCACGGCTCCTTCCTGATCGGGCTGCCTTCGAGCATGCCTTCGCGGGTTTCCTGATGTTGGCCGACTGGCTCGGCTCCAATCCCGCGCCCGACTTCTTTCCTTTCGCGAACGGCCGGGAGCCGGACAGGATGCCCTGGGCGCGCGAGCGCGCGGCGGCCGTCCTCGTGTCCACGGGCCTCGATGCGCGCCCGGCCCGCGAGGCGGAAAGCCGCGTGGCCGCGCCGTTCGCGGCGGCTTTCGCCGAGACGGGCCGGGCGGCTTTCCAGGCGAGACCGATCCAGAGCGAGACCGCTCGTCATCCCGCTTCGCTTCTGGTCCTCGAGGCTGAGACCGGCTCCGGCAAGACGGAGGCGGCGCTCTGGCGCTTCGCAGAGCTTTTTCGCGCGGGCAAGGTGGACGGATTGTATTTCGCGCTGCCGACACGGATCGCCGCGACGCAGATATTCGAGCGCGTCAAACGCTTCAGGAACAACGTTTTCCCACCAGATGCGCGCCCCGCGGTGGTGCTGGCCGTGCCCGGCCAGATGCGTGTCGACGAGGCCGAAGGAACGCGCCTTCCCGATTTCAACGTGCAGTGGAGCGACGAAGGCGACCGCGCGGCCCGATGGGCAGCGGAGCATCCCAAACGTTATCTCACGGCGCCGATCGCGGTCGGCACCGTCGATCAAGTGCTGCTCGGCTCGGTGCGGGTGAAGCATGCGCATCTGCGGGCGGCGTCGCTCCTCGACAAGCTGCTCGTGGTCGATGAAGTGCACGCCTCCGATGCCTATATGGGGCGCCTCCTCACGAACCTGTTGCGTTTCCATGTTCGCGCGGGCGGCGAGGCGCTTCTCCTGTCGGCGACGCTCGGTTCCGGCGCCCGCGCCCGCCTGCTCGGCGCGGACGGGATTCCTGCGCGATCCGACGCCGAAACCGTCCCCTACCCGGCCCTGAGCTGGATCGAGGCTGGGCGCGAGCGACGGCAGCCGGTCGAGTCGACGGGCGCTGGCAAATCCGTCCGCATGGAAGGCCGCCCGATCATGGCGGAGCCGGGCGCCGTCGCGGCGCTGGCGCTCCAGGCCGCCCGCGACGGCGCGAAGGTCCTGGTGATCCGCAACACGGTCGGCCAGGCCCTCCGGACGCAGGCGGCGCTGGAGGAACTCGCGGGCGAGGCCGATGCCGCGCTTCTCTTCCGGGCGCCGCATTCCGACGGTCGGCAGATCGCGACCCTCCACCATTCCCGCTTCGCCGAGCCGGACCGGCGCATCCTGGACGGCGCAGTCGAGGCGTCGCTCGGGCGCGAGCGACCAGCCGGCGGGCGCGTCGTCATCGGGACGCAGACGCTCGAGCAGAGCCTCGACATCGATGCCGATCTGCTCCTGACCGACCTGTGCCCGGTCGACGTCCTCCTCCAGCGCCTCGGGCGGCTGCACCGGCATGCGGGGCGCGAGCGACCTCATGGGTTCGGCGAGCCGAGGGCACTCGTCCTGATGCCGGAGGGGCGCGAACTCTTCCGGAGGGACTTGCGGGCCTACGGGCTCGGCTCCGGCGAGGCCGGCGGCGTCTATGAGGACCTGCGGATTCTCGAACTGACGCGGCGGCTCATGGAGCGCGAGCCCGTCTGGACCATCCCGGCGATGAACCGCCGATTGGTCGAGGCGGCGACCCATGTCGAGGCGCTCGATGCGATCGAGGCGGAGCTGTCCTCCGCCGACCCGGCCTGGCGACCGCTATTCGACAAGCTGTCCGGTCGCTACTTCGCCGATCTCCACGCCGCGCATCGCAATGTGCTGCGCTTCGACGAGCCCTTCAGGAACTTCGCCATCGAGCCTGACGAAATCATCGCGACACGCCTTGGTGGCGCTGATCGGCATGTGGATTTCCGATCCGAGGCGCGAGAGCTGCCGGTCGGTCCTTTCGGCCTGCCGGTGCCGTCGCTGAAACTTCCGCATCACATGACCAAGGATGTATCTGCCGATGCAAAACCAGAAGTTGTTGATAACCCTGACTCAGGTGGCGGCTTCACTTTCCGCCTCGGCCCCGCCGTGCTCACCTACGACTGGCTCGGGCTGAGGCGGATGGAGTAGTCCCCGCGCTGGCGGGGGAACCTCGCTCGCAGAGTGTCCTCGGAGCCAGGGGCCATCTCCGTCTAGCGGAGGAGCGTCATGTATCGACGAAACGCTTGTAGTGCCACCGCTCGGGCCGCGGCGATTCCGGAGGATGAGATAGACGAACGTCGCAAAGCACGAACTTCGTGGCGGGCGCCGATTCCACGGCTGGCAAAGCACGACCTCGGCGGAGCATCTTCCGTTCTCGTCGCGTGGGCGCATATGGGTTGGAAAATGGACTAAGCATTCTCACTGAGAGACCACGGAGCCAGTTGTGAGAGAAGCCTGAGCTAATTGAGACTCCATGTCAACATGAGATTATTTTCCTGCTCTTTCATTCGTGCGCGCTTCGGGCCGAAGCACGTCCTTTTGTCCTTACCGGGTGTCCTTGCGGCGCTGGCCCGGAACGAGATCACGTCCTTCCCCGGCCTGCGCCCCCACCAGCGCCACGCCTGGCATGCCTTCCTCGTCCAGCTCGGCGCGCTTGCGCTGATCCGGGCCGGTCGCGAGGCGATGCCGGAGGACGAGGCGACGTGGCGCGAGATACTGCGCGGCCTGACGCCCGATTTCCCCGATGACGAGCCCTGGTGCCTCGTCTCGCCGCCGGACAAGCCCGCGCTGCTTCAGCCGCCGATCCCGGGCGACCTGAAGGAACTGAAGAACCGGATCGAGACGCCGGACGCGCTCGACATGCTGGTCACCTCCAAGAACCATGACCTGAAGGGCGAGGTGATGCTGGAATCCGCCCCGGACGACTGGCTTTTCGCCCTCGTGACGCTGCAGACGACTGAAGGGTTCCTCGGGGCCGGGAACTACGGCGTCAGCCGCATGAACGGGGGTTTCGCCAATCGCCCCGCCTTCAGCGTCGAGCCCACGAGAGGCCCCGTCTCGCAGGTCCGGCGCGATATCGAGGCGCTCGTGGCGCGTCGGCGTGTGGGCGAGGTCCCGCCCGGCTATGCGCCGGAGAACGGACACGGCCTCGTCTGGCTCCGGCCGTGGGACGGTGCGGCCTCGCTGGGTCAGGCGGAACTCGACCCGCTCTATATCGAGATCTGCCGGCGCGTGCGGCTCGTCGAGGACGGTGGTCGGTTATCGGCGCGGGCCAGCGGCTCCAAGACCCCGCGGATCGTCCCGATCCCCGGCGGCGCGACCGGCGACCCCTGGGCGCCGACCGTCGCCGACAAGGACGGCGTGAAGGTTCTCACCGTCGATGCGGGCGGCTTCCACTACCGGCGCATGGTCAAGCTGCTCTTCGGCCGCGATGGGCATGCGCAACCGCCGCTCGCGGAGATCAACGCGACCGACGCCGACGAAGGGCTCGTCATCCTCGCCCGGGCGCTGACGCGCGGTCAGGGCAAGACCGAAGGCCTGCACGAGCGGCGCATCCCTGTCACCAAGGTCATCCTCGGGAAGATGCGTCGCCGCGATACCGAGCCTCTCGCGCGGGCCGCGACCGGAAGGGTCGGCCTCGCCGGCGAGATCCAGAACCGCGTCCTGAAGCCGGCCCTGCTCGCGCTGTTCGAGAACGGGCCGGACCAGATCGACTACAAGGACAAGGGCGCCGACGCCCGTGCCCGCGACTTCCTGGCCCGTTTCGACGGGGCCGTCGACGCGACGTTCTTCGAAGACCTTTGGGCAGAGTTCGCGCCGGGCGCCGATCCGGAGGCGGTGCGTGCGGCATGGGTCCGCCGACTCGTTCGCGACGTCGCCTGGCCGCTGGTCGAGGAGGCCGATGCCGGGATGTCGAAGGCCGTGGACCGGCGTTGGCGGTCCCTGATCCGCGCGGAGACGGCGTTCTGGGCCGGAACGCGCAACGAAAAGACGGGGCTGTCGAAATATTTCGGGGAGACGCGCCGTGACGATGCAGCCTGATCCCGGGGGCGGGACGTTTATCCGCGCCCGCGTCATCGCCCGAATGGCGGCCCGGATGGCGCATGAGGACAGTTTCGGCAGAGGGCCGCTTGCGGAATTGCGCCGGCTCGATCCCTCCGGTGCGCTGGCGGATGTCGCGCTCCATCGGCTCCTGGCGCGTCATGTGCCGGAGGCGCGACTCGCGCAAATCGGGCTCCCGGCTTGGGCGCTCGTCATTCATGCCGTCGCGCTCGCGGCGCCCGACAGCCTTGCCTTTCCGCCCCGCGCCAGCGAGCCGCCGGAACTCGGGAAGCAGGCTGAATTCTGGGCCGAGGCGGTCCGCGGCGCGCGGCAGCGTTTCGGTCGCGAGCTTTTCGAGGCCGGCTACGGCGAGGGCCGCTTCGCGATCCTTCTCGACGCGAGCGCGGAGGCGTTGCCCGATGCGCTGCCGCGGGCCGTTCGCTTTCTCGTCGCGAAGGGCCGACGCCTGCCCGTCCTTGCGATCGCCGATCTCGTGATGTCGTCGGACGAGCCCGAAAGCGAAGCCGGCAAATCCATCCGCCAAGGCATTGCGCGCGGCTATTTCCGCGCCGAGGCAAAGGCCGCATCGCCTCAAGCACAGACCGTATCGGGAGACGCCGCGTGACCCGCTTCCTGCAGATCCACTTCCTCGCCTCCTATCCGGCCGTGCTCCTGAACCGGGACGATGCCGGGCTCGCCAAGCGCCTGCCCTATGGCGGAACCACCCGCACCCGCATTTCCTCGCAGAGCCTGAAGCGGCATTGGCGCCTCGCCGAGGACGAATGGTCCCTGAAAGGTGTCGGCGCACCTATGGGCGTGCGCTCCCGCGAGATCGTGGAGCGGCGCATCACGCCCAAGCTGTCGGGCGATCCGAAGGTTGTCGAAGCCGTCGAGGCGGCGATCGTGAAGCATCTCTACGGCAAGAACAGCGCGAAGGTCTCGGACCGCCAGGCTATGCTGCTCGGCCAGCCCGAGATCGACTACCTTGCGAGGGTCGGCGCCGAAGCCGTCGCCGCAGCGACCGACGCGAAATCCGCGGAGGCGGAGGTCGATGCCCGGATCGCCAAGGGAAGCGGCAAGGCCAATCTCGCGGCCATGCTGGCGACCGCGGGCAAGCTCGCCTCGGGTCTCGAAGCGGCCCTGTTCGGCCGCATGGTCACCTCAGATCCGGATGCCAACACCGATGCGGCGATCCATGTCGCCCACGCCTTCACGGTGCATCCGCAGGAAAGCGAGAGCGACTATTTCACCGTCGTGGATGACCTTCGGGTCGAGGCCGGCGAGGCCGGGTCGGGCGGCATCTTCGACACCGAGCTGACCTCCGGCCTCTACTACGGCTACGTGGTGGTGGACGTGCCGCTGCTCGTCGCGAACCTTGCCGGCGATGCTGACCTCGCCGGCAAGGTCGTCGAGCATCTCGTCCACCTGATCGCGACCGTCTCGCCGGGCGCCAAGAAGGGCTCGACCGCGCCCTACGCCTATGCCGACCTGATGCTGGTCGAGGCCGGCTCGCGCCAGCCGCGCACGCTCGCATCCGCCTTCCGCAAGGCCGTGCCGCTCCGGCGCGGCGACGACCTCGCGGCCGAGGCCGTGGCGCGGATGGCCGCCAAGCTCGCCGGTTTCGACGGCGCCTACGGGTCGGGCGAGGATCGGGCTCATCTCGCCGTCGAGGATACGGGTGCCGCCGGCTTCGGGGAGACGATGAGCCTCGACGGCCTCGCCGCCTGGGCCGCCGACAAGGTCCGTGAGGCGGATGCGAAGGTCGGCAACTGATGCCGCGCTTCCTCCTCCTGCGGCTCGAAGCTCCCCTGCTCGCCTTCGGGGGCGAGACGGTCGATGCGCGGGGCGTGATCGTGGATTTTCCCGGCGCCTCGCTGTTGACCGGGCTCCTCGCCAATGCGCTGGGCTATCGGCGCGGCGAACGCGACAGGTTGCAGGGGCTTCAGGACCGGCTCGTCTTCGCGGCGCGGCTCGACCGGCCCGGCACCCGCATCACCGATTTCCAGACGGCCCGGCTCGGCGCGGGCGATCAGGGCTGGACGACGCGCGGACGGCCGGAAGGCCGGGCCGGCGGCGCCGGCACCTACAAGGGACCGCATATCCGCCGGCGCGACTACGATTGCGACACCTCCTGCGCGGTTGCGCTGCGGCTCGAGCCGGAAGACGCCCGCCCGACGCTCGACGATCTCTGCGAGGCGCTTCTGAGTCCGGCCCGGCCGCTTTTCCTGGGCCGCAAGCCCTGCCTGCCCTCGAGGCCCCTCCTCGATGCGGATCCGAGGCTCAGAATCGTCGAGGCTGCGAACCTCCTCGCCGCGCTCGCGTTCCTGCCGCCGGAGGACGGGTCCTCCACTCTCCGCGTGATGCTGCCGGAAGGGGAGCCAGCCCTGCCCGGTGACCACGTCCGGCCGCTGACCGACGAGCGGAACTGGCGCCCCGGCGTGCATGGCGGCCATCGCCTCGTCCGCATCCGCGCGTTGCCGCGCCGGGAGGCCGCCGAATGACGCTGACGCTCGTCCAGATGCGGCCTGCGCTGGGGCCGCTGCTCCGCTGGGCGGAGCGCCGCAAGGTGGTGGCACCGCAAGGGGCGGACGATCTCGGCTACGCCCTGCACGCGATCCTCAAGGCCGCCTTCGGCGAAGATTCGCCGCAACCTTTCGTGCTGCTGGACCCGCCGCGGCGGCGCGAGCGGCCGGGCGCGGATGCCTCCCCGCAGATCCTCGGCTACACGCGGGGCGATCCGCCCGCACTGCGCCTCGCCGCGAGCCTCGCGGAGCCCGAGGTGAGCGAGGCGCTCGGCCTGGACGGGCTTGCCGCCAAGACCATGCCTGACCGTTTCCCGGCCGGGACGCGCCTCGCCTTCCGGGCTCGCATCCGTCCCATGGTCCGCCGCGACCGCGACGGCGACCGGACGAAGTCGCGTGAGCACGACGCCTATCTGGCGGCCGTCGAGAGCTATCCGGTCGAGAACGGCATCGGCACGGCTCCGTTCGGCCGCGGCGAGGTCTATCGCGACTGGCTCGCGCGGCAGTTCCTCGCGGGCGGCGCGGAACACGATCCCGGCCGTGACCGCTTCGACCTCGAGAGCTTCCGGTTGACCCGCGCGCTGAGGCGGGGGCGTGACCGCGACCTGCGCCAGATCCCGTCCTCCAGCGAGAAGATGCGCGGCATGGCCGGCCACCCGGACGCCACTGTGACCGGCACGCTGACGGTCCGCGATCCCGACGCCTTCGCCGCCTTCCTGGCGCGGGGCGTCGGCCGCCACCGAGCCTTCGGATTCGGCATGCTGCTGCTGAGGCCGCCGGGGTGACGCGATGCTGAAAGGCCGCCTCGGGCTCGAGACTGCGCGTCTGCCTCATGCCGATCGGCACGGCCTCCTCTGGCTCGACCGCGGCAACCTTACCGTGGAGGACGGTTGCCTGCGCTTCGTGGCGGCGGGCAGCGACACCGTCCCGGCGGGCGATTACCGCATCCCGCACCAATCCCTCTCGCTCGTCCTGCTCGGGCCGGGATCGACGGTGAGCCACGACGCGCTCCGCATCCTGGCGCGGCACAATACGGGGCTCGCCGCGATCGGCGAAGGCGGCGTGCGTTTCTACACCGCGCAGCCGCTCCTGCCCGACAACTCTGCGCTCGCCCGGCGGCAGGCGATGGCCTGGGCCGATCTCAAGGGGGGCCGGATGAAGGTGGCGCGCCGCATGTATGCGCTTCGTCTGGGCGAGGTGCTGCCTCACCGTGACATCGCGGTGCTGCGCGGGATCGAAGGTGCGCGGGTGAAGGAGATCTACCGCCAGACGGCGGAACGCCACGGCATCCGCTGGGAAGGGCGACGCTACGACCGCCAGAACCCCAACGCGGCCGACATCCCGAACCAGGCGCTGAATCATGCGGCCTCGGCTGTAGAAGGCGCCGCCGCGATCGCTGTGGCTGCGACAGCGACCATCCCCCAACTCGGCTTCGTGCACGAGGATTCCGGTCAGAGCTTCGTGCTGGACGTCGCCGATCTTTTTCGTGACACGATTACGGTGCCTTGCGCCTTCAAGGCCGCAAAAGCGCACGAGAAGCGCCCGTTCGACCCGATCGAGCGCGTCGCCCGCCGGATGGTCGCGGAACGATTGCGGCGCGACGGGGTGATCCCGGGCATGATCGACCGGATCAAAACGTTGTTCGAGGAGGATGCTGCGTAATGTTCGGAGCGGTCCGATGCCTATGACGGTCGTCGTCACGCGCGACGTGGCGGACCGCTATCGCGGCTTTCTGTCGTCCGTGATGCCGGAGGCGGCGCCTGGCGTGTTCGTGGGTGCAGAACTCTCCAAGGGAGTGCGCGAGCGCCTGTGGACCGTGATGACGGGTTGGTGGACCGAGATGCCGGGTGGTTCGGTTGTCCTCCTGTGGAAGGACGACAGCGAGCCGGGGCGGCTCGGCCTGCGCACGCTCGGTCTTCCGCCCAGGACCTTGGCGGATCTCGACGGTGCACTTCTCGTGCGCCGTTGACGCCGTTCTTTGACATCGTCAATGTCACCAGCGACTTAGCTGCCAGAGGCTCCTCCGCCTGCGCGGAGATCGACCC
>OEIU01000880.1_pt1 | contig 23387 bp, 22 predicted proteins | sample 1539221 | NCBI WGS metagenome assembly OEIU01 (sample SAMN03792071, study PRJEB22550) | activated sludge metagenome | feature: wastewater treatment plant; material: activated sludge; isolation source: Wastewater treatment plant of a petroleum refinery complex | place: Argentina: Zarate | collected...
CGGGTGCAGGACCGGCTCTTCGTCGCCTTCGACGCCTGGGCCAAGCGCTACACGGGTAGCTCGTCCAGCGTCCACACACGCCGGGCGTTCATTGACGAAGTGGCTCAGCAGGGACTAGCGATCGGCGGCGAGTATCTGCACGATCCGCGCTGCGGCTTTGACGAGGCCCACGTCGGCGACTTCATCGGATGGGCGTTCAGTCTCGCCCCGCCCCGGCGAGTCGGGCTCGTGCCAGCGCGCACGACCTCGATCGACGCGAAGCACAAGGTCATCACTGGCAAGATCCATGCCACGCAGGCAACTGGTCGTCTGCGCGAGAAGGACACCATCATTCTCTTCGATCGGAAGCGGCAGATCGCCGACCCAGGACTGTGGCGAGTCACGAGCTTGTCGCCGGTGGAGGAAGAGACCGCCGCCGGGCGCTCGCGTTGGCTGGTGGATTTCTCCTGCCAGTTGGTCGGCACCGTGAGCGACCTTCCTGAAGCGATCATTGACGACCTGCTATGAGCACAAACCCACTCGCAGGCGCCGCCTCTGGGGCCGTGAAGCTCTACGATCACATCGGTGAGGAGAACTACCGGGCCGCGGCGTGGCTGACCGACAAGCCACTCCTCGTTCCCGACGTCGCCGAGATGATCGCCACCGTCGCAAAGGCAGTTGAGGCACGCGGCCTGCTCCTGCCGGACGCCGACGCCCTCATCGAGCGCGTCGTAATCGCGCTGCTGGGCGGACACCTCATCCTGGCCGGGCCTCCGGGCACGGGCAAGACGACGCTGGCGGGCATCGTTGCCGAGGCGTTTGGTACCACCTACGACACTGAGACGGCTACCGCCGACTGGAGTACGTTCGACGTCATCGGCGGCTTGCAGCCGGCGATGGGCGATATCGGCACCGAGGTGCTCAAGCCCTGGCTCGGCCACGTGCCCCGAGCCGCGCTGCGTTGCGCCGATGCAATCGCCCTGCACGAGAAGGACGCGGCAGCGAATCCGGCCCAGGCGCACTGGCTGATCATCGACGAGTTCAACCGGGCCGAGATCGACAAGGCCATCGGTCCGCTCTACACCGTGCTCGGGGGAGGCGGCGGGCCGGAGCGTCGACGGCTGCCGTTGTGGTTCGGGGACAAGCCCGAGACCCAGGAGGCATGGATCCCCGATCGCTTCCGCATCATCGGCACGCTCAACTCCGTCGACACGGCCTACGTCTACACCTTGTCGCAGGGACTGCAGCGCCGTTTCCAGTTCGTCCACGTCGGGGTGCCGGCACGCGAGCAGATAGAGGACGAGACCTCTGCTGCGTTCGCGCAGGCCGCCACGTGGTGGGTCGACACCTACCGGCCGGATCTCGACGCCGCGGAGGAGGCATCGGAGACCGCGCGGCTGGCGGGCGATGAGGCTATCGGCGCAGCACGTGCCCGCTTGGCGGCCGTCCTGGCATTTCTGCGCTACGACGACGCCGTCGCCTGGCCGGTGGGTACCGCGCAGGTCGTCGATGTGGCTCGGCAGATCGTGGTGCGCGCCGCCGCCGGATCCAGCGGCGACCTGACCCCGGCGCTCGATCTGGCTCTCAGCGACACCCTGATTCCACAGACCAGCCAGCTCCTGCGAACGCAACTCGATGCCATCGAGGGTCACCTAGGCGATGCCGGAGACCTGACACGTAGCCTTGCGGCGCTCGGCCGAGTCCGCCGCAGCCAGCAGACGTCCTTCGGCTGATGCTGGCGGCTGAGGAGTCGATACCTCCCGGCCAGCTCAGCCCTGAGAGCAGGCGCGCCGCTACTCAGGCCGCCGTGCGGCTGCTTGGAACGTACTTTGCCGATGCCCCGACGTGGGACTTGGAGCATCGCGGCGAGGTGGCCACCGGTTCCGCCCATGAGGACGAACTCGCCCAAGCGCTGCGGCTGCGTGTGGCGCTGGCGGCCGCCCGTCATCTGGACGGATTGCTCCGCGAGATCGCGGCCGACCTCAGCTTCCGCTACCGGCGGACGCCTGACGAAACTGTCGGCATGGTGCGCGGGCGGCTCGACGTCCAACGCTACCTGCGCGCTCAGGGCAAACGCGAGGCACCCCGTCGCTACCCGGTAAACGTCGTGGAGCGTTCGCACGCGACGCCGGAGAACGCGTTGGCGCTCTACGCCACCGGCTGGGTGCTGCGGGAACTCGACATCGGCGATGCCATCGCCTTGCCGCCAGGTGCGCCCGAGCTGCGGGAACTCCGCGAGCGACGCGCCTCGCTTGCGCGCTCGCTGCACCATCCTGTACTGAGCGAAGCCCGCCAGGCCGCAGAGGGGGTCTGGAATCGCGGCGGCCTGAACGGTCTTCTCGACTCCGTCGAAGCCCGCGTCGAAGGCGGTCGTCTATCTCGTCCGGAGCCTTATGCCCATCTCGCGGCGTGGGTCCGGCAGTTCGATCCGAGAGCCCTGCCGGAGGCCGACGACGTTGAGTGGTCGTTCTACGACGAGCGCTTCGACACTAAGCTGTTCGAGATCTGGATGCTCGACCGCCTGGAGCGGGCGCTGCGTCCGACCCTCGGCGAACCGATCGTTCGCCCGCTCTGGGAGCGCGGGGCCACGCCGACCTTCCTCTGGAAGCAGGGACTGGCGACGGTGGCGCTGCATTTCCAGCGCGGACTGAGTGGCGGCAGCGCCGGGACCGAGTGGCAGCGGCTTGATCCGCCCGGGCCGTTCGAAGGCGTGCCGGACATCACGGTGGTCGTGTCGACGGCGCGCTCGGGTGAGTCATTAGCCTACGTCGACGCCAAGCTGCGGCAACGCGATGCCCACCCCACCGAAGAGCTGTACAAGTTGCTCGGCTATTTCGACAACACCAGCAGCAAGGCCGCTCGCCGCGGCGCGATCGTCTACTACAAGCCCGGCGGCCTGGCGATCGAGACCTTTCAAGACAAGCAGCCAGGGCCGCAGCAGGGTCGCATGCTGGCGATCGGCGTCGAGCCGGGGAGCAGCGACCACGAGGCGGGCTTCGCGCAGGCCGGCCAGCTGGTCCAGGCCATGATGAGCGCATCGGATCCGGAGGCGTTCACTGGCCCCGCATCCGCCGCCGTGCCTGACGAGGCACAGGTTGCCGCGATCCAGGAGAAGGCGGTGGCCGATCTGCAGCTGCGCGCCAATACTTTGGTTCCGGGCACGCTGACGCCCTACCGGCAGATGCTGTCCTCGACCATCCCGGCGACGTGGCCGCAGCTGGATGAGGATCTCCGGACAATCCTGGTGACGGCCGAGTACTTCGGCGCGGCGGCGCCCGAAGGCGCTGACCTCTCCGGTCCGCTGCTCGGCCTGTCAGCGGCCTGCGAGCGGCTGCTGTGTGGCCCGGGCTCGCTCTTCACGCGAGTGGCGAGTCAAGCGGCCGGCATTCTCCGCACACCGGTGACGCTCGGCACCGCCGCCATGTGCCTGAAGTGGTGCCAGAAGCCGCTCGACGCTGATCAGCGCACCATCCAGGCGTTAGTGCACGGCGAGCCCGACATCGACTTCCGGGCGCTGATCGATCTGCGCAGTGACCTGTTCACGCTCAACGACTACCGCAAAGTAGCGGCGCACATCGAACTGGTATCGCAGGGCGACTACCGCGACGGTCGGGCCCTGATCCTCGGCTCGGGCGATCAGGCGATGCCAGGACTCTTGGCTCGTTTGGTCACCGCCCTCGGCTCCTCCTGATACCAACGTCCGCGGGCGTCGGCGCGGAAGTGCTGCTCGCAGATGCGGCGCACCAGCGCGTATTGCCCGACCTCGAGGCCGATGGTGCCGTTGAAGTGTTCCTGGACCAGCAGCGAGTGCAGGAATGGCAGGGTCCGCTGACGATCGGATTCGTCGTCGCTGCCGATCTCAGGCAACGCGGCAAGATGGGCGCGCAGCACGGCCGCGGCGTCATTGAAACCGCCGGGCGGTTTCGGTTGGCGGCGCGTGGCGCCCGGCTTGTGCACGTTGAGCACGACGTCGAAGGAGGCGACGTCTTCGCTGCCGGAGCGGCCCTTGTAGCCCTTGTGCGATTGCTGGGTCTTGTCGAGATAGCTGGCGTTGGCCAGGTCGAAGCCGGCCTGCTCGACGGCAGTGCGCAAGGCCGCCCATACCTCGGCGTCGGAGGATTGAAAGACCACCGTAGCCCAGGCGTTGGCCTTGAGCACCCGCTGGATCTCGCTAAAGGCACTCGCCATGAGTGCGGCGTAGTCATCGACGGTCTTGCCACCGGCAGTGGGCTTCAGCGAGCGGTTGACGACCGCCTCCTGCGCCAAGGGCGTTGTTTCCCCCAACCACGACTCCCAGACGATGGCACAATCGGCGTAGAAGATGTTGGAGCCGAACGGCGGGTCTGTAAAGCAGTAGTCGACGCTTCGATCCGGCAACGCCAGGGCGTCGGCCGAACCGCGCAGTACGCTCAGCTTCGGACTGCTGTTGAGCGGCTGGGCGTAGAAGCGGGCCAGCTGGCCGATCTTGTTGGCGAAAACATAGGCCGGGTTGACCTCGATCGACAATTGCGGGATGTAGAGCGTGCCGGTGAGCGGCCGCTGTCCCCCACGCGCGTTGTAGCGGCGCATCCGGGTGCCGTGCCAAGCGGTATTGGTGAAGGCAAACGACAGCGCTTGGCGCAAGCGCAGGTCATCGACGGCCTGAATCTCACGCCACAGCCGTCCCAGCGCCCGACGATTGCGCGGCGTCCAGAAGTCGGCCACGTCGTGCACGCTCTGCAATTGCAGGGCGCTGCGGATGAACATTTCGCGGTCTGGGCCGAGCGGCAGGCTTGGATGCCACTCGGCCGTTTTCGACCGGTTGATCGTCCCCAGCCGCTTCAGGTCGACCGGCCGCGGGGCGCGCTCAAAGGTGCCCTGCTCGTCCTCGATCAACATCCAGGCGGGCTCAGAGGCGACGACACGGGCGGTGCGTTTGTCGATCGGCTCGCCGCAGTCCGGGCAGGGCCAGTGCCGGGCCACGGTGCCCGCGTCATAATCGGTGGCGTCATCCCACAGACGCGAATGCGCCCCGCACGCGGCGCAGGCGGCGACGGTCGAGTAGAGCGTCCAGCGAATCGTGCCGGGCTGGCGCGTGCGGCCGGGCGTGGCATACAGGTCGGTGTAGTCGTCCCGCACCGCCAGCAGCACCTGGCGGGCGGCGTCTCGGAGGTCAGCCGGATCGCATGGCTCGCAGAGGTTCCACGCCAGATGAGCCGCGCCGAAGCCGAGATCATTAAGAACCACGTCGCGTCCGAGTCGGCGGGCTGCCAAGCCGGTCATGCCGGAGCCGCAGAAGGGGTCGAGCACGAGATCGCCGGGCCGGGTGTGATGCGCGATGAAGGGCTCGATGGCCTCGGCCGGCACCTTCGTCGGGTAAGAGTGCGTGTTGTAGGCCGCCGTGTTCTTGCTACCCCGCGTCGGACGGATAAGCGGCTCGACATCCAGTGGCTCAAGTGCCGTCGGTGTGCTTGCCAGCGTGCCGAGATGCGGGTAGAGCTCGCCGAAGGTCGTCGGCTGGAGGCGCGGCTGCGTCATATCTGGTCGAGGAGCTTCCGGACGTCACGGATGCCGATTGGGCGAGCGGCCCCGCGCAGGAGGCGGGCGTTGACGTCGGCGAATAAGGCGCCGGCGCTTGTCGGACGGCCGGCGGCCAGTGCTGCGCGTGACGCGGCCCGCACGGCGTCCTCCGCGGTGATCCCTAGGGCGAGATGGCGCGGGCTGGCTTCACGGCTGAACGTCAATACGACATCGGTTTCGGCGACCATCTCGCCTTCCCTCTGGCCCTTGATCTGCTTGAAGGATGGCTGGCCCTTGGAGAGCGTTGTGGCCTCGAGGAAGCCGAGCCCGACCTGGGCCGCCGCGTCGTAGACCGCTGACCAGGTGTCTGGGTCGCTGGCCTGGAAAACGACGGTGGCCCGTGCTCTGGGACGAAGCACGCGGCGAATCTCGCCGAAGGCGCCGCGGAGCAGCGCACCGTAGTCGTCGACTGTCTTGGCCTGATCGCCTGTGCGCACGACGATCGCTTCGCGCTCACGATCGGTCAGGTCATTGAGCCAGGCTTCCCAGAGCAGCGAGGCGTCGCTGTAGACGATGTGGGAGCCGAACGGCGGGTCGGTGAAGCAGTAGTCGATGCTCTCGTCGGCAAGGGGCAGCGCCGTCGCGCTCCCCTGTACGACGTCGACTGCGCCCGGCGCGGCAACGCGCGCGGCGAAGAGCTTGGTAACGGCGCGGGTCTTGCGCTGCCACAGCGAGAGCACGTTCCACTCGTAACGCAGGCTTGAGATGTAGAGGGTACCGCCGAGGACGTTCGTCGGCCGCTTGGCATTCCATTGGTAGCGACGGCTGGCCCGGTTCGCGATGGCGGTCAGGCTGAAGCGCAGCGCCGAACGCAGCCGTTCTTCGGGCTCGTTGCTGGCCGCGTCCCAGAGCAAGCTCAATGCCGTTAGGTTGCGCTCGGAGTAGAAGTCGGCCACCGAGGTGATACCGAGGTCGTCGTGCCCGCGTCGCCACATCGGACGAGAGGCGTCAAACGGCATGTCCGGGTACCATGGCAGACCGGGGAGATCAAGATCCGGTCGCAGGTCGGCCTCGACAGCTGGGCGGACGATGCGCTGACCGCCGGGTCGGCTCAGGTTGGCCTCGACGGCACGCTCGCCGACGATCGGCAGATCGGCCTTCGCTGCCTCATGGCGGCACCGCGGGCACGTCAGACTGCGCAGCCCCGCCTCCCTGGCGTTCCACAGCAGCAAGTCCTCGCCACACGCGGTGCAGCGCCGCAGCTCGCTCCAGACGAGGTACTCGATCTGAGCGGCACGACCGTCATGCGTGGTCCGGTAGAGGTCGGCGATGCGGTCGCCCACTTGGTGCAGCACTCGCCGAACGGCGTCGTTGAACGCGGCTGGGTCGCACGGTGCGGTGTAGTTGCTGGCGATGTGGACCGCAGCAGGGCTGAGGTCGTTGAGGACGGCGCGTCTGTCAATGAGTCCGGCTGCCACGCCGGTCATCCCGGAGCCGCAGAAAGGGTCGAGGACGACGTCGCCGGGTTCGGAGTGGGCTTCGATGAAGCCGGTGATGGCCTCAGCGGGGATCTTCGTGTGGTAGGCGTGGACTCCGTAAAGGGAAGAGGATCGCCGAACAGCGACGCCCGCGTCCGAGCTGACGAAACCGTCAAGCGCCAGTTGGCCGGACACCGTCACGATGCGAAACCTATCGGGCGGATCGGCTGTGAGGATGCCACGAACACATGTTCCTCTCTGGGTCGGACGGAACGCATAATGGTCCGTCGAGGCGGCGGCGCGGACCCCAGCTGGCCGGCCTATGCTCCTCTTGGCGTCGGCTCCAGCCGCGGCGCGGGTGCGCCGGGAGGCCGCGGGGCCCCGCCTGCTAGTCCGAGGTCCCGAGGGCCATGGACACGCGGCGCCGGTGTCGTAGCCGAGACCCCAAACGCAGGCCAAGGCCGCCGTCTGCCCGAGCGGAGGGCCGTTGGCTTGATCACGCCCCGAGAGCCTCCTGCTCGACGAGACCCCGCAGGGCGGCCGTCGCGGCATCGGTCGTGGCCGGGATGCGCAGGAACCGCGTCCTCTGTCCCGCCCGAGTCATCCAAGGCCCGTGGAGATCGGCAAGGGCTTCATCGTCGTCGTGGGGTGGATAGGCGAGCGCACCAAGCGGGACGTCGTGCCCCGAGAGGTACGACGCGATCTGATAAAGGTCGCCGCGGTCGACACCACTCGGGGTGGCCCGGCTCGAGCGCAAGCGCTTGTACTTGGCGTCGATCACCGCGCGAAATGCGCCACTCCTGTCGCGGATGATGATGTCCGGCTTCAAGCGCCCGAGGCGACGTCCGGGCTCGGTGATCGAGGCGAGCAGATGGGCTCCCTCGCGCTCGGCGGTGCCGTGTTCGACGCGCGCCGGCCCAAACGCCCGGCGCGCGCAATGCACTAGGAAGAGCTCCCAGAGCTCGGCGACGTCGACGAGCACCCCCGCGGCGTCTGCGCTGGTCGCGGAGGTCAGGTGCCCACGGCGCCGGGCGATCTCGTGCGAGAGTTTCGCGATGGGCTCGAAGCGGCGAGTAATCGGCGTGTACCGCACCCGCCGTAGGTCCGTTGCCTCCGGAAGCTCGGGACGACCACCGACGACGCCACGGAGCTGACCGAGCAGCTCACCGGTCATCGGTGGGCGCCAGGTCGGAGGTCCGGGCAGAAGGGATCGCAGCACCCGATCAGCGAGCACGATTGCTCGGGCGACCGGGTTGTCGAGGTCGCGCTCAGTTCGGATCGAGGTGACGAGCGGCCGCCGGGCGGCGCGATGACGCACCGTCCCAGCGACGTCGATCCGTCCGCGCACGAAGAGGTCGTCGCGATGGAGGACTCGTCGAAGACGCGGGCCGCCGTGGCGCGCGGCGTCCGCGACGCCCGCTGACCAGACGCGGTCCAGGAGTTGGACGATGAGCGGTCCACTGGATGCTGTGGTCGCGGCCCGAGGGACGACCGTCAGGTTGAGGGCATGAGCGAGCCAGGCGCCGATGACGTCGATGCCGAGGCGCGGCTCGATGCGGAGCTCGCGATCCTCGAAACGCAGCTCGCCGATGAACCGCCCCGCCCACCAGTTGCCGTCAGGACCGCGGTGAAGGGCTGGATCATCCTCGTCGTCGACGCGGGCGTCGCCCGAGAGGCGAAGGACGTGGTCGTCGTCCTCGAGATGCGCGGCGAGGCGGGCGAGCCACTGGTCCTCGTGGGCGTCGACGGCCGTCCGTGGCGAGAGGTCCCGGAAGACCACCGGGGAGCTCACCCAACGACTCCCCGCATCAGCACCTCGCGCAGGCGGGCCAGCTCGGCACTCGCCGTGTCGCCCTCCAGCCCGCCGAGGTACTGAGCAAGTAGCGGCTCGATGGAAAAGCTCCACAGGTCTTTCAACGACTGGCGCGGGGCACCTCTCGCGGTCCAGAGGACCCCGCCGGAGAGATGCTTGCGCCCCTTCAGATCCTCGAGGGCGAAGAAGGTCGCATCGAAGTAGTAGGTGTGTCCGAGTTCGTACTGGGCGCCGAGATGCGGCGAGCTGGCGATCTCCTGGTTGAGAAGCATCGCGCGCTCGGCAAGGAGCGTCATGTCCGGCTCGGCCCGATCCCACGCCCACCTCTTCGGCGCACGGGTCTCCCAGCGCTGCCGGTTGACCTCGATGACCGGCGTGGGCTCGAAGCCGACGGGTCGCCAGAAGAAGCGCCGCCGGAGCGCGAAGTCCAGCTCTTCGACGGACTGGTCGATCAGGTTCATCGTCCCGATTACGAACAAGTTCGCCGGAAGGGCCAGCTCCTGGCCCTCCTCGCTGTCAAATCCTGGTAGCAGGAGCGGGGTGTCGCGGTTCTCGAGCAGGCTGAAGGCCTCGCCGAAGAGGCGACTGAGATCCGTTCGATTGATCTCGTCGAGCACCAGCACGACGGGCAAGCGATCCCCCTCGGGGACCTCCCTCATCTCCTTCACCAGCCGCGGCAGGAGCCCGTTCACGTAGCCGACGCTCCCGTCGGCGCCGATACGCATCCCTCGAACGAACTCCTCGTAGCCGTAGCCGGGGTGGAGCTGCACCCAGTGGACGTTCGTCTCGACGTACTCGTCGAGTTCAGCCTGGGCGGAGAAGAAGCGGACCGCCTTCCATCTCTCGAGGGCGACCCGCCGGATTAGGCGGTCGGCCAGCTCCCGGGTTCGATGCGTCTTGCCGGTTCCCGGCGGCCCATAGAGCACGATCTGCCGCTTGTAGAGCAGCAGGTCAAGATCGCTTGCGCCCTCGCTGCGCTCTGAGCTCGTGTCCCAGATGCCGCGGAGGGGCGGGTAGTAGAAGTCGAGCACGCCGCCCGGGGCCTTCGGTTGCGCGTTCAGCGCAACCAGCTTCTCGCGGATCATGAACAGCCGCTCGTCGAGGTCATCCGGCACGTCCGTGCCGGTGAGGAGCTCGCTGGCGAAGGCGTCGACGATGTTCCTCTTGTGCGTCTGGCTCGACATCCGCTCGAACTCCTCCGGCCGAAGCAGGTGGAGGAGGATGTGGCGCATCTCGCGCACCTCGATGCCCTCACCCGCTTGGTCAGCGAAGTCCCGCAGCGCCCACGGATCGGCCAGAAGCGCCCGCTGCTCGTGCTCTCCTGCGAGGGCCTTGAAACGGAGCGCGAAGTCGATCAGGTAGCCGACCTGCAGGTCCCGGCGCACGTTGTAACCGAGGCCCGGGTTACCGATGCCCCCATCCATCGCCTCGGCCAGGCGAGTCCAGTCCGGCGCTGGATCTCCGCCGATGGGCTCGATGATTGCCCGGAGGGTCGCCCGCTTGGCGGGCCCTCCGATGGCCTCTCGGGCGAAGAGGAAGTAGACACCGAGCAGCTCGCAGACCAACCAGCGAACATCCTCGGCGGCGGTTTCGAGTTGCGTCGACAGCTTCTGACCGAAGCTTTCCTCGGTGCCCAGTAGGGGGTGATCGAGGAAGCGCCGCCGGAAGTCCTCCAAGTTGCCGACCGTCCATATCTGTCGGTCGTCGAAGAGGAGCGAGCCGGCATTGATCAGGCAGCTTTCCTTCCACACTTCGACGAGCGCGTCGATCTTCGTCCGGCTGAAGCGGGGGTCAGCAAACCGGGCCACGAGGCGAACACTACTGTCGGCCCCTGCTGCCACCGTCGCGTGCCCGCAGCGCGCCCCGATCATCGTCGGCCGATCGCCAATGGCGGCCGCCTGTCAGGCCGGTTCCGGCCGCCCTCTTTGTTCATTGGCCTCCAGAGGAGCCTCTTGGCGGCGCGACATCAGGCGCCGTCGCGGTCGCATCTCACTACCCACGGCGCGTCAGTCCGCCCCTTCTGTTCGACCCTCCCGTCGACTCCCCCGCACGGCGCATCGAATCGCTCTGAGCAGGGCTTTCTTTGGCCGGTCGGGTCGTCTCGAAAACCGCTCGGGGCGGTTCCGTCCCGCGGGGGTTCAAATCCCCCCCTCTCCGCTCTTCCGCCCGGATGCCGCATTACAAGCGGCGTCTGGGCAGTACCGGTGAACGACGGCACTTCCGCCTGGAGCCGCTCTGAACCGCTACGGAGGGCGTGGGACTCCCCCACGTTTCCCCCACAGCCGGTGCTCACGACTCCTCCGACGTCGCCGTCCGGCGGCTGCGCGCAGGTAGGCGTTCAGCAGCTCCGCGGCCTCGTCCTCGTTGCCAGGCATGAGGTGGCCGTAGCGGTCGAAGGTCATCTGGATCGACGAGTGGCCCAGGTAGGCCATCAGGCCGCGCGCCTTCACGCCTGCGGCGATGCACATCGACGCGAAGGTGTGCGCGGAAGGTCGCCCTTGACCTCCGTACCATGGTACGGACCTACTCGACGTTCATGACCACGACCGAGCTGACCGACATCGCCGCCTGCAGCCTCGAGGCCGGCGACGCCGCCCGGCGCGCGGCCGAGTTCCGCGCCCTGCTGGCGCCGCGGCTGCGACGACTGATCCGCGACGGCGCCACGGCCACCCTCGACCTCGGGATGGGAAGTCGGGCCGAAGGGCAGCTGCGGGAACTGCTGCGGCTGGAGCGCGAGTGTTGCCCCTTCTGGCGCTTCGAGCTGGACCGGCGCTCGGCGCGGCGCGTGCGGCTGACCGTGACTGCGACGGCGCCGTTCGGCGACGCCCTCGACGCGTTCCTGTCTCTCGCCGGTCCCGTCCCTGTCGAGGAGGCGACCTTCCGGGCAGGCGAGGCGGCCGCTCGTGCCAGGGTGGGCGTCGAGACGCTGCGCTACTACGAGCGCCGTGGCCTGCTGCCGCGCCCGCAGCGGCGGCCATCGGGGCAGCGCGAGTACACGCTCGACGACATCCGGCTGATCCTGGCGATCAAGACGGGCCAGCGACTCGGGTTCACCCTGGAGGAGACGCGGGAGATCGTCGCCGTCACCCGCGGCGGCGCCGCCCGCGACCCCGACGCGTTGGGGACCCTCGCGGAGGCGAAGCTCGTCGAGGTGGAGGACCGCATCCGGGGGCTGGAGCTGATGCGCGCAGAGCTGCGGGCGGTGATCGCCGCCGAGTGCGACCGGCTCATCGACTGCGAGTGCGCCGACTGCCCCATCGACGGCGACGCTCCGGCGCCGGTCCCGCGCCTCGTGCAGGTCAGGCAGTGAAGCGCGGCCTCCGTACCGGCCTGCTCATCGCCGGCGCGTGCGGCGCCTGCTGGATCGCGCCGCTCCTCGTCGCCCTGCTCGGCGCCGGCTGGCTGGGCGCCCTCGGCGCCGGGTGGGGCTGGGCGATCGCCGCCGGCTGTGCCGGCCTCGTCGGCCTGGTCCTGCTCCGGCGCGTCCGGCGGCGAAAGCAGGACGCCTGCGGCTGCTCGTCGGTCGCGGGATCGTGACGCGTCAGCGGGCCGGCTGCGCCGCGGCCCTCCTGCTCGCAACGGTTGTCTTCGGCGTCGGCATCGCGATCGAGAAGGCCGAGCAGAAAGAGGAAGAGCCCACCCGAGCCGCGACGACAATCCAACGCACCGACGCCATGGAGGCTGGCTCCGAGGCCGCGGAGCACGGGGAGGGGGAGACGGGATCCGAGCACTCCGAGGAGACGCTGCTCGGAATCGACGTCGAATCGACCCCGGTCATCGTCTTCGGGATCGTGGTCTCGCTGGTCGTCATCGCGGCGCTCCTCTTCCTGGCGCAGCGACCGTGGATCCTCGAGGCGGCCGCCCTCTTTGTCCTCGTGTTCGGCGTCCTCGACCTCGTCGAGGTCGGCCGCAAGTGGGGCGACGAGGCGACGATCGCCGCTTTCGCCCTCGCGGCGGCCGTGCTGCACCTCGCAGCCGCGGCGGTGCTCGCCGCGGCCGCCACGCGGCGGCCGGCTACCGCGGGGCCGACGCCGGGCTGACCGCGCCTCAGCGGCGCACACCGGCGAGGCGGAGCACGAGATCGCCCGTCGGCGCCGGCCCGGGCCACAGGGCACGCACTCGCTCGGCGCCGGCCCGCCGGACTATGTGGCGGAGCACGAGCGCCACGAGCAGCACGTCGTCGAGTTGGCCGGCGACGGGGATGAAATCGGGGACGATGTCGAAGGGCAGCGCCAGGTACGCCACCAGCGCGAGGAGGAGGGCGCGCTGCCGCCGCGAGAGGCGCCCCTCGGAGAGCAGGCGCCCGATGAGCACGACGCAGTCGGGGACGAGGCCGCCCCAGGCCCGCGCGTCTGCGCGGCGTCCGAGCACGAGCAGCACGAGGAGGAACGCGGCGTAGAGCGCCAGGCCGAAGCCGAGCGACACGAGGATCCACGACGTCATACCCGGAGCCCTCGCGCCTCGGCGAGCGCCGCCCGTCCCTCGCGGAGGGCGTAGGCGGCGATCGCGATCCCCGACACGGGGTCGGCCCACCACCAGCCGACGGCGGCGTTCAGGACCAGGCCGACCACCACGACGGCAGCGAGCGCCGCGTCGACTCCGGTGACGCGGCTCTCGGTCAGAAGAACGCGATTCCCCAAAGCGGCACCCGTCCTCCGCTTGCCCTCCGCCAGGAGGAGCATGGCCGCCACCGTCGCGGCAGTCCACGCGATGCCGAGGCCCGAGGGGTCGGGGGTGCTCTGGAGCAGGAGCGACGCGGCGGCCTGAGCGGCGACATAGACGGCGAGCGCGAGGAAGGCGCTGCCGATGAGTCGCAGCGCGGCGGGCTCCTGGAGTCTCGCCGCGCCGGTGAGGTGCCAGATGACGACCGCGGAGGCGGCGATCTCGATCAGCGAGTCGAGGCCGAAGCCCGCCAGGGCGACCGACCCTGCGCGGACGGCGGCGACCGCCAGGACGACCACGCCGACCACGTTCCACCCCAGCGTCAGCTGCTCGAGCAGCACACCGCGCCGCAGCAGCGCCTGGCCGCTCATGAGGCGGGGTCGCGCCCCTGCGGCTCCTCGAGCTCGTGGGGTGCCTCGGCGCGCCGGACGGTCCAGAACGACTGCCAGGTGATCCGCAGGATCATGGCCGTGATGACGAGCCCGATGATCGGGTCGCCGAGGCCGAAGCCCAGGCTCACCACGAGGGCGCTGAACACGACGCCGAGGCTCACCAGACCATCGGTCCGGGCGTGGTGTCCGTCGGCGACGAGCGCCGCGCTGTCGAGGCGCCTGCCGCCGCGAAGGCGGATCACCGCCGCCGCCTCGTTACCCAGGAACCCCACCAGGCCGGCCGCGGCGAGCACCCACAGGTCCTCCACGTCCTGCGGGTTGATGAGCCGCTCGACCGCCACCGCCCCGGAGATGACCCCGCTCGCAAGGATGGTCAGCACGACGGCGAAGCCCGCCCAGCGCTCGGCCCGCCATGAGCGGAGCCAGAACGCGGCGGCCAGCGGCAGCGCTGTGAGGGCGTCGCCGGCGTTGTGCACCAGGTCGGCGAGCAGCGCGACGCTGCCGCTCGACGCGAGCACCGCCGCCTGCGCGACCGCCGTGGCGAGCAGGACAACGAGGCTGAGGCCGACCACCCGCACGCCCTCCCGGGAGCGGGCGATCGAGGGGTCCACCAGGCCGTGGCCGTGGCCGTGGCCGTGGCCGTGTCTATGGCCGTGGCCGGCCCCGTCGAGCCCCGGGTGGTCATGGGAGTGGCGGTCATCCTGATGCGGGACGCGCGGCGGCAGGTGCGCCTCGTGGTGGCTCACGCCGGCGTCTGCTCCGGAACGGCGTCCTTCACGGGGTCCGCCAGTCCCAGCCGGCGGTGGGTGACGTGCGAGACGGCCTCGTCGAGCAGAGCACCGACGTGGGGGTCGTGCAGCGCGTAGATCACATGGCGACCCTGGCGGGTGCCGACGACGAAGCCCAGGTGGCGCAGGACACGGAGCTGCTGCGACACGGCCGACGGCTCCATGCCTACCGCGGTCGCCAGATCCCCGACTGAGCGAGCACGCTCGCGAAGCTCACCGAGGATCAGCACACGGCTCGCCGTCGAAAGAGCGCACATCAGATCGGCCAGCTGACGAGCGAGAGGACGGTCGATGCCGGCGTGCGCGCTGTCGGTCGAGTGGCTCATGACACGCCATCCTAGCTGAACAGGTATTCAGGTATGGGGTGGTCAACCCTCGCATGCCGAGGCGACGGCTCGCGATCGGATCCAGGCTCTTCCCTCGCACTCGTGCCTAGCGATCCCGATCAATCCCGCGCTCCGGCGAGGCCGGCGGGTGCCGCCAGATCGACTCAGCGAACCGCGAACCCGCATCAGAGCTCTCTCGTTCCGTACTGATCTCGGGCCTCGACCCCTCGTACCGAGCTCGGATGAGTTCGCCGGTGGGCTGCGTTACCTCCGTGGCCCGATCGCGGTCACCAGCGAGGTCGAGAGCGAGTCCCTTCGCCTGCGTCCGTGTCCACGCCTGCTCAAGGGCGACGCCGAGCGCCTCTGGGTCCGTGTGGATCGCGTAGACCTCGAAGTCGATCCGCTGGCGCGACCCGGCGACGTACGCCCACTGTGAGTCTGGCGGTGCGGCCGCAGGCCGCTTGTCAGGCTGGCGTCGGTGTCGGAGGTGACCCATAGCGCCCATTGGCCGCCGTGCGCGTGCCTGTCGCTGAGATATGTCGCTTCGATGCCGGCGTCGACCTGGCCAACCGCCTGCTGGCCTGATCAGAAGCCTGTCCGGCTGCAGCCGTGACCCATCACAGTCCTGCCGCACGGTGTCTTCACCCAGGCCGACGCCGCATACGGTGCTCGATCGAGGAAGGAACACCGCATGGCGATCCTGGCAGAGGAGTACGCCCACGTCGTCGGCGTCGACACCCACGCACGAACCCACGCGGCCGCCGTCGTGGATCCGACGGGCGCAGTACGCGCCGAGTTCGCGGCGACAACCGACCCTGCGGGGCTCGGGCGGCTGATCGACGAAGTCCGCCAAGTCGCCCCCGGGCCGCGGCTGTGGGCGGTTGAGCAAACCGGAAGCTATGGAGCCGGCCTCACGGCGCTGCTGGCCGCCCTCGGCGAAGCGGTGGTCGAGATCGATCGCCCCGCCCGCCCGCCACGACGACGCGGCAAGGACGACGGCTTGGACGCCATTCGGGCCGCACGCGAGGCGCTCAGCCGCGCCCACCTTGCCAACCCAAGGGCACGCGGATCTCGCGAGGCGCTGCGGGTGTTGCTTTCAACCCGCCGCGCCGCAGTCGCCGCACGCACCGCCGCCCTCAACCAACTACGGGCCCTGGTGGTCACAGCGCCCAGTGCGCTGCGCGAATCCCTGCGCGGCTTGGGACGAGCCGAGCTCGTGCGCACCTGCAGCCGGCTGCACCTGATGGAACGCCACGACGAGGAGCGCCGGGCGGCGGTGCTGACGCTGCGGGCAACCGCCCGACGGATCGAGCACCTCACGCAGGAGTCCGCCACGCTCGAGGCCGAACTGCGGCGGCTGGTCGCCATCATCTGCCCGGCGCTGTTCACCCTTCCAGGTCTTGGCGTGATCACCGCCAGCCAACTGCTGGTGAGCTGGTCACACCCGAGGCGGCTTCGCAGCGAGGCGGCGTTCGCCGCCCTCGCAGGCGTCGCGCCAATCCCCGCGTCCTCCGGCCAGGTCAGCCGCCAACGCCTCTCACGCCACGGCGACCGCCAGCTCAACCGGGCGCTCCACAACATCGTGCTCGTGCGCGCCCGGCACGACCCGGCAACCCGTACCTACATCGCGCGCCGAAGCGCTGAGGGGCGCAGCCTCCGCGAGATCCAACGCTGCCTCAAGCGCACCGTCGCCCGGCAGCTGTTCCGCTTCCTCGAGAGGAACGCCCGCATGAACCCTTGACGGCCATAGAAGCATCTCCTTGCCGCCTCGCTCGGGAGTCGCGAGCAGGTAGGTGCGGTCCACGGTCGTGCCCTGGCTGACGTGCCCGGTCATCGCGTAGCCGTGCTCGGCGTGGCGGAGGTAGTCGGCGGGAACGGCCACCTCGCGCCCATCGTCGGTCCAGAGCGTTAGTGCCCGCTCACTCTCGTCGAGTCCGATGACGACGCCGCGGGTGCCGTTGCGCACGTCGAGCCGGTAGTCGTTGCGCCGGCAGAGCAGCCGATCGCCGATCGCCCACTCGCGCCCCTCCGCCACGAGACGGCGGTCCGATAGCCGCCCAGCGCGGTCGAGCTCGGCCCGGAGGCGACATCCACACGCGCGATCTCGCCGTGGCTGCTGTTGCTGATCGAGCCTGTAGCGTCCACGAGCAGATCGTAGCGCCGCGGTCAGCCATGGACAGCGCGTTCCTGGCGCGCGCGATCGAGGTCGCGATGTGAACGGCCCGGTCCTGCTGAGGTCGCGGGCGTCGGCTTCGACTGGACCGCGGCGGTCCTGTCGTTCAAGGGCGTGACGCTCGAGGGGGTCGAGGTCGCGGTGATCGTGGTCGCCCTCGGCTCGGGCGCGCGGGCGCTCGGCTCGGCCACGGTGGGGGCGGCCCTCGCGGTGGTCGTCGTGGGAGCCCTCGGGGCGCTCGCCTACCGGTTCGTCGCGCGCGTCCCGCGCCGGAGCCTGCAGCTCGGCGTCGGGACGCTGCTCACCACGTTCGGGACGTTCTGGGCGGCGGAGGGCGCCGGCGCGCGCTGGCCGGGTGACGAGCTAGCCCTCCCCGGGCTCGGCGTCCTCTACGCGACCGCCGCGCTCGCGCTGCTCGGGTGGGTGCGCGGATGGAACGCGCAGGCGCAGCTGGAGCCTGCGGCATGAGGGCGTTCCTCCGCGGTGCTGGGCGCGTTGCCCGGGATCTGCTCGTGGGGGACGACCCCGTCCTCGCGATTGCCGTCGGCCTCGGTCTGGCGGGCACGGGCGGGCTCGCCGTGGCCGGCCTCACGGCGTGGTGGCTGCTGCCGGTGGTCGTCGTCGCGGCGACCTGGATGAGCCTGCGCCGTGCAGTCGGCGGCCGCCACTGATCAGGTCACGGTCCCGCGATCTGGCAGCGGCAGGCGCAGGTGGACGATCACCCAATCGACGGCCTGCGCGAGCCGGTGCACGGGGACGGCGAAGGGCCACCAGAGGAGCGCCGCCACCGCGGCGCCGATGAGCGCGCCGCCGAGCACGTCGGTTGGATAGTGGGCGCCAACGTAGACCCGCGCGATGCAGACGAGCCCGGCTAGGGCGAGGGCCACCGCACCGAGGCGCCGGTGGGCGAGGAACACGACGACCGCGATGGCCACCGACGCCGCCGCATGGTCGCTCGGGAACGAGGGGTCGCCGGTTCGCGACACGAGGGTGACGACGGACCCGGGGTGCGCCTCGAAGGGCCGGGGGCGCTGCCAGAACAGCAGGACGATCTGGTTCGCCAGGAGCGCGCCGGCGGCGGCGAGAAGCGCGGTCAGCGCACCGCGACGCTCGGCCGCGAGACCCCGTATCCAACCGAAGAGGAACCAGCCGGCGACGATGGCGATGAAGACCGGTACGGACCAGGTCGCCGCGTCGCGCATGAGTGTGTCGAGGGCGGCGTGATGGCTCGCGGGTCCGTTGATGAACTGCTCGATCTGGTAGTCCACGTTGCTCCTGATGTTCATCGGCCGTTCCGGCCTCGGTGGCCGGGCAGGCCGGGTCTGTTCACAGCTCGTTCACACCGACGCGTCGTCGATCAGAGGTTCGGCCGGCGGAGATCCGGGCTACGGGGAGGTGGCGGGACACGTGGCGGGCTGGCGTCGCCGGGCGCGCAGGGCGGCGACCGCCGCCCCGCCACCGGCCAATGTCCAGCCGCTGGCGAGGGCGATGACGGCACCGGCCGGGCCCAGCCACCAGACGAGCAGGGCGGTCGTCGTCGCCCAGCCGATCGCGCCCAGTGCATTGGCGACCAGGAACCGCCGGGCGGGCATCCCGCTCGCGCCCGCCACGACGGCGGTCACGGCGCGCACGCCGGCGACGAAGCGACCGATGACCACCGCCTTGGCGCCGTGAGCGGCGAAGAACCGCTCCCCTCGTTGCAGAAGGTGTTGCCGGTGCCGTCGAAAGGGCCCCCGGTCCGCGGTGAGCGCCCGCCTGCCGCCGCGCCGGCCGAGCCAGAACCCGATGTTGTCGCCGAGCGCGGCAGCGAGGGCCGCGACGCCGATCACCAGCGGCAGCGAAAGGTGTCCCGCGCCCGCCAGTAGGGCTGCGGTGACGAGCGCCGTCTCCCCGGGTATCGGCAGCCCCGCGGACTCGCCGGCGACGAGGCCGGCGAGGACGGTGTACCCCAGGTTGGTCGGCACGCTCACGAGCATCTTCGGCTCCCGTCATCCGCGTCACAGCGAGGTAATCGAGACGCGATGAGGCGCAGATGAGAGCGCTCCGTGGCCTTCACCATGACGACGGCCCCGCCGGGGCGGGGCCGTCTGTGGTAGGAGTTGACGCTGGCCGGTAGGCCGGCGTCGAGGGTTCAGTCCTGGTCGTCGACGTGCGCGGCCAGGACCGTGCCGTTGCCGGCGTCGACCTTGACCTCGTGCTGGGCGCCGTCGGAGCCCGTCACGTCGATCTCCCAGATCACGTTGCCGTTCTCATCGCCGAGCTGGGCGTCGCTGACGGTGCCGGGGACCTTGGCCAGCGCGGACTGCTCCGCCTGGGCCCGGTCCACCTTCGCGAGCGACGCGAGCGTGGCGGACTCCGCCTTCTCTGCGGCGTCCTCGCCCGCCTCCGAGGCGCTGGACTGCTCCTCGCCCGCCTGCTCCCGCCCCGGCGCGTCGGCGGCGTCGGAGCGCTCCTGCGGGTCGGGGGTGTCGGAGGCCTGCACGCTCGAGGCGCCGGCCGCGAGCCCGTTGTCGCGCTCGCCGTTGTCACCGGCCTGGGCTCGGTCGGCGGTGTCGCCGGGCTCGGGCCGGTCAGGAGCCGACTGGGCGGCCGGCGGCGGGGTCGAGGCGCTGCCGCCCTGCTGGGCGAGGGCCAGGCCGCCGCCGCCGCCGATGGCGAGGACGGTCGCCCCTGCGGCGAGCCAGCGCTTGGTCGTGTTGGACAGCATCATCGTACGTCTCCTTGGTTCTCCGTGGGACCCGGTGTCCGGGTTCAGGGACCAGGAAAGCGGCGGCGGATGGCAGTGCGATGAGAGTCGCGGGCGTCCCCGTGCCGCTCACGCAGCTCTCATCTGCACCCGCCATCGTGTCGGTCATGGCAACGCCTCGTGGGCCGCATGTCTGTCCCCGCTGCGGCGAGCGGGTGAGTGCCTTCGCCGCCGGCTGTGCGTTGTGCGGGGCGGCGCTCGACCCTCGACGGGCGGATCGCGTCGTCGGCCCCGGCGCCCTGCCCGGACTCACGCCGACAGGCTGGTGGCGCCCGGGCCGGCGCGAGCGACGGTCGTAAACTGCTCGCGGGAGGGGCGGACTCTTGCGTCTGCTGGTAGTAGAGGACGAAGCGAAGATGGCGGGGCTGATCAAGCGCGGCCTCGCCGAGGAGGGGATCGCGGCCGATGTGGCACCGAGCGGTGAGGACGCGGTCTGGATGGCCCAGGCGGTCGCGTACGGCGCGGTGCTGCTGGACGTGATGCTGCCGGGCATCGACGGGTTCGAGGTGTGCCGCCGCCTTCGGGCGGCGGGGGTGTGGACGCCGCTGCTGATGTTGACCGCACGGGACGCGGTCGAGGACCGCGTGGCCGGCCTGGACGGCGGCGCCGATGACTACCTGGTGAAACCGTTCGCCTTCGACGAGCTCCTCGCCCGTGTACGCGCCCTCGTGCGACGCGGGCCGGTGGAGCGCCCCGTCGTCCTTGAGGTCGGGGATCTCCGGCTCGACCCGGCTGATCACCGGGTGGAGCGCGCCGGCACGCCGATCGCGCTCTCGCCGACCGAGTACGCGATGCTCGAGGCGTTCATGAGGAACCCCGGCCGGGTGATGTCACGGCTGCGGCTTCTCGAGAGCGTGTGGGACGACGGCTACGAGAACCGCTCCAACGTGGTCGACGTGTACGTCCGTTACCTGCGTGAGAAGATCGACCGGCCCTTCGGAGTCCGCTCGATCGAGACCGTCCGGGGAGCCGGCTACCTGCTGCGACCGGATGGGGGATGCTCGCCCGAGTCCCGATAAGGCTCCGGCTGGCGCTCGCGTTTGCGGCCGCGATGGCCGTCCTCCTCGCCGTGGCCGGGCTCTTCCTGCGGTACAGCTTGGCCGGCAACCTGGACAGCTCGATCAACCAGTCGCTGCGTGCCCGCGCGGGGGACGTAAGCGCGCTGGTGGCCCAGGCGGACGAGGGGCTGTCGCAGTCCGGTCAGAGCCCCCTCACCGAGGCGGGGCAGTCGTTCGCGCAGGTGCTCGATCCCTCGGGGCGCGTGGTCGATGCCACGCCGTTGCTGCGAGGCACGCCTCTCATCGACGCCGCCGAGCGTGCGGGCGCGGCGAAGGGAGCGATCCTCGTCGAGCGGTCGTCCGTGCCGGGAATCGATGAGCGGGTCCGTCTGCTCGCGACGACGGCTCGCGGCGACGAGGGTGATCTGGTCGTCGTCGTCGGAACCTCACTGGAGGACCGCGACGATGCGCTCTCGCAGCTCACCACCCTGCTCGTCATCGGTGGGCCGGTCGCGCTGCTGCTCGTCTCGGCCGCCGGCTACATCCTCGCGGCTGCGGCGCTGCGACCGGTCGAGTCGATGCGCCGCGAGGCCGAGCGGATCTCAGGCGGGGACCCGGAGGACCGTCTGCCGATCCCACCCGCCCGGGATGAGATCCGGCGCCTGGGCCACACGCTGAACGCGATGCTCGCTCGCGTCCAGTCCGCACTCGCGCGTGAGCGCGGATTCGTCTCCGACGCCAGTCATGAGCTTCGCACCCCCCTCGCGATCCTGAAGACCGAGCTCGAGCTGGCCCTGCGGGGCGACCGGCCGGCCCCCGAGCTGCGGGCGGCGCTCTCCTCCGCCGGGGAGGAGACCGACCGCCTCGCCCGTCTCGCCGACGACCTCCTGGCCATCGCCCGGTCGGACCAGGGGCGGATGCCGGTCCGCGCGGAGCCGTTCGCGGCGGCCGTGGCGCTCACCCGCGTCCGTGATCGGTTTGCGGGACGCGCCGAGACCCTCGGGCGGAAAATCCAGATCGAGGACGGGCCCCCGGTCGCCGTGCACGCTGACGTCCTGCGGATCGAGCAGGCCGTCGGCAACCTAGTTGAGAACGCCCTCATCCACGGGGCGGGCACGGTGACGCTCAGTGCCCATCAGCAGGATGCCGGGACAGAGTTGGTCGTCACCGACGAGGGGGAGGGTTTCCCTGAGGATTTTGCTCCCCGCGCGTTCGAGCGCTTCAGCCGCGCGGATTCGGCGCGCGCCCGTGGCGGTGCTGGCCTCGGCCTCGCGATCGTGCGCGCCGTAGCCCGCGCCCATGGGGGGGAGGCCTACGTCGACAACGACGGGAACGGCGGTGGCGCGCGAGCCACCATCGTGCTGCCCGATCGGCCCCTTACAGATCCCGGAGCTCCTCGAGCGCCGGCCGGCGCAGGGCGCGGAGCGTGACCGCTCCCGCTGCAGCAACCGCGGCGCACGCCACGCCCGCCACCGAGCCGAGGTAGCCCCACGGGATCGCGAGCACATCCGGGGGCGGGTCGAAGACGCCGGTCAGCACCTTCACGAGCATCCACGTGAGGCCGGTCGCGACCGCGACGCCGAGGATCCCGCCGAGGCCGACGACGAACGCCGATTCCGTCCAGATGAAGCCGCCGAGCTGGCGCGGGCGGGCCCCGAGGGCGGTGGCGATCGCGAATGCCCTGCGCCGCTCGCGGAATCCGAGTCCCAGGGTAAGGCCGGTGGCGGCGACCGCCAGGCCCAGCGCGAACGCCAGCTCGAGGCGCGTCAGGCCGGCGAGCTCGACCGCCGTGAGGGTGGACCCGATGACGCGCCGCTGGCTGGCGATGTCGGTGACCGCGGCCGACGTCCCGACCGCGTCGCGCACCCGCTGCGCGACGACGGTCGGGTTGGTGCCGTCGGTCTGCAGCAGGAAGGTCCCGACGGCGTCGCTGCCGGTCACCCGCGCGACGTAGTCGGTATTGGCGACGAGGAAGCTGTCGCTCGGGGCAGTGGGGAACTCCTTGGCCACACCGACGTAGTGGAAGGCCACCGGCGTGTAGCGCTTGGTCAGGCCGTCCTGAAGCCGAAGCCGGATCAGGTCACCTGGGCGCAGCTGGAAGTCGCGGACCGTCTCCGCGCTTACGAGCAGGGAGTCCGGCTTCTGGGCGAGGGTCCGCATGAGTCCGGATGCGCTGCCTCCCTGGAACCAGGAGTTCTGCAGCCGGCCGGCGGCCGTGATGGTGGCCGGGCGGACGCCGTAGAGGTCCTGGAGGTCGGCTCCGACATAGGCGAAGCGGTGCTGGAGGGGCTCCACCGAGGCGACCCCGGGAATCGACCCCAGGCGTGCCGCGCCCGCCGGCCCGACCCGGGCGCCCGGCGATTCCACGACGGTGACGTCGGCGCCGTTGGAGAGGCGGGCATCCACCTCCGCCCGCCGGCGGTACGTCGCGGTGGAGACCGCCGGGGGGGCGGCGGAACCCACGGGGGGGGGGCCCGGCCGCCGCTCACGCCGCGCCGGCGGCCTCGCGGGCCCGCGCCTCCAGCAGGTCGCG
>OEIU01000881.1_pt1 | contig 23378 bp, 16 predicted proteins | sample 1539221 | NCBI WGS metagenome assembly OEIU01 (sample SAMN03792071, study PRJEB22550) | activated sludge metagenome | feature: wastewater treatment plant; material: activated sludge; isolation source: Wastewater treatment plant of a petroleum refinery complex | place: Argentina: Zarate | collected...
TCGACCTTCAAGGCGCTGACGCTGGCGATGGCGCTGGATTCCGGCAAGGCCAACCTCAACTCGCTCTATGACGGGCGCGGGGCGCTGAAGTTCGGCAAGTTCACCATTCACGACACCCATCCGGTCGGCCGCCCGATCACGCTGGCGGAAGTATTCACCTTCTCCTCCAACGTCGGCGCGGCCAAGATCGCGCTGGCGCAGGGCGTGGAGGCGCACAAGGCGTTCCTGAAGAAGCTGGGACAGATGGACCGGTTGCGCACCGAACTGCCCGAAAGCGCGTCGCCGATCGTGCCGAAGCGCTGGACCGAGCTCAACACCATCACCGCGTCCTTTGGCCACGGCATCGCGGTGGCGCCGCTGCAGGCGGTGATGGGCATCAACGCCTGCATCAATGGCGGCTACCTGATCCCGCCGACCTTCCTCAAGCGATCGGAGGAAGAGGCGCGGGAGATCGCGAAGAAGGTGCTGCGCACCGAAACGTCGGACAAGATGCGCTATCTGATGCGGTTGAATGCCGAGATCGGAACCGCCAAGAAGGCCGACGTGAAGGGCTACTATATCGGCGGCAAGACCGGCACCTCGGAAAAGGTCGTCAACGGCCGCTATTCCAAGAAGCAGGTGCTCAACTCCTTCACCGCGATCATCCCGGCCGACAATCCGCAATACCAGCTGCTGGTCATGCTGGACGAGCCGAAGGCGCTGCCGGAAACCCATGGCTTCATCACCTCGGGCTGGAACGCGGTGCCGACCGGCGGCAAGGTGATTGCCCGCATCGGGCCGCTGCTCGGCCTTGAGCCGCGCTTCGACCTGCCGCCGTCCGACCGCCTTATTCTTGCGGCATCGAGGACAACCCAGTAAGGCGTATGTCACGCCCGCGCCGAACGGCGCGCCGGGCCGGACTGGAGCACGATGAAACTTCGCGATCTCTTCAGCGATGATGCTGTGATCGAGCCGCAGGCGGCGGCACTCGACGTGAAAGGCCTCAGCGTCGACAGCCGCGCGGTGAAGCCAGGCGACATGTTTTTCGCGCTCGCCGGCTCCAGGACGGATGGTTCCCGCTTTATCGATGCCGCCGTTGCGGCAGGCGCCGTCGCGGTAGCGGGCGACCGGGCATCGCCGGGCCATCGCGTGCCGTTCGTGATCACGCCGAATCCGCGCCGTGCGCTGGCGCTGGCGGCGGCGCGATTCTATCCGCGCCAGCCCACGACCATCGCGGCGGTGACCGGGACCAGCGGCAAGACATCAGTAGCTGCGTTCACGCGCCAGATCTGGGAACGGTTGGGTCATGTATCCGCCAGCATCGGCACCATCGGCCTCGTTTCGCCGAAGCGCACAATCTATGGCTCGCTGACGACGCCGGACCCGATCGCGCTGCATCGGCAACTCGATGAGATCGCGGGCGACGGCGTCACGCATCTTGCCTTCGAAGCATCCTCGCACGGGCTCGATCAGTTCCGCCTCGACGGCGTGCGCATCGCCGCCGGCGGCTTCACCAACCTCTCGCGCGACCACATGGACTATCATCCCGACGAGGCCCACTACCTCGCGGCCAAGCTGCGGCTGTTCCGCGATCTCGTTCCGCCCGGCGGCGCGGCGGTGATCTCGGCCGATCATGCGTGCTCGGTGCAAGTGATTGAAGCTGCGCGGTCGCGCGACTTGCAGATCATTGCCGTTGGCCGCAATGCCGATGGTGACGGCGAGGGCATTCGTCTGGTCGGCGCCTCGGTGGAAGGATTTGCGCAAAACCTCGCGCTGGAATCTCGCGGGCGCAATTATACGATCAGGCTGCCGCTGGTCGGCGAATTCCAGATCGAGAACGCATTGGTTGCCGCGGGCCTTGCGATCGGCACCGGCAGCGAGCCTGATGCGGTGTTTGCCGCGCTCGAACATCTCGAGGGCGCCAAGGGGCGGCTGGAGCGGGTCGGCGAATATAATGGCGCGCCTGTTTTCGTCGACTATGCGCACAAGCCGGATGCGCTGGCGAAGGCGCTGCAGGCGCTGCGGCCCTATGCGAAGCGCAAGCTCGTCGTCATCTTCGGCGCCGGCGGTGACCGCGACGCCGGCAAGCGTCCGATCATGGGCGCGATCGCGGCCGAGAATGCCGATCATGTCATCGTCACCGACGACAATCCGCGCAGCGAAAATCCTGTAATGATCCGCGCCGCCATCCTGGCCGCGGCAAAGGGCGCAACCAATATCGGCGATCGCGCCGAGGCGATCAGGCAGGGGATCGCAGCGCTGCAGCCCGGCGATGCGCTGTTGATCGCCGGCAAGGGGCACGAAACCGGACAGATCGTCGGCGACAAGGTGTTGCCGTTCAGCGATCACGAGGCGGTGGCGGCCGCGCTGGCAGCGAGGGTTCAATGAGCGCGACTTCATTGTGGACGATTGCCGAGGTTGCGCGCGCGCTGGGGCTGTCGGGCGAATTCCCTGATACGCCGATCGATTTCGTCACGCAGGACAGCCGGCTGGTGAAGCCGGGAAGCCTGTTCGTGGCGCTGAGCGGGACGCCGAGCGGCGGCTTCATTTCCAGTTTCGCCAGTGCGCGCGACGGCTGGGAATTTGCCGACAAGGCCGAAGCGTCCGGCGCGGTGGCGATGATCGTTCCGCATCAGGTTGCCGGCGTCAGCGTTCCGCAATTGGTGGTAAAGGACACGCTGATCGATGGCCTGTGGGGCCTCGCGCGCGCCGCGCGGGCGCGGTTCAGCGGCCAGGTGATCGGGCTCACCGGCAGCGCGGGCAAGACCAGCACCAAGGAATTCCTCGCCGCGTATCCGAATGCCTATGCGAGCCCGAGCAGCTTCAACAATTTCTGGGGCGTGCCGCTGACGCTGTGCAACGCCAGCCCGAAGGCCAGCGTGTGGGTCGTCGAGATGGGCATGAACCAGGCCGACGAGATCGCGCGGCTCAGCGAACTGACGAAGCCGACGGTTGCGCTCGTCGTGAACGTGCAGCCGGTGCATCTGGAAAAACTCGGCAGCCTGGAAGCGATCCGGCGCGAGAAGGTCAGCATCGCGCAGGGCCTGCCAAAGGATGGCGTACTGGTGCTGCCTGACGATGTCGCGGCGCCGGAATGGAACGGCAAGGTCGTTCGCTTCGGCGAATCGTCAGAGGTGCGCGAACTTAAGCATGCGGCTGAAGGCGAGGGCTGGAACGTCGCCGTGCAGCTCGACGGCAGCCGGATCGAATTCGGCCTGACGCCCGGTGCGCCGCATCGGCTGCAGAATGCGCTGGCCGCGCTGGCGTCGATCCATGCCGCCGGGCTCGATCCGGCGGCGCTGGCCAAAGAGCTCAACCATGTCGGCATCATGACCGGGCGCGGCGTCGAGCAGGCGGCGGGCGGCGTCACCGTGATCGACGACAGCTTCAACGGCAATCCGGCCAGCATGGTTGCGGCGCTCGGCAGCCTGAAGGCGCGGCCGCTGCAATCGGGCCGGCGCATCGCCATCCTCGGCGACATGCTGGAATTGGGCGATGACGCACCGGCCTATCACGAGAAGCTCGCGAAAGACTTGCCCGGCATCGACGGCATCTACTGCGTCGGCCCGCTGATGCGGCATTTATATGATCTCGTTCCCGCGGAGCGGGCGCTCGGCTGGCATGACGACCCGGCGACGCTCGATCCCCAACGAATCGCCGCATTGCTCAGGGACGGGGACGTGGTGGTGGTCAAGGGCAGCAAAAAGATGTTTTGGGTGAACAAGTTTGTGCCCCGCCTGCTGGCCGCCCTGCAGGCAAAGGCGTAGACTGGGCTCCACCCCCGGCGTCCCTTCCGCCAGGCGTGATTCGTCAATGCCCCCAGGATTCGTCAATACCCCAGGCATGACCAAGATTTGCTTGGTTTGAGGATGAAAACGATTATCAAGGCGTTCTCAAAGCGCTTTCCGCCAAAGACGGCGCAACCAAGCCGCGTGATAGGGCCTTCTGGATGTTTTACTGGCTGATCGAACTTTCCAACACCGTTCCCGGTTTTGGCATCTTCCGCGGCGCCTTCAACGTGTTTCGCTACATCACCTTCCGCACCGGCGGGGCGATGGTGACCGGCGCGCTGTTCGTGTTCCTGTTCGGCCCCTGGATCATCGATCATCTGCGGCTGCGGCAAGGCAAGGGCCAGCCGATTCGCACCGACGGCCCGGCATCGCATCTGATCTCCAAGAAAGGCACGCCGACGATGGGCGGGCTGATGATCCTTTCCGGCCTCGTGGTCTCGACGCTGCTGTGGGCGAACCCGCTCAACCCCTATGTCTGGATCGTGCTGGCGGTGACGCTCGGCTTCGGCTTCGTCGGATTTTATGACGACTATCTGAAGGTGACCAAGCAAAGCCACAGCGGCTTCGCCGGCAAGTTGCGGCTGCTGATCGAAGGCATCATCGCGCTCGCGGCCTGCTACGCGCTGGTGCGCCTTGGCCGCGACGTGACATCGACGTCGCTGGCCGTTCCATTCCTGAAGGACGTCGTGATCAATTTCGGCTGGTTCTTCGTGATCTTCGGCGCCTTCGTCATCGTCGGCGCCGGCAATGCGGTGAACCTGACCGACGGTCTCGACGGCCTCGCCATCGTGCCGGTCATGATCGCCGCCGCCAGCTTCGGCATGATCTCGTACCTGACCGGCAACGCTGTGTTCTCCGACTACCTGCAGATTCGATATGTCGCCGGCACCGGCGAACTCGCGGTGCTCTGCGGCGCGGTGCTCGGCGCCGGACTGGGTTTTCTCTGGTTCAACGCGCCGCCGGCCTCGATCTTCATGGGCGATACCGGCTCGCTCGCGCTCGGCGGCATGCTTGGCGCGACCGCGGTAGCCGTGAAGCACGAGATCGTGCTGGCGGTGATCGGCGGCCTGTTCGTGCTGGAAGCCGTCTCCGTGATCGTGCAGGTGACCTCGTTCAAGCTGACCGGCAAGCGCGTGTTCCGGATGGCGCCGCTGCACCACCATTTCGAGCAGAAGGGCTGGACCGAGCCGCAGATCGTGATCCGGTTCTGGATCATCTCGGTGATGCTGGCGCTCGCCGGCCTCTCCACGCTCAAGCTGCGGTGAGTTCCGTGCGATGATCCCCGTCACGTCATTCGCGGGAAAAACGGTCGCCGTATTCGGGCTCGGCGGGTCGGGCCTTGCGAGCTGTCACGCGCTGAAGGCGGGCGGGGCGGAAGTGATCGCGGCGGACGACAACGCAGACAATGTCGCCACGGCAGCGCAGGCCGGCTTCACCACAGCCGATCTGCGCACCGTGTCATGGGCGAATTTCGCTGCGCTGATCCTGACCCCCGGCGCGCCGCTGACGCATCCGGCGCCGCATTGGTCGGTGCTGATGGCGCGCCAGGCTGGCTGTGAGGTGATCGGCGATATCGAACTGTTCTGCCGCGAGCGCCGCCGCCACGCGCCGGATGCGCCGTTCGTCGCCATCACCGGCACCAACGGCAAGTCGACCACCACGGCACTGATCGCGCATCTGACGAAGGTTGCCGGCTACGATACCCAGATGGGCGGCAATATCGGCACCGCGATCCTGTCGCTGGAGCCGCCGCGGATGGGGCGCGTGCATGTGGTGGAAATGTCATCCTACCAGATCGACCTTGCGCCCTCGCTCGATCCATCCGTCGGCATTCTGCTCAATGTCAGCGAGGATCATATCGATCGTCACGGCACGCTGGAGAACTACGCCGCCGTAAAGGCACGGCTGGTCGCCGGCGTGCAGCCGCAGGGCACCTCGATCGTCGGCGTCGATGACGGCTGGTGCCGCAACATCGCCGACCGGATCGATCAGGCGGGGAAACGCGTGGTGCGGATATCCGTGAAGAACCCGCTGCCCGACGGGGTCTATGTCGAACGCGAGACCATCGTGCAGGCCTCCGGTGGCGCGCGCCGCGAGATCGCAAGGCTGGGTGGCATCGGCTCGCTGCGCGGCCTGCATAACGCGCAGAACGCGGCCTGCGCAGCGGCCTGCGCACTGGCGATGGGCATTTCCACCGATGTTCTGCAGAACGGCCTCCGCAGCTTTCCCGGGCTTGCGCACCGCATGGAGCAGGTCGGCCGCCGCGGCAACGTGCTGTTCGTCAACGACTCCAAGGGCACCAATGCCGACGCCGCCGCCCATGCGCTGTCGTCCTTCGCCGACATCTTCTGGATCGCCGGCGGCAAGCCGAAGCAGGGCGGCATCACCGGCCTCGCCGAATATTTCCCGCGCATCCGCAAAGCCTATCTGATCGGCGAGGCCGCGCAGGAGTTTTCCGGCACGCTCGGCGAGCGCGTGCCGCACGAGATTTCAGAAACGCTCGATGTCGCGGTCGCCAACGCCGCGCGCGATGCGGAGGCGTCGGGTCTGGTCGATCCCGTGGTGCTGCTGTCGCCCGCCTGCGCCTCGTTCGACCAGTACCGCAATTTCGAAATCCGCGGCGCCGCGTTCCGCGATCTCGTGACCGCGATTCCAGGCGTGAAGCCGGTGGTGTAGGGGCCGTCAGGTCCCCGCTGCCAGCGTCCACGGCTGGTTTGGCTTTGCCGGTCGTGCTATGTTGGCTGCATGACGACATCGTCGATACGTAATCTGCCCAAGGACTTGTTGTCCGAACTGGAACGAAAGTTCTTCTGGTGGGAGGAGCCTTTCGGTTCACAGCCCCGTTCGGATGCCAGAATTCTTGCCCAGGCGATGAGCATGGCCGGGTTCGATGAGGTGCGTCGCCTGGAACAATCGCTTGGTTGCGATCTTCTCGCCAATGTCATGCTGCAGGCGGGGCCGGGGTGGATTGACGAACGATCCTGGGAGTTCTGGCGTGGCCGCTTGATGCGGGCCACTGGCCGTTCGATACCTGATGCAGCTCCCGTGAGGACGCTCGATGCCGGATCAGTTTGATCCCCGAATAGAGATCCTTCCGTCGGCCCAGAAGGAGATCTGGCGTCACCTGGCTCCGGCACCCGACCTGCGTTTTGTGTTGTATGGCGGCACCGCGGTCGCGCTGCACTTGGGCCATCGTGTTTCGATCGATTTTGATTTCTTCAAGGCCGAGCCGTTGGACAAGGCGCTCATCGAAACAAGCTTCCAGTTCGTTCGGAACGCGCGGACTCTTCAGGAAGACGAAAACACCCTTGTCATGGCGGTGCCGATGCCGTCCGGACCGGTCAAGGTCTCGTTCTTTGGTGGATTGGCGTTAAACAGGATCAACGACCCGCTTCGCACGAAGGATCAGGTGCTGATAGTTGCCTCACCTGAAGACCTGCTCGCCACCAAGCTCAAGGCGATTCTCGATCGTGCGGAAGCCAAGGATTATCGCGACATCTCTGCACTGCTCGCAGCCGGGGTTTCACTGGAGAACGCGTTGGGGGCGTTCTCGGCGAACTATCGAAGAGATCCTGCGCTACCCCTCAAGGCCTTGGGATTTTTCAAGGACGGAGATCTGCCATCTCTCGCCAAGGCCGATCAGGATTTGCTCCGCGCGGCCAGGGATCGAGTTAACGTCGTACCCGAGGTGCGACTCTCAAAGGGATTGCTTCCCCATTAGCGATGATGCGCATTGCGTGGGCCGGGCAGCGCAGCGAAACCCATCGCTGCCTGCTTCGAGGGCGTCGCAAATGGCAACTCACGCCCCCTCACGCGCCTATCATCGTTTCGTTGTCGGTATCCTCTCGGTGACTCTGTCGTTCATTGCGCCTGGTAATGCTGCAGCGTCTGACAAAGTAACTCTCACAGAGTCGACGGTCACCTGGAGCACAGTCAAATATGCGACCTCTGCCGACAACGGTTTCATCGACGGATCGCTCGACAAGAGCACCATCATCGATCGCACATTCCGAACCCGCGTGCTCGAGAACCGATATCTGAAGGCAACGCTCGTCCCCGAATTTGGCGGACGCATCCTTTCCATCGTCTACAAACCGACCGGCCACGAACAGCTCTATCGCACGGAAGTCGGCGTGCCCTACGGCATGATGGCCGGCAATTTCTATTACGACTGGCTGATGGTGTATGGCGGCATCTTTCCGACCTTTCCGGATGCCGAGCACGGCAGGGCGTGGCCGAGGCCGTGGGATTTCAAGGTCGTGAAAGAGAGTGCGGAAGAAGTGACGGTGTCGATGTCGCTCAGGGACGATTTGGCGTATTCAGCCGCGCCAGCGCAGTTTCTCAGGGGATCGACGGGCATCGAAGCGACTTACTTCGTCACGCTGAAAGCCGACCGCGCCGCACTCGACACGCGCGTGGTCCTGAAAAACCCGCAGGACAAAAGCGTCGACTACGAGTACTGGACCTGCACGACGCTGGCGCCGGGATCGGACCCGAAAAATCCGAGAACGACCGGCGGCGCGGAAATCATCGCGCCGATCGAGGCCTACACCACGCCCGCATGGTCGGCCAATTTGTCTGAGAGCGACAAGGGCCTGGGGCAGGGCAGGCATCGGTTCGAAAAGCTGCGCCATTTCAGGAACTGGCCGACGATGGGCATCGCGTACGCCGCGCCCGACATGCAGGGCGCAAACTTCTGGGGCGTGATCAATCACGACAATGAAGAGGGGATCATCCGCATCGCGGATAATAAGGTCACGCGGGGCCTGAAGATGTGGACGTGGGGATTTCCGTCGTTCACGAACGAAACCGACGCGCGCAAGGAGCCGAACGAGGTGCGGCCTTATATTGAATTATGGGCGGGGGTGTCGGACCAGTTCTTCCACCGCGCCAGGCTTCCGGTGAGGGGCGAAGTATCCGTTGCGGAAACCTACAGCCCGACCGTCGGCATGAGCAACGTGACGCACGCGAACGAGAATATTCTGGTCAATCTCTCGGCCGGGGCTGCCGGCGTGAATCTCCAGTTCTTCAGTATCGAGCCGGCCGCGCCGTTGCGAGTAACGCTGACACACGGCGACGCGATATTGTTCAGCGAGGCCGTGACAGCCGATCCTAAAAACGGAAATCGCATCTCCGCGACGATTCCTTCCGGCGGCGGTGATCAGGTCCGGCTGACGATCAGGACCGTGGAAGGCAAGGAACTGATCGCGGCCGAGACAAGAATAAAATGAATGCCTGCCGACTGCAGGCAATTGGCCGGATCGATCGCGCTTGCCGTTCATCATTTCTTCGGCCTTGTGGCGGCGGGGGTTGTCCTGCGCTCGTGGCCAACGTGCACACTATCGTCGGCTTGGAGGCGTCATTCGAGTTGGACGGGGGGCGACGACTTTTTGTCAGGCGCGACCGAGTTCTACCTCAATAGTTACCGGCTTCATTAACCGCTTGGAAACCATCCTGCGCCACCAATGGGCGCTACCTCCGCCATTTGGGGACGCCCATGCTCCACCGTGACCAACGCACGCCGTTTTCGGACTGGTGGTGGACCGTGGACAAGCTGCTGCTTGGCGCGATCATGGTGCTGATGCTGGGCGGGGTCATCCTGTCGCTGGCGGCGAGCCCGCCGGTGGCCACAAGGATCGGACTCGATCCGTTCCACTTCTTCAGCCGGCACATGCTGTTCCTGCTGCCGTCTCTCCTCGTGCTGCTCGGCGTATCATTCCTGTCGCCCAGGCAGATCCGCCGCCTCGCGCTGCTGGTGTTCGTGGTCAGCATCATCCTGATCGTGATGACGCTGGCGTTCGGCGCGGAGGTCAAGGGCTCGCGGCGCTGGATCACGCTGCTCGGCGTCAACATCCAGGCCTCCGAATCCGCCAAGCCCGCCTTCGTCGTGATCGCGGCGTGGCTGTTTGCGGAATCGACCAAGCGGCCGGAGATGCCGGCGACCTCGATGGCGCTGACGCTGCTGTTGATGCTGGTGTCGCTGCTGGTCATGGAACCGGATTTCGGCCAGACCATGCTGATCCTGATGGTGTGGGGCGCGCTGTTCTTCATCGCGGGCATGCGGATGATCTGGGTCGCCGGCCTTGCCGGCGCCGCGGCGGCCGGGCTTTTCAGCGCCTATCTGTTCGTTCCGCATGTCGCAGGCCGTATCAAGCGCTTCATGAACCCTGCCTCCGGCGACACCTTTCAGGTCGACATGGCGATGGAAGCATTCTGGAACGGCGGCTGGTTCGGCCTCGGACCCGGGGAAGGAATTGCAAAGCGCAGCCTGCCGGACAGCCACACGGATTTCGTCTTCGCGGTGGCGGCGGAAGAATTCGGCATCATCCTGTGCCTGGCGCTGGTCGCGCTGTTCGCCTTCATCGTGCTGCGCACGCTGACGCGCGCCTATGCCAGCGAAGACATGTTCGCCCGCTTCGCGGCGTCCGGGCTTGCCATCCTGTTCGGCGTGCAGGCCGCGATCAACATGGCGGTCAACCTGCAACTGATCCCCGCCAAGGGCATGACGCTGCCGTTCATTTCCTATGGTGGCTCGTCGATCATCTCGCTGGCCTATGGCGTCGGCATGATGCTGGCGCTGACGCGGCAACGTCCGCGCACCGAGGTGGAATCGATGAATGCCGCTGGCGTGGCGCGCGGTTACGCGTAAAGCGCGGCGCGTTCATTCGGGCAATCCGGCGAGGCGCAACGGCTCAACCAGCGCGTCGAGGTCTGCCTGGTATCGGTAAGGCAATCCTTGTGCCCAGCTACTTGCCGTCAGGTGGGGATGACTGGCCAGTATCTTCCTGACGTGCGCGCGTGCCTCATCCTCACTGCCGAGGTTCCAGAGGGCCGCGACAAGTGTCGTTTGCGCGGTCAGCCAGCGTGGCTTCTCCATCAGAACGCGTGCGGCGATGTCGCGTGCTGCGATGAGATCGCCGAGGTGGAACCTCGCCCGCGCCTCGTCGACTGTCGATTCATGGCGGCTAAGCGGACTGAGCCGTTGCGCTTGCTCTTCATATTCAGCGGCCTTGCGGAAATTGCCGGCATAGCCATGAAACATGCCCGCCATATGATAGTTGCCCGCGCCGCTGGGGCCGGCAGCAATCGCCTTCTCGCCTGCAGCCACGGCATCGTCGTGGCGACGTTGAAACAGGCGCGTATAGCCGAGCGCTACGTGTCCCACATCGCTGTCCGGGTCGACCGCCAGAGCCTTCATTGCGCATTCCAATGCTGCTTCATAGGTTGTCGCCCGGTCACTTTCCCAACCAAAGCGAACCTGGTCGGTCAGCGTGAACCCCAGCAGGCTGAGCGCCGGCGTATGATCCGGGTTGATCGCCAGGGCCCGTTCGAACTCGCTTCGCGCTTGCGCATGGGTGTGCCTGGCAAAGTTGACATACAGGGCTCGACCTTTGAGGAAATGCTCGTAGCCCAACGGGCTGCCGGAACGTTTGCGCCACACCCGCGCTTCTTCGCCAATCGTCAGCCGAACCTCGAGCGCGGCGACGATTTCCTGCGTTATGCGGTCCTGAAGCTCGAACACGTCGTCAAGGTCACCCTCGAAACGGTCCGCCCAGACATGGCCACCGTTCAGGCTGTCGATCAACTGCGCCGCCAATCTCACGCGATTGCCGGCCTTGCGAACGCTTCCTTCCAGCACATAGCGAGCGCCGAGCATGCGCCCGATTTCGCGGATGTCCCGCGCCTGTCCCCTGAACACAAAGCTGGAGTTGCGCGCTATGACCAGCATTTCCTGAAGCTTTGACAATGTGGTCAACACGTCTTCAGCGATACCGTCGGCGAAATATTCCTGTTCCGGGTCACCGCTCATGTTCTGGAATGGCAACACGGCGATCGATGGTTTGTTTGGCAGCGACGGCGACCCGGAAGTATCTACGACGGCTGTCGCACTTGGGGCATCAGACCCGCCAGTGGCGTAAGCCCTGATCGGTTCCTCAATGTTCTTGACCTGCTGAGCACCGAGGTCGGTAAACGCGAGGGGCAGAAGCTTCCTGACCTGCTCATACGTCGCGCCTGATACGCAAACGCTCCCGGGTCGTGCCAAAGCTTGCAAACGCGCGGCGATATTCACGCCATCGCCAAACAGATCGCCGGCGCGGACCATCACGTCGCCGATGTGGATGCCGATGCGGAAGTTGATGCGCTTGTCCGGTGACAGGCGGGAGTTTGCCTCAGTGAGGGCCGCCTGCGCGTCCACGGCACACTGCACGGCGTCCACAGCGCTGCCGAACTCGGCAAGGACACTATCGCCTGCCGTATTCGCGATGCGGCCTCTGTGCTCGGCAATGGTCCTGTCGAGGATCGCGCGCCGCTCGGTCAGCCCCTTGAGCGTCCCTACCTCATCCGCGCCCATGAGGCGGCTGTAGCCTTCCACGTCAGCCGCGAAGACTGCCACCAGCCGGCGATTGAATTCGGCATGCTCTGACACGGCCGATCCTGTGCCTCAGATGCCGGATATTACCGGAAATTTGGTCCGCCGTGGGGCCTGTCGTCGATCGGACGCAAGAAACCGAAAAGCCCTTGACGCGGACATCGCCTCGAGATCTGAGCTGGCGCTGGTGACGGATAGCCCAGCGTCGGCTATCAAGGCTCCATGAACACGGCACCTCTCATTCTGCTGGCCGCCGGCGGCACCGGCGGCCATTTGTTTCCCGCCGAAGCGCTCGGCGTCGAGCTCATCAAGCGCGGCCTGCGCGTGCGGCTGGCGACCGACGCCCGCGCATTGCGCTACAGCGGGCTGTTCACCAGGGAAAACACCGACGTGGTGCCGAGCGAGACTGTGCGCGGGCGCAATCCGATATCGCTGGCGCGGACCGTGATGACGCTCGGCTATGGAACGGGTGTCGCAATCAGCCTCGTGCGGCGGCTGAAGCCCGCGGCCGTGGTCGGTTTCGGCGGCTATCCGACGCTACCGCCCTTGCTGGCGGCGCGACTGCTCGGCGTGCCCGGCATCATTCACGATGCCAATGCCGTGCTCGGCCGCGCCAACCGTTTTCTCTCCGGCCGCGTCAACGCGATTGCAACCTCGCTGCCGGGCGTGCTCGATCGCGATCCGGCGCTTGCGGGAAAGGCGACGACCGTCGGCACGCCGATGCGCCCTGCGATCCTCGATGCAGCCGCGGTGCCGTTTGCCTCGCCCGAACCGAACGGGCCGCTGCGTCTGCTGGTGGTCGGCGGCAGTCAGGGCGCGCGGGTGATGAGCGACATCGTGCCGCCGGCGATCGAGCGGCTCGAGCCGGTGCTGTGGAGCCGTCTCGTCCTGACGCAGCAGGTGCGCGAGGAAGACATGGCGCGTGTCCGCGCGATCTATGACCGGCTCAGGATCAAGGCCGAACTCGCGCCGTTCTTCGCCAACCTGCCGGTGCGGCTCGCGTCCAGCCATCTCGTGGTCTCGCGCTCCGGCGCCGGCACGGTGGCGGAACTCGCCGCGATCGGCCGGCCCTCGATCCTGGTGCCGCTGCCCGGCGCGATCGACCAGGACCAGTTCGCCAATGCCGGCGTGCTGGCCAAGGTAGACGGCGCCTTGCGCATCCCGCAGGCCGAGTTCACGCCGGACCGGCTGGCGGCGGAAATCTCAACCTTCGCCGCCGAACCGGCGCGGCTGACCGCCATGGCTGCGGCCGCCCGCCAGGTCGGCCGGCTCGACGCCGCCGAGCGGCTGGCCGATCTGGTGATGAAAACGGCCGGAATTTGACGCTCATGGCGGCTGAAAAAGCGCTTGTCATGCCCCGCGAAAGCGGGGCATCCAGTATGCCGCGGCGCCTGATTTGAGCCTCGGCTTCGCGGAATACTGGATCATCCGCTTTCGCGGATGATGACGATAGGGAATGCTGCATGAGACTGCCGCGCGAGATCGGACCCATTCATTTTGTCGGGATCGGCGGCATCGGCATGAGCGGCATCGCCGAGGTGCTGGTCAATCTCGGCTACACCGTGCAGGGCTCGGACGCCTCCGAAGGCGGCAACGTCACGCGGCTGCGCGAGAAGGGCGTCAAGGTCTCGGTCGGCCACAAGGCCGAGAATGTCGACGGCGCCGACGTCGTCGTGGTCTCCACCGCGATCAAGCGCGACAATCCGGAACTGATGGCGGCCCGCGCGCAGCGCATCCCGGTGGTGCGCCGCGCCGAAATGCTGGCCGAGCTGATGCGGCTGAAAAGCTGCGTCGCGATCGCCGGCACCCACGGCAAGACCACGACCACGACGATGGTGGCGACGCTGCTCGATGCGGGCGGGCTCGATCCAACCGTGATCAATGGCGGCATCATCAATGCCTACGGCTCCAATGCCCGATTGGGCGCCGGCGACTGGATGGTGGTGGAAGCCGACGAGAGCGACGGCACGTTTTTGAAGCTGCCGTCCGATGTGGTGATCGTGACCAACATCGATCCCGAGCATCTCGATCACTTCAAGACCTTCGAGGCGATCCAGGACGCCTTCCGCAACTTCGTCGAGAACGTGCCATTCTATGGCTTTGCCGTGATGTGCACCGATCATCCCGTGGTGCAGACGCTGGTCGGCAAGATCGAGGACCGGCGCATCGTCACCTATGGCGAAAATCCGCAGGCCGATGCGCGGCTCGTCGACCTGACGCCGATGGGCGGCGGGTCGAAATTCAAGGTCGTGTTTCGCAACCGCAAGACCGACGCCACGCACGAGATATCTGACATCGTGCTGCCGATGCCCGGACGGCATAATGCGTCGAACGCGACGGCGGCGATTGCGGTGGCGCATGAACTCGGCATGTCCGACGATGCGATCCGGACGGCCATCGCGGGCTTCGGCGGCGTCAAGCGGCGCTTCACCCGGACCGGCGAATGGAACGGGGTCACCGTGATCGACGACTACGGTCACCACCCGGTCGAGATCGCGGCTGTTCTTAAGGCGGCGCGTGAATCCACCAACGGCAAGGTCATCGCCGTGGTGCAGCCGCACCGCTTCACCCGCCTGCAATCGCTGTTCGAGGAATTCTGCACCTGCTTCAATGACGCCGACGCGGTCGTTGTCGCCGAGGTCTATCCAGCCGGCGAGGCGCCGATCGAAGGCATCGACCGCGACCATTTCGTTACCGGCCTGCGCGCGCACGGCCATCGCGAAGTGATCCCGCTGCCGGGCTCGGCTGAACTCGCCAGCATCGTTCGCGGCATTGCCGGCTCCGGCGACCTCGTCGTCTGCCTCGGCGCCGGCAACATCACGCAATGGGCCTATGCGTTGCCGGGCGAACTGAAGGCATTGGATTAGCGGTGGCTTTCCCCGACCTCACCTCCGATCTGAAGGCCGCGATGCCGGAATTGCGCGGACGGCTGCTCGCGAACCAGTCGCTGGCCGAACTGACGTGGTTTCGCGTCGGCGGACCGGCGCAGGTGCTGTTCACGCCGGCGGATGAGGACGATCTCGCGTACTTCTTGAAGCACCTTCCGAAGGAGCTGCCGGTCTATGTCGTCGGCGTCGGCTCCAACCTGATCGTGCGCGATGGCGGCATGCCGGGCGTGGTGATCCGCCTTGCTCCGCGGGCGTTCGGCGAGACCACGGCTTCAGGGGATGTCGTCAGCGCCGGCGCGGCCGCGCTCGACAAGCGGGTGGCGGAGACGGCGGCCGCGGCCGGCATCGGCGGCCTGGAATTCTTCTTCGGGATTCCCGGCACCATCGGCGGCGCGCTGCGGATGAATGCCGGCGCCAATGGCGGGGAGACCAGGGACGTCCTGATTGAGGCCACAGGCATCGGCCGCGACGGCACCAGGCATGTCTTTGGCAATGCCGAGATGAAGTTCGCCTACCGCAACAGCGGCGTCGATCCCTCCGTTATCTTCACGTCGGCGCGGCTTCGCGGCGCCGCCACCGACGCCGAGACCATTCGCGCGCGGATGAACGAGGTGCAGAACCACCGCGAAATCGCTCAGCCGATTCGCGAAAAGACCGGCGGTTCGACCTTCAAGAATCCGCCCGGCAACAGCGCCTGGAAACTGATCGACGCCGCCGGCTGCCGCGGGCTTCGCGTCGGTGGCGCGCAGGTGTCGGAAATGCACTGCAATTTCCTCATCAACACCGGTAACGCCACCGGCCATGATATTGAAACGCTGGGCGAAACCGTGCGCGAGCGGGTTAAAGCGAATTCTGGCATAGAGCTGCATTGGGAAATCAGGCGGATCGGAATTCCGACGTAATTGTCATCCCGGGTTCGATGCTTTCGGAGAGCTTCGGAATGATGGATAGGTAGAGGCGGATGCGAACGACCATTCTGTTCGGCGGCTCCAACAAGGAGCGCCTGGTTTCGGTGGCGAGCGCGCAGGCGCTGTATCGGGCCCTGCCGGAGGCCGACCTCTGGTTCTGGTCGGTGGGGGACACGGTCCACGAGGTCGGCTCCAAGGCGCTGCTCGAGCACAAGCGTCCGTTCGAGGATGAGTTCAAGCCGGGCAGCGCCGGCGTTGCGCTGGAGGCGGCGCTCGACCAGGCGAAGGCCGAGGATCGCGTGCTCGTGCTGGGTCTCCATGGCGGACGCGCCGAGAATGGTGAGTTGCAGGCGATGTGCGAGCTGCGCGGCATTCCCTTCACCGGATCCGGCTCGGCATCGTCGAATCTTGCCTTCGACAAGACCGCAGCGAAACGGTTTGCGGCGATTGCGGGCGTCGCGGCGCCGGCCGACATTGATCTGGCGAATCTCGACGCGGCGTTTGCCGAGCACGGCCGACTGATCGCAAAGCCGGCGCGGGACGGTTCGAGCTATGGCCTGATCTTCGTCAACGCGCAGCAGGACCTCGTCGCCGTCCGCAACGCGGCCAGAACCGAAGAATATCTGATCGAGCCGTTCATCGCTGGTGTCGAAGCCACCTGCGGCGTGCTGGAGCAATCGGACGGCACGTTGATGTCGCTGCCGCCGATCGAGATCGTGCCCGGCGAGGGCACCTTCGACTACACGGCCAAATACCTGCTCAAATCGACTCAGGAGATCTGCCCGGGCCGTTTTTCTCCTGATGTAACCGCGCAACTGCAGGATCAGGCGCTGCGCGCCCACAAGGCGCTATCCTGCACCGGCTATTCCCGGACCGATTTCATCGTCTCGGCGAAGGGGCTGGTCTATCTGGAAACCAATACACTGCCGGGCCTGACGGCGGCTTCGCTCTATCCCAAGGCGCTGAAGGCGCAGGGCATCGAATTCCCGGATTTTCTGCGCGACCAGATCGTGCTGGCGGAGCGGCAGGCCCGGGCCCGGCTCTGACCCGTTGCCCGGATCGTTAACCGGGGAACCCGGGTCGGCCCTCAAAATTGTTTCCAAATCCTGACGGTTGACCGGCAAACCACTCAAAATACGTATCAAATCTTTCCGCCGGGGCAGCGGTTTTACACTTTGTTTACCAGTAAGTCCGAAGGTTAACGCTGGCGGCGCATGTGGCGCTTGGCTGCCGGGGTGTGCGTTTTCAGCACGTAGGTCCGGCCGAGCCGAGTCGTCATCTGAGCCGGGACTCGCAAAAAACGCTTGCGGGAACAACACTTGGACAGGCTCGTGCAATGGATGGTGCAGGACGTCCCGCGCGGTCGATGAGATCGCAGGGGCCCCAGGCTGACCTGAAAGCCGCCGCTATTGGAGCGGCGGTGCTGCTGCGCGAGCGGCTGGGCCGTCGTGCCCCCGTCCGGAAGCGCCCCATGATCGACCGCGCGCCGTCGAATCGGGTGGTCCGGCTGGTCGAACGCTATCTGCCGAATCGCCTCGGCGTCGCGCTGACCGTGCTGATGCTGCTCGGCAGCACCGGGCTCGGCATCGTCAAGGGCGGACACGTCGACGAATTCATGGTCGGGCTGAGCGATGCCCGCAACGCGCTGGCCAATTCGGCCGGCTTCCGCATCACCGAGGTGGCCATCAACGGCCGCAGGCAGTTGAGCCAGGACGAAGTGCTTGCGATCGGCGGCGTCAACGGCCGCTCCTCGCTGCTGTTTCTCGATGCCACCATCCTGCGCGACAAGCTGAAGGGAAACCCCTGGATCGCGGATGCGACCATCCTGAAGCTCTATCCCGGCCGGCTGCAGATCGACATCGTCGAGCGCACCGCGTTCGCACTGTGGCAGCAGGATGGCCGTCTCGCCGTGATCGCCGAGGATGGCGCCGTGCTGGAGCCGTTCGTGGCGCGACGATTCGTTTCGCTGCCGCTCGTGGTGGGGAAGGGCGCCGACGCCAAGGCGCGCGATTTCCTTGCCCTGCTCGACCGCTATCCGCAGGTCCGCTCCGTGACCAGGGCGGCGATCCTGGTCGGCGAACGGCGCTGGAATTTGCGGCTGAAGGACGGCCTCGATATCCGCCTGCCGGAGAACGACGTCGGCAATGCGCTTTCGATGCTGAGCAAGCTCGACAAGGAGGAGCGGCTGTTCTCGCGCGACATCACGGCCGTCGACCTGCGCCTGCCGGACCGCCTCACCGTGCAATTGTCGGAAGAGGCGGCCAAGGCCCGCGACGAACTGTTCAAGGACAAGAAACCCAGGAAGAAGCCGGGTGACTCGGCATGAGCGGGCTCGATCGCAACCAGACTCCGAAGACGCGGCCCGTCGACCACAAGCGTACGGCGATGGTCGCCTCGCTCGATATCGGCACCAGCAAGATCGCCTGCATGATCGCGCGGCTGAAGCCGTCGCCGCCGAGCGAGGCGCTGCGCGGCCGCACCCATGCCGTGGAATTGATCGGCTACAGCCAGATCCAGTCGCGCGGCGTCAAGGCCGGCGCCGTGGTCGATATGGCCGAATGCGAGCAGGCGGTGCGCCAGGCGGTGGCGCTGGCCGAGCGCATGGCCAAGGTCCGCGTTGAATCCATTTTGCTGTCGGTCTCCGGCGGCCGGCTGCAGGGTGCGCTCGTCGAGGCCGCCGCCGATATCAGGGGCGGATCGGTCACCGCCGATGACGTCACCCGCGTGACCTCCACCGGCATGCGCCACGCCACCGGCGAGGGCCGCACGGTGCTGCACGCGCTGCCCGTCGGCTACGCGCTCGATGGCGTCAAGGGCATCCGCGATCCCCGCGGCATGATTGCGCGGCAGTTCGGCGTCGACATGCAGGTGGTGACGGCGGACGCGACCGTCGCCCGCAACCTGATGCTGGTGGTCGAGCGCTGCCATCTCAACGTCGAGGCCATGGCGGCGAGTCCTTATGTCGCAGGCCTGTCCGTGCTGACCGACGACGAGGCCGATCTTGGTGCCGCCGTGGTCGAAATGGGGGCGGGGTCGACCACGATCGCGACCTATTCGGGCGGCCGTTTCGTGCATGCGAGCGGATTTGCGCTCGGCGGCCAGCACGTGACGATGGACCTTGCCCGTGGCGTCGGCGCGTGCATTGCTGATGCAGAGCGAATCAAGACGTTATATGGCACCGTGCTGACCGGCGGGTCCGACGCGCGCGAACTGATGTCTGTACCGACTGCGGGCGAGGAACACGATGCCCCGCAGATTGTCTCGCGCGCCACGATTGCCAACATCGTCCGGCATCGTGCCGAGGAGATTTTTGAAATGGTCCGGGACCGGCTCGCGGATTCCCCGTTTGCGGCAGAGCCGCGGGCGCGGGTCGTCTTGAGCGGCGGAGCATCCCAGCTCACCGGAACCGTCGAGCTCGCCACCCGCATTCTCAACCGGCCGGTCCGGATCGGCCGTCCGCTCGGTTTCGGCCGGCTGCCCAGCGAAGCCAAGAGCGCTTCGTTCGCGGTGCCGACCGGCCTGCTGGTCTACCCGCAATACGCTCACCTTGAACATGTCGAACCGCGGCATACGCGGCAGCTCAAGACAGGGACTGACGGCTATTTTGGAAGGGTCGGACGATGGCTTCGCGAAGGCTTCTGATGATCATCCTTATCACCAAACGACTTTCACCAAATCCCGTGGCCGCCGGCCCGGGCGAACCAACGCGCGCGTCGTAATCGAGAGGCACCCATGGCACTCAATCTGACACCCCCTGACATCAGCGAGCTGAAGCCGCGGATTACCGTATTCGGCGTCGGTGGAGCGGGCGGCAACGCCGTCAACAACATGATCACTGCCGGGTTGCAGGGAGTAGACTTCGTCGTCGCCAATACCGATGCGCAGGCGCTGACGATGTCGAAGGCGCAGCGCATCGTGCAGATGGGAACGGCGGTGACGCAGGGTCTCGGCGCGGGGTCCCAGCCTGATGTCGGCGCGGCGGCGGCGCAGGAAGTCATCGACGAGCTGCGCGATCACCTCACGGGTGCCAACATGGTGTTCGTCACCGCCGGCATGGGCGGCGGCACCGGCACCGGCGCAGCCCCGGTGATTGCCAAGACCGCGCGCGACATGGGCATCCTCACCGTCGGCGTCGTGACCAAGCCGTTCCACTTCGAAGGTGCGCGCCGGATGCGCACCGCGGAGGCGGGCATTGCCGAGCTGCACAAGGTCGTCGACACGCTGCTGATCATCCCGAACCAGAACCTGTTCCGGGTCGCCAACGAAAAGACCACCTTCGCCGACGCCTTCGCGATGGCCGACCAGGTGCTCTATTCGGGCGTTGCCTGCATCACCGATCTGATGGTCAAGGAAGGCCTGATCAACCTCGACTTCGCCGACGTAAGGGCGGTGATGAGGGAAATGGGCAAGGCGATGATGGGCACCGGCGAGGCGACCGGCGACAAGCGCGCGCTGACCGCGGCGGAAGCCGCGATCGCCAACCCGCTGATCGACGATAGCTCGATGAAGGGCGCCAAGGGCCTCCTGATCTCGATCACGGGCGGCAAGGATCTGACGCTGTTCGAGGTCGACGAGGCCGCGACCCGCATCCGCGAGGAAGTCGACCAGGACGCCAACATCATCGTCGGCGCCACCTTCGACGAATCGCTTGACGGCATCATCCGCGTCTCCGTCGTCGCCACCGGCATCGACCAGTCGCAGATCGCGCGCAACCAGACGACGCAGTCCATCGCCACCCCGACGCCCGCGGTCGCCGCGCCGTCGGCCTCGCCCGACTCGCGCCTGGCTGAACTGACCGCCCGCCTGCGCGCCGACAATGCACGCCTCGCCGAGCGGGTCCAGAAGCTCGACCCCGCAACTGTGCCGCATGCCATCGCTCCGGCGCCCGCGCCGGCTGCAGCCACGGCACAGCGCTCGCCGCACAATGTCGAGCGCGCGGCGCTGGCCGCGATCGCCGCGGCGGTCGAACCGCCTGCGGCCGCGCCGATCCAGCCGGCGTCCTATGGCGACGTGACCGTCCGCCCGATCGCGCAGAAGCCGACGCTGTTCCCGGACAAGGATACCGTCCGGCCCGAGCCCGAAGCGCCTCCGATGCCCGAAAACTTCATCCCGCAGGCGGCGGAACGTCCGATGCGCGCGCCGCGGATGCCGAAGTTCGAGGACCTCCCGATGCCCGCCCAGAACGAGATCCGGCAGGCGGCTCGTGTCGAGCCGGAAGAGGAGCATCCGCAGAAGTCCAAGCTGTCGCTGTTGCAGCGGCTGGCCAATGTCGGCCTCGGCCGCCGCGACGAGGAGAGCGAGCCGCCGATCGCGGCGCGTGCCTCCGGCCCGGCGATGGCGCCGCTGCCGCCGCATCCGGAACGCAAGCCGCAGCGCCCGGTCGCGAATCAGGAGCCGGTATCGGAATACGCAAAGCGTCCGGCGCCGCAGGGTCTGGACATCCATGGCCGCCCGGCGCCTGTTGCGCCGGCGCCACAGGGTGACGACCATCTTGATATCCCGGCCTTCCTCCGGCGGCAGGCCAACTGAGGTTTTGTAACAATCAAGGCGGCCAAAGGGGCCCCGGCCGGATCAGCCGGGGCCCTTGTCTTGGGGGTGGTCACCGGCTCCGGATGTTCATTCAACAAATTGATTTTAAACGAGTAATTATTGTTTATGTGATTGGATGGCGCGTTTGGAAGCGCCGCTCGCCGTGCCGGAATTTGGTTAACCCCTGGCGCGATTGCGGCAGAGATCGGGTAACAATCGGTAAACAAGCGTGAGTTGGCGCGCTTTGGGGCAGTGACTATGGTCTGCCGTGACTTGGGGATGCCTAGAACGCGAATCGCGCTCACGCGCGGTTCCGACACTGGGTTAAGTCGGGTAGTGGGCAGTTATCGATGAAATTCAGTCGCCAGACCACGCTTCGCTCGCAAGCCACTGTAACGGGCGTTGGCGTTCATTCCGGTTTACCTGTCAGCCTGACCATCGGACCTGCACCCGCGAATGCAGGTTTTATTTTTGTCCGCACCGGCCTTGATGAGGCCGACCGTGAAGTTCCTGCCGTCGCCGCCTCCGTCACTGCCACCGATTTCCAGACCGTTCTTGGCGACCGCGAAGGTCCGCTGGTCTCCACTTCCGAACATATCCTCGCCGCCCTGCGCGGCATGGGGGTCGACAACGCCACCATCGAGGTCGACGGCCCCGAAGTTCCGATCATGGACGGCAGTGCCGCAGCGTTCGTCGCGGCGATCGACCAGGCCGGCATCGTCACCCAGTCAGCTTCGCGCCGCTTCATCCAGATCCTCAAGCCGGTGCAGGTCGCGCTTGGCGACAGTTTTGGCGAACTGCGCCCGCATGCCGGCGGGTTCCGCGTCGAGGTCGAAATCGACTTCACGACATCGGCGATTGGCCGCCAGAGCTACTGCCTCGACCTCAGCCCCGAAAGCTTCCGCCGCGAGGTTTCGCGCGCACGCACCTTCGGCTTCATGAGCGATACCGCGCGTCTGTGGGGCGCGGGCTTTGCGCTCGGTGCGTCGTTCGAGAATTCGGTGGTGTTCGACGAGGACCGCCTGCTCAATCCGGAAGGCCTGCGCTACAGCGATGAATGCGTCCGCCACAAGGTGCTCGATGCCATCGGCGACCTTACGCTGGCTGGCCTGCCGCTGCTCGGTGCCTACCGCTCCGTCCGCCCCGGTCACAAGCTGAACCACGCCGTGCTGACGGCGCTGCTGGCCGATCGCAGCGCCTGGCGGGTGGTCGAAGCCGAAACCGCACGCCGTTCGCGCGGCCATGTCGAGGCCGGCGTGGGCCTGGCGGGCGGGCTGATCGCCCCGGCCTATGGCCCGGACGTTTCCTGAGGTTCGCCCTGGTATTTTTCCTCAGTTTTGAGCAGTCTTGCGCTACTTGAGCGCATTTTCCGTAGTAACCACAATCGGTAAGCCCGCCGTCCAGCCGCCTTAATCCGGGCGAATTGGCTGCGTATTCGGTTGGTCGAGGACCATTTTTCGGCTACAGAAGCCTGCGGTTGCACCACAGGGCACCACGGGCCTTGAAGAATTGGGCACCAACGCATTGGGCACGGGGTATATGACGTCCAGGACGACGGTTCACGGACGGGCGGGCTCAGTCATCAGTCGCATCACGGGGCGTCAGGTCACAGATTCCATGTCGGCACAGCGTTTGACGCTTGAACCACGCAATTCACTCGGACGGTCGCTGCGGCTGGCCGCGGCTCTGATCGCGCTCGCGATTCCCTTGAGCGGCTGCGGCACGGGCGCGCTGTGGGACAAGTTCACCGCCAAGGACGACACCTTCGTCGAGGAGCCCGCGGACAAGCTCTATAATGAGGGCTTGTACCTGATGAACCAGCGCAAGGATAACAAGGCGGCCTCGAAGAAATTCGAGGAAGTCGACCGCCAGCATCCCTATTCGGACTGGGCGCGCAAGTCGCTGCTGATGT
>OEIU01000882.1_pt1 | contig 23372 bp, 23 predicted proteins | sample 1539221 | NCBI WGS metagenome assembly OEIU01 (sample SAMN03792071, study PRJEB22550) | activated sludge metagenome | feature: wastewater treatment plant; material: activated sludge; isolation source: Wastewater treatment plant of a petroleum refinery complex | place: Argentina: Zarate | collected...
CGCCGCCGATGACGATGATCATCAACATCCCCGAGCGGGTGCTGCTGATCAAGGTCGCGAAGATGTCGGACGCGCAGGACGAAACGGTCGGCTACACGCTGGTGTTCTACGACATCACCGAGGCGGTGAGCCGTGACGAACCGGCGGTCCACCGGCCCGACGCCAAGCGCCAGTTGCAGAAGATCCCGACGGTGTCGGGCAACCGGATCGTGCTGGTCGACGTCGACAGCGTCTGTTATTTCCGCGCCGAGGGTCACTACACCTGGGTCAACACCGAGCGCGGCACCAGCTTCTGCAATCTGACGATAGGCGACCTCGAGAGCCGGCTCGAGGGCAAGTCGTTCCTGCGGATTCACCGCAGCTACCTGGTCAATCTCGATCATGCCGAGCAGATCCTGCGCGACGATGGCCGGGTGACGTTGAAGTTCCGTCACGAGGAGGCGGCGCTGCCGGTTGCGCGCACAAGCGTCGCGCGGCTGCTGCAGGAGCTCGGCATCAGCGAGAGCTGATCGATCCGCTGGCGAGGGGATCGAACTGCCGGCGCCCGGTCGGCCGGCCGCCGCGCTTGCGAGCCGCGACCACGCAGCGAATCGACCCCGCAGACCGATGCCCAAAGCCGATGCCGCCGTTCGTGCGGCCGCAACCGCAGCTCGTGCGCGGCGCGCCGCATTTCGTGCATCGCCGCCCGGCAGCCGCTCGCGGCTGAGCTAGCTTTCCGATGGAGGGATCCGACGTGCCCGGCCTGCGCCGGTGCATGACGGCTCGCATGCCAGGGTCTCGGCGACCCGATGACAAACGGAAGGAGACGCCCGCGATGATTCCGCCGGTCTTCGACTATCACGCGCCCCGTTCGGTCGGCGAGGCGATCTCGCTGCTGGGCAGCCTGGGCCCCGACGCCAAGCTGCTGGCCGGCGGTCACAGCCTGCTGCCGATGATGAAGCTGCGCTTCGCGCAGCCGGCCCATCTGGTCGATCTGAACCGCATCGACGCGTTGCGCGGCATCGAGCAGGTCGGCGACGAGATCCGGATCGGCGCGATGACCACCGAGCATCAGATCCTGAACTCGCCGCTGCTGGCCGGCAAGGTGCCGCTGCTGGTCGAAGGCGCAGGCTGGATCGCCGACCCGCAGGTGCGCTACCGCGGCACGATAGGCGGCGACATCTCGCACGGCGACCCCGGCAACGATCATCCGGCGCTGATGCTGGCGCTCGATGCGTCGTTCGTGCTGCAGGGCCCGGAGGGCGAGCGGGTCGTCAAGGCCGACGGCTTCTTCCTCGGTCTCTATTCGACCCTGCTCGAGCCGAACGAGATCCTGACGCAGATCCGGATTCCGATTCCGCCGGCCGGCACTGGCTGGTCGTACCGCAAGCTGAAGCGCAAGACCGGCGACTTCGCGACCGCGGCGACGGCGGCGCTGCTGCGGCTGCAGGACGGCAAGGTCGCGCACGCCAGCATCGCGCTGACCAATGCGGGACCGGCCGCGATCAAGGTGCGCGACGCCGAGGCGCACCTGATCGGCAAGCCGTTCGACGAAGCCGCGGTGGCCGAGGCCGCAAGGCTCGCGATGGCGGCCAGCGAACCGATGGCCGACCAGCGCGGCGACGAGGCCTACAAGCGCGCGATGTGCGGCGAGATGACGCGCCGGGCGTTGCGGGCCGCATATGACCGCGCGCTTCAGGGCAGATGACGGCGCGCAAGATCTCCGGGACGACACGGACGGCAGTGGACCAAAAGTCGCACGAAACTGACAAAACAACGAGCAGGCGGAGCAGCAGATGGCAAGCACACACCAGGTGTCCTTCGAACTGAACGGCAAGCAGGTCGGCGTGACGGTCGAGTCGCGCGAGCTGCTGATCCACACGCTGCGTGAGCGGCTGGCGCACACCGGGCCGCACATCGGCTGCGAGACCTCGCACTGCGGCGCCTGCACCGTCGATGTGGACGGCATGTCGGTGAAAGCCTGCACGATGCTGACGGTGCAGTGCGACGGCGCGTCGCTGACGACGATCGAAGGACTGGAGAAGGGCGGCGTGCTGCATGCATTGCAGCAGGCGTTCCACGAGGAGCACGGGCTGCAGTGCGGCTACTGTACGCCGGGCATGATCACGCGCGCCTATCGGCTGCTGCAGGAGAATCCGAACCCGACCGAGCAGGAGATCCGCTACGGGATCGCCGGCAACCTGTGCCGCTGCACGGGTTACCAGAACATCGTGAAGGCGGTGCAGGCGGCGGCACGCAAGCTGCAAGCCGCGACGACAGCCTGATCCGCGGCCATCAGCCGCTTCCCGACGATGGCAATCAACGGAGACATCCATGGGTGACCTGTCCGATATCGAGCAGCGCGAACAGTCCCTGCAGGGCGTTGGCACGTCGCTGCTACGCAAGGAGGATGCGCGCTTCATCCGCGGCCAGGGCAGCTATGTCGACGACATCAAGCTGCCCGGCATGCTGTTCGGCGCGATCGTGCGCAGCCCGTACGCGCATGCCCGCATCCGCAACATCGACAAGACGCAGGCGCTCGCCTGCCCCGGCGTCGTCGCGGTGCTGACCGCCGACGACCTGAAGCCGGTGAACCTGCACTGGATGCCGACGCTGGGCGGGGACGTGCAGGCGGTGCTGGCCGACGGGAAGGTCAGCTTCCAGATGCAGGAGGTGGCGATGGTGCTGGCGGCCGACCGCTATGCGGCGGCCGACGGCGCGGCGCTGGTCGAGGTCGACTACGAGGAGCTGCCGGCGATCGTCGATCCGAAGAAGTCGATGACGCCCGATGCGCCGGTGATCCGCGAGGACATCGCCGACAAGAAGGAGGTCGGGCACGGGCCGCGCACCCATCCGAACCACATCTTCACCTGGGAGGCCGGCGACAAGGCGGCGGCCGATGCGGCATTCAGCGGCGCCGAGGTCACGGTGCGCGAGGAGATCCTCAATCCGCGCGTGCATCCGTGTCCCTTGGAGACCTGCGGCTGCGTCGCATCGTTCAACAAGGCCACCGGCTATCTGACGGTCTATCTGACGTCGCAGGCGCCGCACCTGGTGCGCACCGTGCTGGCGATGCTGTCGGGCATCGCCGAGAGCAAGATCCGCGTGGTCGGCGGCGACATCGGCGGCGGCTTCGGCAACAAGGTGCCGGTCTATCCCGGCTACGTCGTCGCGATCGTCGCATCGATCGTCACCGGCGTGCCGGTCAAGTGGATCGAGTCGCGGATCGACAACATCTCGACGACCGGCTTTGCGCGCGACTATCACGGCGTGGGCGAGCTGGCCGCCGATCGCGACGGCCGCATCAAGGGGCTGCGCTTCACCGCGCTGGCCGATCACGGCGCGTTCAATTCCCATGTGTCGGCGACCAAGCTGCCGGCCGGGCTCTTCTCGATCTGCACCGGTTCGTACGCGATTCCGAACGCCTACTGCCGCGTCGATGCGGTGTACACCAACAAGGCGCCGGGCGGCGTCGCCTACCGCTGCTCGCTGCGGGTCACCGAGGCGATCTACCTGATCGAGCGGATGATGGACGTGCTGGCGATGAAGATCGGCGTCGACAAGGCCGAGATCCGCCGGCGCAACTTCGTCCGCGACGAACAGTTCCCGTACACGACGGCGTTCGGCTGGACGCTGGACAGCGGTGCTTATGGCACCGCGCTCGAGCGGGTGCTGAAGGCGGTCGATTACGAAGGGCTGCGCCGCGAGCAGGCGGAGAAGCGGGCGCGCGGCGAGCTGATGGGCATCGGCCTGGCGACGTTCACCGAGATCGTCGGCGCCGGGCCGACCAAGGTCTGCGACATCCTCGGCATCGGGTTGTTCGACAGCTGCGAGATCCGCGTGCATCCGACCGGCGGCGTCATCGCCCGGCTGGGCACGATGACGCAGGGCCAGGGCCATGCGACGACCTATGCGCAGATCATCGCGACCGAGCTCGGGCTGCCGGCCAGCGACATCGTCGTAGAAGAAGGCGACACCGACAAGGCGCCGTACGGCGCGGGCACCTGGGGCTCGCGCTCCACGCCGGTATCGGGCGCGGCCACCGCGCAGGCCGCCCGCAAGATCAAGGACAAGGCGAAGAAGATCGCCGCCCACCTGCTGGAGGTGGCCGAAGGCGATCTGGAGTGGGAGATCGACCGCTTCAAGGTCAAGGGCAACCCGGGCCAGAGCAAGACGATGAAGGAGATCTGCCTGGTGTCGCACACCCACGACCTGCCGCCGGGCATGGAGCAGGGGCTGAACGCGGTGGCGTACTACGACCCGCCGAACATGACCTACCCATTCGGCGCCTACCTGTGCGTCGTCGACATCGATCGCTACACCGGCGAGGTGGCGGTGCGCCGCTTCTATGCGCTGGACGACTGCGGCACGCGGATCAATCCGATGGTCATCGAAGGCCAGATCCACGGCGGCCTGACCGAGGCGTTCGCGGTGGCGATGGGGCAGCAGATCCCGTTCGACGAGAACGGCAACCATCTGGGCAACAGCCTGATGGACTACTTCCTGCCGACCGCGATGGAAACGCCGAAGTGGGAGACCGATCACACGGTGACGCCCTGCCCGCACCACCCGATCGGCGCCAAGGGCGTCGCCGAATCGCCGCACGTCGGCGGCATCCCGTGCTTCAGCAATGCGGTCATCGATGCGTTCGCGCACCTGGGCGTCACCCACATGGACATGCCGCACAGCGCCTGGCGCGTCTGGCAGAAGTGCCATGAGCTGGGGCTGGACCGGCGATGAAGGTCACGTTCGAAAAGGTGTTCGCGATGCCCGGCGCAGCGGCCACGACCTGGACGCTGCTGCAGGACATCGAGGCGGTGACGTCGTGCCTGCCGGGCGCCCGGATCACCGCGCGCACCGACGACACGCACTACAAGGGCACGGTGTCGGTGAAGTTCGGACCGGCCGCGCTGTCGTTCCGCGGCGACGTGGAGGTGCGCGAGCTCGATGCGGCCACCCGCACGCTGCGGCTGATCGGCACCGGCACCGACGCCACCGGCGGCTCGGCGGCGACGATGGACCTGACCGCGCGGGTCGAGACGGTCGACGAGCTGAGCAGCACGCTGGTGGGCAACAGCGAAGTGTCGATGAGCGGCAAGGCGGCGGCGTTCGGCGGACGGATGATCGACTCGGTCGCCGACCAGATCCTGAAGCAGTTCGCCGCGAACCTGGCGGCGAAGGTCGCGGCGCTGCAGGCACAGCAGGCCGCGACGACGGTCGACGCGGGACTGCGGGCGGACGGAGTCGAAAGGTCCGGACGGGCGGACGGCGGCGAGGCACCCGGTGCGGCGCCGGGCGCTTCGGCCCGAACGTCGATGCCGTCGGCGGCACCGTCAACCGCTGCGCGGTCGGTTCCACAATCCCCGACGGCCCCCCCTCCTGCAACGATCCGCGCATCGCCGGAGGCTCGGCCCGCCGACGAGCCGGCATCGCTCGACGGCTTCGCATTGATGTGGGCGGTCTTCAAGAGCTGGCTGCGCGACCTGTTCTCGGCCCGGAAGACATGACCGGGGACGGTCCGCACGACAGGATGGCCGAGGTGGTCGCGCTGAAGCGCGATCTCGCCCAGGCCGGCTACGTCGCCGAGCACGGCCTGGTGGCCGCGCTGTTGCTGATGCAGGACCTGGGCCGGCCGCTGCTGCTCGAAGGCGATGCCGGCGTCGGCAAGACCGAGGTCGCCAAGGTGCTAGCCCGGCTGCGCGGCGCGCCGCTGATCCGGCTGCAATGCTACGAAGGGCTGGACGTGCATGCGGCGCTCTATGAGTGGAACTACCAGCGCCAGTTGCTGGCGATCAAGCTGCTGGAGCACGACGAGCGCGGCATCGCGCAGAAGGAGCAGGACATCTTCTCGGCGCGTTACCTGCTCGAGCGGCCGCTGCTGCAGGCGATCACCAGCGAATCGCCGGTGGTGCTGCTGATCGACGAGGTCGACCGCGCCGACACCGCGTTCGAGGCCTACCTGCTGGAGCTGCTGTCGGACTTCCAGGTGTCGATCCCCGAGCTGGGCACGATCCGCGCCACCAGCCGGCCGCTGGTGGTGATCACCTCCAACGGCACCCGCGAGCTGTCCGATGCGCTGCGCCGGCGCTGCCTCTATCAGTTCATCGACTATCCCGACCACGACAAGGAACTGGCGATCGTCGGCCTGAAGCTGCCCGACGCGCCGCAGGCGCTGGCCCGGCAGATCGTCGCGTTCGTGCAGGCGGTGCGGCGCATGGAGCTGCAGAAGAAGCCCGGCATCGCCGAGACGCTCGACTGGGCGGCCGCGCTGCTGCGGCTCGACATCCGCGTCCTCGACGCCGCCGGTGTCGAGCGGCTGGTGGGCACGCTGAGCGCGCTGATCAAGACCCGCGACGATCGCGCGGCGTTCCCGCGGGAAGTCGTCGCGCGGCTGGCCGCCGCCTGCTGAGTCTGAAATGGAACGATCTGGTCACGTCCGGGCAGCGCAACGAGCCGTCGCAGCCCTGGCCGGGCATCGCCATCGAGGTGATCGACATCCTCTGCGTTCAAGGGAGGGTCCGCATGACCTGACGGGCTCCAGACGGGCCCTCCCTGGGCCTGTCGAGTGCATCTCGATGGCCTCGGCCGCCGGAGCGGCACCGCGATGACCGCCACGCCGACTTTGCCGCACCCGGGCGCTGCATGCACCTCGGTGGCGGCACTCGGCCAACGGGCCGCGGACCGCCTCGCGCAGTTCCCGTCGTTCCTGCGCGCCAATGGCTTCGGCATCGGCGGCAACGACCCGGTCGAAGTGCTGCGGACCGCGCAACAGGTCGGCATCCTCGATGCGGACGTGCTGCGCTGGAGCCTGAAGGCGCTGCTGTGCGGCCGCGGCGACGAATGGCGCCGCTTCGATCCGCTGTTCGATGCCTGGTTCCTGCCCGCGAACACCTGGCAGCGGCCGCAGCGCCGTGAGACGGAAGGCCGCGCGCCGGCGGCCGGCAGCGAACCGGCGACCGATGACGGCGATGCGACCACCGACGACGACCGCACGCACAACCGCCGCAGCGCGAGCCGCGACGAGGTGCTGAGCTCGGCCGACTTCCGCACATTGACCGAACGCGAGCACCTGCTGGACATCGAGGCACTGATGCGGCGCCTCGCGCGCGAGCTGCGGCCGATCCGGCTGCGCCGCGACACCTGGTCGGCGTCGGGCCGGCGGCTCGATCTGCCGACGACGATACGCCGCAGCATCGGCAGCGGCGGCACGCCGTTCGAGCTGGCCTGGCGCGACCGCCGGCGGGTGCAACCGCGGCTGGTGCTGCTGATCGACGTCAGCCGGTCGATGGCGTTGTACAGCTTCTTCTACCTGCGGCTGGCGCGGGCGCTCGCCGGCGAGCTGACCGACGTCCACAGCTACATCTTCCACACCCGGGTCACCGCGGTCACCCGCGCACTGCAGGATGCCGACCCGTGGCGCGCGCAGGAACGGCTGCATCTGCTCGCCCAGGGCTGGGCCGGCGGCACGCGGATCGGCGAAAGCCTGGAGCAGTTCAATCGCGACCATGCGCCGGACGTCGTGCACTCGCGCACCGCGATCGTGATCCTCAGCGACGGCTACGACACCGGCGAGCCGGCGCGGCTGTCGGCGGCGCTCGCGCATCTGCGCGGCAGGGCACGCCGGATCGTCTGGCTGAATCCGCTGATCGGTCAGCCCGGCTACGCGCCGGTGAGCCAGGGCATGCAGGCGGCATTGCCGCACCTGGACCTGCTCGCACCGGCCGCCGACCTGGACAGCCTGCGCGCGGTACTTCCCGAACTGATCGAGGCCTTGAGATGAAACGACCCGCATGCTCACCATGTTCGCTGGCGCGTCGTCCAGCGCATGCACCGGACCTGCTGGCAGCCGGGCGCTACTGACATGGGCTGCATCTTCAAGAACAGCGGCCTGTACCGGCGGATGACGGTAGGCGCGGTGGTGCTGGCCGCCGGCGCCGGCTCGCGGATGGGCGGACGGCCGAAGGCGCTGCTGGAGCTCGGCGGCGTGCCGCTGGTGATGCGGCAGCTCATCGCGCTGTCGGGGGCGGGCGTCGACGAGGTCGTCGTCGTGCTCGGCCATCATGCGGACGCGGTCGAGGCGGTGGTGCGCACGTTGCCGATCTCGCTCGCCCGCAATCCGTCGCCCGACGACGGCCAGGCGTCGTCGGTGCTGTGCGGGCTGCGCGCGCTGTCGCCGTCGCTCGATGCGGTGATCGTCGCGCTGGCCGACCAGCCGCTGATCGGCGCGCAGGACGTCAGCGACCTGATCGGCTGCTTCAAGCAGCGCGGCGATGCGGCGATGGTCGTGCCGCGCGTCACCGATGCCGACGGCCGCAGCCAACCGGGCAACCCGATCGTCTTCGACGCGGCGCTGCGCGATGAATGGTTGTCGGGCACCTCCGACGGTGCCTGCCGACGCTGGCGCGAGCGCAATCCGCAACGCATCCGGTGGTTCGATACCGACAACCATCGCTATCGGGTCGATCTCGATACGCCGGAGGACCTGGCGCGGTTCACCGAGCAGACCGGCCACGTGCTGAGCTGGCCGGCGGCGCTGCGGGAAGCGGCGACATGAGCCGCGACACGAGGTCCGCGACGTGAACGCGTCCGGCGATGCCCGGCTGTTCACCGCGCGTGCGGCAGCCTGGGCATTGCTGCTCGCCGGCTGGGTCGGCATCGGCGCGCTCGGCTGGCCGCTCGCCGCCGGCGTCGGCCAGGCGTTCGGGCTGGTCGCATCGTGGCTGCTGGTATTGGGGGCGGTGGCGACGATCGCGACCCGCGACGGCCTGAGCCCGATGGCCCGCCGCGGCGTGCTGCTGGCCTGCGCTTCCGTCGCGGTCGCCGCGCTGCTGACGGTTCCGCACGGCGGCGGCCTGCCGGCACTGATCGTCGCGCTGCTCGGCTGGGCGGCGCTGACCGCGGTGGCCTCCGGCGTCGTGCGCAGCCTGCGGCAGACGCGGCCAGCGCCGCCCCGGCCGCCGATCGGTGCCGCGGCGCTCGGCGCGGTGGCTGCGGCCGCGGTGTTGGCCGATCCCGGCGATGCTTCAGCGCTGGCGCTGCGGATGATCGCGCTCGCGGTTGGCGCGGCGCTGCTGTTGTGCGGTCTGCAACCCTCGGCCGTTGCAGATCCGCGGGGCCGGCGCTGCCGCGCGGGCCTGTTCGACTGCTCGCTGCCGGCCTGGCCCGCCGGTGCCTGGCGCGATCTGGAGCAGTGGCCGGCACTGCTCGCCGGCCTGGTGATGCTGCCTATGATGGCCTCGCTGCCGCTGATGGTCGACTGGTGCCGCGGGCAGCCGATTGCGCCGGCCGCGATGGTGGTGCTGCATCTGGCCGCGATGTTTGCGCCAGCATTGATGCTGCGGCCGCTGGCGCGATCATGGTCGGTGTGGCGATTGTCGATCGTCTGCACCGCCAGCCTGGTGACAGGCGTCGTGCTGGCCGGCGTGCTGCCCGCGCCGGCGAACCTTTTCGCGCTCACGCTCGCTCACGGCGCCGCCTGGGGGCTCGCCTGGGTCGGCCAGCTCTGGTCGCCGGCCCGGCGCGGCGCGCAGGGCTCGTCGCCGCTGCGGGCGGCGATCGGCTATGCGGCGCTGACGCTGCTGTTCGGATTCGCGGTCGACCGCTTCGGCATCGCCGCCGTCGTCGCGACTCATGCAGCGATCGCGCTGGCCGCCTGCGGCGCCTGGCTGGTCAGCGCGTGGCGGATCGATCCGCACGGCGGGGCGCGGCCGGCTCCATAGGAAGTCGTGAGCTGTCATCGCCCCCGTTGGGGCCTGTTCGGAGACCGGCGGGTCGTGCAGACCCTGGTGTGTTGTCCGGAGATACCTGGCTATCTCCGGAACAGCACACTCAGCCGGTCAGCGGCAGTCGGTCTCCAGGAAGCGCTTGATGTGGCTGCCGTCGACCGACTGCTGGATCTGCTGCCGGGTGATCGGCTTGTCGAATGCCTTGGCTTCATACAGCGCCTGACCGGCGACGTAGAGCTTCTCGGCCAGGCCGCCGTCGGGGTCGGTGAGCGACCAGGGCGACCTGGCCTCGACCTGGGACTCGATGCTGGGGATCAGCAACGTTTCATAGACCTCTTTCGCAACCGCGGGAGAGACATTGAGCGCCTCCTGCAGCGTGCGCGCTGCGCTGGCCGGATCACTGCGGCCGGCGGCCAGCGAAAGCGCGTGCGCCTTGATCAACCGGCAGCCGACCGAAGGGTTGGCTTCCAGGAACGCCGGGCGGATCGCCACCGTGGTTGCGCACACGCCGCCGCCGATCTGGAAATCCTTGTCGTAGGAGACGATCTTGTAGCCGGCATCGCGCAGCGCCAGATGCCAGGGCCCCCAGATGAACGTGGTGTCGATCTGCTTGCTCGACAGAGCCGTCTGCAGCAGGTTGGGCGCCAGGTTCGAACTGTTGATCGCACTGCGCGGGACGCCGGCCGCCTTGGCGGCCAGCACCATCGACACTTCGGCGCAGGTGGCGGTAGGTACGCCGACGTTCTTCGATTTCGCGATGTCGCGCCAGCCGGTGATGCCGCTTTCGGGATGCACCACCATCGCCATCTGGCTGGACGAATCGAGCGGCACCAGCACGAACTTCAGCGGGATGTTCTGGCCGAGCATGAACAGCGTGGCAAGACCGGTCCAGGCGACGTCCAGGCTTCCGTTCTTCATTCCCGCGATCAGCGGAGCGCCCGTCTGGAAGCTGAAGAACTTCGGCTCGAGACCGACGGCTTCGAAGAACTTCCGCTCACGCGCCACGTAAGCCGGCCAGTAGTTGGTGATCGGCAGGCCGATGTTGACCGGGATCGGTTTGGCGGGCGAAACCGCCTCCTGCGCGGGGGGGGGGGGCGGGAGGGGGGCGGGGGTGGGGAGGGTGGCGGCGAACAGCGTCAGCGCGGTGCCGAACAGCATGGACGCGACGGACGGAAGCACGGGGCGGGGCATGGTGGATCTCCTCGGTGGGGTGGTCGTCGTGCACATGCCGCAGCCCGCCCGCGCGTTCAACGCGGTTTGTGAAGGTCGTCGAGCACGACGCTCAACTGGTAGACGTCGGGCCGCAGCAAATGGGTGGTCGTCTCGACCGGCGTACCGTTCGCATCGCGTGTGATGCGATCGAGCACCAGCAGGTAGGCGCTCTGCGAGATCTCCAGCGCCTGAGCGCTGGCCGGCGAAGGTTGACGGCACGAGACGAGGAACTGCGCTTGCCGCAGTTCGAGTTTCAGCTTCTTCTTCAGCAGTTCGTAGATCGGCCGGCGGTCGACGTCCTCGCGGGTGATGCGGCGGCCGATGTCGTGCGGCACGGTGATCCGCGTGATCGCATGCGGCACCCCGCGCAGCAGGTAGCGGCGCTCGTAGCACAGCACCGGCCGCTGCCAGGCCTGCAGTTCGGCGGGCAGGTCGGGCTCGTCGATCCAGTCGAAGCGGGTGACTTCGACGCGGACGTCCTCGCCGAACTGCCGGAAGGTTTCCAGGAACGGCGCCAGCCGGTCGATCGAGTGCACGATCCGCGGCAGCGGCCGCGCAACGAAGGTGCCCTTGCCCTGTCGGCGCACGAGCAGCCCTTCGGCGACCAGCCGGTCCAGCGCCTTGCGCACCGTCGATCGGCTGACGCCGTACTGGCGCGTGAGGAACTCTTCCGTGGGCGCTTGGTCGCCGGGGGCGAGCTCGCCCCCGAGATGTTCACGAAGGCGGTCCAGGATCTGTTCGTACAGCGAATGGGCGCTGTCCCGCTCGAGAGAGGGCCCGGAGCGGCGCGCGCGACTGTTGGATATGCGTGGCGTGTTCATGCGCCGAGGGTATCAAGGGGCTTGCGGCTGTTTTTAATTGTATGCTATTGTCTGCGTATGATACAAGTCAATTAGAGACCGGCTCCGTAGTCGGACGCCGTAGTCGAACCCCATCAGGGAACCTTCGTGTCACCCGTCACCACGACTCTCTCGCCCGCCGGCAGCCTGCAGCCGCGGCGCCGCAAGCCCTGGCCCAATGCGGCGATCGCCGCCGTCTCACTGGTCCTGATTGCGACGCTGTGGACGGTGGTGTCCACCTCCGGCTGGCTGCCGCAGGGCTATCTGCCGTCGCCGCAGGAGCTGTTCGCCGAACTGATGACGCTGGCCACGGTCGGTTACAAGGGCACGTCGCTGTGGATGCACATCGGCATCAGCCTGTTCCGCACGCTGACCGGCTTCATGCTCGGCATCGCGCTGGGCATTCCACTGGGCCTGCTGACCGGCTACAACCGCGTGGCCGGCGCCGCCGTCTCGCCGGTCATGGCCTTCATCCGCCCCATTCCGCCGATCGCCTTCATTCCGATGGTGGTGCTGTATTTCGGTCTGGGCGAGACCGGCAAGGTGGTGCTGATCTTCTGGACCGCATTCAACTACGTGCACGTCAACGCGCATGCCGGCGCGGCCGGCGTGCCGATCTCCTACCTGCGCGCCGCGAAGTCGATCGGGCTGACCGACCGTCAGACGTTCTTTCGCGTGGTGCTGCCGGCGGCGATACCGCAGATCTTCACCGGCCTGAAGGTCGGCATGGCACTCGCGTGGGCGGTGGTGGTGGCCGCCGAACTGACGGGGGCGCAGTCGGGGCTCGGCTACATGATCGCCGATGCGGCACTGACCTTCCCGATCGCGGCCGTCTTCATCGGCATCGCCCTGATCGGGCTGATCGGGCTGGCCTTGAACATCGCGCTGAACTTCCTGGAAGCGCGGGTGGTGCACTGGAGGGGGCGCACGTGATCGACAAGCGCTGTCAGTCCGCCGCCCGGGCGGTAGCCTGCATCCGTCCGGGCATGACGGTGGCCGTGGGCGGCTTCGGCGACATCGGCGTGCCGCTCGCGCTGTGCGCCGCGCTCGCCGAGCACGACGTGCACGGACTCACCATCGTTTCGAACAACGCCGGCACCGCCGAGAACGGGCTGGCACTGCTGTTCAAGCAGCACCGCGTGGCCCGGCTGATCGCATCGTTTCCGTCGCAGCCCGGCGCCGACCACTTTCTGCGCGCCTGGCGTGAACGCGAGGTGGAGGTGGAACTGGTGCCGCAGGGCACGCTGGCCGAGCGGCTGCGCGCCGGCGGCTCGGGCCTGGCCGGCTTCTTCACCCCCACCGGATACGGAACCGAGCTGACCACCGGCAAGGAGACGCGATTCGTCGACGGCACCGGCTACGTCTACGAGCAGGCGTTGAAAGTCGACGTCGCTCTGGTCAAGGCGGAGCTGGCCGATCGCCTGGGCAATCTGCGCTACCGGCTGGCCAGCCGCAATTTCAACCCGGTGATGGCGATGGCCGCCCGGCACACGATCGCGCAGGTGGGCCGGCTGGTCGAGCCCGGCGGCATCGACCCGGACGACGTGCACACGCCCGGTGTGTATGTCGACGCCGTCGTGGAGCAGCGAGCATGAGCGGAAGCACCGGCTGGAGCGACGACGAGCTCGCGCGCCGGGTCGCGCTGGACTTTCCCGACGGCGCCTGCGTGAACCTGGGCATCGGCCTGCCCACGCGGGTGGCGCGGCACGTGCCGGCCGACCGCGAGGTGCTGTTCCACAGCGAGAACGGCCTGGTCGGCATGGGTCCCGAACCGGCGCCCGGACGGGAGGATCCGGACATCGTCAATGCCGGCAAGAAGCCGGTAACGCTGGTTCGCGGCGCGGCGATCGTCCATCAGGCCGATTCGTTCTCGCTGATCCGCGGCGGGCGGCTGTGGGCCACGGTGCCGGGCGGCCTGCCGGTCGCCCAGAACGGCGATCTGGCGAACTGGAAGGTGCCGGGTACGCCCGGCGTCGGCGGCGTCGGCGGCGCGATGGATCTGGCGGCCGGCGCCCGGCGGGTCATCGTGATGATGCGCCACACCGACAAGCAGGGCGCGCCCAAGCTCGTGCGGCGCTGCACTTTCCCTCTGACGGCGACCCGTTGCGTGACATCCGTGTTCACCGAGCTCGCAGTGATCGATCTGCGCGACGGGCACTTCGTCGTGCGCGAGGCGGCTCCCGGCGTCACGCGTGACCACCTGGCCGCGGCCACCGGGGCAGCGCTGCACTTCAACGACTGAACCAACCTCGAAAGGACCCGAGTTGAAACGATTCGACAATCAGGTGGTGATCGTCACCGGCGGCGGTGGCGGAATGGGGCTGGCGTTCTGCACGGCATTCGCTCGCGAAGGTGCGCGGGTGATCGCGGTCGACCGGCACGAGGCGGCCGTTCGCGCGACCTGCGACGCGATGGCGCGCGAGGATCTGCGCGGCGAGCCGCTGGCGCTGGACGTCGCCGACGAGCAGTCGGTCCGCCAGGCGTTCCAGGCCATCGCCGCGCGCCATGGCCGGATCGACGTGCTGGTCAACGGCGCCGGCATCCGGCCGGTGGCCGACCTGCTCGACCAGTCGGCGGCCGAGTTCGACGCCTGCATGCGGGTCAACGGCACAGGCGTGTTCCTGTGCGCGCGCGAGGCGGCGCGCCACATGCTGCCGGCCGGGCGCGGCGCAATCGTCAACATCGCATCGGTCAACGGCATGCGCGCGGTCACCGGCATGGGCGCCTACTGCGCATCGAAGGCGGCGGTGATCTCGCTGACGCAGACGATGGCCAGCGAGTGGGGGCCGCGCGGCGTGCGCGTGAACGCGATCCTGCCGGCGCAGGTGGAGACGCCGATGATCGCCGAGCAGGTGGGTGCCGAGCGCCGGCGCCGAGAGGAGCGCATTCCGCTCGGGCGCTACGGCAAGCCGGCCGAGATCGCCGCCGGGGCGATGTTTCTCGCATCCGACGCCGCGTCGTTCATCAACGGGCATCCGCTCGCGCTGGACGGCGGCTACCTGGCGTTCGGCTTCCGCCCGCAGGTGGTGCCGCAATGAACGCGCGCGACGAGAGCATCACGTTCGCGGAGGTCGAGGAGATCCTGCGCATCATCGATCAGTTCCCGGCCGCCGAGGTGACGTACCAGCGCGGTGACCTGAAGCTGCACGTCCGCCGGGCTGGGGCAGGTGTCGCGAGCCCCGCGCCGGCGGCCGGCGCCGTGATTGCCGGCGGGACGCAGGCTGCCGGCGCCGCACAGGCGGGTGCCGCGCAGGCGGGTGGCTTGCAGACAGGTGGCACGCAAACGGGAGGCATGCAGGCAGCCGGTACCGCGCAGGACGCCGGCGCCGCGCCGGCGATCGCCGCCGCGGCCGGCGCGGCCGGCATGACTGCCGCCGCCGCCGCGACGCACGGCGGCCCCGCCGATCGCGACGGCCTGGCCGCCGTCGTGTCGCCGCTGATGGGCGCCTTCTATGCGGCGCCGGCGCCGGATGCGCCGCCGTTCGTCGAGGTCGGCCGGCGCGTCGTTCCTGGCGACGACCTCTGCATCATCGAAGTGATGAAGGTGATGAACCTGATCAAGGCCGAAGTGGCCGGAGTCGTCATAGCGGTCGAGGCGGTCAACGCGGCGATCGTCGAACGCGGCCAGCCGCTGATGTGGATCCGGCCGGAGGTGGCGCCATGACCGGCCGCCACGACCCGGCGGCCGCGCTGGTCGGCGCGGCCGAGTCCGATCTGGGGGCGGTGCCCGATCGCACCGCGGCCGAACTGGCGGTGCAGGCCTCGCTGGCGGCGCTGGACGATGCCGGCCTGTCGCTGGCCGATGTCGACGGCCTGTTCACCGCCAATCTGTCGCGGTTCTCGGTGACACAGCTCGCCGAACAGCTCGCGATCCAGCCGGCGGTGCTGGACTGCACGATGACCGGCGGCTCGTCGTTCGAGATGCACGTCGCGCATGCGGTGTCGGCCATCCGTGCCGGGCTGTGCGAGGTGGCGCTGATCGCCTACGGCAGCGTGCAGCGGTCGCGCAAGGCGCGCAATCTGCAGGGGTTCTCCGAGAACGGCACGTCGGCCGCGCTGTACGAGAACTGCTACGCGCCGCTGTTTCCGCTGTCGTTCTACGCGCTGGTTGCCCAGCGATACATGCACGAGACCGGCGCCACCGGCGAGGACCTGGCGCGGGTGGCGGTCGCGGCGCGGCAGTGGGCGGCGCTGAATCCCAAGGCGTTCAAGCGCGAGCCGCTGACGCTGGCCGACGTGATGGCCTCGCCGATGGTCAGCTCGCCGCTGCGCGGGCTGGACTGCTGCCTGGTCACCGACGGCGGCGGCGCGGTGGTGGTCGCCAGCGCAGCGCGCGCGAAGTCGCTGAAGAAGAAGCCGGTCTGGGTGCTCGGCCACGGCGAAGCCACGACGCACGACGCGATGTCGCAGGCGCCGGACCTGCTGCGCCACGGATCGGCCGATTCGGCGAGCCGCGCCTACGCGATGGCCGGCGTGACGCCCGCGGACGTCGACGTCACGCAGATCTACGACGCATTCACGATCAACGTGCTGGTCGGGCTGGAGAACCTGGGTTTCTGCGGGCCGGGCGAGGCGCGTCACTTCATCGCCGAGCGCGGCATCGGGCCCGGCGGCCGCTTCGCGCTCAACACCACCGGGGGCGGACTGTCGTACTGCCATCCCGGCATGTTCGGCGTGTTCCTGCTGATCGAGGCCGTGCGCCAGCTTCGCGGCGAGTGCGGCGAGCGCCAGGTGCGCGACGCGCGCATCGCGCTGGCGCATGGCACCGGCGGAATCTTCAGTTCGCATGCCACCGTGATCATGGGGGTTCAATGATGGGCAATCCGAGGCCGCTTCCGGAAGCCGACAACGGTGCCGCCGCGTTCTGGGAGGGCGCCCGCCGTGGCGAACTGCTGGTGCAGCGCTGCGACGACTGCGGCAATCATCAACACTACGCGCGCCCGTTCTGCGTAGCCTGCCGGGGACGCAGGCTGACGATGGTACCGGTCGGTGGCCGCGGCGTGCTGCACTCGTTCACCGTCGTGCACCGCGCACCCTTCGACGATCTGCCGGCACCGTACGTGGTCGCGCTGGTGCGGTTGCAGGAAGGGCCGACGATCCTTTCGCACCTGGTCGGCTGCGATCCGGCCGCCGCGCGGTGCGACATGCCGGTGCGCGTGGACTTCCAGCCGCTGCGCGACGGCGTGATGCTGCCGGTGTTCCGCTCGGCGGACGGAGCCTGACGCGATGCGAAAGGTGTTCGTGGCCAACCGCGGCGAGATCGCGTTGCGGGTGGTGCGCGCCTGCCGGGAACTGGGCATCGACAGCGTGGTCGGCTGGTCCGACGCCGATCGCGACAGCGCCGCGGTGCGCCAGGCGACGGCGGCGCTGCGCCTGGGCCCGGCGCCGTCACGGCAGAGCTATCTGGACGGCTCGCTGGTGGTGGCCGCCGCGCGGGCCACCGGCTGCGATGCGGTGCACCCCGGCTACGGCTTCCTGTCCGAAGATGCCGACTTCGCGCGCGCCGTCGAAGCCGCCGGCCTGATCTTCGTCGGGCCGAGGCCGGAGCATATCGATGCGATGGGCGACAAGATCGCCGCCAAGCGCCTGGCCGCCGCCAACGGCGTGCCGCTGGTGCCGGGTGGAACGATCGATGACGGCCTGCCGCCCGAGGCGCTGGCCGCCGGCCTGCCCTACCCGGTGCTGCTGAAGGCGGCCGCCGGCGGCGGCGGGCGCGGCATGCGCATCGTGCAGGCGGCGGCGGAGTTTCCGGCGGCGCTGGCTTCGGCGCGACTGGAGGCGCGCGAGGCGTTCGGCGACTCCACCGTCTACTGGGAGCGACTGATCCTGCGGGCGCGTCACATCGAGGTGCAGGTGCTGGGCGACACCCACGGCACGCAGGTGCATCTGTTCGAACGGGACTGCAGCCTGCAGCGCCGCCACCAGAAGCTGGTCGAGGAAAGCCCGAGCCCGGTGCTGGAGCCGGCGCAGCGGCGCGAGCTGTGCGAGGCCGCGCTGGCGCTGGTGCGCGGCATGCGCTATCGCGGTGCCGGCACGATCGAGTTCCTGCTCGACGCGGACCGGGGAACCGTGCACTTCATCGAGATGAACACGCGCATCCAGGTCGAGCATCCGGTCACCGAGATGGTGACCGGCGTGGACCTGGTGCGCGAGCAGCTCCGCATCGCCGCCGGCCTGCCGATGTCCGCGCACATGACATCGGCGTCCTCGCTCGGCCATGCGATCGAGTGCCGCATCAACGCCGAGGATCCGGCCTGCGACTTCATGCCCAGCCCGGGCCGCATCACCCGCTGGCGGCTGCCGGGAGGGCCCGGCGTGCGGGTGGATACGCATGCCCACGAAGGGGCGGTCGTTCCCCCTTACTACGACTCGATGATCGCCAAGCTGATCGTCTGGGACCGCGACCGCGAATCGGCGCGCCTGCGGATGCTGCGCGCGCTGTCGGAGTTCGAGATCGACGGCATCGCGACGACGATCCCGCTGCACCTGGAACTGCTGGCGACACCCGAGTTCGCCGGCAACCGCTATCACACGCGCTGGATCGGCGAACGCCTCGCTGCCCGCCGCGAACAAACCTCCGAGGAGACGGCCGGATGACTCCCCCTTTCAGACTGATGGACATCACGGTGCGCGACGCCCAGCAGTGCCTGTGGGCGACGCGGATGACCACCGAGCAGATGCTGCCGATCGCGCGCACTATGGACGCGGCCGGCTTCGACGTCATCGACCTGACCGGCGGCGCGGCGATCGACGCGAGCGTGATGTTCCTGAACGAGAACCCGTTCGAGCGGATCCGCGAGATGGCGAAGCTGGTGCGCCGCACGCCGATGAACTTCAACACGCGCGGACAGAGCATCTTCCGCTGGATGCAGTACGCCGACGACGTGGCCGAGTTCACGCTCGATCTGCTCGCGCGCTGCGGCATCCGCTCGATCATGGTGTTCGACGCGCTCAACGACTTCCGCAACGCGCGCGCCACCGTGCGCTACGCCAAGGCGCTGGACCTGTACATCATCGGCGCGGTCACCTATACGATCAGCCCGGTGCACACCGACGAGCACTTCGTCGGCAAGGTGCGCGACCTGGTCGCGATGGGCGTCGACGCGATCGAGCTGAAGGATCCGAGCGGGCTGCTGACGCCCGAGCGCATCCGTACGCTGGCGCCCAAGCTGCGCGCCGTCAAGGGCCGCTGCCAGTTGCAGCTCCATTCGCACTGCACCTTCGGGCACGGCGTGGACACCTACCGCGCCGCGATCGAGCTGCCGCCGGACCAGGGGTTCGACCTGTTCCATGCGGCGGCGCGGCCGCTGGCGCACGGCTATTCGCTGCCGCCGCACGAGCACGTGCTGGCCGAGGCCGACCGCGTGGGCCGCGCGGTGGCGATCGACCGCGACGCGATCCGCGAGATGGACCGCTACTTCTCCCTCATCACCCGCCGGGCCGGGCGGGCGGAGGGCAGCCAGCCGCCGCTGCAGTCGGTCGACGTCGACCACCAGGTGCCCGGCGGCATGATGAGCAACCTCGAGCAGCAGCTCAGGGACCAGGGCCAGGCCCACCGCCTGCCCGAGGTGCTGAACGAGGTGGGCCGCGTGCGGCGCGACCTGGGCTGGCCGATCGTCGTCAGCCCGATGGCCCAGTACCTGGGCACGCAGGCGGTGCTGAACGTGCTGACCGGCAAGCGATATCAGATCGTGCCGCAGGAGATCAAGCAGTACGTGCTGGGTTACTACGGCGAGCTGGCGGCCCCGGTGGACGCGGAAGCCCGCGAGGCCATCGCCGGAGACGAGCCGTCGATCACCCGGCCGCCGGGGGAGCTGCTGCCGCCGATGATGGCCGAGTACCGTCGCCAGTTCGCCGGCGCCAGAGACGACGAGGAGCTGGCGCTGCGCATCTTCTATACCCGGCGGACCGTCGACGAGCACTTCCGGCAGCGCCTGCTGGTCAAGCCCGGGGCGCTGGCCACCGATGCCGGCAGCTTCCTGGCGCGCGCGATGCTGTCCGACCCCGGCATCGAGCTGGTGGATGTGAAGCGCCGCGGCTTCCACTTCGCGATGAACCGTGCGGCGACCGCTGCCGCCTGACCCCGAGGAACCTTCCATGGTACGCATAGAGATCATCCTGTTCCGCAACCACATGACGCTCGAAGAGCAGCAGCGCTGGTGGACGGAGGAGCACGCGCCGATCGCCCGCCGCATGCCCGGCCTGCGCGGCTACTTCATCAACATGGCCGGCCGCGGCGAAGCGGGCGAGGAGCCGGAGATCTGCGGCACCGACACGCTGACGTTCGATAGCTGGGAGGCGGCGCAGGCCGCCTACGAATCGCCGGAGTGGAAGGCGGCGCGCGAGCACACCAAGGCTTCCGGCGCGCGCGCGCTGCGCACCTGGGTACGGGACCAGGTCACCATCATCTGAGGGGCGGCGCACGTGATTCTCACCGAAGAGGAACAGGACATGCCCGCCGGCCGGCACGGCGCCGCGCGGCGCGAGGCCATCAGCTACCAGATCGCCGTCGGCGACTTCTGGGGGGCCGAGCGGTTCGTGCCGATCACCAACGCCCACCTGATGGGCGACATCGAGGTGATGGGCGACGCCGGCCTCGGCTTCCTGGAGCGCGCCTGCGAAAAGCAGTACGCCTGCAGCGTCCCGACGACCACCAATCCGCGCTGCATCGATTTCGCGCATGCGCAGTCGCTCGGGCAGGATGAAGTGGAGGCGGGCAAGGAAAGGCGCGTCATCCGGCTGCTGCGCGACATGAACATCGCGACCACCGACACCTGCATCAACTACCAGACGGTGTACCAGCCCCACGTCGGCGAGCATGTCGCCTGGGGCGATACCGGCACCGTGATCTACGCCAACTCGGTGTTCGGGGCGCGCAGCAACTTCGAAGGCGGCCCGGCGGGGCTGGCGGCGTCGGTCACCGGCCGCACACCGGCCTACGGCTTCCACCTGGACCGCCACCGCCGCGGCACGGTCGCGGTCCGGGTCGACGCGGCGCTGGACGACCTGGCCGACTGGGGAGCGGTCGGCAAGATCGTCGGCGAGGCGTACCAGAACTATTTCGCGGTGCCGGTATTCCACGGGCTGCGCCGCGCGCCGCAGGCCGACGAGCTGAAGCACCTGGGCTGCTCGCTGGCCAGCTACGGATCGATGGCGATGTTCCACATGGTCGGCGTGACGCCGGAGGCGCCGACCTTGGAAGCGGCGTTCGGCGGCGAGCCGCCGCAGGCCGAAATGGTGATCACCGATGCCGATCTGCAGCGCGTCTATGCCGGCTACTCCCGGGGAGACGGCAGTGCGACACTGGTCGTCTTCTCGGGCCCGCAGCTTTCGCTGTTCGAGATGAAGGACCTGGCGCAGCGCTTCGATGGCCGACGCGTGGCCCGCGGCACCGACGTCTACGTCACCACCGCCGCGTCGGTAAAGGCCTCGGCCGAACGGCTGGGCTACCTGAAGGTGCTGGAGGAGGCCGGCGTCACGGTGCTGGAGGGCGTCTGCTTCTACATCCTGCAGAACCTCACGCAGATGCGGCTGGCGCACGGCTGGACCAACATGGTGTCCAACTCGGCCAAGATCGTCAACATCATCGGCGCCCACCGTTTCAACACCCTCCTGCGCCGCACGCAGGACTGCGTGGAGATCGCCGTCAGCGGCCGGCTCGAACCGGGGAGCGCCCGATGAACGCGGCGAGCGGCATTGCCGATGCCGTCGCCGCCGGCGTGCTGGCGACGATCCGGGTGGAGCGCGCGTTCGGCCCGGTGGTCGAAGGCGCGGCGCTGGTTTCCGAAGAAGGTTTCTCGCCGCGCTACGACCTGGATCGCTGGACCGGGCTGATCACCAAGCCGGGCCACAAGCTCGAAGGCCACGACATCCGCGACCGCATCTGCTTCTTTCCCAGCGCCAAGGGCGGCATCGCGGCCGGCTGGGCGTTCCACGACATCAAGCACAAGAAGATCGCGCCGCGCGCGTTCGTGTTCGGCGTCACCAATCCGGTGATGGTGCAGGGTGCCGTCTTCGCCGGCATCACGATCACCGAAGGTTGGTCGGCCGAGCCCGCCTCGCTGATCCGCAATGGCGACTGGGTGCGGGTGGACCCGGCGCGCAAGATCATCGAAGTGCTGCGGCGCGCGGCCGGCTGAAGTTCACCAGAACCACAAGGGGAGACAACGATGGAGTTCTCGACGTTACGCCGCTGGCTGGCCGCGGCCGCCACCGCGGCCCTGAGCCTTGCAGCCACGACCGTCGCTTCCGCCCAGGGAGCGCTGCAGAAGTTCAACTATGGCGTTCCGACCGCCGACTACTACGTGCTGTACGTGGCCAAGGACCAGGGCCTGTTCCAGAAGCAGGGGCTGGATCCGCAGTTCTTCTTCTTTCCGTCGGGAGCACCGCTGCTGGCGGCGCTCAAGAGCGAAAGCGTGGACATCATCTCCACCGGCTTGGCGACCGCGTTCGCCCTGGGACAGAAGATCCCGCTGAAACTGATCTTCTGGGAGATGGACGATTCGGCCGGCGAAGGCGTGATCGTCAGTCCGAAGTCGGGCATCCGGACGATCACCGATCTGCCCAAGGCCAAGGCGATCGGCGCACCGTCGGGCACCTGCGCGCAGGTGGCGCTGGGGCTGATCGCGCGCAAGATCGGCGTCAAGCCGTCCGACTTCAAGACCGTCAACATCGCGCCGCCGCTGTACGCCAACGCGTTCAGCAGCAATTCGCTCGATGCCGGCGTGGCGTGGGCGCCGTTCCTGCAGGCGCTGGCCGAGCAGGGGCAGACGATCATCGCCTATGACGCCGACTACGGCATCGACGGCGGGATCTGCCCGGTGATGACGGGCGGCCGCACGAAGTTCCTGCAGCAGAATCCGGAGATCGGCCACAAGCTCGTGCGGATCAATGCCGAGGCGGCGGCGATGATCGAGAAGAATCCACAGCTCGCGATCGACGCGCTGGTCAAGTATCTGTCGGTCACGCCGACGGTTGCCAAGGCGACCTATGAGCGCCTGTGCTGCGCGCGCCGCCCGACCTTCGCGCAGCAGTTGGACCCGGCGTCGCCGTATTCGATGGTCAACCGCGATGGCGGCCTGGTGAAGAAGCTGCTGATCGCCACTCAGGTGCTGGCCGAGGCGGGCACGATACCGGCCGCGCTGACGGTGGACGAGATCGTGCAGGCGCTCGACACGAGCTACCTGCGCCGCTACGTCGAGGCGGCCGGCAAGTGAACGCCCTGCACATCCCTCTGCCCCCGGTGAAGATCGCCTTCCAGGGGGTTCAGAAATCGTATCCGGCCAAGCATGCTTCGCAGGCACCGACGCTCGCGCTGGACCGGCTCGACGTCGCGATACGGGACGCCGAGATCGTCTCGGTGCTCGGCCCCACCGGCTGCGGCAAATCGACGGCGCTGAATCTGATCGCCGGATTCGAGGAGGCGAGCAGCGGCGCTGTCGTGCTGGATGGCCAGCGCGTGGAGGGGCCGGGGCCCGATCGGGCGGTGGTGTTCCAGCAGGCGTCGCTGTTCCCGTGGCTGAACGTCTTCGACAACGTGACGCTCGGCGTGCGCTGCCGCGGCGTGCCGCCGTCGGACTACACGCCGCGCGCCGAACACCTGCTCGACGCGGTAGGG
>OEIU01000883.1_pt1 | contig 23313 bp, 23 predicted proteins | sample 1539221 | NCBI WGS metagenome assembly OEIU01 (sample SAMN03792071, study PRJEB22550) | activated sludge metagenome | feature: wastewater treatment plant; material: activated sludge; isolation source: Wastewater treatment plant of a petroleum refinery complex | place: Argentina: Zarate | collected...
AGACTGCAAGATCTGATTGAGCGGCTGCTCCCACGGCATGTTGGATCCCGCCGCATGCGCCGCGGGGGAAATCACCAAAGAACTGAAAGCGGCGGCAGCGGTCTCGAGCATGCCGCGCCATGTGGCGTTCTTCATGATCATTCTCCTGAAAGTGAGATGAGGCAGTAACCGTCCCCCGTCAGACCCTCGACGCGCGCAAGTTCTGCCAACCTCCGTTCCGAACCACGTCCGGAAAGAACGGCGATCACGTCGATGGTCTCCGCAATCAGCGCACGCGGTACGGTGATGACGGCTTCCTGGATTAGCTGTTCGAGCCGGCGAAGCGCGCCGAGTGCCGTGCCGGCATGAATGGTGCCGACGCCTCCGGGGTGGCCGGTGCCCCAGGCCTTGAGGAGTTCCAGCGCCTCGGCCCCACGTACCTCACCGATCGGGATGCGGTCGGGGCGCAGCCGCAGCGAGGAGCGCACCAGATCAGACAGCGATGCGACGCCGTCCTTGGTACGCAACGCCACGAGGTTCGGCGATCGGCACTGCAGTTCGCGCGTATCTTCGATCAGCACCACCCGGTCGGTGGTCTTGGCGACTTCGGCCAGTAGCGCATTGGTCAGCGTGGTCTTGCCGGTTGACGTGCCGCCCGCCACCAGAATGTTCTGACGTTTTCGGACAGCGTTCCGGAGAACTTCAGCCTGGACGCCAGTCATAATGCCGGCGGCGGCGTAATCGTCGAGCGTGAATACAGCAACCGCCGGCTTGCGAATGGCGAAGGCCGGAGCGGTGACCACGGGCGGCAGCAGCCCTTCAAAACGCTCTCCCGTCTCGGGCAACTCGGCCGAGACCCGGGGGCTTGCCGGATGAACCTCCGCGCCGACGTGATGGGCAACCAGCCGCACGATGCGCTCGCCGTCGGCTGCCGCGAGCCGTTCGCCGGTATCCGCCAGTCCCCCTGCCAACCGGTCAACCCAGAGCCGGCCGTCGGGATTGAGCATCACTTCGATAATCGCGGCGTCTTCGAGCCAGGCTGCTATCGCCGGTCCTAACGCGGTACGCAACATGCGCGCGCCGCGCGATGCTACTTCGGACTGGAAGGAATGAACTGCCACGCTTGTCCCCAAAGCCGCCAAGCCAGGATGGCTCGCCGATGGGGATCAGTAGAAAATGCAGCTTGCGCACTCGCGCAACAAGCTCAGATCGGGCGGCGTACTCTGGCGTAGCAAAAGAAAAAGGCGGCGAGATCACTCATTGGAAAGGCTTGGCGAGGCTTGCGCCGGCGCAACGTCGAGGGAGATCTCCTGTGCCAGGGTCTGGCCCCTGGCCAGCCGGCGCCCGAGGGCTTCGACAAAATTCTCATACCGTTCCCTGCCCTTGGCCTGCGCGGCGGGCTGCGCGGTGTCCGGAAGCGGAGGCGTTGCTGTCAGCCAGAACCGCACGAACAAGGCCAGCGCTTCATTTGAAATGGTGATGTGACGCTCGAGCCGCTCTACCTGGCGGGTCAGCCGGTCAAGACGGCGGCCGAGCGCGGCTTCCATCCGTTCCGAACTATCTGGCGACAGGAATGAAGCCAGCGCGGTTTCCACGATCAGCGCCTGAGGTACCCTCTTGCGGCTGGCGTGATCGGCAAGCCTGCTCGCAAGATCCGGAGGCAGGCGAAACGTATGTTTGGTCCGCATCTTCTTACCCTAGAGCTCGAGACCATCATCCGGGTCCATCGCGGCCTGACGTGCCAGGCCGGACACGTTTCTGCGCAGTACACGAGCGCGTATGGCGTCACCATCGCCATCTTCTGCGAAGTCGAACTCCGGTAAAGGCGTTGAGGCTTCCGGTACGATATCTTCATATTCAGGGAGTTCCGGCTCACGCCGAATGCCGGAATTTGCGGGATCGTCGGCTAGCTGCCGAGCGTCCAGCATCACTTCCCCTTTTTCCGCTTTCACATTCGACAAAACGGGCAACAGGCTCCAATCGTCCGGCGGAATGCCAGTCTCCTGACGGAAGCTGTCTGGTTCGTGCGGGGGCAGCACGCGTTCGACCAGACGTGGATCCTCAAAATACCTCGCCTTTTTGGCTCGAATGGGTGGCACGCCGGAAACCAGCACCAGCTCATCCTCGGGTGGAAGCTGCATCACCTCGCCAGGCGTCAATAACGGCCGCGCCGTCTCCTGTCGCGAAACCATCAGGTGACCGAGCCACGGGCTGAGCCGATTGCCGGCGTAATTTTTCATCGCGCGCAACTCGGTGGCGGTCCCAAGCGCGTCCGACACGCGCTTGGCGGTGCGTTCGTCGTTGGTGGCGAAAGACACACGCACATGACAATTGTCGAGAATGGCGTTGTTCGGCCCGTAGGCCTTCTCGATCTGGTTGAGGGACTGGGCAATGAGAAAGCTCTTAAGGCCGTAGCCCGCCATGAAGGCAAGCGCGGACTCGAAGAAATCAAGCCTTCCCAGCGCCGGAAACTCGTCAAGCATGAACAGCAAGCGATGCCGACGGCCTTTGGCCTGAAGATCCTCAGTCAGGCGGCGGCCAAGCTGGTTGAGGATCAGCCGCACCAGCGGTTTGGTGCGGCTGATATCCGAAGGAGGTACGACGAGATACAGCGTGGTCGGCCTGACATCTTCAGTCAGATCCCGTATTCGCCAATCGCAGCGGCGGGTCACCTGGGCAACGACGGGGTCGCGATAGAGGCCGAGGAATGACATTGCGGTCGAAAGCACGCCGGATCGTTCGTTCTCGCTCTTGTTCAGCAGCTCTCTCGCCGCCGACGCGATCACCGGATGTATCCCGGCTTCGCCGAGATGCCGTGTGGTCATCATGGCGCGAAGAGTGCTTTCGATCGGCCGTTTAGGATCGGACAGGAAGTTCGCAACACCGGCAAGCGTCTTGTCCTGCTCCGCATACAGAACGTGAAGAATGGCACCGACCAGCAAGGCATGGCTGGTTTTCTCCCAGTGATTGCGCCGTTCCAGCGAGCCTTCGGGATCGACCAGCACGTCGGCGACATTCTGCACGTCACGGACTTCCCACTCCCCTCGCCTCACTTCCAGAAGTGGATTGTAGGCTGCACTCCTGGAATTGGTCGGATCAAACAGCAGCACCCGGCCGTGCCGCGCTCGGAAGCCGGAGGTCAGGGTCCAGTTTTCACCTTTGATGTCATGGACGATACAACTCCCGGGCCACGTCAGCAGGGTCGGCACAACAAGCCCGACGCCCTTGCCGGATCTGGTTGGCGCGAAGCACAGCACGTGCTCAGGTCCATCATGTCGAAGGTAATGTCCAGCGAAACGGCCAAGCATCACGCCGTCTGAGCCGGTGAGGCCCGCAGTACGGATTTCAAACTTGCCGGCCCACCGCGCAGAACCGTAAGTGGCCGCTGTCTCCGCTTCCCGTGCCCGCCACACCGACATCGCGAACGCAATCACAATGGAGATAATCCCGCCCGAGGCGGCGATGCACGCCCCTTCGACGAACACGGCGGGTGCATAGGCATCATAGACGTACCACCACCAGAAAAAGGCGGGGGGAGGATAAACCGGAATACCATGCGCAAGCTCAAACCAGGGCTGGCCAAGCTGCGGCTGGTATTCTAGCCGTAAGGCCGTCCACTGCGTCGCGGCCCACATCGTGATCAGCACGACCGCAAGGACGGCGGCAATTTGGCCCCAAAGTATCTTTGTCGCGGACATCAGCGACAGATCAGATGAATCCCACTGCTGCAAGCAAGCCCTTCAGAATGGTTAGCGCACTCCCGGCGGCCCCGGCGAACAGATTGGCCGCTCGGCTGATTGGGCGATCCGCCGCCACTCTTGCCAGCTCATGAGTAAATCCCCGCAAATGGACCTCAGCGGGAAAGGTCTGGCGTAGAACTGGCGCAATATGCACAACGCAAACCGGGCCTGACACTCGTCATGATCTCTGGGCCGGCAATCTACCCTAGCAGGATGCCGCTTCCTTAAGCCTTGAGCGCGAACGGACTCCTTGTGCATCTTCCTGCGCCGAAGCCGGCAGCGCCTGAGCGTAAACCGCACGAGGCACTCGGGACCGTCCCCTTCTCCTGCGTTCGTCATCTCTTTGGTTTGCAATTCCCTCGACGTCCTTTGGCGAAATCTCGCCCAGCTACTGAAGCGAGGCTTCGGGCGAAGCGACCACAATTTTGGAGTGCCATAGCCGGAAGAAGGCGCCCTTCGTCAGTTCCTTTCAGGGTGCGCAGATTGACGCATCTAGCCGAGTAGCCATATGGATTACTGATCGGATGATGTCTTCGCTTTGGGATGCTCAGGCACGCTTGAACAGCCCGGATGACGTCATTCAGCGCAAGGTGTCATTCGGAAAATTATGACAGCACTGTCTATACTCGATCTGGTCCGCATCACCCAAGACACCGACGCGCGGAGCGCGCTCGACAACGCGCGTGATATCGCAGTTCACGCCGAGGCCTGGGGCTACCGCCGCATTTGGGTGGCGGAGCATCACAACATGCCGGGCATCGCGAGTGCCGCAACCTCGGTTGTGATTGGTCATATCGCAGCAGGAACAAAAAGCATTCGCGTCGGCGCCGGTGGCATCATGCTTCCAAACCATGCACCCTACGTCATCGCCGAGCAGTTCGGAACGCTGGCACGGCTCTTTCCGGGCCGCATTGATCTCGGGCTCGGCCGCGCACCCGGGACCGATCAGCTCACCTTGCGCGCGTTGCGCCGAACACCTCAGGCGGCCGAAAACTTCCCGCAGGACGTTCTTGAGGTGCAGGCTTTCCTCGCTCCAGCCGGTCCAAACCAGCGCATCCAGGCCGTGCCCGCGGCAGGAACGGAAGTGCCGTTGTGGATCCTGGGATCGAGTGATTTCGGCGCAATGCTGGCGGCCGAACTCGGGCTTCCCTATGCCTTCGCTTCGCATTTCGCGCCCGAACTGCTGATCCCTGCGCTGCAGATCTACCGCAGCCGCTTCAAACCCTCCGAGCAGCTTGACCGTCCTTACACCATGGTAGGCGTCAACATCATCGCCGCCGGCAGCGATGATGAAGCGCGCCGGCTGGCCACGACGCAGCAAATGTCCTTCACCAACCTCCTTCGCGGGGCGCGCGGCCTTAGCCAGCCACCGATCGATGACATCGAGAGCTATTGGTCGCCTTCCGAAAAAGCCCAGGCCATGAAAATGCTCGCGCGCTCCATCATTGGCTCGCCAGCTACGGTTCGTTCGGGCATCGATGCGCTAGTTGCGGAAACAGGCGCCGACGAGCTCATGATCGTGTCTGATGTCTACGACCACGCAAGCCGGCTGCGCTCCCTCGAACTCATCGCCGCCGCAGGGATTGGCCGTTTTTCTTTGGAGACAAGCGGCTAAATGTAGTCCCTCCCCATTGCACCGGCAGGATCGGTCGGCCACTCCTATAGAGAGCGGTCGCACAAAGAACCCGCTCCCTTCCCGGCCATCTTGAATTCGCAGCCACTGCGCGCCGTCGAACGTTGCCGGTTCAAATCGCTGGTTCTATTTACCGCCTGTAACCGCAGGTTCTTTAGCAACCAAGGCAAGGCAAACCAGATCCCCGCTGCGATCTGGAAAACAACGTTGAGAGCAAACGCAGCCTGGTAGGCAACCGCCGGATAATGCCCGTCAAGGGGAGTCCAGAGCTGAAGCACCATGCCAGTCAGGTACTGCAGAACAAACGCGCCGCCAATATGGAAGACATTCAACGCCGCGTTGGCCCGCCCCGCAAGCTCCCTCGGGAAATACTCGGCCAGGATTGTGTAGCTGAGAACGGTCATGGCGCCGACTGCCGCGATCACGGACCATGGAAGATAGGACGGTACAGGCAGCCGCAGAATCAGCGTCAATTGCGCCATGATGAACATCGCAGCGACGAGCCCCAAAAGCGCTCTCGGTCCGGCACCATGACGAAGCAAGCGATCCGACGTAACGCCCAACAAAAGCGCCCCCATACTCAACGCGATCGCCATGACGAAAAGATAGCGGAGCAATCCGGTCCGATCGAGGCCCTCGACATCGCTGAGCCATGGTGCCGCCCACAATCCCTGTAATGCCCAGGCCGTCCCAACACAGGTGGCGGAAAGCGGCGCCAGTCGCCAGAAGCGTGGCTCAGCGTAAATCGTGCTTAGACTATTCGCGACTTGCTTACCGGCTACCAGCGTAACTGCTGGCGGCTCCGGCACAACAAGGTAGATGACGAGCGCGCAGCCAGCTGAGGCCATCGCGAGTAGTTCAAACAGTCCTCGCCAGCCCACCGAGCCCATCAGGAAATCTGCTGGCAAGGTTGCCGTCAGTGCTCCCATGGCTCCCAAAGTGACCATCAGGCCACTCAGCATTGGGACCCGTTCCCGAGGAAACCAGACAACGAGCGCTTTCATACCGGCGGCCATTGCCGCAGCTACCCCGAGACCAATCAGCGCACGGCCGCCAAGGAGAAGCCAATAATGGTCCGCGGCGGCAAATAACGCCGCGCCCAGAGCCGCCGCCACCAGGACGACACTCTGAACGCGCCTCGGGCCGCATCGGTCCAACAGAATGCCGATCGGAATCTGCGCTGCCGCGAAAGCTAGGTAGTAGACAGACGTCAGCAGACCAAGATCGCCAGCCAAGAGGCCAAATTCCGAGGTCAGTGGACCAGCGATCGTCGCATTGATGTTGCGGAACAGAAACGCCAGATAGTAGACGGCGACGAACGGCAGGAACACGCGCAGTATCAGATGCCCATTCCTGATCAGGCTGTCGGCATGTCCGGATGGAGCCGCCTGGCTCGAGCGGAGCGACCGTGGTGGCGATCCGATCGATCGTTCATAAGCTGCTTCCGGCTTCGCAACAGGACTAGTGCAGAGGTATTCCTGCTTTTCCGGGAAAGTTGAGCAGGCTGCCGCCCTCCCGGACGGCAGCGGAGTGCTCTGCTTCGGTACCGGCCGGGCGCGGCGGGGGGAGATCTGGCTCGGGAGCTAACGAGAAGATCCGTGTCGCTGCCTTTCCACAATCGTCAGTGACAGTGCGCCGCTCCTTGCCTAGCCGATCCATCGTTTCCTGCATGAGCGAGACGCCCGACTGCACGCGGCGTCCAACCTGCGTAGCAAATTCGTCGAACCGCTCTGCCCCCAGCGCGCATGCTGCACGCAGAGCTGCGGCCGGCAGCGGCGGGGACACCGCAAGCTGGTATCGAGCCTGCAGCGCCACGATCTCGTTGATGACTTTAAGATTCTGATCGAGCCGTTCGAGCTGGTGGCCCATTAGGGAAAGGCGACGCTCTACCGGGATGTAATCGACGTCGTCGTCATCACCGAGGAACTGAGCAAGGGCGGCTTCCACGAGCGCTGATTTGCTGGCGCCTGGACGCTTGGCGGCTGCCGCAAGCCGCGCGGCCATCTGATTCGAGAGATAGACGCCAACTCTGGGTTTCATTGTTGGACCTATTGAAAGGTGACTTCCCGCGCCGCGCGTCCGAAGGAGACGGATCATGCCGTCGACTTCAACGACCCACTGAACGTGAGTAACAAAAAGAGCTACTCCTCGTCCCTGAGCAACCGATCAATCGCAACCATCGTGCGTTAGGACAAATTGGCGTACAAACACCTATGCCCTGCGCGATACACAGCTTAAGAAAGTTTCGACGCATCCCGAGACCCGTGCTCTTTCCAACAGTGGTTGCGCCATCTAAGTGGAGCTCGCGAAGCTGCATAAGCCTGCGAAAGAGTCGCGGAAAATGCGCGGGAAGGAGCTAGAAAAACGACAGAGTAGCAGCTTGGCGACCGGGCGGCAGTCGGCCGCTCAGATGAGCTCTCGCCAGACGGTCCAGAGGAAGCGAGCAAGCAGCTTCGGCTCCGGCATCAGCTGGGCTGGCGTCGGCAGCGAAGGCGAGATAGCCGATGGGCGCCGCCGCTTTTGTAAGCTGCGGGGTGCCGTGCCATCGGCTGGGTCGCGTGCGGCAACCGAAACCGTACCGGAGATCGCGGGCTGTCGAATTGATGGCCGGCGCTAGGCACAAGACCTGACTGTCTGAATTTTGCCAATCGGATGCGCCCAGCCAATCCGTTGGATCATCTCGAAGTCAGATGTTCATTCAAAATTTGGGCGTTATTCAATGCGCAGTCGGCAAGCAGATAGGACCAGACCGGCCGGTCACAGCTGAACAGGCTGCTACGTTGTTGGAGGCTGCTAGGACTTTGGACTCTTTAGTCTTACGCCCTCGCCTTTTTGGTCCGCATCCAGAAACTCTACGCCCGCCCTGACGAATGCTTTTTGAATCGCCTGCATCGTACTCATTCTAGAATCCACCATGCCCTTTTCGAGCCTCGCGACGGCATTTAGGGACACGATTGCCTTGTCGGCGAGTTGCTGTTGAGACCAGCCCAGCAACGCTCTGGCGGCCCGGATCTGTCGAGAGGTGATCATGCCGATCACCTTCGATCTCTCTGGAAAAGATGCCACTATAAGGGTATAAATACACCTCATAAGGTTATTACCACACCTTTCAGAAAGAGTTCGCCTGTGGATAGCTTGCCAGACTGCGGGGCACTTTCGTCCACATTTTCTGAGTCAAACGCAGTTCAAGAGGAGGCTGCTTGGTGATGAAACCCCCTTCATTCCGGACGCGCGGCGGCGCCGGAGCTAACGTATTTCAAACCCAACTCCCGAAGGCCTCAGACGACGCGAGCGATCGCGAAGTGGCGGTAAGTTCTCGATCTTCCACTTCAAAGCCTCTTAAGTATCCGGCAGAGGCAACGGATGCCGATTCAGCTCTGCTCGCGTTGGGCCAACAATTCGAGGAAATCGCCGCCGAAATTCAAAGATTGTACAATTCGGCGCCGATGGACGGTCATCTCGAGCAAATCGAGGCTATGCTTGACCGCTTGCAGCCTGTCGAAACTGCGATTATGGCGATGCCAGCGCGTACAATTGGAGGCCTTGGCGTGAAAGCTCGCCATGCTGCCTATGTCATGTCCGAATACTGGAATGGGCCAAACGATTGTATCGATTGGGATGCCCGAGCAGTGCGGCGTCTGATAGAGGCAGTCTGCGAAAGCGCAGGCACGCCGTTGCCACTGCATGGTGCTCCTGACACTGAGCGCTGATGGAGCGCCAGCTATCTCCTGGCATGCTCATGTTCAAGGCGAAGACAGCTGAGAGCGAATGATTGCAAGCGCTCCGCCGTGCCTGAGCGGCACCATCCGGGCAAGGCCGAAGCCGCAACGGGACGAGAGAAGGTCAGCTTCGACGTGCCGTCACCCGTCGGACGCACCTCTGCAAGTGGACGAAGGTCCGGAGAGGACCTACAGTCCCAGTCCGCGCTTCCGGCCGAAGCTCCAGTCGATGCCGCCGTTGTCGCGTATGATGCCTGCGATGTGCTGGCCGATACGATTGTCCAGCACTGACTGCCAAGGGACTAGTGTGAAGCCAACGCCGCCCTCGCCGCTCACGGTCTCGAGCATGGCGTAGCGTCCGCTGGCCAGTTGCGTCGACCCGACGAGGATGCCACCGACATAATCGCCTGGCTGCGCCCACTGAAAGGTTCGCCCTCGGGCCGAAGCCATCGCTCGCCCGGCCCTTGCGACCTCCTGATATTCCAGCGTTGCCAGCGTCCGCGGCAGGACGAAGATTTGCCCGTCCTGAGCCGTGGCATGTCCCATCTCCAGCAACCGCTGTGCGCGTCGGCCGAGCGCCTCGTTCACCTGCCGGCCGAAGCCAGAGTCTGTCACAGGGACGACAGCGTGAGCTGCCAGTTGCCGGTCGAGCCAGGTTGCCCCGTCGCTTGCGATCTGCCGCTCAAGGTCGAAGCTGGAGAGGACGCGAACCTGGGGACGGTTGGTATTTTGGCTCAGATCGAAGGCTTGCCCTCGCGCGACGAGATCGTTGGGCACCCGCCAGTGGTCGTCCTCGATCCGCTCGACATGGCCCGCCCTGCGCAGCGCCTCCAGGCGGCGGACATGAAAGCGGACGAACGCATCGGGATCCTTATGCTGCCGCGCAAAGCTGTCCCTGATACGCGCCAGATGCCGGCTGGGGCGGTAGACCCCGCCTTCCTCATCGGCATTGACCGCGATGTTGCGGTCAGCGGATCTTGGGCCGGACACGGGGGGGACCGCCTCCACGATCATGCCACGCCCGACCTCCTCGATACCGGAAGGGTCAGCAAACTCGAGGTGGTGGACGCGCCCATCGACGCCGTCTATCACGAGGTAAATCCGATCGCCCATCTCGTCGCCAGCCAAGCCCTTGGCCAGTACGCGGCCGACGACGCTCTGGCCCGTCCAGCTGCCATGGCGGACATATTGGCCAATCCCCCGTGCGTCGGCGAGCCCATGATCGGCGAGCGCCCGGTGCATGGTCTTGATGATGTCGCCCCGCTCGCCGAGCTGCCGCAGCGTGGCCTCGGTACTTTCCGCCAAAACCCACCGCCCAGGCGCAGCCTCGATGGCGAGGCCATAGCGCTCCAGCCGCCTTACCCGTCCGGCCAGGAGCGATCGGTTCTCCCGGATGAGATAGCTTGCTCCTTCATCCGGGCGCAGGTCGACGGCCCCCTGGTCGCGCTGCTCGGCCAATAGCGCCTGGTCAAGCCGGGTCAGCCGCTCGGCATTTACCTCGCTCTGAAGCTTGGTCTGAAGCTCGATCTCGCTCTGATGACCCAAATCCCGGGTGACCAGTTCGCTTGCCCGGAAGCGGATGCCGTGGGCGATATAGTCGCCCGCAATATTGAGGATCTTGCCGTCCTCGGTGACCCCCCGGACCAGGATGTGGGTATGCGGATGGCCGGTGTTGTGGTGATCGACCGCAACCCAATCGAGTCGGGTCGCCAGATCGATCTGGACCTGCCGCATTAACGCGCGGGTAAAGCCGCGCAGGTCCGTCATCTCGGTTGAATCTTCTGGAGCGACAATGAATCGGAACTGGTGGCGATCCCCTCGCCCGCGCTCGACAAACGCGTGGCCATCCGCCTGATCCTCAAGCGCCGAGTACACCCTCCCCTGGTCACCTTCTCGAGCCACACCATCCCGCTCAAGATATCGCAGATGCGCGTCCGCCGCCTTGCTTGCCGTGCCGAGCCTTGTCACACGGCGCGCCCCCCGCTCGGTGTTGAGCTTGACCACACGTGCCTTCACGACGACCCGGCGCACGCGGAAGCGGCCCGCACCATCGCGCTGCCAGTCGCTCGGCTGCCGCGGCAACGAAGCAGCGACCCCAGCACCGCGGCCGCGAGCATTGAACCGGCCGTTAGCTTTCCGGATTCGCTCGCCCAACGCGGATGCCCTACCGATTCGGCCGGTATCGCCACCGGCTCGGCGGACGGCGATCTGTACGCTTGTCACGAAGGACTGCGCCGGCTTGCGGACCTTCGTTCCACGGTCGCGAGATCGCCCCGGCCGTACCCGAAATTCCTCACTGTCGTCGCGCGCCATGGCCAGACAGTCAGCCCCCAGACACAGAAGGCGCAATCGCATCTTGGAATATTCGTGTGAATACGAACACATGCGTACGATTGCGCGCAAGCAGCGATTTCAATCGGTGTATAGCCAACGAGAGCTGGCGGTCGCCTCATTGAAACCTAATGAAAAAACTGAACCGGCGACGCCGCTGCCCTTGTGTGGGGCTTTACCGCCGCCTGCGCAAGCCAATGTGCAGACAAGCTTTTTCGACCGAAGGGAGAGGCGAACGCAAGTTCGCTTTATCTTGCCATCCATGGCCACGGGTTCCCACGGCCCAACTTCCAAGCCAACAGACCGTCGGTACTCGTGGCGATTTGCGACAAAATACAGTTCGGTCATTGCGGTGGATCATCCAATAGCGCCTGCCCAAACACGCCGGCTCGTTGCCGACTCATTGCGAAAGAGCCGCCGCGACCTTGGCAGTTGCCTCGCGAAGCCCGCCACCTGTTTGCGAGCGAAGCGAGCGCTTGCGATAGCGATCGTTACCCGGAGGGCCGAGACACCCGGAGGGTGGCTCGGTGAGGAGCGAAGCGACGAGTAGAGCGCGGGCCGAAGGCATCGCCCGTATGCTGGATGCGGTGCTTTCGAAAAAGGACAAAGGTATGATCGGGCATACGAACGGCGTACCGATTGCGGCAATGATCCGCGTCAAAGCGCGAGCTGAACGTATGCGAGCAATCGGCCATGCCCATGCACGGTCACGACTGTTCCCTCGTCGGCGGGATGACTGCATGGCTGCTTTCAGGTCAGGCCGGTAAGAAAAGATGGAGGGCCGGCGGGACGAACGCGAAGCAGACGAGTCACAGCAAATGGCGCGCATGTTCACTCCTCGTCGGTCCACATCGGAAGCGCTCGGCCGATGACCGCGGATGTCGGTATCGGGCCAAAGTAGCGGCCATCCAGCGAGTCCGCCGACTGCCAGTTCATGACGAAGACCTCGCCTTCACTGAGAACGTGGCATCCATGCCAGGAAGGCAGCGGTCGGCCGCGTCCATCGCGCGCGCGAGCCTCCCCCATAGCGGTGCCGTCAACGGTGATGGCAAACGCCTCTCTGCAGACAGTTTGGCCTTGCAACGCAAGCACGCGCTTCAGCATGGGAACCCCGATCGGCAAATAGCCATTCAGATCAAGGAACGTGGCGAGGGGCTTGGGCGGTTGGACGGCGACGAGTTCAGTGGCGGTCAATCTACCTGCCGGGTGCAGCCGATAGAGACCGGCCGGGACGCTGTTCGAGACGTTCCAAATGTAGCGTGGCGACGGCTCTCCGATCGTCGAGAACAGCAGAGCGATCGCCACCAGCATGCTCAAAATGGTCCCGCATCGACTCGTCATGATCCAAGCTTCCGGCGATGCAGCCACGCCTGGTGGCGCGAGCGGGTGTATGGCCTGGGTGTTTCGTTGACCGACAACCGATTGTGAATGTGATGCCAATAGTCCGGCGCTGCGTCCGCAGGGTCGATGCCGAGTGCCTCGACGGCGTCGATCAGTTGCAAGACACGTTCGACTTTCGGCCAGCCGGACATCCTGAGCAGAATCTCCCCGCCCGGATTGATCCAAGGCACGGTCGAATAGCGCCGCCCTGGCGTGACCGCGCGCAATATGTCGATCCGAGACAGGACCGTTCCGAAGTCGTTGGACATCCATCTCACGAAGGCGAAGACGCTGCCGGGAGCGAAGGATAGGACGCGGCGGCTATGGTCCAGAATCTGCTCCGATACTGGCCGACCGAAGCGAATTCGATTCTCGATGCGTTTCTCGAGCCACAGGAGTTCAACCGTCGTGACGTCGTTCACGCTGAACCTCCAGGTTTGCATTTTGGAGAAGTGAGATCGGCCTCGCAAAACTCTGTGCCGGTTCGCGCAAGCCACACGTATTCGTCAGTCCACGGCGGTTATGCACAGCAAGGAAAATCGCGCGGTCCGTTAGAAGAAATCCGGAGGATTTCTGGTTAGTAAAGTTACGGCGGCTCGAATGCGCCTGATTACAAGCGCTTAAGACCGATTCCGGTCCCCGATAGCACGAGGATCCGGTCCCCGATGGCACGAGCGTTGCGGTCCCCGATAGCACGAGTTGATTCACAGCTTGTCCCCCGCCCGAATTGCGAAACCTCGCTTGGGAAGCCGCGCGGCGATCGGATCGGGGCATTGGGGCGTAAAGTTCAACCGATCGACGCCGTCGCCATCGCGCGTGATCACGAGCTGATAGCCGGGCAAGGTCTGGAGGCGGACGATTTCGCGCAGGTCGAAGGCGAAGTGCTTGAGCGGCGAGAGGCTGCCGGACTTGGCGTGTAGATGCGGAAAGTCAAAACTCCAGCCGCCCTGCTGGCGACCGCCGTGCTTGCGAACGAGCCGGTACAGCCAGCGTTCGAGTCCGCCGGTCAATGCAAAGTAAGCGCGGTCGATCGTCAGCACGAGCGCGTCATCGCGAACGCCGGCATAGAACCAGTCTGGCAGAATCAGTTCGAGCCCCATGGGCCGTCCGTTGGCGTCGGCCGTCTCCTTCCATTCATTGATCCAGGAGAAGCGATGCCGCCGCCGTTCCGCCGCCTGCCGGATCGATGTCAACACCGACGTCGACTGCAATCGATCGAGACCTGCCTTGAGCCGATCATAGTCTCGCACGCTGGTGCCACGGCCGACGAAGGTCAGAATCTCGTGCGGCGTCGCCGCCATCAGGCGCGAGGTCTTGAGCCCGGCGTCGCGCGCCTCGACAATCTGCGAGGCGGCCCAGATCAAAACGTCAGCATCCCAGATCGTCGCCATGCCATGTTCCGGCACCGCCTCGACGCGAATGGAGATTGTGCCAGCACGAAAATCAATCGGTACAACCCGTTTTGATTTGGCGAGCGAGAAGAACGGATAGGCCATCAGGTCCTGAGCGTCGCGCGGCGCCAGATCGCCGGGCAGAGCACGAAATAGTTCAAGCTGATGGCGCTCGGATCGTAACTTGTGCCGCATCAGCGACGTTCCTGGCCGGCATAGGGGCGCAGTGCGGTGTGCTTCTTCGCAGGCAGGACCGTCCCCTTCCCAGGGTCGGACGTCGAGGTCTTCGCGCCAAGATCGGCCCAGGCTTTCAGATCATCCTGTGCGTAGATGACGCGGCCACCGATCTTGCGATAGGTCGGCCCTGTCCCGTAGGTGCGGTGCTTTTCCAGAGTGCGACCGGACAGCCCGAGATATCGTGCGGCCTCGGGCGTTCGCAGAAAGCGTGGCGGCAAACCGGCCGTGGGATCGGGCATTAGGGAACTCCATGATGACATCGCGCTCTCGCTGGCGGCGCCGGCGTGTGTGCGGTGATCATGGAGGAGCAGCCCTTCGCAGGGGGATGCCGAAGATCGAGGGTGGATTTTTGGGTACCCCCCGAAGGGGGTTATTTCCCCTTGCGTCTTGGACGCAAGAGTTCGCGGTAGCCGCCGCGCATCAAGGCGAGGCCGCGTTGCACAAGGCGGATGGTGCGTTTGCGTAAATCATGTGTCTTCCAGGCACGCTCCGGAATGCGGTCCTTGCCAAACAGGCCTTCCGCGATCGTGCGATAGTTTCTGTCCTCATTGCATGCGTCGAGCGCGCGCAAGACCAGGGCCAAACGCTGGCGCCGCTGCAGGGGAAGGTCCGGCAGCGAAGAACAGGGGGGACGGGCACTCAGCGCACGGCCCAGCGATTGTGCCGCCCGGACGCGGAGTTCAAACGACGAGTCCAACGGCAGGTCTATCGCCAGCGGCACTCCGGCCACGGGCAAATCTTTCAGCCACAGGCGATGCGTGGCACCACCGAACCGCAGCACCGCATGCCAGCCGTCCGCGTTCGGCCGCAACTCGGCCGGCGAAAGCCTCGTTAGATCCAGAGCGATCGGTGGCGATGAAGCTTGCGACGACGAAACTCCCACCGACAATACGGTCGGCAGAGCCTCCGGCGCCCAAAATACGATCTGCTCGTGGCAGGCCTTTTGCGGATCAGCCGCGAAAAGACAAGCCCCAATTCTTCCGGAATTCAGCCGGAACTGCGTCGAGAGGATTTTTCAGGGCGTGATAGTTCTTTTGGTATTCGGGATTACGGCGAAGGCATTCCCAGGCGATATCGGTCGGGTCGGCGTTCTGAATTTTTGAATAGGCCTCGGGCGAGCGCCAATCGAAATCCGGCATCGTACTTACTCCAACGCGAAACAATGCCGCATTGCAACACACTAAATGTGGGTCATTTGTTGCATTACGTATTCCACCGGCTGGTTACCAGATTTTCCCGTAGTATGAGGCTCTTCCGTCCGAATAAATTTTACGGATCATTGCCTGTGTTGGTGGGGCCACCGCGCAGCAAATGTCCGTAGCCACGATTCATCATCCATCTGGCCCGCGTCAGATGGCTATCGAAAGCAAGGCGTGCCCGCTCCGGCTCGCGTTCGGGATCGATGTGAAGAACAATTCTGGCGACTTCCTGCCAGTCCGCACCGTCAGCGTCGGCATCCAGCAACCGGAGATAGGTGACGACATGTTGCTCGTCATAGTCCGTCAGCACGGGGCCATCCGGTGCCACGTCAGCAACATCAGGATCTAACGGGGGTGACGGCATGTCATTCCTATCGAGAGACGACGCGGCTACGCCTGTCTCCCTCCCGGTGTTAGCCCCACTTTAGTCCTATTCAAGGCAGTTCGCAGCCAAGCTTTGCGAAGGTTGCCATTCCTGGAGGGCATTCGAATGCGACGCAGTTGGGAATACATACTATAGGAGATAAACCTCATAGTATGTAAAGAAGCAACTTGCGCGAATGGATATGCGCAAGTTGGTTGGCCGAAACTTCGGACGACTGCGGAAACAAAAAGGTTTCACGCAGGAGAAGTTTGCGGAAGCATCCGGCTTTACCCAACAATACGTCAGCGGTCTCGAAAACGGTCGTCGCAATCCAACTATCGTTACATTGTTTGAACTCGCAACAGCCTTGGGCGTGAGCCATATCGACCTTGTCCTACCAGATGATGAATTACGCAGCGAACGGTCCAAATCCTCTAAGAAAAAGTGAAAAATTCCGTCTAAATATTTAGCACTGACGAATGTGCTTTTGTTCTTTTCGCGCGAACCGGGCCAAAGGGCCCGGCAAGCGCCGGCGCGGACACGCGTCGCCGCCGCCGATCCGTACCGTTTCGGTGGCGGCGCACCTGGGCGCCTGAGCAAGAAACGTAAAGTGGCCGCGCAATTTTCTCAAATTGCGCGGCCCACGTTCTAGACGACGCGTTCCAGGAGCAACACCCCGCTTGGACAAGCGGGGCGTTGCTTCTGGTTCGGCTCAGTCGCCGTTGGCCTTGCGGCTACGGGACCAGATCAGAGTAAAGGTCTCGGCGTCTTCGTCGTCGAAGAGGTTGGCATAGATCGGAGCATTGAAGCTCGGGTCGTCGAGCTTGACCGAGAGATAATCGCGCCCCTCGGTGGAGCGCTTCGACCAGGCGGCCCCGATCTCGGCGCGGCCGACATAGACCCGGTGGCTCGGCGCGTTGTCGCTGGTCCGGTCTGTCTCGGGCACGATGCGGACGCCCTTGGTCTGGAGGCTCAGGGTGACGATTTCGCCCTGGAATTCCTGGCCGGACTTCTTGAAGGAACCGATGTTAGCCATGTCACTTCTCCTTAGCTTGTTTCGAGCCCGCGACCACCGCGGCCTCGATGGCGATCTGAAAGCCGAAGGCGATCGACGCCGCACCCGCTTGGGCCGCAGCGCAGCGGAGGATGGCGGCGGGCGACTTTCTTGGCCCGCGCGAGGAATGGGCGAAGCCCAGGGGAAGAAAGTCGATCCGTCCGCCATTGCGGTTCAGGCGATCGAGGCGCAGCCGACCTTCGGCCAGATCAAGCCAATGAGAGGCAAGGTGCTCGCGTGGACTGAACAGCATTCGAGGAGACGTGCCAGCTATCAATCGGTCCGAACAAGAGACCCCGGCGCATCCGGGAAGGAAGAGAAAACCTGGCGTACAGAAAGGCGGCCAAGCGTCGACGAGACAACCCGGACCAACGACAACGCTCCGAGCCTTCAGGATTATCGTCGACCGACGGGATCGTCACCGCCCGTTCGAAGCGCTCCCGCGAGGCCGTTATCTCTCGGTCACGAAGAACGACAGCCTCCCGTTCCATAGCCAGCCGAGAGAAAACGGAGCCGGACGATCACCCGTCTGTGGTCACCGATCCCAAGCATGGTCCCAAGGCTGATGGAGCCGAACCAGCACCCACGCCCTCGCTGAGAACAGGTGTCGTCAATATCGCCACGCGGGCCCAAGCGGTGCATCCGATGCCGACCGCGCCGACCAAGGCAAACACTTCCCGCCACCATTCCGAGGTGATGCAAATATGAGCGAGGCTGAGCGTCACCTCATAGCCGGCCCACGCCGCGGGAGCCGCGAACAGGAGCGCAACGACAAGACGGACGATCGGAGAACGTGCGACGGAGAAGATATGCTGCCCAGCCAATAGTCCGAAAGCACCCGCGACGAAGCCAACAATGATGGCGCCGATGGGACCTATTCCAATTCGATACGTGTTTATCCCAGCGGTCATGCCGACGAAAAACGGCAACGCATAGACTGCGAGCGTGAACAGCGCCCAACAGACAGCGCCGAGCCCGGCAATATTGAGAAGAATGCCAATGACGATCATGGTGATGGGTCCCGTGACACATGTTGCAAGGGTTACGCCTCCACCACCACCACGGCGCACATCTGGTATAGCCGAGGACGTGAGGTGACGGGAGAGGAAATTCGTTAGCGGTGCTTCTGTCTGGGCACGACGGAAATGTGCCCTTTATCGGGCAACGGCGGCGCTTACGCGCCGCCGTTGCCAAACTTCCAGACGGGAATACCGAGCTTGCGCGCTTTGTCGGCGAGATTGTCCTGAATGCCGGTGCCGGGGAATACCATGACGCCAACTGGCAGGACGTCGAGCATCTGGTCGTTGCGCTTGAAGGGCGCGGCTTTGGCGTGCCGGGTCCAGTCCGGTTTGAAAGCGATCTGCGTTACCTTGCGGTGATCGGCCCATCGGGCAGCGATGCGTTCGGCTCCCTTCGGCGATCCCCCATGCAACAGGACCATATCGGGATATTTGGCGCGAACTTTGTCGAGCGTGTCCCAGATGAGGCGGTGATCGTTGCAATCGAGCCCACCGGTAAAGGCGATCTTGGTACCCGCGGGCATAAACGGCTCAAGGGCTGTGCGGCGCTTGGCGGCGAGAAAGTCCCGGCTGTCGATCATGGCCGAAGTCAATGTGCGGTGGTTCACCAGAGATCCCGAGCGTGGCCGCCAGGCTGAGCCGGTGTGACGTTCAAACTGCTCGGCGGCCTGGTCGCGAAAGAACTCGATAGTGTTGCGGCGTTCGATTAGGGTCATGCCCTCGGCGATGAGGCGTTCCAATTCGACCGAGCGGATTTCCGAGCCATCCTGATCCTTCTGGCTGCGCTTCTGCGCCAACTCATTGCCGTCGAGGTCGCGTTCGATACGCATCGTGGCGCGGTGGAAGAGATTGACGCTTCCCCACAGCAGGTTCTCAAGATCTGGTTCGAGACGGGTCTCGCTGAGCGTCGCGATCAGGGCGTCAAAGATGTCGGCGACGGCATCGGCGACGGTGTGCGCTTCAGGCAGCGGTCTGGGGTCGGGTTCGTCCTGAAAGGGGCGATAGCCATGGAGCTGGAGTTCGGTGAGAACGTGATCGGTTGGGGATGTCGTGAGCGGCGGATCCCAGGTCTGTTCGTCGCGATCGGTCGTCATGGCGTTTTCCTTTGTCGGAACGGCCGCGCCCATCGCGGCCTTCGTGGCGACGAAAGGCGGCGGGCGGACCGGACCTGCACCGCGAAGCGGCCGAAGCAGAGCGGAGGATGGCGGGGGCCGGCTATTTTGCCTCGCGATGTAAAGCGTCCGTAAGGACGCGACGGAAAATAGCCGGCTCGCGCCATTGCGTGGCCGGGCCGCTTGCCGCAGGGTCGCCCTCTCAGAAGGCCGGGGAGCGGTCCTCTACGACCCACCAGGAAACGCCTGCGAACCGGCGCGAGGGAATGCGGAGACACTGCGTTCGTGTCCCGTACCGGCGGCGAGTCAGAACTCAATGAAGCGCGCTACGTCCTCCGGGGCGAGTTGCACTCGCAGGGCAGCCCGAAGCGCATCAATGCCGAAACCTCGGAGATCCTCGTTGAAGTCTCCGCAGCGCGGCGACAGGGCGATCGCCTCGATCCCGTTCGTGCCAGCCCGCGCGGTCAGGCTTTCCATTGCATGATCTCCGGCGGGATCGTCGTCGCGAACGATGTAAAGGCGGCGCAGTGTGGCCGGAAGGAGAATGGCTGCGAGGTGAGCGGCTGAAAGTGCCGCCGCCATTGGCATATCAGGCAAACCGCAACGGAGCGACAATATGGTTTCGATCCCCTCGCCGGCCGCCATCACGTCGTCTGCGACACCGAAACGAACGGCGTTACCGAGGAGATGGCCCATCGCGCGCCGTGGCGTGTCGATTGGCGCCTTGCCGCTGGCCGAACGATCGAACCCTTGCGGATTGAGGTAGGTCCGATGCGCGCCGGTAATCCTTCCGTCGAGATCGGTCACCGCCGCGATCATCGCCGGCCAGGTCTCGGTCGGTTCGTATGGATCCGGACGGTAGTAGCAGCGCGGATGGAACCGAAGGCTTGCGCAGTCGCGAAGAACCGTGATGCCGCGGGCACGGAGATTTGCTTCCGCAAGCGTCCCCGCAATCGGCTGAGACATCGCGAATAGCCGCCGCGCCGATTCCGGAGAACCCCTGGTCGCCGACTTCGCCGATCCAGTCGGTACCACCGAATGACGCGGCGGGTAGTCCGGTTCAGGTCGTGGTAGCCTGAGGAAGCGTCTTGCTTCGCCAGCCACGTCGCGGAAATCGACGAAGCCGCAACTTTCTCTGATAACGTCGAGGAGATCGCCGTGCTCGCCGGTTGCGGCATCCGTCCATTTACCAGCGACGCGCTTGCCGGACGCGTCACCGCTCAGGCGTACGAACATGGAGCGGCCGGCGGTATTCCTGACATCGCCGACCTGCCAATAGTTTCCGACCCGCCGCCCGTTGGAGAGATAGTGACGGCACACCGCCTCGGCCTCCCGCGCCAGGCGATGCGCCAATTCGGTTGCATCGCGGGGCATGTCACGCCGCCGCCCGATCGGAGATGTGCGAGAGCGGATAGCGCTCCAGCACTTTGCCCAGGATTGCCGGCCCGGAAGCGTCCGTCGGCACGAACATGCGCAGCTTCCACGAGATGATTTCGTGGAACAGGCCATAGGCTCGCAGCCGGTCCCGCATCGCGTCGGTGAAGCCCGTGAGTTCGATGCGGTTCACGCCCATGACGCGGACGCGACGAAGTTGCAGGCCTTCGGCGAGATCAAGCACGGTCTTGCCATCCATCAGCGCCGTAAAGGCCCCGTCCGGCGTCAACGTCGCCATACCGGTTGAAAGTGCGCCCGCGACCCAAGCCGGCGAGACCTTTCGTCCGATGACGCGTTGGCCGGTATCTAGCTGAAGCCGGTAAACGCGCGTGGATTCGTTGGGCAGGCGCTTCCAGATCGGTAACAACAATCCAGAGACGATGTGGATCTCGCTTTCGGTGAATTCCGGTACCTCGGCAACCTCCGCGGTCCAGACACGCGAAAAGGTCTCGCGGTCGGTCTCCTGCCAGTGGGTCTGTGGCATCATCGCCAACGCGACAGTTGGATGCTCCATCGGACGAACGAGCCGCACGCGGCGTTCGACCTCGCCATCGTCGGTCATCAGACTGCGAGCCGGTACCTGCACAGCCGCCCGCCCCGACTGGCTGTTGACCAGCAGCACGGCGCGCGGATCGGAGAGACGAGCAAGCGCCTCGTCTAACGTAACCGGCCGGTTACGATCACGTTGGGTGATGGTCAGCAGGCTGGTTTCGGCCGATGTACCGGGATGGGTGTAGATGGTCTGGCGGCCAGTGACGACGAATGACTCCGCTGCCAGCGTCTCAAGCCCGACATCATAGGTTCCGCTTGCGATCGCGCCCTCGATCCGCGCGGTGAGCAACTGCTCGAATGCCGTAAACAGGATGTTCTGCAGATCGATGGTCAGCGCCAACAGCCGGTTGAGGAAAGTCGTGATCGGCGGCAACTCGTCCTTGATGCCGTTGGCATCCATAAGCTTCAGCCCTGTCGCACCCTCGAAGGTTCCAAGCGAGCAATCCCCCACCTTACCCATAACAAGAAGGGCGTAGAGCTGCCGCAGCGCGTCGCGGGCATAATGGCTCTCCAGATTGTCCTCGGATCTGAACAGCCCCTGCCCGCCGGTCTGCCGCTGGCCTTTGGTGATGGCACCGAGGGTGTCGAGACGGCGCGCAATGGTGGAAAGAAACCGCTTCTCGGCCTTCACGTTGGTCGCGATCGGGCGGAACAGCGGCGGCTGCACCTGATTGGTGCGGTTGGTGCGGCCAAGGCCCTGAATCGCGGCGTCGGCCTTCCATCCAGCTTCAAGGAGGTAGTGAACACGGAGCCGGCGATTCCTGGCCGAAAGCTCCGCATGGTAGCTGCGTCCGGTGCCACCTGCTTCCGAGAACACAAGAATGCGCTTGTCGTCATCCATGAACGCCTGGGTTTCGACGAGGTTGGCCGAACCCGCGCGGTTCTCGACGACGAGCCGATCGATGCGATCGGCCCCCCGCTTGCGAACGATCCGGCGCGAACGGCCGGTGACTTCGGCCACCATGTCGGTGCCGAAGCGCTGAACGATCTGATCGAGCGCGCCGTGGACAGGCGTTAACGAGGCGAGTTTTTCGATCAGCCGGTCGCGGCGCGCGACGGCGTCCCGACACTGCACCGGCTGCCCGTCGCGATAAGCCGGGCGTGACGACAGATTGCCCTCGCTGTCGGTGAAGGGCTCGTAGAGCTGGGTCGGGAACGAGTGCGCGAGATAGTCCAGGACGTATTCACGCGGGGTGATGTCGACCTGGACGTCGCCCCATTCCTCGGTAGGAATTTCGGCGAGCCGCCGTTCCATCAGCGCCTCGCCGGTGGAAACGATCTGGATGACGGCGGCATGGCCCGCCACAAGATCGCGATCGACGGCGGCGATCAGCGACGGCGTCTTCATGGCGGTGATGAGGTGGTTGAAGAAACGCTGCTTGGCGCTCTCAAAGGCGGAGCGCGCGGCGGATTTCGCCTGCGCGTTCAACGTGCCGGTAGACCCGGTGATGTTGGCCGCCTGCATCGCCGCGTTAAGATTGTTATGGATGACAATGAACGCCCCCGCATAGGCGTCGTAGATACGGATCTGCTCGGCGGTGAGCGTGTGCTCGACCAACTCATATTCCACGCCTTCATAGGACAGCGAACGCGCTGCGTAGAGACCGAGGGCCTTGAGGTCGCGCGCCAGCACCTCCATCGCTGCAACGCCGCCTGCCTCGATGGCTTCGACGAACTCCGCGCGGGTGGCGAACGGGAAATCCTCACCACCCCAAAGTCCGAGCCGCTGGGCGTAGGCGAGATTATGCACCGTGGTGGCGCCAGTCGCCGAGACGTAGACGACGCGCGCATTTGGCAAGGCCTGTTGAAGGCGAAGGCCCGCGCGGCCCTGTTGCGAAGCGGCCACCTCGCCGCGTTCGCCCTTGCCGCCGGCGGCATTCTGCATGGCATGGCTCTCATCGAAGACGATGACACCGTCGAAATCCCTGCCCAACCATTCGACGATTTGCCGGACACGGGAAACCTTCTCGTCACGGGCTTCGGAACGCAGCGTGGCGTAGGTCGTAAAAAGGATGCCTTCCGCGAGTCTGATCGGCGTGCCCTGGCGGAAACGCGACAACGGCGTTACCAGCAGGCGCTCCTGGCCAAGCGCCGACCAATCACGCTGAGCGTCTTCGATCAGATATCTGAACTGTCTAGAGTGTCTCACCGCCTTTTTTGTCGTTGCCG
>OEIU01000884.1_pt1 | contig 23312 bp, 20 predicted proteins | sample 1539221 | NCBI WGS metagenome assembly OEIU01 (sample SAMN03792071, study PRJEB22550) | activated sludge metagenome | feature: wastewater treatment plant; material: activated sludge; isolation source: Wastewater treatment plant of a petroleum refinery complex | place: Argentina: Zarate | collected...
ACGCCGCGCGTCGCATGAACGCGCTGGGCATCAACAGCGGGCGCGCCGGCAACGTCTCGATGCGCTGGCACCGCGGCGGTGCCGACGGCCTGCTGGTCACGCCCAGCGCGCTCGCCTACGAAGCGATGACGGTCGACGACCTGGTGTGGCTGCCGGTCGAGGCGCCGGCCGGCGAAGACGCAGGCGCCGAGCAGCCCCTGCGCTGCGACGGCACGCGGCAGCCGTCTTCGGAGTGGCGGCTGCACCGCGATCTCTACGCCAGCCGCGGCGACGCCGGCGCGATCGTCCACGCGCACGCGCCGTTTTCGACCACGCTCGCCTGCCTGCCGAGGATCCACGTCGAAGGCATTCCCGCCTTCCACTACATGATCGCGGTGGCCGGCGGCGACGACATCCGCTGCGCGCCGTACGCGATGTTCGGCACCGCGGCGCTGTCCGCGGCGGCGCGCACGGCGCTCGAGGGGCGCCGCGCGTGCCTGCTGGCGCAGCACGGGCTGGTGGCGCTGTCGGGCACGCTCGAGGCGGCGCTCGAGCTCGCGGTCGAGGTCGAGTTGCTCGCGCGAATCTACTGGCAGGCACTGCAGGTCGGCGAGCCTGCGCGGCTCGACGCCGCGGCGATGGCGAGCGTGCACGCGCGTTTCGCGCGCTACCGGCCCGATCCGACCGGCTGAAGCCCGGGGCGGCGCGGTCGCCCGGCGCCACACGCGGGGCGGTCGCCCGGCGCCGTTCGCGGCGCGGCCGCCTGCCGCGTCAGGCCGCGCGGGCCGGCCTGGCGCGCTTGCGCGGCGAGGCGGCGGCGGCCTGCGCCGTGAGGGGCTCGCGCAGCACCCGCGCCAGGTAGCGACCCGTGTGGCTGGCCTCGCAGCCGGCGATCTCCTCGGGCGTGCCGGCGGCCACCACGGTGCCCCCGCCGTCGCCGCCCTCGGGGCCGAGGTCGATCACCCAGTCGGCGGTCTTGATCACGTCGAGGTTGTGCTCGATCACGATGACCGTGTTGCCGTGGTCGCGCAGCGCGTGGATCACCTTCAGCAACAGCGCGATGTCGTGGAAATGCAGCCCGGTGGTCGGTTCGTCGAGGATGTACAGCGTGCGCCCGGTGTCGCGCTTGGACAGCTCTTCGGCGAGCTTCACGCGCTGCGCCTCGCCGCCCGACAGGGTCGTTGCGCTCTGGCCCAGCCGCACGTAGCCCAGGCCCACGTCGAGCAGCGTCTGCAGCTTGCGCCGGATCGCCGGCACCGCCGACAGCAGCTCCGACGCCTGCTCGATCGTCATGTCGAGCACCTCGGCGATGTTGTGCCCCTTGTACTGCACCTCGAGTGTCTCGCGGTTGTAGCGCCGGCCCGCGCACACGTCGCAGGGCACGTAGACGTCGGGAAGGAAATGCATCTCGACGCGAATCACCCCGTCGCCTTCGCAGGCCTCGCAGCGCCCGCCCTTGACGTTGAACGAGAAGCGCCCGGGGCCGTAGCCCCTCTCGCGCGCGGTGGGCGTCTCGGCGAACAGCTCGCGGATCGGGGTGAACAGGCCGGTATAGGTGGCGGGGTTCGATCGCGGCGTACGCCCGATCGGGCTCTGGTCGACGTTGATCACCTTGTCGACGTGCTCGAGGCCTTCGATTGCCTCGTGCGGGGCGGCCTCGACCGACGAGCGGTTGATCGTTCGGGCGGCTGCCGCGTACAGCGTGTCGTTGACCAGCGTCGACTTGCCCGAGCCCGAAACGCCGGTCACGCAGACCAGCAGCCCGAGCGGGATCTCGACCGACAGGTGACGCAGGTTGTTGCCGCTCGCGCCGCGCACCAGCAGGCGCTGCTCGCCCGGTGCCTTGCGCGCCGCGGGCAGCTCGATGCGCAGCGCGCCCGCGAGGTAGCGGCCGGTGAGCGAGGCGTCGCTCGCCTCGATCGCTTCCGGAGGCCCCTCGGCGACGACGTGGCCGCCGTGCTCGCCGGCGCCGGGCCCCATGTCGATCACGTGGTCGGCGGCGCGGATCGCGTCCTCGTCGTGCTCGACCACCAGCACCGAATTGCCGAGGTCGCGCAGGTGCTTGAGCGTCGATATCAGCCGGTCGTTGTCGCGCTGGTGCAGGCCGATCGACGGCTCGTCGAGCACGTACATCACGCCGGTGAGTCCGGAGCCGATCTGCGACGCGAGCCGGATCCGCTGCGATTCGCCGCCCGAGAGCGTCTCGGCGGCGCGGTCGAGCGACAGGTAGTCGAGGCCGACGTTGTTCAGGAAGCGCAGCCGGTCGACGATCTCGCGCACGATGCGCTCGCCGATGACCTGCTTCGCGCCCGGCAGCGCGAGCGACTGGAACCAGTCGAACGCCTGGCGCAGCGTCAGCGCCGACAGTTCGTAGATCGGGCGATCGGCGCCGCGCGGGCCGACGCGGACGAAGCGCGCGTCGATGCGCAGCCGCGTGCCCTCGCAGGTGGGGCAGACGCGCGAGTTCAGGTACTTGGACAGCTCCTCGCGGACGTGTGCCGAGTCGGTCTCCTTGTGCCGGCGCTGCAGGTTCGGGATCACGCCCTCGAACGCGTGCTCGCGCACGGTCGGCCTGCCGCCGTCGGCGACGTAGGTGAACGGGATCTTCTCGCTGCCCGAGCCGTGCAGCACCACGTGCCGCACGCGCTCGGGCAGTGCCTCGAACGGCGCGTCGATGTCGAAGCCGTAGAACGCGGCGAGGTTCTGCAGCAGCTGGAAGTAGAACTGGTTGCGCCGGTCCCAGCCCTTGATCGCCCCCGACGCGAGGCTCAGGTTCGGGAACGGCACGACGCGCCTGGGGTCGAAGAACTGCACCACGCCGAGCCCGTCGCACTCGGGGCACGCGCCGATCGGGTTGTTGAACGAGAACAGGCGGGGCTCGAGCTCGGGCAGCGAGTGGTTGCACACCGGGCACGCGAAGCGGCTCGAGAACAGCTGCTCGGCGCCGCCGTCGATGTCGACGGCGATCGCGCGCCCGTCGGCGACGCGCAGCGCCGTCTCGAACGACTCGGCCAGCCGCTGGCGGATCGACGGGGCGACCTTCACGCGGTCGACGACGACGTCGATCGAATGCTTCTGGTTGCGGCTGAGCTTCGGCGCGTCGCCCGCGCCCAGTTCGAAGATGCGTGGCTCGGCACCCTCGCCGCGCACCCGCACGCGCACGAATCCCTGCGCCTGCAGGTCGGCGAAGAGCTCGAGGTGCTCACCCTTGCGGTTGGCGAGCACCGGCGCGAGGATCATGAGCCGCGTGCCCTCGGGCATCGCCAGCACCGCGTCGACCATCTGCGACACGGTCTGCGCCTCGAGGACGTGCTCGGGGTGCTCGGGGCAGTACGGCGTGCCGACCCGCGCGAACAGCAGGCGCAGGTAGTCGTGGATCTCGGTCACGGTGCCGACCGTCGAGCGCGGATTGTGGCTGGTGGCCTTCTGCTCGATCGAGATCGCCGGCGACAAGCCCTCGATCAGGTCGACGTCGGGCTTCTCCATCAGCTGCAGGAACTGCCGCGCGTAGGTCGAGAGCGACTCGACGTAGCGACGCTGGCCTTCGGCGTAGAGCGTGTCGAACGCGAGCGAGGATTTCCCGGATCCCGACAGGCCGGTGATCACCACCAGCCGGTTGCGCGGCACGTCGAGGCTGACGTTCTTCAGGTTGTGGGTGCGTGCACCCCGGACGCGGATCGATTCCATGGGGTCGAAAGCCAATCGGCTAATATACCCGGTCGCGAATGCCTACGTGATGCACCCCCCGTCCCCCGACCCTCCGGCCGGCGCCGATCCGGCCGCCGGCGTGCACGCGCCGCCGCCCGGACGCGACTCGCCGCGCGCGAGCGGTGCCCGGCGCGATCCCATGACCGCGCCCGAATTGCGCTCGAGCGTCTCGCTCGCGACGATCTTCGCGCTGCGGATGCTGGGCCTGTTCCTGATCCTGCCGGTGTTCGCAGTGCACGCGCGCGGCATGCCCGGCGGCAACGACGCGACACTGATCGGCCTCGCGCTCGGCATCTATGGGCTCACGCAGGCGGTGCTGCAGATTCCGCTCGGCGTGGCCTCCGACCGCTTCGGCCGCAAGCCGGTCATCGTGTTCGGCCTGCTGCTGTTCGCCGCGGGCAGCTTCATCGCGGCCGGCGCGCACGACCTCGCCACCGTCATCGCAGGCCGCGCGGTGCAGGGCGCCGGCGCGATCTCGGCGGCTATCACCGCGCTGATCGCGGACAGCACGCGCGACTCCCAGCGCACGAAGGCGATGGCGATGGTCGGGGCGTCGATCGGACTGACCTTCTCGTTGTCGCTGGTCGGCGCGCCGCTGCTCTATGAAGCGGTAGGCATGGGCGGCATCTTCGCGCTCACCGGCCTGCTCGCGCTGGCCGCGATCGCCGTCGTCACGCTGGTGACGCCCGCGGCGCCGCCGGCCGCGGCCGGGTCGGGTGTCTCGCGCACGCCGTTCGCCCGCGTCGCGCTCGAGCCCGACCTGCTGCGGCTGAACTTCGGCATCTTCACGCTGCACGCGGCGCAGATGGCGATGTTCGTCGTGCTGCCCACCTGGCTGGCCGATCGCGCCGGCATCGCGCTCGGCGACCACTGGAAGCTCTACCTGCCGGTCGTGCTGCTGTCGTTCGCGCTGATGATGCCGCCCCTGATCTGGAGCGAGCGCGTCGGCCGCCTGCGCGGCCTGTTCCTTGCCGCGGTCGCGCTGCTGCTCGGCGTGCAGGTGCTGCTGGCGTTGCAGCCGAACGGCCTAGTCCCGCTGGCGCTCTTGCTGCTGGGCTTCTTCGTCGGCTTCAATATCCTCGAAGCGAGCCTGCCTTCGCTGGTGTCGCGGCTGGCGCCGCCCGACGCGAAGGGCACCGCGCTGGGCATCTACAACACCACGCAGTCGCTCGGGCTGTTCTTCGGCGGCGTGCTCGGTGGCTGGGTGCAGCACGGGTGGGGCAAGCCGGCGGTGTTCGACGCCTGCGCCGTGCTGATGGCGCTGTGGCTGCTGGTGGCGGCGCGCCAGAGGCGCTGGCCCGCGGCGGCTCGCGGCGGGGCGGCGGCGTGAAACAATCGGTTCCTGCGACATTTCCCGGGAGGGCAGCATGGCTTCGGTGAACAAGGTAATCCTCATCGGCAATCTCGGCCGCGATCCCGAAACGCGCTATGCGCCCAGCGGAAGCGCGATCTGCAACGTGCGGATCGCGACCACGCGCAACTGGAAGGACAAGGCCTCCGGCGAGAAGCGCGAGGAGACCGAGTGGCACAGCGTCGTGTTCTACGACCGACTTGCCGAGATCGCGGGCGAGTACCTGAAGAAGGGCCGCCCGGTCTACGTCGAAGGCCGGCTCAAGACCCGCAAGTGGCAGGACAAGGACGGCCAGGACCGCTACACGACGGAGATCATCGCGACCGAGATGCAGCTGCTCGGCTCGCGTGACGGTGGCGGTGCCGGCGACGACGGCGGCTACTCGCGCGAGCCCGCCGCGTCGGGCTCGCCGGCGCGCGGTCCGGCACGCGCCGGTGCCGGCGGGGCCGGCGGTGCCGGCGGGGCCGCGCCCGGCGGCGGCAAGCCGGCGAACTTCGACGACATGGACGACGACATTCCGTTCTGACGCCGCTGCAGCGCCGCGGGCCCGGCGCGCTGCGCCGCTTCAGCGCGCGGGCGCCGGTGACCGCAGCGCCCTGACCCGGCGCAGCTTGCCGCTGACCGGATTGACCTCCGGCGGGCAGTCGTCCAGCTTCAGATCCACCGGTCCCACGCCCTGGGCCTTCAGGAACCGGGCCAGCGCGCGCACGGCGCGCCGCCCGTCGACCGAACGGCGGCGCGCGCCGGGCGCATCGACGCGCAGGCACAGCGCGTTGCGCGCGGTCTGGATCAGCTGGAAGCGGTGCACGCCGGTCTCTTCCTCGATCACCGTCTCGATCGCCAGCGGCAGCAGCCGAACCGGCGTGCCTGCCGCGCCGTCGAGCACCAGCACGTCGTCGCGCCGGCCCTGCACCTGCACCGACGGACGACGCTGGCCGCAGGGGCAGGGCGATCGATCGATCGTCACGCTGTCGCCGAGGTCGTAGCGGATCACCGGCTGCACGCGATTGGCCAGGTTCGTCAGCAGGACGCTCGCCGACGGGCGGCCGGGCGGAACCGGCCGCCCGCTCTCGTCGATCGGCTCGAGCACGACCCAGTCGTCGTTCAGGTGCAGGCGGCCGTGCCGGCAGCCGAAGGCGATCTGCATGCACTCGGAGGCCCCGTAGTCCTCGAGCACCGGACAGCCGAAGCCGTCGGCGATCGCGGCCCGGTCGGCGGCGGTCAACGCCTCGCCCCCGCTCCACAGCGAGCGCGGACGCAGCTTCAGCCGGCCCTCGCATTGCTCGCGCGCGAGCAGCGACAGCATCGTCGGGTAGCTCGCGACGAAGGTCGGCTGCCATGCGTTCAGGCCCGCAACCAGCGCGTCGAGCGGCTGCAGGATCGAGAACACCCGCGTCTGGGACGCGAGCACCGGGTGCAGGCGGCACTGTCGCTGCCACCAGACCACGCCGGCGAAGTGCCCGCCGGTGGCCGCCACCAGTGCCATCCGCGCCGGCATCGCGGCCACCTGCCACGGCTCGGGGGCCGTCGGGCCGAACTCGAAGCGCATCGTGAGCAGTGCCGCGTAGATCGCCAGCGCCTCGGGATCCTGGACGTAGATGCCGGGGACGCCGGTGGTGCCGGAGCTGGTCCACACCGAGTACTTGCCGAGGTAGGGCTCGGCGATCCGCGACGGATCGCGAACGAAGGCCTCGAGCTCGCGCCGGCGCAGCTGCGGATCGGCGACCCAGTCGTCGAAATGCGCCATCAGCTGCGCACGGGTGACCGGCGGGTACGCCTGCAGGTCGGTGCATCCGGCGGGAACCTTCCGGTAGTGCGAGCGGTAGAACTTCGAGTCCTCGCGCGCGTGCCGCAGCAGCTCGGCGACTCGCCGCTCGCGCGTCGCGCGCCGGGTCGCGTCGTCGGCGAGGTCGTCGAGCCAGATCTCGCGCACGCATGCGCCCCAGCGCCAAAGCTCGTCGGTGCCGCGCCACCAGTCCCAGGGATTGGCGGCGCGGGTCGGCTCGTGTTCGCCCCCGCTTCCCATCTGCGCAATCTATCGAGCCCGCGCGCCACGCGGCTTGACCTGAATCAGCGGGGGCCGGGCCTGCGGCCCGGGGCCGGCGCCTGCGGTACCATGGCGGCCGCCGACGGCGCCAGGCGGCGCCTCGCACGAGGAGCGACCGTACATGCAAGTGGTTTGCCTGGACCTCGAAGGCGTGCTGGTGCCCGAGATCTGGATCGAATTTTCCCGCCGCACCGGCATCGCGGAGTTCTCCCGGACCACGCGCGACGAGCCCGACTACGACCGCCTGATGCGCTTTCGCCTCGATCTGCTCGCGAAGCACCGGCTCAAGCTCTCGGACATCCAGCGGGTCATCGAGGGCATGGGCCCGATGGCCGGTGCCCGCGAATTCCTCGACGACCTGCGCGCCCGCTACCAGGTGTTCATCCTGTCGGACACGTTCTACGAGTTCGCCGACCCGCTGATGCGCCAGCTCGGCCGCCCGACGCTGTTGTGCCACCGGCTCGAGGTCGACGCCGACGGCGTCGTGCGCGACTACCGCCTGCGCATGCCGGACCAGAAGCGTGCCGCGGTCAACGCGCTGAAGGGCCTGAACTTCCAGGTGATCGCCGCTGGCGACTCCTACAACGACACCGGGATGCTGATTGCCGCCGACGCCGGGTTCTTCATCCATCCGCCCGAGTCGATCGTCGCGCAGTTCCCGCAGTTCCCGGTCACGCGCAGCTACCCGGAGCTGCGGGCGGCGATCGATTCGGCCGCGCGGGAGCTGCGCGGCTGACCTGTCGCAACGCCGCCCAGACGGCGGCGATTTTCCTTTATAATTCAAGGTTTTCTCGCGCTCCCGCCGCCCGGCCGGGCGGCTTCTTCTGCGGGTTGCTTGCACCATGCCGATTTACGCCTATCGTTGCGACAGCTGCGGCGTCGAGAAGGACGTGCTGCAGAAACTCTCCGATGCGCCATTGACCGTCTGCCCGGAATGCGGCGCCGAGGCCTTCCACAAGCGCCTGAGCGCGCCGGCGTTCCAGCTGAAAGGCAGCGGCTGGTACGTCACCGACTTCCGCGACGGCGGCAAGAAGGGCGCTCCCGACGCAAAGCCGGCCGGCGCAGACGGCGACGGCAAGCCCGCTGCAGCCGACGCGAAGAAGGCCGAGCCGGCGGCCGGCAGCCCGGCGCCGTCGCCGGCCCCCGCCGCAGCCCCGGCGCCGACACCGGCTGCCGGCGCGAAGTCGAGCTGAGCGACGCCGCCGCGCGCCGCGCCCCATGCGCAAGTACTTCGTCACCGGCCTGCTGATCTGGGTGCCCCTCGCCATCACGATCTGGGTGCTCGACCTGATCGTGACGACGATGGACCAGACGCTGCGGCTGCTGCCCGCGCAGTGGCAGCCGCACGCGCTGCTCGGGCGCGACATTCCCGGGTTGGGCGTCGTCCTGACGGTGCTGGTGGTCGCGCTCACCGGCCTGCTTGCGCGCAACTTCATCGGCGAGCGGCTGGTGGTCTACTGGGAGGCGCTGCTCGGCCGCATCCCGATCGTCCGCTCGATCTACTCGAGCGTGAAGCAGGTGAGCGACACGATCCTGTCGCCGAACGGCCAGGCGTTCCGCCGCGCGTTGCTGGTGCAGTACCCGCGTCCCGACGTCTGGACGATCGCGTTCCAGACGGGGACCCCGGCCGACGAGGTCCGCCGCCGCGTCGGGGTCGAGATGGTCTCGGTCTACGTGCCGACGACGCCGAATCCGACCTCGGGCTTCTTCCTGATGGTTCCGCGCGCCGAAACCATCGACCTGAACATGAGCGTCGACGAGGCGCTGAAGTACGTGGTGTCGATGGGGGTGGTCGCGCCGACCGACCGCAGCGGCGCCACCGTCGCCGCGACGCACCGCGAATGAACCGGAGAACATCGATGCGCAGTTGCTACACCGGCCAGGTTTCCACCGAGCATCTCGACCAGGTGGTGACGCTGTTCGGCTGGGTCCACCGTCGCCGCGACCACGGCGGGGTGATCTTCATCGACCTGCGCGACCGCGAAGGGCTCGCGCAGGTCGTCTGCGACCCCGATCGCGCGGAGGTGTTCGCGGTGGCCGAGCGCATCCGCAACGAGTTCTGCGTCAAGGTGGTCGGCAAGGTTCGCCGGCGCCCCGAGGGAACGGCCAACGCGAACATCCGCAGCGGCCAGGTCGAGGTGCTGTGCCAGGAGATCGAGATCCTCAATCCCTCGGTGACGCCGCCGTTCCAGCTCGACGACGAGAACCTGTCCGAGACCACGCGCCTCACGCATCGCGTGCTAGACCTGCGCCGCGCGCCGATGCAGCAGAACCTGATGCTGCGCTACCGGGTGGCGATGGAGGTGCGCAAGTACCTCGACTCGCTCGGCTTCGTCGACATCGAGACGCCGATGCTCACCAAGTCCACGCCCGAGGGCGCGCGCGACTACCTCGTTCCGTCGCGCGTGAACGCGGGGCAGTTCTTCGCGTTGCCGCAGTCCCCGCAGCTGTTCAAGCAGCTGCTGATGGTCGCCGGCTTCGACCGCTACTACCAGATCACGAAGTGCTTCCGCGACGAGGACCTGCGCGCCGATCGCCAGCCCGAGTTCACGCAGATCGACTGCGAGACCTCGTTCCTGTCGGAGACCGAGATCCGCGCGATCTTCGAGGACATGATCCGCGTCGTGTTCCGCAACGCGATCGGCGTCGAGCTGCCGGCGCCGTTCCCGACGATGCCCTACGCCGAGGCGATGCGCCTGTACGGCTCGGACAAGCCCGACCTGCGCGTGAAGCTCGCGTTCACCGACCTGACCGACGCGATGAAGGACGTCGACTTCAAGGTCTTCAGCGCGGCCGCCAACGCGGAAGGCGGGCGGGTGGTGGCGCTGCGCGTGCCCGGGGGCGGGGAGATGACGCGCAGCGAGATCGACGGCTACGGCCAGTTCGTCGCGATCTACGGCGCGAAGGGCCTGGCCTGGATCAAGGTCAACGACGCCTCGAAGGGCCGCGACGGCCTGCAGTCGCCCATCGTCAAGAACCTGCACGACGCGGCGATCGCGGCGATCCTCGAGCGCACCGGGGCGGCCAGCGGCGACCTCGTGTTCTTCGGTGCCGACCGCGCGAAGGTGGTCAACGACGCGATCGGCGCGCTGCGCACGAAGATCGGCCACTCCGACTTCGGCCGGCGCAACGGCCTGCTGGAGTCGGGCTGGAAGCCGCTCTGGGTGACCGACTTCCCGATGTTCGAGTACGACGAGGAAGACGCGCGCTGGGTCGCGGTGCACCACCCGTTCACGTCGCCGAAGGACGGCCACGAGGACCTGATGGAGACCGATCCCGGCCGCTGCCTGGCCAAGGGATACGACATGGTGCTCAACGGCTGGGAGATCGGCGGCGGGTCGGTGCGGATCCACCGCGAGGAAGTGCAGAGCAAGGTGTTCCGGGCGCTGAAGATCGGTCCCGAGGAAGCGCGGGCGAAATTCGGGTTCCTGCTCGACGCGCTGCAGTACGGTGCGCCGCCGCACGGCGGCATCGCGTTCGGCCTCGACCGCATCGTCACGATGATGGCCGGCGCCGAATCGATCCGCGACGTGATCGCGTTTCCGAAGACGCAGCGCGCCCAGTGCCTGCTCACGCAGGCACCGTCGCCGGTCGACGAGAAGCAGCTGCGCGAGCTGCACATCCGCCTGCGGGTGCCGGAGCCGGCCAAGGCGTGAGCGCGCGCGGGCGGCAGGGCTGCAACGAGGCGAGCGCGTGGCGGGCACCAAGGTCCCCGAGTCGGTGCTGGTCGTGATCCACACGCCCGACCTGCGGGTGCTGCTGCTCGAGCGTGCCGACCACCCCGGCTTCTGGCAGTCGGTCACCGGCAGCAAGGAACGCGCCGACGAGCCGCTCGCGCAGACCTGTCGGCGCGAGGTGCTCGAGGAAACCGGCATCGACACCGCGGCGCACGAGCTGACCGACTGGCAGCTGGTGAACCGCTACGAGATCTACGCCCACTGGCGGCATCGCTATCCCGACGGTGTGACGCACAATACCGAGCATGTGTTCGGCCTGCGGGTTCCCGAGGCGCTGCCGGTGACGATCGCGCCGCGCGAGCACCTTCGCTACGAGTGGCTGCCCTGGGAGCAGGCGGCCGAGCGCTGCTTCTCGTGGAGCAACGCCGAGGCGATCCGCCAACTCCCCGCCCGCGCCGGACAGGTCGCGACCCGATGAACGCCACGGGTCGCCGCCCCCTCGCGCCCGCGGATCGCGCGCGCAACGACGCCGACGCGTCGCGCATCGGCCGGCGCCCCAGGCTGCCGAAGCCGCGCCGTGCCGCAGTCCCGCCGAAGGCGCCTGCCGAAGGGTCTGCGGCGGCGACGCTGCGGGTGTCCACCTACAACATCCACAAGGGCGTGCTGCGCGAGTTCATCGGCCTGCGCCGGGTCACGCGCATCCACGAGCTGCGCGCGCGCCTGCACGAGCTCGACAGCGACCTGATCTTCCTGCAGGAAGTGCAGGGCCAGCACGAGCGCCACGCGCGTCGCCTCGAGCACTGGCCCGAGGAGCCGCAGGACGTGTTCCTCGCGAAGTCGCCCAAGCTCAGGCAGACCTTCGAGACCGCCTACGGACGCAACGCCAGCTACCTGCACGGCCACCACGGCAACGCGCTGCTGTCGCGCTACCCGATCGTCGGGCTGGAGAACCGCGACATCTCGGACCACGCGCTCGAGAAGCGCGGCGTCCTGCACTGCGTCGTCAAGGTCGGGCGGCTCGACGTGCACTGCTTCGTCGTGCATTTCGGCCTGCTCGCGCGCAGCCGCGAGCGGCAGCTCGGCGCGCTGATCGACTGGGTGTCGAACGCGGTGTCGCCGGATGCGCCGCTGATCATCGCCGGAGACTTCAACGACTGGCGCAACCAGCTCTCCGATCGCCTGTGCGGCGAGATCGGCGTGGTGGAGGTGTTCGACGCGCTCAGGCCGCAGGTCGAGCTCGTGCGGCGCGCCACGTATTTCGCCCGCGACCGGTTGCCGGCGGTCGAGCTGCCCGAGTCGGCGGCAGTGGGGGGGGCGCCGCGCATGGTGCGCACCGCGCGCACGTTTCCCGCGCTGGTGCCGTGGTTCCGCATGGACCGCATCTACCAGCGCGGCTTTCGCGTGAACGCGGCCCGCGTGCTGCGTGGCATCGAATGGGCCCGCCTGTCGGACCACAGTCCGCTGGTGGCCGACCTCGAACTGATCGACCCGGGCGCCTGAGCGGGTTCCGGTGGATTGCGCAAGCGCGGTGGGCGATCGCAGGTACGTTTCGCTGCCCTGGTACGAGAGCCTGAAGCCGACGCTGCGCGGCGGCCACGAGGTCACGCTGCTCGAATCGGGCGCCGAGTTCTTTCCCGCGCTCGAGCAGGCGATCGCCGTGGCGGTGCACGGCATCTATCTCGAGACCTACATCTTCGAGGACGACCCGGCCGGCCGGCGGGTGGCCGCCGCGCTGGCCGCCGCGTCGCGTCGTGGCGTGAGCGTGCGACTGATCGTCGACGGATTCGGCACCGCCCGCGTCGAGGGCGAGTGGGCGCGCACGCTGCGCGAGGCCGGCGTGCTGCTCGAAACGTTCAGGCCGGAGCGCCGGCGCTTTTCGCTCGACCGTCAGCGGCTGCGCAGGCTTCACCGCAAGCTGGCGGTGATCGACGGGCGCGTCGCCTTCGTCGGCGGGATCAACATGCTCGACGACCTGTACGACCCGAGGCACGGCACGCTGGAGCACCCGCGGCTCGACTACGCCGTGCGCGTGCGCGGCCCGATGGTCGCCCAGGTGCACGTCGCCGCCGCGCGCCTGTGGTGGGAGATCTCGGTCGTCAACCGCTCGCTGCACCGCGGCCGCGCCGGCGACGCACAGGCGGGACGCGCGCCGCTGCACATGCCCGAGTCGGTGACGAGCGAGGTCACGCCGGCGGGGAAGGTGCGCGCGGCGTTCCTGCTGCGCGACAACCTCAGGCACCGGCGCACGATCGAGCGCGCCTACCTGAGGGCGATCGGGCGCGCGCGCCGCGAGGTGCTGATCGCCAGCGCGTACTTCTTTCCCGGCGTCCGGTTCCGGCGCGCGCTGCTGGCCGCGGTGCGCCGCGGCGTGCGGGTGCGGCTGCTGCTGCAGGGGAGGGTCGAGTATCGGCTGCCGCACTACGGCTCGCAGGCGCTGTACGACGAGTTGCTGCGCGGCGGGGTCGAGATCGTCGAGTACCGGCGCAGCTTCCTGCACGCGAAGGTGGCCGTCGTCGACGACTGGGCGACCGTCGGCTCGTCGAACATCGATCCGTTCTCGCTGCTGCTCGCGCGCGAGGCGAACGTCGGCGTCCACGACGCGGCGTTCGCGCGGCAGCTGCGCGAGCGCCTGCTTGCGGCCATCGAGCGCGGCGGCGTGCCGGTCGAGTTGCGCAAGCACCAGCGCCGTCCATGGCCGGTGCGGATGCTCAACGCGATCGCGTTCGTCGTGTTGCGCATCGGCGTGGCGATCAGCGGCGTCGCCGGCCGCTACTGAACCGGCCGAGCGCGTGGGCACCCTGCTGCACGGCGTCGACTTCACCAGCGCGCCGTCGCGTCGGAAGCCGATCACGGTGGCCGACGGCCGGATCGACGCGGGCCGCGGCGGCGCGGTGCTGCACCTGGAGCGGATCGAGGCGCTGCCCGAGCTCGACGCCTTCGACCGCTGGCTGCGCCGTCCGGGGCCGTGGCTGGCCGCCTGCGACTTCCCGTTCGGGTTGCCCAGGGCGTTGCTGGCCGAACTCGGGTGGCCGCACCGTCCGGGGCGCGGCGAGAGCGCGTGGGCGGCGTCGATTCGTCACCTCGCCGCCATGTCGCGCGACCGGATGATCGCCCAGTTCCGGGCGTATTGCGACGCGAGACCGGCCGGATCGAAGTTCGCCCGTCGTGCGACCGACCGTCCCGCCGGGTCGAGCCCGTCGATGAAATGGGTCAACCCGCCGGTGGCGTTGATGCTGCATGCGGGCGCCCCGCGGCTGCTGGCGTCCGGGGTCGACCTGCCCGGCCTGCATCCGGGCGATCCGCGGCGGGTCGTCCTCGAGGGATATCCGGGGTACGTGGCGCGGGCGCTGGTCGGGCGACGTTCGTACAAGGCCGACGACCGCGCGCGACAAACGCCCGATCGCCGCGAGGCGCGCGAGGCGATGATCGCCCGGCTCGAGCGAGGCGACCACGCCTTCGGGTTGCCGCTCGCACTCGACGCGGCACATCGCCGCGCCTGCATCGAGGATCCCGCCGGCGACCTGCTCGATGCGGTGCTCTGCCTGGTGCAGGCCGCCTGGGGCTGGCGGCGACGGGCGCGGCGCTATGGCCTGCCCGACGCGATCGACCCGGTCGAGGGCTGGATCGTGTCGGTGCCGGCCGAATCGACGCGCGCCCCCTGAGGCAGGTCGCATATCGATATGCGCGCCGCGCGGATGCTGGCCGCGTCGCCGCCAGTCACCCACACTCTGCGTCGCGCTCCTTCGGCGGGCGGGTGTCACGGGCAGGTCATCGCGCCGGCCGATACTGCACGCCGGGAGCAAGCCCGACCACGGAGTACCGAGATGTCGCCCTACCTCGCACGAATCCTGCGAATCACCGCCCGGCACTGGTCGCTGCCGCGACGCGGGGCGGCCATGCCGGCAGGTGCCCGGACCGCGGGCGCGCCGCTGCGCGTGGTGCCGGTTGCCGCCGCGCAGCGGGGCTGCCAGCCTCTCTGCGACGTCGCCTGACCCGTCGTCAGCCGCCCTGCGGTTCGCGCATCCGCTGCGCCGCGGCCAGGAAGTCGAGCACGATCGGCGCGCTGTCGAGCAGCCCGCGCGCCGCGCCGTGGAACTCGGGGTGCCACTGCACCCCCATCGCGTAGCCGGCGCCGCGCCAGCGGATCGCCTCGACGATGCCGTCGGCGCTCGAGCGCGCGTCGATCACCAGGTCGCTCCCTAGCCGATCCACCGCCTGGTGGTGGATGCTCGTGACCTGCGCGCGCTCGATCCCCTCGTACAGGCCTTCCAGTCGCGAACCCGGCTCGAAGCTGATCTCGTGGTGGAGCTCGTCGTAGAGGTCGCTGTCGACGTGCCGGATTGCCCGGGGGCACTGCGTGGCGATGTCCTGGAAGAGCGTGCCGCCCATCGCCACGTTCATCAGCTGCGCACCGCGGCAGATTCCGAGCACCGGCTTGCCCTGCGCCATGAACTCGTGCAGCAGCTCCATCTCGTAGCGGTCGCGCACGATGTCGCCCGCCCAGTCGGCGCGCATCGGCTGCTTGCCGTACGAGCGCGGGCTGACGTCGGCGCCGCCCTGCAGCACCAGGCCGTCGAGCTCGCGCACGTAGCTGCGCACCGAGATGCCGCGCCGGCTGACCCCGGCGTCGGACCCGAGCGTCGGGATCATCAGCACGATCGCGCCATGCGACATGATCCAGTGCGCGATCGATTGCTCGAGGTACTGCAGCGTCTTGCCGCGAAAGCCCAGTTCGCTGGGCGGGGCGTGCATCAGCCGCGCCGACAGGCCGATCTTCAGCGGCCGGGGAACCATGGTCGGTCAGCGGCTCCAGCGCAGGCACTGCTGGCGTACCACCTCCGGCAGCAGGTGCTCGTGCTCGAAGGTGTCGCGGATCCAGGCCGCGTCGTTGCCCAGCGGGCCGATGTCGTCGCGCACGCGCCGGCAGGCGTCTTCCGCGCCGAGCTCGATCGCGTGGTGCTCGATCGCGGCGAGCGTCTCGGCGATGTCCTCGCGGATCGTGCGGTGCTCGCCGGTCTGCGGGTCGACGAAGGTGCCGTCGAAACCGAACCGGCACGCCTGGAAACGGTTGAACGTGTAGACCAGGTAGTCGTCCTCGGCTGGCCGGAACGGCTGCTCGAAGCTCAACCAGCGCGCCACGCACTGGATGTACGCGGCCAGCGCCGCCGCCTTCTCGATGGTGAGCGGCGTGTCGAGGACGCGCACCTCGATCGTGCCGAACTCCGGCTTCGGGCGGATGTCCCAGTAGAAGTCCTTCATGCTCTCGACGACGCCCGTGCGCGTCATCTTGTCGAAGAAGCGGGTGAACTCGTCCCAGGTCAGCGTGAACGGGGCGCGCCCCGACAGCGGGAACGCGAACACCGAGTTCAGCCGTGCCGAATGGAACCCGGTGTCGGTGCCCTGCACGAACGGCGACGACGCCGACAGCGCGATGAAGTGGGGAATGAAGCGCGACAGCCCGTGAAGCAGCACCAGCGCCGCGTCGGGCCCCGGGCAGCCGACGTGCACGTGCTGGCCGAAGATCGTGAACTGCTTCGACAGGTAGCCGTAGAGCTCGGACAGCATGTGGAATCGCGGCGTGTCGAAGATCCTGCGCCGGCTCCAGTCCTGGAACGGATGCGTGCCGCCGCCGGACAGGCCGACGTTGAGCTTGCCCGCGCACTCGACCAGCGCGTCGCGGGTCTCGCGAAGATGGGCGAGGACCTCGGCGTAGTCGGCGCAGACGCCGGTCGACAGCTCGATCATGCTGTCGGTCATCTCGGGCTTCACGTCGCCGGGCAGCTTGCGCCGGCCGACCAGGCGCAGCAGGTCGCGCGCGCCGTGCGAGAGGTCGAAGTCGTGCGTGTTGACGATCTGGAGCTCGAGTTCGACCCCGAGCGTGAGCGCGCGCGATTCGGCGAAGGCTTCCAGCGGCATGGGCGTCTCCGTCGGGTCAGCGGATGTTGTCTTCGTTCACGTATCGCAGCGCCGCCTGCACCGCGATCGGCCCGACGAGCTCGAGCACGGCCACCGCGCTGAACACGATGCCGGCCAGCTTCGCGGCGAACTCGGGGTACACGGCCTGCAGGTCGGCCATCATCACCAGTGCGGCGCCCGAGATCGGCATCAGCGCGACCCCCAGCGCCAGCCCCTGCCGCACCGACAGGCCGCTCGGCCGCCCGAGCGCGACGGTCGCCAGCGTCTTGGCCGCGAAGCGCGCGACGATCACCGCCGCGCCGAGCGCGGCGCCGGCCATCAGCGCGTCGACCGACCAGACCGATCCGGTGATGACGAACAGCAGCAGCACCAGCGCGCCGCCGGCGGTGCCGAAGTGCCGCGGCCAGATCCAGGGCCGCTCGGTGCTGTTGCGAAGCATCAGGCCTGCCAGCAGCGGTACCAGCAGCGTCGACAGGTTGGCCATCTTCGTGACCGACAGCGCGAGCAGGATCATGCCGAGCAGCAGAAGCGCAGAGTTCTCGTTGCGCAGGTCGAGGCGCCTGGCGATCAGCGAGACGCAGAACGCCAGCAGGGCGGCCACGATCGCCGACCCGGCGAACAGGTACAGCGGGTGCGCGATCGAGCGGAACCAGCTGCCGGCGAGTTCGGCGTGCAGCCAGCCGACCACGAACTTCGACGCAAGCACGGCATAGAACGTGTTCAGGCCGGTGAGCACGATCATGCGCTCGGTCACCTGGCCCGACGCGTCGAACTCGGAGGCGACCCGCATCACCACCGCCGGCGAGGTCGCGACCAGGATCGCGGCGACCGCGGCCGCCACGCTCGGCTCGGTGCCGAAGTAGAGCAGCGTCAGGTGGACGGCGGCGAAGCTCAGCGCCGCCTCGGCCAGGCTGGTCACCAGCAGCCACGGGTTGGTGCGCAGCCAGCGCAGGTTGATGCGGCTGCCGAGCTCGAACAGCAGCAGCGCGAGGGCGAGGTCGACGATCAGGCGAAAGCTCGGCTTGAGCGTGGTGCCGTCGATGCCCAGCCCGAGTGCCGACACGATCGTCCCGACGGCGGCATACCCCACCACCCGAGGCAGCCTGAACCTGCGGAACACGAACTCGCCGAGCAGTCCGGCCACGACGATCGTGAGCGACACCCACAGCACGACGTCGGGCATCGGCGGCCAGGAAGGCAGGAAGAACAGGTCGGAGCGATTGTCGCCGGTCATCGTCGGGGTCTCCGCAAGGGTGCCAGCAGGGGGCGGCGGCCGGGTCGCCGGTTCACGAAGCGCGTGCCGTCCGGTCCGGGCGCGCGCCGGCCTCGGGGCCTTCGGGCGTCGGCACGATCGAGCCGCCTTCGACCATCAGCGTGCGGTGCGGGAACGGGATCGAGATGTCCTCGCGATCGAACGCCGCCTTCAGCCGCTTCAGGTACTCGCGCCGCACGCTCCACTGGTCCAGCGGCTGCGTGCGGATGCGCGCCCGGATCATGACCGCCGAGTCGGCCCACTGGTCCACGCCGGCGATCTCGAGGTCGCCGATGATCTTCGGCCCGAAGTCGGCCGCCTCGCGCAGCGCGTCGGCCGTCTCGCGCATGACCGCGTACACGCGGTCGATGTCCTCGCGATAGGCCACGCCGATGTCGACGACCGCGAACGCGAACTCGGTCGACATGTTCGTCACGGTCGTGATCAGCCCGTTCGAGATGTAGTGGACGCTGCCATCGTAACTGCGCAGCTTCGTGCGGCGCAGGCTCAGCTGCTCGACGACGCCCGACTTGCCCGCGATCTCGACCACGTCGCCGACGCGGATCTGGTTCTCGATCAGCAGGAAGAATCCGGCGAAGATGTCCTTCACCAGGCTCTGCGCGCCGAAGCCCACTGCGATGCCCACCACGCCGGCCGCGCCGAGGATCGGCGCGATCGAGATGCCCAGCTGGTTGAGCATCACCAGGGCGGCGACGATCAGGATCAATGCCGAGACGGTATGTCGCAGCACCTTGCCGACCGTTTCCACGCGTCGCCGCTCCTCGACCGACGGGGCGCGATCGGACACGCCGACGAAGAAGCGGCGCAGCAGCCGGTTGACCACGTAGCGCAGCACGAACGCGACCAGCAGCACGCCGACGAGCGAGGCCGCGACGCGCAACTCGGCCGCGTACGGGGCGATCCACGCCTTCAGTTCGAGCAGCTGTTCGCGCATCCTTCGTCATCTCCTGTCGTCGGGCCGCCCGGGCGGTCCTGGCGCCGCCGGCGGCGCTCGCGCGTCCGGGGCCGCGGGCGCGGAGCGCAAGGTGTCTGCTGCGGCCGGCCGGCGCGTGTCCGCGGCAAGGCGGAGAGCCTGCAGCGATCTGCGGGGCTGCTGCGAGGCGAATTCGAATGCCCGGCGCTGGGGTGCCCGCGATCGCGGGCGGCACGGATTGAATCGACGGCGTCTTCGGGCGCCGAGCCGCGATTATACCTGCAGCCCGTCCCGGCGCGCCGTTACCATTCGTCGATGCCCGAGTTGACTCCGCACGCGGTCGCCGCGCTCGTGTTCACGATCGCGGTGTTCGTGCTCTACACGGTCCGCCGCGTCCCGGTCGTGGTCACCAGCTTGCTGGTGCTGGTGGCGTTGCCGCTCGCGTTCGTCGCGTTCCCCTTGCGCAGCGGCGAGCGCGTCGTCGATCCGCGCGACTTCTACCTCGGCTTCGGGCACGAGGCGCTGGTCGCGATCTGCGCGCTGCTGGTGCTCGGGCAGGGCCTGGTCGAGACCGGCGCGCTGAACCCGGTCACGAGGCAGCTCGCCGCGCTGTGGAAGCGGCTCGGCGCGCGCGCGGGCATGCTGGTGGTGCTCGTCGTCTGCCTCCTGGCGAGCGGCGTGGTGAACGACACGCCGATCGTCGTCCTGCTGATCCCGGTCCTGGCCGCGCTCGCGCGCCAGACCGGCGGCTCGGCGTCGCGGCAGCTGATGCCGATGAACTTCGCGGTGCTGGTCGGCGGGATGGCGACCACCATCGGCACCTCGACCAACCTGCTGGTCGTCGCCATCGCCGCTCGGATGGGCGCGGCGCAATTCGGCGTGTTCGACTTCACCCCGCTCGTCGCGATCGCGGCCCTGGTCGCGCTGCCTTACCTGTGGCTGGTCGCTCCGCGCCTGTTGCCGGCCGGCGACGACGGGGGCACGGTTCCGGCCGAACGCCGCTTCGATGCCGTGCTCCACGTCCCGGAAGGATCGCCGCTGGACGGAGCCACGCTGGAGGAACTGCTCGAACGCTCGAAGCGCGAGTTGCGCGTCAAGTCACTGCATCGCGGCGAGGGCCTGAGCCTCGCCCGCCTGCCCAACGTGAAGCTGGCGGCCGGCGACCGCCTCGTGGTCAGCGATACCGCCGCCAGGCTCAAGGCCTTCGAGCGCGAGCTCGGCCTCAGGCTCTACAACGTCGACGACTCCGAGCACCCGGTCGACGACGAGCACCCGCTGCACGGCGACGATGCGGCGCTGGCCGAGGTGATCCTGTTGCCGACGTCGAACCTGGTCGGCTGGACGATCCGCGAGCAGCGCTTCGCCGATCGGCACGACGTCGTCGTGCTCGGGGCGTTCCGGTCCACGGGCAGCGCGATGCAGCGGCAGCGAGACGTCGGCGACATCCGGCTCGCGGCAGGCGACGTGCTGCTGGTGCAGGGTGCGCCGGACAAGGTCGCCGCGTTGCGCGCCGACCGGGGGCTGGTCGTCGTCGACGGCGCGGTCGACGCGGGAGGCGGCGGGCGCGGCGGCGTCGCGGCGGCGATCATGCTGGCCGTCGTGGCGCTCGCGGCGACCAAGGTCCTCCCGATGTACCTGGCCGCGCTGGCGGGCGTGCTCGCGATGTTCGCCACCCGGTGCCTGAAGCCCGAGGCGATCGGTCGCGCGCTCAAGGCCGACGTGATCATGCTCGTGGCGGCGAGCCTGGCGCTCGGCAAGGCGCTGCTCGACACCGGCGCGGCGAGCGCGCTGGCGCACGCGTTCAGCGATCTGGTCGCCGGCTGGCCGCCGCTCGCAGTGCTCGGCGCGATGATGCTGTTCGTCGCGGTGATCACCAACTTCGTGTCGAACAACGCGGCGGCGGCGATCGGCACGCCGATCGCGGTCGAGGCCGCGCGCAGCCTGGGAGCGCCGGCGGAGGCCTACGTGCTGGCGATCCTGTTCGGCTGCAACCTGTGTTACGCGACGCCGATCGGCTACCAGACGAACCTGCTGGTGATGAGCGCAGCGCGCTACCGTTTCGCAGACTTCATCCGTGTCGGAGCGCCGCTGCTGCTGCTGATGTGGGGCGCGCTCACGGCGTTGCTCGGGTGGCGCTACGCGCTCTGGTAGCCGTGCGGGGCGCGCCGCGCGCCCTGCTACCCTCGCAGCGAGTCAGCGTCGTGGAGCGCAAGACGATGGATAGCGGAATCCCCGCCGGATTCGCCGCCCTGGAAGTCGGCGGCGAGTTCATCGCCGTAAATGGCCCGTTCTACCTGCGGCACGACGGCCACCGGGTGCAGCTCGGTTTTCGCGTCGAGCCGCGCCACACGAATCCGATGGGCATCTGCCACGGCGGGATGATGGCGAGCTTCTGCGACATGCTGTTGCCGCTGGTCGCGCACCGGCAGGTGCCCGAGATCGGGCGCCGGTTCCTTCCGACGATCAGCCTGCAGATGGACTACCTCGCGCCATCGGCCACGGGCGCCTGGGTGCAAGGCGAGGCGCAAGTGCTGCGCACGACGCGATCGATGGTCTTCGCGCAGGGCCTCGTGACGGCAGACGGCACGCCGGTGGTCCGCGTGAGCGGCATCCTGAAGATCGGCGCGGAGTTCGGGGGCGCGCAGGAGGCGGTCGGCTGACCGCACGACGTCCCCGGCTTGCAGTGCCGGCGTTCGCTGCAGCGCACCATTAGAGCCTTGCCCCTAACGGCGGCAGATTCCCCGCCCGCCGTCGCCCGCTTTCGGTTAGGCTCCCCGAAAAGCACGATCGTTCGGAAAACTGACGATGAAGAATCCCTCGGCCGTTCCAGCCGGCTCGCCCGCCGCCGCTCGCCGGCGCCCCGCGGGCGCGCCGCGCAAGGGCGAGCAGACGCGCGCCGCGATCGTCGAGGCGGCGCTCGAGCTCGCGGCGCGCAACGGGCTCGAGGGCCTCACGATCGGCGCGCTGGCCGAGCGCATGCAGATGTCCAAGAGCGGCGTGTTCGCCCATTTCGGCTCGCGCGAGGACCTGCAGATCGCGGTGCTCAAGGCCTACGAGCGGCGCTTCGTCGACGAGGTGCTGGTCCCGGGGCTCAAGGAGAAGCGCGGCCTGCCGCGGCTGCGCGCGATCTTCGACCGGTGGCTCGAGCGCACCGCGATCGAGGCGGCGCGGGGCTGCATCTGGATTTCGGGCGCCGCCGAGTACGACGATCGGCCTGGCGCGGTTCGCGAGGAACTCGTGGCGATGGTGCGCTCGTGGCAGCGCGAGCTGTCGCGCGCGATCCAGCAGGCGGTCGACGCCGGCGACCTGCCGGGCGACCTCGACGTGCAGGAGCTGGTCTTCCAGCTCTACGGCGTGATCCTCGTGCTGCACCACGACGGCAGGCTGCTCGACAGCCCCGACGCCGTCGGGCGCGCGCGTCGCAGCTTCGACCGCCTGGTCGATTCGTACCAGCGAGCGATGCGCACGGCGCGGCCGAAAAAACGCACGAACGTTCGGTCTGTAAAGAGTTGAACCCGACCCCGACCTTTCCCTTCCAACCCATCGTTTCGAAGCTGGAGTAGCAGTCATGGCCCGATACACCCCACCCTCGCGCGACATCCAGTTCGTGTTGCACGAGCTGCTCGACGTCGAGGGCACCCTGAAGGCGTTGCCGCCTTACGCCGAGACCAACCGTGAGCTGATCGACCAGGTCGTCGAGGAGGGAGGCAAGTTCTGCGCCGAGGTGCTGTTCCCGCTGAATCGCAGCGGCGACGAGGAGGGCTGCCGCTGGTCCGAGGGCGGCGTCGTCACGACGCCGAAGGGCTTCAAGCAGGCCTGGGAGCAGTTCAAGGCCGGTGGCTGGCCGACGCTCACCTGCGACCCGAAGTACGGCGGGCAGGGCCTGCCGGCGGCCGTCGGCATCGCGTTCCAGGAGATGATGAACTCGGGCAACCAGGCCTGGGCGATGTATCCGGGCCTCACGCACGGCGCCTACGATTGCCTGCACGCGCACGGCACCCCCGAGCAGAAGGCGCTCTACATCCCGAAGCTGGTGTCGGGCGAGTGGACCGGCACGATGTGCCTGACCGAGCCGCACTGCGGCACCGACCTCGGCCTGCTGCGCACGAAGGCCGAGCCCCAGGCCGACGGCAGCTACCGGATCACCGGTACCAAGATCTTCATCTCGTCGGGCGAGCACGACCTGGCGCAGAACATCGTGCACCTGGTGCTCGCGCGGCTGCCCGACGCGCCGGCCGGCACCAAGGGAATCTCGCTCTTCATCGTGCCCAAGTTCGTTCCGAACGCCGACGGCTCGCTCGGTGCGCGCAACGGCGTGAAGTGCGCGCGGCTCGAGGAGAAGATGGGCATCCACGCCAACGCGACCTGCGTGATGGACCTCGACGGCGCCTGCGGCTGGCTGGTGGGCGAGCCGAACAAGGGCCTGAACGCGATGTTCGTGATGATGA